>Ga0073928_10002139_pt1 | contig 35156 bp, 30 predicted proteins | sample PaiPotPPA55metaG_FD_76969 | JGI IMG/M metagenome (GOLD analysis project Ga0073928, IMG submission 76969) | Iron sulfur acid spring bacterial and archeal communities from Banff, Canada, to study Microbial Dark Matter (Phase II) - Paint Pots PPA... ... | reverse complement strand
TGCGATGGGTGGAGGCCGACGGGGTGCAGCGGTTCGAGGCATTGGATGTGTCTCGGCTGCACGTGTACCGCGCCCAGCTCTCGACGAGGCCGGGGCGGCATGGCCAGCGCCTGCAGCCGAAGACGATCCTGGAGTCGCACCGGGCGATTCTTTGCTTCCTGCGCTGGGCGAGACGCGAGGGCTACCACGTCGACGCTCGCATCTTCCAGCTCACGGCGCCACGCGTGCCCGACAAGGAGCCGACTGTCTACCACATCGCCCAGGTGCGCAAGCTGCTCGCCGCCTGCAACCCGCGGTGCCGACCGAAGACCTGGTGGTCCGGATCCTGGTTGGCTCGGGGTTGAGGCGCGCCGAGATCTGCGGGCTGGCCGTCCTGGGTCCTGATGGTCTCTCCGATATGATGACGGATTCGCTAGGCCGCGGTCGGGTCGAGCTCCGAGTCCGCTGGGACGCCGGCGCCAAGGGCCGGAAGTCGCGGCGTGTGCCGATCACGCCCAAGCTGGCGGCGGCCATCAAGCGAGATGAGGCGCGCCACCGGCCTGAGACGGACCTATCGCAGTTGCTTATCAATCTGCACGGCGCGGCGTATCGGGGACCAGGGATCAAGTCGATGATGGACCGGCTAACGGAGCGCGCGGGATTCCGGGTGCATGCCCACGCGTTCAGGCACACGTTCGCGACAGTTGCGGCGAAGCTGGGCTGGAACTTCGAGCACTTACGCGCAGCGATGGGCCCACTCGGACTACGGAATGCTGCAGCGCTACGTGCGTCTAGCCACCGAGCGCGACCTAGGTCCCCGTGTGGATTGGCTGTAACTGATCGCGAGCAATCCCGCGACCGAATGGTCCTGAGGGGCACCTGGGCGCAAACGTCATCAGCGCGGCGTGACTGCGTCGCGGTGAGAAAACCGCTTACAGCTGGCGCCGAACGAAGATATCGATATCGTCGAGTGTGTCGGACACGCGCCCCGCTAGTGCGTCGTTGCTCTTCAACCCATCCAGCTCTGGCACCACCCGGTCCAACTCAAGCTGCCCGTGAATTCGGCCTAGGTGGCCTAGCCCCAGGACAGCGGTGGCCACAATATCGACATCCGAGTCGCGGAGCAGTTCAAGGCAAAGGTCTTGCACAAACTTCCAATCTGGATCGTAGAGAGACAGGCTCAGGATGCCGTCCATTCGCGCATTTGGGTCTGTGCCGGCGACCTTTGCCACGGCGACCTTCCTCGAAAGGCGCTTAGGGGTCACATATTTCCTGCGCATCTCGCTGGGGAGGCTAGCGCAACTCGCACGCATTCGACGATGGCACGAGCCTACTCTCGGGACGTTTACCGGACGTTTGGGACGTTTCAAAACGTCGTAAAACGCCGTTGAAACGTCCCGGCCCTGATGGTTTGCTTCGCCTCGATGAGACAGAGAGCGAATCTGCAACTGACCCGGGGGGACGAGTGGGACGCCTCAGGACGTCCCAAGTCGTCCCACGATGTAGTTGAAACGTCCCTGGCATTGGTGGTGCGATTGCCGGCATGAGTTTCGGAATGGGGGCTGACACTTGGATCGGAGACCGCGCGCCTGCTGCGGCGCTGGTGGGCGGTAAAGCCGCGACGCGGCGGCTAACGGTGCGCTCGGCCACCGGCAGATTGCAACGCGTGCGCGCAGCCATGCGCGTAACGCGACGCGCGACCGGTTCGACGTATGGCCGAAGGGTAGGGACAGGCGGCGCGATGTGGCTAACCCGCATGGCAACAGGCGCGAGCCAGTGACGCTGCTGTCCGATCCCGGCGGTCCGGATCCCCTAACAGATGACCGCAAAAGCCAAAGGTGCAGCTCCAACGACCGGCTTGAAGGTTCTCTCATCAGGCATCGATTGGCTATACGTTTCCTTCAGGTGCGAGGTCCGCGCGGAACTGCTGGATGACCTGGAGGTCGTGCCAGGTATTGCGCCGGCTACGAGTTACGAACCGTTCGTGGCGGTGCACCACGATAGCCGTCAGTTCACTGGTTTCACGTTCGGCCGCGACGCAATGGTGGCCAGGCTGTACGACAAGGGTGCGGAGATCGCGCACTCGGGCAAAAGCTGGATGCGTGCAATTTGGGGGACCGACTGGATCCGAGTAAGCCGGTGTGGCGCGTTGAGCTTCAGCTTCGCCGCGAGGTCCTGTCGGACTGCAACCTCAGCGAACCGGAAGAGGTCTTGCGGAGGCGCCAGGACCTGTGGAGCTACGCGACGCGGTGGCTGTCGCTGCGATCGCCAAGGCCTGGAGTGCGGCGAACAAGGTGGCCGGTTGCCGGCGCATGGCTGCACCTTTCACGCCTGGAGCTCGGGGCTCCGCAGAGCCCGCTGGTGCGGCACCGCATCAAAGAACACGATCAGTCTGTGCTCGTCCGTGGCCTTACCGGCTACGCGAGCTCGCTGGGAGCCGTCACGGGTGTAAGCGACCTCGACGTGGCGATGCTCGTGTCACGACGTCGGGTAGGCGAGTACATGGTCGCCACGGGACGAGACTTTCGCGACTTGGTTGCCGCAAAGCGGGAGCGCAGGCTGTGACTCTGCAGAGAGCATTGGAATGGTCGGTGAACGCCAGCGCCATCGATCGAGCGCGAATCCTTCGGGCCTGGACGCGTCGGGACCTGGCGCAACAATCGCACGTCGACGAAGGAACGCTGTGCGACCTCTTCGCCGGGTGTCGCCGGCCGATGTTCGGAACCCTGCGCGCGATTTGCCATGCGCTTGAGTTGTCGTTAACCGACGTGATCGAGTTCAGCGCGGCCGACCCTAAACGGGTTGAGCTAGGTGCAAACGCCGCAGACGCGCTGCGCTGCTCTAGGTTGGCTGGGGAACATTAGCTCGTGTCCAATGGAGCCCCCCATCCGCGGTGAACGCCAGAACGGAGCCTTCTGCAAAAAACATCTGTGCCCAGGCGTGTTGGGAATCGAGAATGTGCAGGGAGTAGTCCGCGTTAGGAAGTTTGTCTGAGATGTCGTTCCATGTCTGTCCGCCATCCGATGACTTGTACAGAGCCCCCACATAGATCTCCCACCAGTGCAGATTGTCCTGAAAGCCCAAATCGCTTGTTCCACCTCCTAACGGCAGAGGCGTGACTTCGCTCCAGGAGGTCCCGCCGTCGAACGAGGTGAATAGGGCGCTTGGACTGGCCAACATCGCCTCGGCCGCAGCGATCGTAGAGAGGTTGACGGATGCGATCACGCCGGCCCCTGGCAGTTCCTGAATGCCGGTGCTGAGCGTGCCACTAGCAACGGCGCCCGACGGCAGAGGGACCTCGCGGCGCTGCCAGCTGTGCCCGCCGTCGGCTGACGAGTACACGTGGGGTTGGCCAGCACCATTGCTTCCCAACCACCCCTCCAACCGAGTGCGAAAGACTAGGCCGTTCGAAAGCTGTGTCGCGGCAAGGAAACTCTCGCCCGAATCGACCGGTGGGTCGGGCAACTGATTCCAGGTGTTGCCACCATCGCTGGTCGACGACAGATGCGGCACTTGGTTGGGTGGAGGGCTAACAGTTGTCCACGCGAGAAACCAGCCGTGGAGCGGGTCGGTAAAAGTGACCGCGTAACCATCCGCGTAAGGAAGCCCGAGAGCAGGCCAGTGCATCCCTCCATCAGTAGTGCGGTAGAGGCTGATCGGATTGCCCGCGGCCACGAAACCATGTGTCGGGTCGAGGAACTGAAAGGAATCCAAGGTCAGAAAAACTGAACTCGTTTGGCCCACGAGTTGCCTCTGCCAATGTTTAGCACCATCCACCGTTCGAAAGATCCAGAACGGTCCTTGGTTGCTACCCTGCGTCACAGTTACCGCTAGCGCCCATCCCAACTGTTCGGACTCGAAGTTGTACGAGACGAGAGTGTTTGGCTTCGAAAAGATTGTGGTCGAGGCGGCCTGGGATGTCGCTTTCGGAGCGAGGATCCGAATCGGGTGCAGGTAATAAAGGCTCGCACCGACAATCACTGCCACCGCCAGCGAAGTAAGAATGAGTGCTCGCCTGCGGCGCGGTGAGAGTTGTTTGGGCCGCAGGGTTTCCATGACTTTGACTGTTAAGGTTAAGCCGGGTTCTTCATGGTGGACGGACACTCACGACGTCCATGAATCGCCGCGGAAGGGTGCGCGGGCAAAGACGTCCCGTAGGTAGTAGCGAAGGTTGAACCTGTTGGCCGTTCGGTGGCTGCAGCTCGACGATCTCGACGAGAAGAGGTTAGGGGCGCGGCCGACTTATGAGTTAAGAGACTTGCGCGCCTTTGAGTAAGTCGAGCTAAGATCGAGCCGTTTGAACTCCAGGTCTCCTCGTCCCAAACCGGACCTGTCGGCCCACCGTATGCGTGTTGCGCCAACGGATGTTGAAGCACGTTTTGCCTCGGGGCCGCTCAGGACTTTGATCGTGAGCTCAGCAACCAGCGATCCAGATTGATGGTCTCAATCCACATGCTCGTGAATGGTGGTGCGGCGGACTCGATCGGCGAGGTTGGGAGGCACGTGCCATCGTTTTCTTCGGCCCTCCGGCCGCAGCCGCTATACGAGCTCGGGGCGTGGGGCGGCCCGTCGCTCGTGAGCGGGAAGCGCGTCCTGGACATCGGGTGCGGCGATGGACGCCTGGCGCTCGGCGTCGCGCCGCTGGCTACGAGCGTTGACGGCATTGATCCCGACGCGGAGGCCATTGCCGCTGCGAAACGGAACGCGCGCACGGCCGGAATTCGAAACGTGCGCTTTGCCACCGGCGCGGCGCAGCATCTGCCATACCCAGGCGCGGCCTTCGACGTGGTGGTCCTCTCGTGGACGCTTTGATGAATTGCGCGCAAGGGCATGGTCGATGCCCTGGTCGAGATTCACAGGGTCCTCGCGCCCGGCGGAACCCTGGTCGACGCCCGGCCTGATTCGCGCGTTCGGGCGTACGCCGCACTTCGCAATCCGCGTGGATTCAAGCGCTTCGGGGTCGTGAACACCTCCAGGCTGGAGATGGCGAACGACCACGCGTCGGATAACGCGATCGCGAGCGCGGTGCGCGAAGGATTGTTCAAGCGCGGGCGTCGCGGCCGGTTCTGGCATCTCGTGCCGTTCAGCAGCCTCGGCGAGCTGCGCGATTACCTGCGCGAGCACCCGCGCTTCGTGCATCGTGCCGACTGGATCGTCGACAGCGCGACGCGTAAACGCCATTCGACCGACCAGTTCGTCATCCGCCGAGCCGTGCGCTACGAGCTCCTTCAGGCGGTGCGCAGCCCGCGAGACTGACCCGCGTTTCGGTTCACACGCCGAGGATGCGGTGCAATACCTCGCTGTCTCGAGCTTTCGCAGCCGGCAATACCTCGACGATGCGCCCCTTCTCGATGAAGGCGGCCGAGTCGGCGACGCGAAGCGCCATATGGTGATTTTGTTCCGCGAGCAGGATTGACACGCCCGTCGACTTGAGAGTCTTGAGCAGCGTCCCGATCGACTGCACCAGCACCGGGGCGAGTCCTTCAGTCGGTTCGTCAAGCAGCAGCACGCGCGGATTGCTCATGAGCGCGCGCCCGACCGCCAGCATCTGACGTTCGCCGCCGGAGAGGCCGCCGGCAAGGTTGCCCTTCAAGGGTTCGAGCTTGGGGAAAAGCTCCCAGACCCGTTTCTTGGTCCAGCTGTGATCACCATTGGCGTGGGCGGCGATCTCGAGATTCTCGTCGACGGTCAGGTTCTGGAAGCAGCGGGCACCGGAGGGCACGTAGGCGAGCCCCCCTCGCGTCCTGCGGTGGGCCGGCCAGCCGCTCATATCGCGACCTCCGACGCTGACCTTTCCCGACGCGCCGGGGAGAAGTCCGACGATCCCGCGGATCGTGGTCGTCTTGCCCGCGCCGTTACGGCCCAGGACCGCGAGGAGCTCGCCATCTCTCAGGTCGACGCTGAAGTCGAAGACGACATGGCTCTTGCCGTAACGGACGTTCAAGCCCTCGACTTTGAGCACGGCTAAGCGCCCAGCTCCTCTTGCTCCAGCTCTCCCAGGTAAACCTTCTGCACATCCGGGTTGTGCCGCACCTGCTCGGGTGTTCCCTCGGTCAGCACACGCCCCTGGTACATCACGGTGACCGTACGAGCAGTGCTGAAGACGACAGACATGTCGTGCTCGCAGAACAGCAGCGTCAGGTGCCTCTCCGTGGCGAGCCGGCGAACCAGCTCCATGGCTTTGTCCGTCTCATACGCCGACATCCCCGCCGTGGGCTCGTCGAGCAGGACCAGCTTCGAGCCCAGAGCGAGCGATATGGCGATCTCGATCGCGCGCTGGTCGCCGTGGCTCAGCTGACCGGCCGGAAGGTCTGCCCACTCCCCAAGACCCACGGCCTCCGCGAGCTCCTGCGCCTCAGCGTGGAACATGCGATTGGCGATCCCGAACGGCCGGATGGTGTAGCCGCCGTGGGCGAGCATCGCGTACTGCAGGTTCTGCCGCACGGTCAGCTTCGGGAAGATCGTCGTGATCTGGAACGCGCGGCCGATCCCGGTCCGCGCGATAACGTGAGGCGGCTTGCCCGTGATGTCGCGGCCGTCGAAGATCACCTTGCCCGAGCTGGGTTTCATCTGGCCGGTGAGAAGATTGAAGAGCGTCGACTTGCCCGCGCCGTTCGGACCGATGATGGCGTGACGGTCGCCCTGTTTGACCTCGAGGCTCACGTCCTCGACCGCGCGCAGGCCGCCGAATTGTTTGCTCAGGTGCTCGATGCTGAGCAATGTTTTTCCGGAGTGCACCTCGTCGGCCTGGATCGCATCGCTTGCCAATGCCTTGCGCACGTCGAACATCCGGATCGCATCGCCGGCGCTCTCCACCGGCAGCTCCTCCGCGTCATCGCTGCGACGGAAGCGCTCACGCAAGCGTACGAACACAGACGGAAGGTCGGACACTCCGCCCGGTGCTGCCAGCACCACGGCGAGCACGATGGCGCCGAGGACAATGTCGAACTGGTAGGGGAACTGCTTGGAGATGGTGTTGTCAAGCACCACGTAGATGAATGCGCCGATCGCGGGCCCCAGGAAGGTGGTGGTGCCGCCCAGAAGGGAAACCACGACCGGCTGGGCGTTGGCGGTCCAATAGAGCATCTCCGGATACGCCTGCTGCTGGTAAAAGATGAACAGACCTCCCGCGACGCCCGCAAAGAGAGAGGCGATCGTATAGATGGCCAGCTCATAGACCTTCACGTTGATACCGATCGCAGCCGCGCGCTGCCTGTTTTCACGAATCGAGAGCAGAGCCGCACCCAGCGGCGAACGGACGATCATGAACATGAGCAGCAGGCACACGGCAACCACCGCCGCGGTGAAGTAGTAGAGAGTCGTGTAGTCGGTCAGCTGGTCGGGCACCGTGATAGCGGCGCCGTTGTCGCCGCCCGTGAAGTCGTACGACTGGTAGACCAGAGAGAACAGCAGCTGCGAGATCGCGAGCGTCAGCAGCGAGAAGTACAGCCGGACTGCGCGCTGCGCAACCAGGCCCGTGACCAGGCCGACGGCGGCCGCCACAAAGGGCGCCGCGGCGAGCCCCACGAGGACGGGGACGTTGTAGCGCTTGAACAGGATCGCGACGGTATAGGCGCCGACCCCGTAGTAGGCCGCATGGGCGAAAGAGACCATGCCCGTGTAACCGAGCATCAGGTTGTAGGAGATCGCCCACAGCGCGAGCACCAGCGCGGAGGTGCCGAGGAAGATCTGGAACCGGGCGCTGGCGTCTGGGTTCACGTTCTCCTCGAACCCGGCCAGGGGCGGAATCAGGGCGGCGAAGAGAAAAAGCGCCAGCACGACCCCCCAACGCAAGCGGTCGCGACGGGAGTCGGGAAGTAGCCGGGTCAACTCTCAGCTCGGCCGAACAGACCCCGCGGCCGGACGATCAGAACCGCGGTCATGATGATGAAGACGAACGCCAGGGCATACGGGTTGGTGGCGGGGATAACCAGGCCAAACGAGATCACCATGCCCACGATCACCGCCCCGATCCCGGAGCCGACGATGCTGCCCAGCCCGCCGATGACGCTGATGGCGAAGGCCAGCACCAGCACGTCGGTGTCGATGCTGGAGCTGATCGCCTGGCTTGGCGCGACGATCGCCCCCCCAAGTCCCGCCAGCCCCGCGCCGATTACGAAGACGGTGGTGTAGAGGCGGGTGACGTTGACCCCCGTGGCGTTCAGGAGGTCTGGATCCGCCACTGCAGCTCGAATGTTCCGGCCCAGGTTTGTCCGGTAGAGCATCGCCCACACGCCGACGGCGATCACGATCGCGGCGGCGATCATGAAGAGGGAGTAGCTGGCGTAGCTGTACCCGCCCACGTCGATGTGACCGGGGATCGGCGAGAGGACCGTTCGATAGTTGGCGCCGAAGGTGATCCGCACGCCGCCCGCGACGACGAGGCTCACCGCGTATGTCCCCAGCAGCTGGACGAGGTGCTCCCTTCCGTACACGCGCCTGAGGACGAGTACTTCGATGATTCCCCCTATCGCACCGGTGACGGCCACCGCGACCAGCAGTCCAGCCCAGAAGCCGAGGCCGGCGCCGATCTGGTTGGCGATGACCACCGTCACGAAGGCGGCGATCATGTAGAGGGAGCCGTGCGCCATGTTGATGACGCGTAAGGCCCCGAACACGAGGGACAGCCCCGCCGCCACGATGAACAGGTATGCGGCGTTCGACAGCCCGCCCACCGCGAACAGGAGGAGCTGCCCCGGCGTCATATGGGTGCTTTCGGCTCTAGGTTCTGGCTAGCTCGATTTCCAGGACGGACACAACGCGAAGTTCGCGGTGTTGGGCTGGCCCGCTGTCTTGTCGCACTGGTCGCTCTTGATCTCGTTGACCATCTGCAGCGGCATCAGCAGGTCGTCACCTTTCAGGTTGACCGAGTCCTTGAGCACGAGGAACGGATAGGTGCTCGAGGATGTCGTGGTGCCGATCGTCTCGCCGACGTTGGCCTGCAGCTCATTCGGGCGGATCGTGATCTTGTAGCCGCGCAGGCTGTCGAACGTGTGGCCTGAGATCTGTTTGACCACCTGGTCAGCGTCGAAGCTCTTCGCGGCATTGGCCGCCTGGGCCCAGAGCATGAAGGCGTCGTAGTCCATGATCGCCCAGTCAGACGGATATTCGCCGTTGTACTTGGCGCGGTAGCGGGTAATGAAATCGGCCAGCCGCGGGTTGTTGTTCTGCAGGGCGAAGAACGGTGCGCGCATGTAGGCGTGCATGCCGAGTGGGTACTGGGAGCCGAGCGTATTGAGCTCGTCGACCGAGACCAGGGTCGTCATCGGGTACTTCACGAAGAACTGCGGGTCGACGGCCAGCGCCTGCTTGATGAAGTTGATTTCGTCGGCGGCGAAGATGTTCGAGTAAACCAGATCTGGCTTCGCCGCCTGGATGGCGTTGATGGTGGAGTCCCAGCGTGGGTTGGTCGGAAAAGGCACGTACCACGTGCTGGGATCGTTCACGATCTGAACGCTCGAGTTGGCCTTCTTCAACGCAGCCACGAAGGCGTTGGTCTCCGAGATCCCAAACAGGTACTTCGGCGACACGATGAAGATCTTGTTGACCTTGAGGCTGGCCGCAAGCCGTCCGGCCGCGGTGCCCTCCATGTAAGTGTTGGGGACGATCGACACCCAGTACGGATTGACGATGTCTGACTCCGTGGTCAGCTGCCAGCTGTTGCAGGTGGCGTCGATCGTGATGACCTTGTTCTGCTTTGCGATCGGGCTCTCGGCGAGACACTGGGCGGAGGTGACCGACCCCATCAGCGCCACAACGTTGTCCTGAAGGATCATGGACTTGGTGTTGCTCACCGCCTGAGGAACGGTGGTGCCATCGTCCTGGATGTCCATCTGGATCTTGTAGCCGTTGACGCCGCCCTTGGCATTGATGTCGTCAGCGGCCAGGTTCAGAGACTGGCTCACGGCGTGACCGTAGAGAGCCGACTGACCCGTCAGAGGCGCCGAATACCCAACCATCTTCGTGCCCTTGAAGGTCACGGACCCGTTGCTCGAGGGCGTGGTGCCCCCGCAGGCGCCGACAAGGATTGTGGCGGCCGACGCGAAGGCCAGCCAGAAAACAGGCCTGACGATGCGTGGTACCAACTTCATACCTCCCGTCCCGGTTGGCGGCACCTCATCCCGAAACCCATGCGCCGGTGCCTCCGGCGACGACGATATGGTAGTTCGCCATCGGCAAGGGTGCTGACCTCGTTTGAACCGGTGGCCCTCCAACTTCGGACCGAAGATGGCACGATTTGTCGTGTGAGAGTCGACTCCGCGACCGCCTCCGACCTGACGGCCATCCTGGGCGAGCGGTTGTCCGTCAGCGAGGCTGACAGGGCAGCTCACGGTCGGGAAGAGTCGTACCACCGCGCGATGAATCCGGACATGGTCGGATACCCGGAGAACACCGCGGAGGTGGCCGCGATCATCCGGGTCTGCGCCCGGACCGCCACCCCCGTGATCCCATTTGGAACCGGCACCTCGCTCGAGGGTCATATCGCGGCTGTCCACGGCGGCCTTTCCCTCGACATGAGCCGGATGAGCGCTGTGATTCAGGTGCGGCCGGCGGACCTCGACGTGACGGTTCAACCCGGCCTCACCCGCGAGGCCCTCAACAAGGAGCTCGCCGGGCACGGCCTGTTCTTCCCCGTGGATCCCGGGGCCGACGCCTCGCTTGGCGGTATGGCGGCCACCCGCGCTTCCGGCACCACGACCGTCCGCTACGGCTCGATGCGCGACAACGTACTCAGCCTCGAAGTGGTGCTTGCCGACGGCCGGATCATCCGGACGGCGTCACGGGCCCGCAAATCGTCGGCTGGTTACGACCTGACCCGCCTTTTCGTGGGATCGGAGGGAACGCTCGGGGTCATCACCGAGCTGACCCTGCGAACCTACGGATTGCCGGAAGCGATGAGCGCGGCGGTGTGCTCCTTTCCCAAGCTGGACCAGGCCGTCGCGTGCGTGATCTCGGTGATACAGCTTGGCGTGCCCGTGGCAAGGGCCGAGCTCCTCGACGAGATCTATATCGACGCCGTGAACCGCCGCAGCGGCCTCGGGCTCAAGGCAATGCCCACGATCCTCTTCGAGTTTCACGGGAGCGAGGGTTCCGTCAAGCACGACGCCGAGGAGGTCGCTGCCCTGGCGAAGGAGTTCGGCGCTGAATCGGTCGAATCAGCCACAACCCAACAAGATCGAAACCGGCTGTGGCGAGCGCGGCACGAGGCGTACTACGCGGGCCTCGCGCTTCGTCCCGGCTCGAGGGGCTTGGTCACCGACGTGTGCGTTCCCGTCTCGAACCTCGCTCAGTGCATCGCCGAGACCAAGGCCGACATCGACCAGACGAATCTCATCGCGCCGATTCTCGGTCACGTCGGCGACGGCAACTTCCACGTCTGCTTCATCCTCGACCCACTTCGCGACGATGAGCTTGCTCAGGCACAGGCGGTGAATCGGAAGATGGTGGCGCGCGCGATCGAGATGGGTGGCACGTGCTCGGGAGAGCACGGCGTCGGGTATGGAAAGGCCGAGTTCCTCAGCTCCGAGCATGGCGAGGCGCTCAACGTCATGGTGGCGATCAAGAAGGCCCTGGATCCGCAGGGGATTCTGAACCCAGGCAAGATGACCGACGCCGCACTCGACTTCTCACGCTCCGCCTGAGCGACGCCGGCCATGGCGTTGTGCTGTCGGTAGTACGCTTTTTCGCGAGATGATCCAGGCCCAGCTCGGCGGGTCGGTGGCCGCCGGTTTCGAGCCGGTTCAGGAGGCGTTTGCGGCCAACTTCGAGCAATACGGCGAGGTCGGCGCCGCCTGCTCCATTTACCTCCACGGAAAGCAGGTCGCTGACCTCTGGGGCGGCGTTTCCAGGCCCGGCGGCTCCGAGCCATATGCGGCGGACACCTTGCAGATGGTCTGGTCCACCACCAAGGGCGTGGTTGCCATCGCCGCGCACATCCTGGCCCAGGAAGGCAAGCTCGAGTTCGACGCACCGGTTGTCGAGTACTGGCCCGAGTTTGCGGCCGAGGGCAAGTCGAAAATTCCCGTGCGCTGGTTGTTCTGTCATAAGTCCGGCCTGGCTGCGGTCGATCGCCAGCTCGGCCTGGCGGATGTGATCGCCTGGACCCCCTGCGTCGAGGCACTGGAGGCGCAGCGGCCGTACTGGGAGCCGGGCACCGCGCATGGCTATCACACGTGGACGTACGGATGGCTCGCCGGCGAGGTGATCCGGCGGGTGGCCGGCCAATCAGTGGGCAAGTTTGTCGACGAACGGATCGCGAAGCCGCTCCAGGCTGAGTTCTGGATCGGTCTGCCCGAGGCGATGAACGCACGGGTCGCGCCCGTACTCCCGCCGGTTCCGCAGCCGGGCGCTCCACCTGATCCGTGGGCCGCGCGCCTTGCCGACCCCAACTCGCTGGCGCACAAGTCCTGGGCGAACCCGGCCGTGCCGCCGACGACGTTCAACGAGGACAAGTTCTGGAACGCGGAGGTCCCCGCCGGCAACGGCATTGGGACCGCACGAGCGCTTTCACGCCTCTACGCCGCCTGCATCGGGGAGGTGGACGGCGTCCGCCTCCTCGAGCCCAAAACCCTCGAGCGAGCCACGACGCAGCAGGCCCGTGGCGAGGACCTCGTGCAGGGCTACGAGACCCGTTTCGGAACCGGCTTCCAGCTCTCGTTCCCGTTTCGGCCGATGGCGGGCGAGGGGTCGTTCGGACATTACGGAAGTGGCGGCTCGGTCGGTTTTGCCCATCAGGAGCTGGGCATCTCCTTCGGCTACACCATGAACCAGATGCGTCCGGTGTATGGCAAGGATCCTCGAACCACGGGGCTCGTGGAGGCGTTGCAGACCTGCCTGCGGTAGGTCGCCCACCGGCCTAACATTCGACTCGGGCGTGGTCACTTAATGGGCGCGGCTGATCTGGTATTCGGCGTCTGCCTCTTGCTCGGGGGCGGTCTGCTGCTCCTGACTCTGGTGGTTGACGACATCTTCGGCGGCATCCTGGGCGCCCTGCATCTCGGTTTTGACGTCGCCGGCGTGTCGCCGACTCCGCTGCTGCTCGGCTTCGTCGCGATGTTCGGCGCGGGCGGGCTGTTCGGCCTCCACAGCGTCAATGCCGGAGTCGGCGTCTCGACGGTTATCGCCACGGGCGCCGGACTGGTTGGAGCCGGAGTCGCGTTCGGCGCTTTCAAGGTGCTGAAGCAGGCCGAGTCCACCGATACATTCAGCCTTCAGGACATGGTCGGCTCGACCGGCCGCGTGTCGGTCGGGATCCCGGCCAACCATTTCGGCACTGTACTCATCAGCTTCGCCGGTGCGTCGCACAACATGACCGCCACCGCCGATTCCGAGATACCGGCGGGGCGCATGGTCAAGGTCGTCTCGATCGCCGGCGGGAACCTCGTCGTCGTCCCCAGCACAATCCCGACTATTGAAGGAGCACGGTCCGATGCCTAATTTCGCGTCGTCCTCGCCATTCCTCGTCGTCACCGGCGTGGTCATCCTCATCCTGATCCTCGCGTTCGTCGCGAGCCGCTACAAGGTGGCGGGCGCCAACGAGGCGATCATCGTCGCCGGGGCGCGAGGCGCCAAGGTGCGCGACGAGCACGGGAAAGTCGCGTCGGCTCCGGGCGACAAGGGCGTCAAGGTCGTGGTCGGAGGGGGGACGATCGTGATGCCGCTCCTCAACCGGGTCGGACGGCTGAAGCTCACGGCTCGCCAGATCAACGTCTCGCTCAGCGACGCCGTGACCAGCCAGGGCATCAAGGTTCAGGTCCAGGGCGTCGCCACGTTCAAGATCGGTCGCGACGTGGAATCGCTGCGGAATGCGGCTGAGCGCTTCCTCGACGCCAAGCCCGAGCAGGTCGACTCCATCGTCAAGAACGTGCTCGAGGGATCGCTGCGGTCGATCGTCGGCACCCTGACGATCGAAGAGCTGATCCGCGACCGCCAGAAGCTCCTGCAGCAGGTGCAGGACGCCGCCAAGGGCGACCTTGCGACGAGCGGTCTTCAGATCGACGCCTTCACCATCCAGAGTTTCTCGGACGAGTCCAACTACATCGAGCTGCTCGGCCAGCAGAGCGTCTCTACGGTCACCCGCGACGCGCGCATGGTCAAGGCGACGACCGACCAGGAGGCGGCGGTTCGAGAAGCCGAGTCGATGCAGATCAAGATCAACGCCGGTCGTGACGTCTCGCTGCGAGAGGCCGAGACGAAGACCCAGGTCGCCGCCGCGCAGGCGCGCGCCGACCAGGCCGGCCCTCTGGCGATGGCCGAGGCGCAGCAGGAGGTCGTGCGCAAGCAGACCGAGCTGGCCCAGCTCGAAGCCGACCGGAAAGAGAAGGAGCTGCTCTCTTCCATCGTCAAACCCGCCGCTGCGGAGGCGCAAGCTGTGATCGCGCAGGCCGAAGGTGCCAAGCGCGCGCGCATCGCATCCGCCGAGGCTGACGCCGAGACGACGAGGCTCGAAGGTGGGGCGGAGGCGCAGATCGTGCTCACCAAAGGTGAGGCGGAAGCGAAGGCGCTCGCCATGCGGGCGGACGCCTACAAGCAGTTCAACGAGGCCGCCATCATCCAGACCGTGCTGGCCGCGCTGCCGGAGATCGTGCGGGCTGCCGCCGAGCCGATGGGTCACATCGACTCGCTGACCGTGATGAGCGCCGACGGAGCCTCCGACATCGTGAAGAACGCGACCCGCGCGATGATCGAATCGACGACCGCGATCAAAGGCCTCACTGGCTTGGATGTGCCAAGCCTCATCGGGGGCGCGATGGGCCGCGGGTTCGGCGAGCGGTTGCGCACCGGTGACGGCGAGCGCAGCAGCGACGCCGGAAGCGCCACGGACCGGATCACCGAGATCGCGGGCGAAGGCCTGTCGACGTTGAAGGCGGCGAGAGCGGAGGCTGCGGCGAAGGCCAAGGAGGCGGAGGCCAGGGCCACGGAAGAAGCCGAGAAGGCCGCTGCCGCCGCCGAGAAGGTAGCGGCGGCGGCTGATGCGAAAGCCGCGGCGGTGGCGACCAAGCTCACGGCCTCCGGGGCTGTGCACACCGCCGCGCCCGCGGCTGCTGCGAAGCCGGCGACGGCTCCCTGGGCGGCAGTCGAACAAACCAAGCCCGGGCAGCCTGCCGAGTCTCCCGCCGCAGATGGCAACACCGCGCAGTGGGCGAGATGGTTGTCCGACCAGCTTCACCAAATTCCTGACATCCGGGTCTATGACGCCCTGCGCCTGGCAGACCTGACGAGCAAGGGCCCTGCGTCGGCCCGTGCCGTATGGGCGACCGCGCAGGCGGTGCTTGCGAAGGAGTACGGCAACGTCACCGTGGCCGACCTGCTGAAGCGATTTCACCCCTAGAGCGGGGAACCCGCTTTGGGAAGCCCGCTTACGCGAGTGACCTGTAAAAAGCGGGAAGCCCGCTTGCGCGAGCTTCCCAAGGCTGGGGTGGGGGCGTGGAGTCGAATTCAGGGCCGGCTTACCGGCCGCCGATATGGTAGCACGGTGTCCCGCCATCCACAAGATATAGACACCTGGGGATAACTGCCATGAAATTGCCCATTCCGCTCGACATGGAACCGATGCTTTCCAGCCCCTCCGAGTCCGGCATTCCCAAGGGCGACAGCTGGGAGTACGAGCCCAAATGGGACGGATTCCGCACGCTCGTCTTCCGCGACGGCGACCAGGTCGAGCTCATCAGCCGGGGCGCCAAGCCGATGACGCGCTACTTCCCCGAGCTTCTACCTGCCTTGCGCAGCCTGCGGGAGAAACAGCTGGTCCTCGACGGTGAGATCGTCGTCGTGGCCAAGCACGGCCTGGACTTCGGCGCGCTCCAGCAGCGGATCCACCCGGCGGACTCCCGGGTCCGCATGCTCAGCGAAGCCACGCCGGCGTGGTTCATCGCCTTCGACATCCTGGCCGAGGGTGGGACCGACCTCCGCAAGGAGCCTCTCGGAGAGCGGCGAAAGCACCTCGAAAAGCTGCTCAAGGGCGTCAAGCAGCCGATCTTCCTGACCCCCTACACCCGCGAGCACAAGACCGCGGAAAGCTGGTTCGAGCGTTTCGAAGGCGCGGGCCTCGATGGTGTGATTGCGAAGTCGTGGACCGGCGCGTACGTGCCCGGCAAGCGTCTTTGGGTGAAGATCAAGCACCTGCGCACAGCGGACTGTGTCGTGATCGGGTGGCGCAAGTCAAACGATGGAGCGTCATTGGGTTCGCTACTGCTCGGCCTTTACGACAAGAAGGGCAATATGCATTACGTCGGCCACACTTCCTCATTCAGCGCGGCTGAGCGCAAGGAGCTGATCGCAAAGCTCAAGCCGCTGCAAACCGAGATTCCGGAATCGGAATGGAAAGTGAACCCTGGGCGAATGCCCGGCGGCCAGAGCCGCTGGTCGCGCGGGAAGGAAACGGAATGGGTCGCGGTGAGGCCTGAGCTCGTATGCGAGGTCGCCTATGACAAGCTCGAGGCAGGCGAGCGCTTCCGCCACGCGACGCGCTTTCTCCACTGGCGCACCGACAAGGCACCCCGCAAGTGCGACTTTGCGCAGATCGCGTCAGCGGTTGAGTTCGACGTGCGTGGGATCTTCGGGAGCAAGTAGAAGGGGCCGCGCGCCCGGTCCTCCCGGCCCGTAGTACTTCAAGGCCGCCCGGCCGAGCCCGGTCACGGCGAGCCAGTCGAAACCCGCGCCGACGGCAACGCCGACGCCCAGCGGAACCACGCGCGCGGCAACCTTGGCCGCGCCCGACGTGGCAAAGCGCGTGAGGATCCGCGCCAGGATGCGGCTGCCGCCGTGCGCGATCAGGAGACTGGGTAGGTGGCGGAACGCAGCGATGGCGATGCGTTCGCCGCCCGCGACGAGCACGTCCTCGCGCAGCTTGACCGCACCGCTCGTGATGCCAACGACCACCAGGGCCTCGATCACGCGTTCATCTGAGCTGCCGAGCTCGTGCCCGAAGATCATCGCGATCCCGAGAACGAGCTCGATCTCCTGCTCCAGCGCATAGAGCGTCTGGCTCGTGATCGTGCCGATCGCCAGCACCGTGCCCAGGCCCGGCGCGATTGACACGGCTCCGCTCAGCGCGCCGGTCGCGGCAACTCTGCGCCGCGTGGAACGGATGAACGCCAGCGCGAGTTGATGATTGTCGTAGCCCGGATGTTTGGTCCGCAGCTGCTCGACGGCGTCCCGGATGGCGGGTTCGCGGCTGTTGACCGCGTGGGCGAGCAACCCGAGAACCGATCGCAGCTGGGGTGGCAGGTTGTCGAAGTCCATCGGTGAAGCGTACTGCGGGGTTGTCAGGATGGCTCATGGTGAGAAGGAGTCGCATGTGATCGGGCGCGATCTGTATACGAAGTTGCGACAGAGTCGCAACAAGCATTAGGCTCCACTCGTGGCATCCATCGGGGCCCTGGTGCGCGAGTCGTTCGATCGCGGAGAGCGCCGGCGCCTGGCGGGATTCTTCGGTGGGGTGGGGTTGCTTCACATTGCCGGGTGGGGCCTGCTCTTCGCCGCCGCCGCCGGACAGCCCACGATCCTTGCGCTTGGCGGCCTCGCCTACACGTTCGGCCTGAGGCACGCCTTCGATGCGGACCACATTGCGGCGATCGACAACACGACCCGCAAGCTGCTCCAGGACGGCCGCAAACCGGTTGGCGTTGGCTTCTTCTTCTCGCTCGGCCACTCGACCGTCGTCTTCATCATCGCGGCGGCTCTGGGTTTGACGGTCAAATGGATTGTGGACGGCGTGGCGGGCGACGGCGGCCAGCTCCGCAGCGTCGGCGGCATGCTGGGCACAGTTGTTTCGGGCGGCTTCCTCGTCCTGATCGGCGTCCTCAACCTCGTCATCCTGCTGGACATCGTCCGCGTTTACAGGCGGCTCAAGGCGGGCGGTTACGACGGCAATTCGCTCGAGCTCGACCTCACCGCCGGCGGCGTGATGAGCCGGATCTTCGGGCGCCTGTTCCGCGTCATCCACCACAGCTGGCAGATGTATCCCATCGGCTTTCTCTTCGGGCTTGGTTTCGATACGGCTTCGGAGGTGGCGATACTTGCGATCTCCGCGGGCGCCGCGGCGAAAGGTCTTCCGTTCATTGCGGTCATCGCGCTTCCGTTGATCTTTGCCGCCGGGATGTCGTTGATGGACACCGCCGACGGCGCCTTCATGGCCAAGGCTTACTCATGGGCCTTCACCAGCCCGATCCGCAAGGTCTTCTACAACCTGACGATGACGAGCCTCTCGGTCTTCGTTGCGCTGTTCATCGGCGGGATGGAGCTCATGCAGGCGCTTATCAGGGCATTCGGCTTGAAGGGCGGAGTGTTCAACGCAATCGCAGGCTTCGACCTGATTGGACGGGCCGGTTATTTCATCGTGGCCGCTTTCGTGCTGGCCTGGGTCGCGGCGCTGCTGATTTACAAAGCGCGCCGCATCGACGAGCGGTGGGGCGAGAGGATCAGCCGCGTCGCGTAACGGTTACCGGGCCAGGCGATAAACCCGAATCGCATTGCCGCCCAGCACGCCTTCAGCTTCCGTTGCATTCAGGTCGCTGAGCGCGAACCTGAGCGCGTCCAGGACCTGCTCATAGCTCGCAGCCAGGAGGCAGACAGGCCAGTCTGAGCCGAACATACAGCGCTCGGGGCCGAACCAATCCAGGACGCGATGCACATAGGGCGCCGGGTCATCTGGAGTCCACTCGGTCCAGCTCGCCTCGGTGACCATGCCAGAGAGCTTGCAGCTCACGTTGGCCAAGCCCGCGAACGGCGCCATGGCCTGCTCCCAGGCCGGATCCCGAGGGCCGGCTGAGATCCGCGGTTTCCCAATGTGGTCGATGACGAACCGGATGTATGGAAAATTTCGCGCGACCTCGTGCGCAGAGGGCAGCTCGCGGGTTCGCACCAGCAGGTCGTAAGCGAGATGCGCGTCCCCGACCGCCTGCAGGCCGCGCAGCACGTCATCGCGTAGGAGCCACCTCTCATCCGGTTCGTCGTGGACCTGGTGACGGACGCCAACCAGGTTCTGCCCACCGGGACCGCCGAGCAGGTCTGCGAGCGTGCCGCCCACTCCGGGATCGGTGAGGTCGACCCAGCCGACGACGCCGCCGATGAAATCGGTCTTCGCGGCGGTCGACAGGAACTCGCGAGTCTCGTCAACGCTCGAGATGGTCTGAACGACGACAGTGCGATCGACGTGGTTGGCCTGGAGCAGCGGCCGCAGCTCATCCGGTCCGAACGGCTTGCGGATGGCGGCGAGGTCGTCGCCCATCCATGGATAGTCGCGCCGCGACGGGTCCCAGAAGTGGTGGTGAGAATCGACGATCAACCGGGCGCAGGCACCTCCGCGGGCAGCAAATGTTCCGCCTTGAGGTCTCGCCACAAATCAGGCGGGATGTCCACCTCGAACATCGCCAGGCTCTCGTCCAGCTGCGCCGCGGACCGGCATCCGACCACGACGCATTCGACCGCCGCATGTCCGAGAGGGAACTGCTCCGCCGCGGCCTTCAAAGGCACGTGGTGTCGAGCGCAAACCTCGCGAATCTTTTGCGCCCGCTCGAGCAGATCAGCAGGAGCCGCCTGGTAGTTGTAGTGCGCGCCCGGTTTGGGGTCGGCCAGGATGCCGCTGTTGTAGACGCCGCCCGCGATGATCGCGATTCCGCGCTCCACACATTCCGGCAGCAGCTCGTGGAGTGCCACCTGGTCGAGCAGCGTGTAGCGGCCCGCCAGCAGGAAGCAGTCGAAATCGGCTTCGCGCGCGAAGCGAGTGAGCATCTCCGCCTGGTTCATGCCGGCGCTGACGGCTCCAATCGTTCCCTCGCTGCGAAGGTGATCCAGCGCGCGATAGGCGCCGTTCAGCGCCTCGGCGTAGTGATCGTCCGGATCATGGATGTGAAGGATGTCGATGCGGTCAAGACCCAGGCGCTCGAGACTTTCGTTGACTGAGCGCATCGCTCCGTCGTAGCTGAAGTCGAACGTTGGGTTCACTGGAGGCGTTCCACGAAACGCCTGGCCCGGCTCGGGTGGAACGTCTGCGCGGAGCAGCCGCCCGACTTTGCTGGCGAGCGTGAACTCGTCGCGCGGCTTGTTCCGGAGCGCCTTGCCCAGCCGAATCTCGGCGAGGCCGTGCCCGTACAGAGGGGCGGTGTCGAAAAAGCGGATGCCCGAGTCCCACGCTCGTTCGATGACCGCCAGCGCGTCATCTTCAGCGACCTCCTCGAAGAGGCCGGCGAGAGGGGCGGTGCCCAGCCCGAACCGCGTGACCGACAGCGCTGTCCGGCCGAGAGGAATGCGCTCGCGCGGGTTCAACCCAGGCTCAGAGTTCGAAGATGGCAGACATGCGATCGTCGCCCGACCCGCTGAAGTCGTGCGCCACGGCCGTCATCGGCGCCATCTCCGCCTCCCAGCGCTGGTTCAGCGGGCTCTGTGCAAGCTCGGCGATCGCGCGGTCGTAGTCGTCGCACTCGATGTAATGGAAAAGATCAAGGCCGTCGCGGAAGATGACGTACTTCGAGATGCCGGCCTTCCTAATTCCAACGAGGACGTCGGGCCACACGGCTCGGTGGTACTCCTCGTAGCGCTCTTCAGCTCCGGGCATGAGCCTGGTGTGAAGCCCGACCTTCATCCGGCAGCCGACTCGCTGGCAGCGAGCTGGGCGCGCAACCAGCGCTCGCCGCTGGCGATATGCGCCGTGGCGGCCGCCCGCGCCAGCTCGGGATCGCCTTCGACGATTGCTTCGTAGATGCGCCGGTGCTCTTCGCGGGTCTCATCGAGAGCATCGTCGGCTGCGCGCCCGTGCCACAGGCGCAGGCGCATCGTTCGGGTGGACAGGCTCGCGAGGAGCGAGGTCAGCACGCTGTTGCCCGCCGCGCGTGCGATCACGGCGTGGAACGCGACGTCGGCCTCGACGAGCTCCTCGACGCCTTCGGCCTGGCGCATGCGATCGAGCCGGCGGCCAAGCTCCTGCTTGCCCTCACCGTCGATGCGGGCAGCGGCCAGCGAAGCGGCGGCGGCTTCCAGGATGCGGCGCACCTCGTAGAGGTCGAGCTCGCCCTCGCCGAGCAGCAGATGGCTGATGAACCCGGTGCTTTCCAGCAGCAGGTCGGGCTCGAGACTGCTGACATACGTGCCGTCGCCCTGCCGGACCTCGAGCACCCGGAGCTGAGACAGGGCGCGCACCGCCTCGCGCAGCGAGTTGCGGGAAAGCCCGAGCTGCGACGCCAGCTCGCTCTCCTTGGGCAGGCGGTCCCCAGGCCCCCAGCTGCCAGAGATGATGAGCTCGCGGATCTTGTCGATAGCTTCGTCAGTCACGCTCGGCGCCCGGGGGCCGCGGCGAGCCGCGCGTGGTGAAGCTGTCTCGGTCACTGGAAGTGGATTGTCCACTATGTCTGCGTTTCTGCCAAGAGGTCGGAGGTTCTGGGCCTCAACACGCCGCCAGTCCGCATCTGTCGCGCGGCAGGGTTGACAAACATCGGAGCTTTAGCATATAACTCGGAACCGGGTTGGGCACGAGGATCCTGGGGGCGGCGGCGCGGGACATCCGGTTCCCGACCTCCCGGACGCTCGACGGGTCGGACGCCATGAACAAGGATCCCGATTACTCGGCGGCGTACGTGGTGCTGCACACCGATCACAAGAGCGGCCTCTCCGGCCACGGGCTCACCTTCACGATCGGTCGCGGCACAGAGCTCTGCGTGGCCGCGATCGAGCTGCTCGCGGGACACGTCGTCGGCCTGACGGTCGAAGAGATCGCCGCCGACATGGCCGGCTTCTGGCGCTCGATCGTCGCCGACAGCCAGCTGCGCTGGCTGGGGCCGGAGAAGGGCGTTGTGCACCTGGCCACCGCGGCGCTGGTCAACGCGGTGTGGGACCTGTACGCGAAGGTCGAGGGAAAACCGCTCTGGAAGCTGCTCGCGGATATGTCGCCGGAGCAGCTTGTCGCGTGCATCGACTTCCGCTACATCGACGACGCCCTGAGCAAGACCGACGCGATCGCGCTGCTGCAGCGTCTTGCGCCCACGCGAGCGGCACGCGAGGCCGAGATGCTGAAAGACGGGTATCCCGCCTACACGACGTCTGCGGGATGGCTGGGGTACTCGGACGAAAAGATCCGGACCCTTGCGGCCGAGGCGATGGCGGCCGGCTTCACGCACCTCAAGCTCAAGGTCGGCGGCGACCTCGACTCCGACCTGCGGCGGGCTCGCCTGCTCCGCCAGGCGATCGGACCGCAGCGCAAGCTGATGCTCGACGCCAACCAGGTCTGGGGCATCGACCAGGCGATCCACGCCATCGGGGTGCTGGCCGAGGTCGACCCCTGGTGGATCGAGGAGCCCACGAGCCCAGACGACGTGTTGGGCCACCGCCACATCCGCGAGTCTGTGAAGCCGATCGGCATCGCCACGGGCGAGCACGTGCAGAACCGTGTGATGTTCAAGCAGCTGCTGCAGGCGCAGGCGATCGACTTCTGCCAGGTCGACAGCTGCCGGCTAGGCGGCGTCAACGAAGTCCTGGCCGTCCTTCTGCTGGCGGCGAAGTTTGGCGTGCCTGTGTGCCCGCACGCAGGCGGCGTCGGACTGTGTGAGTACGTCCAGCACCTGGCGATCTTCGACTACATCGCGGTGAGCGGCTCTCTGGAAAACCGCACTTGCGAGTTCGTCGACCACCTGCACGAGCACTTCGTCCACCCGGTCCAGGTGAGGGGCGGGCGGTACCTGGCTCCGACGGCCCCGGGCTACAGCGCGGAGATCAAACCCGGCTCGCTTGAACGCTTCGAGTATCCCGACGGTGATGCTTGGACAGCGGTCGAACATCCGATGGCTGAGGGTAGTTCAATGGGCACTTGACACGCCGTCGAATAGAAACTAAGGTGCGGGCGACACGTAAACATCGGACTATTGCGCGACCAAGCCGGCCAGCATGTGGAGGAGGTTTCAAGTTGAGAGTTCATTTCGGCAGCCGGATTCGAGCCACCGCGGCGACGGCGGCGATCGCCGTTTTTGCCGTCGCGTGTGGCGGCACGACCAACTCGGGCGGCACGACCCCGAGCGCCAAGATCGGCGTCGTGCTCACGTACAACCTGCCCGGGTTCTGGGCCAACTACCTGAAGTACGAGGGCCAGTACGCGACGCAGCTGAACGCCGACCTGACGACGCCGCTGGTGGCCAACGTGGAGGCCAACGGGAATGAGGCGGCCCAGCAGATCACCGATGTGCGGTCGCTGATCGCCCAGGGCGTCAAGGCCCTGATCGTCAATCCCGCCGACAGCTCGGCCATCAAGCCGGCGCTCGACTACGCCGCGAGCAAAGGCATTCCCGTCGTCACAGTCGACGTTGCACCCGACCAGGGAAGCGTCTACATGATCGTGCGCGCGGACAACACCCAGTACGGTCAGAAGTCGTGCGACTACATCGCATCACACGCCACCAGCCCCGGCACGATCGCCATGGTGGAGGGTGACCTGACGTCGCTGAACGCGCGCGACCGCGCGGCCGGCTGCACGCAGGTGATCTCGTCGAAATACCCCAACTTCACGGTCAAGTCGTATCAGACCAAGGACTGGGGTACCGACCCGGCCGTCCAGAACGCAACCACGGCCCTGACGGCGATCTCCGACCTGCGCGGCATCTACGTCCACTGGAGCGTTCCTGAAGACGGCATCCTCGCCGCCGAGAAGCAGAAGAACAAGACGGTCACGCTGGTCGGCAACGACGGATCGCCTCACGAATGCGACCTGATTCGGGCCGGCTCGCTCGCCGCGACCATCGACCAGCCCGCCGACAAGTACGCCTATTACGCGATCTACTACGCGCAGCAGGCGATCAAGGGCACCAAGTACTCCGCGGGCGCGACCACCGACCACAACAGCACCATCCAGACTGTCGCGGGCAACCTCGAGGACGGCCTCGCCGCCCCGCTGGTCACGAAGGCCGGCGACAACGGTTCCACACAGGTGGACAGCACCAGCCTGTGGTGCAACAACAAGTAATCCAGAGGTAGAAAATCATTTTCTGATGGAGCGGAACTCGTCCACCGGGCCGGCAGCGGATCCGGCCCCGGTGGGCGAGGCCGACCACGTCTCCAAGTCTTTCGGCGAAACACGCGCCCTGGTCGACGTCTCGCTGGAGGTCCGACCCGGCGAATGTCATGGCCTGGTCGGGCGCAATGGCGCCGGCAAGTCGACGCTCGTCTCGCTGCTCACAGGTCTGAGCCGGCCGGACCGCGGATCAATACGCCTTGAAGGGCAACCGGCCCCCGGTCTTGCAGATCGCGGCGCGTGGCTCGCACGCGCGGCCTGTGTGTATCAGAGGTCGATGGTGGTGCCGCCTCTCACGGTGGCCGAGAACGTGTTCCTCAATCGGCCCACAGGAGGTAACGACACCCTCGTCCACTGGCGCGCCATGCGTGACCGGGCCCACGAGCTGATGCTCGACTGGGGATTCGATCTCGACGTCGACCAGGAGGCTGGACGGCTTACGGTCGAGCAGCGCCAGATCGTCGAGATCGCGCGAGCCCTCTCGATCGGGGCGCGCCTGCTCATCCTCGACGAACCGACCGCGGCTCTCGAGAAGGCGGCCGTCGAACGCCTCTTCGAGCATGTCAAACGTCTGCGCTCGGGTGGGGTCGGCGTGCTCTACATCTCGCATCACCTGGAGGAGATCTACGAGATCTGCGATCGCGTCACCGTGCTTCGCGACGGCGAGCTGGTCCTGAGCGGTCGGGTGCGAGACGTCCCGCAGGCGAACCTCGTGGCGGCGATGGTCGGCACGGCGCCGCCCAAGCGTGCCACCGAGATCGAAGCAGTGGAAAAGACGGGAGCCGCCGGCGAGAAGCGACTGCAGGTCGACCATCTGAACGTTCTCTCACGCGCTGGATCGGTGGACGGCGTGAGCCTGGTCGTGAGAGCGGGGGAGTGCGTTGGCCTGGTGGGGCTCGACGGGTCGGGCAGCGCAACGGTCGCAGACGCCATCGTCGGGCTCGTCAAGCCGCGGTCGGGAACGGTCTCGATCAACGGCGCAGCGCCTCGTCCGGGGAAGGTCGACGCGGCGTTTCGTCGTGGGGTCGGCTACGTGCCCCAGGACCGGCATGCGCGTGGGTTTGCGCCACAGCTGGGCGTCTCCGAGAACCTGACGCTCACGGTCTTCGACAGGTTCGCACGCCGTTTCGGCATCGTTTCGTTCGGCGAGCGCGACACGATCGCGAGGGGTTTGGTCGAGAAGCTACAGATCGTCGCGCAGAGCCTGGGGCAGCCCGTGTCCAGCCTCAGCGGCGGCAATCAGCAGAAGGTCGTTGTCGGTCGCGCGCTGGCGCCCGATCCATCGGTGCTCGTCGCGGTCAACCCGACGGTGGGTGTGGACGTCGCCTCGAAGGAGGCCCTGCTCGACGCCCTCGGAAGCGCGCGCGACCAGGGCGTCGCCATCCTTCTTGTGTCCGACGATTTCGAGGACCTACGCATCTGCACCAGGCTCATCGTCATGGTGAGAGGTCGGATCGCGGTGGAGTTCGCCTCGCCGCCCTGGGACCGCCAGCGCCTGATCAGCGCGGTCGAAGGTCTTGAGGTGGCAGTGTGACGGTGACTTCCCGTCAAACCACAGTCGAGCCGCCGGCCGCCGCGAAGCGGCCGATCGCGCGTCGAGGAGCGCGCGTGCTCGCCCTCAACTTCTTTCGCGAGCTGACGCTCGTGCCCGTCATCATCGTGTTGATGATCGCCGGCGCGATCGTCAACCCGGTCTTCTTCACCTCCTCCAACCTGATCAACGTCGCAGAGGGCGGATCTGCGCTGGGCATGGTCGTCGTGGCGGAGACCCTGATCCTGCTGACGGGCAAGTTCGACATCTCGCTCCAGGGCACCTTCGGCCTTGCCGCCCTGCTAGGGGCGTGGCTGATCGCGCCCAAGGCGAGCTCAGGGTTGGGCGCCGAGCTGAGCCCATGGCTGGGCCTGGTCATCGTTCTGCTGGTGGGACTCGTCGTGGGCACGTTCAACGGCTTCCTGGTGATCAAGGCGAACTTCAACGCCTTCATCTTCACGCTGGCCATGAGCATCCTCCTCACTGGCCTCCAGCTCGGCTGGCTCGGCGGGCAGACCGTCTACGCTCTGCCCGAGGTTTTCATCTACATCGGCGCCGAGTCGTGGTTTGGCGTACCCGTCTCGGTCTGGATCACCGTCGTGACCTTCGCGGCGGCCGCCCTTTTCCTGCGGTATCACCGCGTCGGCCGGGCGATGTATGCGATCGGCGGCAATCTCGAGGCGGCCCGGGCGGCGGGAATCCAGGTCGATCGCATACGGATCGGCGTGTTCATGGTCGCGAGCATCCTCGCGGCGGTTGGCGGGCTGATGCAGGCGGGTCGGGTGACGGCGGTCACCGCCGGGCAGGGCTCAAACCTCATCTTCGGAGTGTTCGCGGCGGCGGTCATCGGCGGCGTCTCGCTCGATGGGGGCCGCGGGCGCATGGTGGGCGCGCTCACCGGGGTGATCCTGCTGTCGCTGGTCACGAACATCCTCACCCTGTCCAGCATCAGCTCCACGTGGATCGACGCCGTGGACGGCGCCATCATCCTGATCGCCCTCGGTCTCGCGAAGCTCATCGGAACCGAGCGGGCGTAGCCGATGGGCCGTCTCAAGGGCAAGGTCTGCTTGATCACGGGCGCCGGCTCTGGCATTGGCCAGGCCAGCGCGAGGCTGTTCGCGAAAGAGGGCGCCCTGGTCGTGGTCGCCGACATCGACCTGAGGGCCGCCAGGGCGACCGTGGCCGGGATCGTCAAGGCGAAGGGCAAGGCCTTTGCGGAGCAAGTGGATGTCACCGACGAAGCCCAAACGGTGGCGCTGGCCAATCGGGTCGTGAAGCGATTGAAGCGGATCGACGTGCTCTTCAACAACGCGGGGATCAGCGGCGTCGGAGACGTGCTGGAGACCTCGCCTGAGCTGTTCGACCGCGTGATGCTTGTGAACGTGCGAGGCGTTTACCTCATGAGCCGGGCGGTGGTCCCCCACATGATCAAGCAGCGGTCAGGCTCCATCGTCAACATGTCGTCCTGCATCGCCGACATCGGGCTGGCCCGGAGGGTTTCGTACGCGGCGTCCAAGGGCGCGGTGCTGGCGATGACGAAATCGATGCAGGTCGATCTCGCTCAACATGGAATTCGCGTCAACGCGCTGCTGCCGGGCACGATCATGACGCCCTTCGTGGAGCGCTATCTAAAGGAGTCGTACAAGGATCCTGAAGAAGGCTACGCATCGATCCGCAAGAGGCAGCTGACCAGCGAGCTCGGCAGGCCGGAGGACGTCGCGTCGGCGGCGCTCTACCTGGCCTCCGATGAGTCGCGATTCGTGATGGCGTCCGGCCTCGTGATCGACGGTGGAGTGACGGGAGCCAAGTAAATTAAGCTGGCTCGGTCATGAGCACCGACGGCACCGACGACTCCGGGCTCATCGACTTCTATCCCTATCGCGCGCGCTTCAAGACCTACGACCGGCTCGAGCCCGAGGGCAGGGACAAGCAGAGCATCCTCGCCGAGCTGGCGGTCATGGCTCACGAAGAGGACCGCATCGCGGACCTCGGTCGCGTTTCGGGCTCGATCTATCACGGGGGCCACGACCACTACGCGTTCCTCACCGAAGCGTTCCGCCTCTTCGCGCACGCGAACGTGCTGCAGCGCGACATGTATCCGAGCGCGACCAAGCTCGAGGCGGAGATAGTCGCGATGACCGCCGCGATGCTGCATGGCAGCCCCGAGGTGTGCGGAGTCGTGACCTTCGGCGGCACCGAGAGCCTGATCAACCCGATGCTCGTATATCGCGACCGCGCTCGCGCCGAAAAGGGGATCGCCGAACCCGAGGTGATCATCCCGGTCACCGCGCACGTTGCGCTCGAGAAGGCAGGCCACCTGCTCGGGATCAAGGTGCTCAAGGCGCCGCTGACAAAGGACTGGATCGTCGACGCCGATTGGGTTCGGGATCACGTCACAAAGAACACCGTCGCGCTGGTCGGTTCGGCGGCCAACTACGCGCACGGGCTCATCGATCCCATCGAACAGCTCTCGGACATCGCGCTCGAGCACGGCATCGGCCTGCACGTCGACGGCTGTCTGGGCGGTTTCATCCTGCCCTGGGGCGAGCGTCTCGGCCTCAAGATTCCGCTCTTTGACTTCCGGGTTCCGGGCGTGACGTCCATGTCAGCAGACACGCACAAGTACGGCTACGCGCTCAAGGGAACGAGCGTCCTTCTCTATCGGAACAGCGACCTGCGCCGGTACCAGTACTTCAACTTCACGGACTGGCCCGGCGGCATCTACTTCTCGCCTGGACTCTCGGGGAGCCGGTCGGGCGGCATCGTGGCCGCCACGTGGGCCGCGATGGTGAGCCTTGGCGAGGGCGGCTACCTGGAGGTCGCGAAGGGGATCTTCGAGACGGCGGCGACGATCCGCCGCGGGATCGACGCGATCCCTGAGCTCGAGGTCATCGGGAATCCCACGTTCCTGGTCGCGTTCCGTGCGCCGGAGCTGAACATCTACCACGTCAACGACCACCTCATCGCGAAGGGGTGGAGGCTGAACGCCCTCCAGCTGCCGGCGGCGCTGCATTTCTGCGTGACGCGTCCGAACACGGCGCCGGGGATCGCGGACTCGTTCCTCGCGGACCTCCGCGATGCGGTGGAATACGCCAAACATCCCACCCGGGCCGAACCGAAGAGCGGAGCTCTCTACGGACTCGGCGGCACGCCGGAAGGGAACGAGATTCTCAATACCCTCTTCACCGCCGCGCTGGATGCGATGTACGAGGTGGCGCCCGCCGAGGCACGAGCCTGACGATGGCTCAACCCTGGATCCTGGCTCTGGACCTGGGCACCGGCGGGGTCAAGACCGGCGCGGTGTCATTGCGTGGCGAGGTCCTCGCACGCTCGATCGGTCACCTCAACACGAGCTACCTCCCCGACGGCGGCGCGGTCCAGGACCCAGCGGAGTGGTGGTCTCGCATCGTCGACGGCGTGCGCTCGGTGATCCAGAGCAAAGCGGTGGCGGCCGGCGACCTCGTCGCGGTCGGGCTCACCGGACAGTGGGGATCGACCGTCCCGGTCGACGCTGAAGGGCGCCCGGCGGGCGGTTGCCTCCTGTGGTCGGACACGCGAGGCGGCCGCTTCTCCGCTAAGGCAGTGGGCGGCCCAGTCGCTCTGTTCGGCTATTCGCCGGGCAACCTCCTCCGCTGGGTCCAGCTGACGGGTGGCGCGCCGTCACCGAACGGCGCCGACCCACTTGGTCACGAACTCTACCTGCGGAACTGCGAACCGGGTGTCTACGCGGAGGCTCGTACCTTGCTCGAACCGCTCGACTACCTCGGCCTCAAGCTCACCGGGAGGATCGCAGCGACGCCCGCCTCGATGATCCTTTCGTGGCTCACCGACAACCGCCCTGGTGCAAAGCCCGCCTATGTGGCCGAGCTCGTCAGGCGGTCAGGGCGCGACGCGGCTCGTCTCCCTCAGCTGCTGCCGACGGGCAGCGTGCTCGGCGATGTGAAGCCCGAGGTGGGGGAGGAGCTCGGGATCCCGTCCGTCCCCGTGGTGTGCGGCGTGCCCGACCTGCACACCGCCTTTCTCGGTTCCGGAGCGGTGGCTCCGTATGAGGCGCACATCACCATCAGCACGACGTCGTGGATCGCGTGCGAGGTCCCGTTCAAGCGCACTGACGTGATCCACCAGATGGCGACGGTCCCCGGCCTGCGGCCCGGCGCGTACCTCGTGGCGAACAACCACGAGACCGCGGGTCTGTGCCTGAAATGGTTCAAGGACTCGGTCACCGGAGCCGGATCGTATGAGGAGGTTTGCGCCGATGCCGCCAGGGCCCCGGTTGGGTCGGGCGGCGTGATGTTCACGCCCTGGCTCAAGGGTGAGCGGAGCCCCGTCGAGGACCGCACCCTGCGCGGCGCATTTCTCAATGTATCGCTCACCAGCGGGCGCGAGCATCTGAGTCGCGCCGTCCTCGAGGGCGTCGCCTTCAACGCACGATGGCTGCTCGACGCGGTGGAAGGATTCGTGCGCAGGCCCCTTCCAAGCCTGAGGATTCTCGGTGGTGGTGCGCAATCCGACCTCTGGTGCCAGGTGCATGCGGACATCCTCGATCGCCGCATCGAGCGGGTGGCCGAGCCCACCTACGCCAACTTGCGCGGCGCTGGACTGTTCGCCGCCGTCGCCATCGGGCGGATGTCGCTTGAAGATGCCCGGGACGCCGTCCGCGTGACGGACACTTTCGAGCCACAGCCGGACGCGCGCGCTATCTACAAGCCGATGTACGACGAGTTCAAGCACTTCTACGATCGCCTGCACTCGAGCTACGCGCGACTCAACCGCCAGGCCGCCCGGTGAGGGAGACCGTAGCTCTCGGAACGCGAGGTTCGTCCGTGCGCTGGGCCGTCCTCGGCGCTTACGCCCTGCTGGCCGCTTGCACCCAGCTGCTCTGGCTGACCTTCGCCGCCGTCGACACACGGAGCGCCGCGGTGATGAAGGTCGACCTCGGCACAGTCGGCGACCTGGCCGCGATCTTCCCTTTCATCTACGTCGTGCTGGCGCTGCCCACAGGCCGCTGGCTGGATGCGCGGTTCGCCCAGGCGCTTGGCGCGGGCGCGCTGCTGGCGGGCGCCGGCGCTCTGATCCGTGTCGTGTCGCCCACGTCGTTCGGCTGGCAGCTGGCCGGACAGCTGGTCATAGCCGCGGGCCAACCGCTGGTACTGAACAGCATCACCAAAGTCGCTGCGCGCTATTTCGCGCCCACCGAGCGGGCCACTGCAATCTCGATCGGAACGGCAGCCTTGTTCGTGGGCATTCTCGCTGCCGTCCTGATGGCCGGCCCGCTGTTCGACGCGGGCGGCCTGCGCCTGCTCCTCGGAGTTCAGGCCGTGGCTGCCGTGCTGGCCACCGTGCTGGTGCTGGTCGCGCTGCGCACTCCGCCGGCTTTCCCCGACGACCCCTCTGTCTCTTTGAGCCTGCGCTGGCTCGCCGGCGATCGATTCATGTGGATCCTCGCCGCGCTGGTCTTCATCGGGATGGGGACGTACAACGCGGTGGCGACCTGGCTGCAGCCGATCCTGGCGCACTTCGGGGAGGGTGGAGCGGCGGGCAACCTGATCGCGGTGATGACCTTTGCCGGTATCGTCGGGGCAGCGATCCTGCCGACACCGGTCGCCGCTCGGAATCGCCGGCGCGAGATGCTGCTTGCGGCGCTTGTCGTCTCCGCCATCTCATTCGTCGCGATCGCCCTCAACCACAACTTGATCTGGCTCGGAGTGTGGCTGTTCGCGCAGGGCTTTCTTCTGCTGGCGAGCCTCCCTGTCGTGCTCGACTGGTCCGACGTCCACGCCGGCCCTGAGCGTCAGGGCGCGGCGGTGGGCTTCCTGATGATGGCGGGCAACCTGGGCGGGCTGCTGCTCGTGCTGGTGGTGCAAGCGCTGATCGGCAACCCCTACCTGGCGCTCGGAGCCATGGCGCTGGTGGCGGTCGCCGGCCTGCCTGTGGTGCTCCGGCTTCCGACCAGGCCCGGCTGATGAAGAGTTCGGACCCCGCGAGCCGACCAATGCAACCCTTGAACTGGAAGCCGGCCCGTCGACCTGAGCGCGCGCCGCTCCAGGGCGAGTCGGTTCGTCTGGAGCCGGTGGAGCCGGGCCGCCATGCCGGCGAGCTGTTCGCGACCTCTGAACACGCTCCAGAGATTTGGGACTACCTGGCCTACGGTCCCTTTCCGGATCAACAGGTGTTCATCGATTGGCTGAAGGAGCGCGCCGCTTCGGACGACCCGCTCTTCTATGCGGTGATCGATCGAGCCACGGGGACGGCGCGCGGCATGGCGAGCTTGATGCGCATCAAGCCCGACAATGGCGTGATCGAGGTCGGCCACATCTGGTTCGCCCCAACGCTGCAGCGCACGCGCCAGGCAACCGAGGCGATCTACCTGATGGCGCGATACGCGTTCGACGACCTGGGCTACCGCCGGTTCGAGTGGAAGTGCGACGCGCTCAATCAGCCGTCGCGCCGGGCGGCCGGGAGGTTCGGTTTTGTCTTCGAGGGCATCTTCCGCCAGCACATGGTGATCAAAGGCCGCAACCGGGACACCGCGTGGTTCTCGATCATTGATGGCGAGTGGCCGGTCGTACGCGCGGCATTCGAAGCCTGGCTCTCTGCTGAGAATTTCGACCGAGAAGGGCGGCAGCGCCGTTCGCTGGCTGACGTCCGCGACAGCCTGGGCAGGCTTTCGGAATAGAACTACCCGGCTGCGGATAAAACGGGTTGAGATGTCAGCGACCAAGGAGGAGATAGACGCGGCGCTTCAGGGGATGCACACCGTCGATATCACGACGACAGGCCGTAAGTCGGGCAAGCCTCGAACGCTGGAAATCGTGTTCCACAACGTGGGTGGTCGCATCTACATCAGCGGCATCCCCTCGCCCAATCGCCGAAGCTGGATCGCCAACCTGGACGCGAATCCCAAGCTGACGTTTCATCTCAAGGGCAAAGTGCGGGCGGACCTGCCCGCTACGGCTCGCGTCATAGACGGCGAGGCCGAGCGCCGAGAGATCCTGCCTCACATCGCACGCAACTGGGGGCGCAAAGACGTCGAGACGATGGTGAAGCAGAGCCCGCTGATCGAAGTCACGCTCGAGCGCTGACACTCGAATGAAAGAAAAGGCCAGCCTCGGTGGCCGGCCCTTCTTTTTGTAGCGAAGCTAGATCAGCTGCAGCCCGTCGTGGCTCCGCAGTTCAGGCACTTGTAGCACGAGCCTGAGCGGACCGTGATCGCGCCGCAGTCGGGGCATGCGGGGGCGTCGGTGTTGATGAACGCGATCTTCTGCACGCCGCCGCCTCCGTTGCCGTTGGTCGTCGGGTGTGCGATCACCTTCAGCTCCGTCGGGGTCGTAGTGGGTCGCGCGTTGTCGGCCTTCATCGTCGCCTGCGGAGGTTCGACCGGCGCGGGTTCGCGGCGCACGACGCCGGCCTCGTCCTGGTCTTCAACCGGGAGGAAGTGGCTCGCCATCCAGCGGAAGATGTAGTCCACGATCGACTTGGCGATCGGGATCTCCTTGTTCTTGGTGAAGCCCGAAGGCTCGAAGCGCATGTGGCTGAACTTGTCGACCATGAACTTCAGCGGCACCCCGAACTGCAGCGCATACGAGGTCTGCGTCGCGAAGGCGTCCATGAGGCCCGATATGGTCGAGCCCTCCTTGGCCATCGTCACGAACAGCTCGCCGGGCGTCCCGTCGTCGAACAATCCGACGGTCAGGTATCCCTCGTGGCCCTGGATGTCGAACTTGTGGGTGACCGCCTTGCGCTCGTCAGGCAATTTGCGCCGCAGCGCGCGGTACTCGACAACCGGAGCCTTCTCTTCCTTCTTCTTGTCGAGCGAAGTGGACAGCGGCTGTGAGCGCTTGCACCCGTCGCGGTAGATCGCGATGCACTTGAGGCCCAGCTTCCAGGATTCGAAGTAGGTCTGCTGGATGTCCTCTGCGGTCGCGTCGGTCGGCAGGTTCACGGTCTTGGACATGGATCCGGAGATGAACGGCTGGACAGCAGCCATCATCCGCACGTGGCCCATCGGCGCGATCGAACGAGCGCCATTGACCGGCTTGAATGCGCAGTCGAAAACCTTCAGGTGCTCGTCCATCAGGTGGGGAGCGCCTTCGATGGTGTCGTTCTCATCGATGTACTCGACGATCTCCTTCACCTTCACCTCGTCGTAGCCCAGCTTGCGCAGCGCGGCGGGAACAGTGGTGTTGACGATCTTCAGAAGACCGCCGCCGACCAGCTTCTTGTACTTGACCAGCGCGAGGTCGGGCTCGATGCCCGTTGTGTCGCAATCCATCATCAGGCCGATGGTTCCGGTCGGAGCGAGGACCGTGGCCTGGGCGTTGCGATAGCCGTGGGCGCGGCCCAGCTTGACCGCCTCGTCCCACGTCTCGCGAGCGGCGTCGACCACCTCGGCGGATTCAGGGGAGGTGCTCAGCTGGTGGGCCGCCTGGCGGTGCTTCTCCATCACGCGCAGCATCGGCTCGCGGTTCTTGGAGAACTCGCTGAACGGTCCCTTGACCTGGGCCATGCGCGCCGACTGGGCAAACGCCCGGCCGGTCATGATCGCGGTGAGCGCGCCGGCAAACCGGCCGCCTTCCTCTGAGTCGTAGGCGAGGCCCATCGACATCAGGAGCGCGCCGAGGTTGGCGTAGCCCAGGCCGAGCGGCCGAAGCGCCTCGGAGTTCTTGCCGATGGCCGGGGTGGGGTAGGAGGCGTTGGAAACAATGATCTCCTGGCCGGTGAAGCACACGTCGATCGCGTGCCGGTAGCGCTCGACGTCGAACTTGCCGTCCTCTGTCTGGAACTTCATCAGGTTCAGCGACAGCAGGTTGCATGCGGTGTCGTCCAGGAACACGAACTCAGAGCACGGGTTGGTCGCGTTGATCCGGCCCGTGTTGGGGACCACGTTCCAGTCCTGGATCGTGGTGTCGAACTGCAGGCCGGGGTCGCCACAGATCCAGGTCGCCTCGGCGATCTCCCGCCACAGGTCGCGAGCCTTGTAACTGTCGATGACGCGGCCGTCGACGACCGCCTTCGTCTCCCACTTCTGGTCGCCGTCGACCGCTCGCATGAAATCGTCGCTCACGCGGACCGAGTTGTTGGCGTTCTGGAACTGGACCGAGTCGTACGCCCCGCCAGTCACGTTGAACCCGACGTTGTAGCCGGCGTCGATCAAGGCCCAGGCCTTCTTCTCTTCCTCCGCCTTGCAGCGGATGAACTCGAGGATGTCGGGGTGGTCTGCGTTGAGGATGACCATCTTGGCCGCGCGACGGGTCGTCCCGCCCGACTTGATCGAGCCGGCGAACGAGTCGTAGCCCTTCATGAAAGAGACGGGCCCGGAGGCGGTGCCGCCACCGGACAGCTGCTCCTTGGAGGAACGCAGCACCGAGAGGTTCGTGCCCGTGCCGCTGCCGAACTTGAACAGCATGCCTTCCGTCTTGACCAGCTCGAGGATCGACTCCATCGAGTCCTGCACCGAGTTGATGAAGCACGCCGAGCCCTGCTGGGCGCGGCCGGGGACGCCGATGTTGAACCACACAGGGCTGTTGAAGGAGGCGTGCTGCGTGACCAGGAGGTAGCGGAGCTCCTGCGACCAGTTCTCGGCGTCCTCCTCGCTGGCGAAGTAGCCGCCCTCGCGTCCCCAACGGCCCAGGCTCTCGACTACGCGGTCGATGA
>Ga0073928_10002136_pt1 | contig 35200 bp, 28 predicted proteins | sample PaiPotPPA55metaG_FD_76969 | JGI IMG/M metagenome (GOLD analysis project Ga0073928, IMG submission 76969) | Iron sulfur acid spring bacterial and archeal communities from Banff, Canada, to study Microbial Dark Matter (Phase II) - Paint Pots PPA... ... | reverse complement strand
TGCCATGACGCCCGCGATTGCCGCCAGCGCGACCCCGAAGCCGTAAGTGAGGGTAATCATGCGCGGGACGTTGATGCCGAAGGCGCGCACAAGCGTCGGGTTCTCGGTTGCTGCCCGCAGGTAGGCACCGAGCTTCGTGCGTTCGATCACGAACCATGTCGTCAAACAGACGACGAGAGAGAAGGCAACGACCCAGGCCCGGTAGTTCGGCAGGAACATGAACCCGAGATTCTGGCCGCCCTGCAATTCTGGGGGCACGGAATAAGGTAGGCCGGAAGAACCGAAGAAATTACGGAACGTGCCCTCTATGATCAGTGCCAGGCCAAATGTGAGCAGCAGGCCGTAGAGATGATCAAGCCTGTAAAGCCATTGCAGAAATAGCCGCTCGATGATGATGCCCGTGATCCCAACGAGCACGGGAGCTATGATGAGCGCCCTCCAGTAGCCCAGTCCTGCATACTGCAGCAGAAAGAAGGCTGTGAAGGCGCCCAGCATGTATTGCGCCCCGTGCGCGAAGTTGATGATGTTGAGCATGCCGAAGATCACGGCGAGGCCTAGGCTGAGCAACGCATAGAAGGAACCGTTGATCAGGCCGATGAGCAGCTGCCCGAACAAGGCTTGCGAGGGGATACCGAAAATTTCGAACATGAAGAACTGTGTATCGCCGGTGGATCAGGCCGCTAGAGCTGCTGCTTCACAAACTGTTCTGCACCGTTATTCCGGGGCCGCGAGCACCTGGATCACGATTGCCACACGAAGCGTTGGCGGTGCCGGCCTGGGCTATGGGTTCCGAGCTCGTGGCGTGTAGGGGCGGGTTTGAAACCCGCCCTCACAATTGCCTGCGGCCAGGGCGACGCCGACGACAACTTCTGCGCCACGCGAAGAGATCAGCCGCTCACCAGCGGACAGCCACCCTCCTTGAGGGGGCGGAAAGCTTCGGCCGCGGGGATCGTGGCGCGCAGGTTATAGAAGTCGCCGGGGTGCTTTGACTCCGACGGGGCTTTCACCTCGAACAAATAGGCATCGTGGATCTTGCGGCCGTCGGCCCGGATCGTACCCTTGCCAAACAGCGGGTCGTCTGTTCCCATCTGCTTCATCTTGTCGACCGTTGCCTTGCCATCGGCTGCGCTCTTCGAGGCTGCTACTGCCTTGAGATAGTGGGTGATCCCGGAATAAACGCCGGCCTGCACCATGGTGGGGAACTTGCCTGGGCGCTCTTGTTGCCAGCGCTTGGTCCAGGCGCGGTTGTTGTCGTTGGCATCCCAGTACCAGGTCTCGGTCAAGGTGAGGCCTTGCGCCGTCTGCAGCCCTAATGCGTTCACGTCGCTCGCGAAGACGAGCAACCCAGCGAATTTCTGTCCGCCTTTGACAATGCCGAACTCGGCACCTTGCTTGATCGCGTTGATGGTGTCGCCGCCCGCGTTGGCCAGTCCGATGATCTTGGCCTTGGACGATTGCGCCTGCAGGAGGAAGGAAGAGAAGTCGTTGGTGTTGAGCGGGTGGCGCACCTTGCCGAGGACCTTGCCCCCACTTGCTTCCACAGCAGCGGCGGTGTCGCGCTCAAGCGCGTGCCCGAAGGCGTAATCGGACGTCAGAAAGAACCAGGTGTCGCCGCCGGTTTTCACCAGCGCCTTGCCGGTCCCGTTGGCCAGCATCCACGTATCGTAGCTCCAATGGACGGTGTTGGCATTGCATTTCGGACCGGTGAGGTCGGATGTGGCGGCGCCGGAGACGATGAACGCCTTGTTCTTCTGGCGGGTGACCTCGCTCACAGCGAGCGCTACCCCGGAGTTCGGCACGTCGACGATCAGATCCACCTTGTCGACATCGTACCATTGATTGGCGATGCTGGAACCGATGTCCGGCTTGTTCTGATGGTCGGCCGAGACGAGGTCGACCTTCATGCTCTTGTCGCGCGCCGTATAGTCCGCAATTGCCAGCTTGGCGGCTGCGACCGATCCCGCGCCGCCGATGTCTGAATACAAGCTGGACATGTCGCTAAGCACGCCGATCTTGACGTTGACTTGCGCATGGGCAGGCACGCCAAGCCAAAGCGCCGCCAGGGCGGTCGCTCCGATGAGTTGCTTCATAAGGGTTTTCCTCCTTGTGACTGTCCCGTGGAAGTTTCTGCTCACACGCCCAGATATTCGTGCAGCTTGTCGAGATTGCCATGCAGCTCGGCATTGACGAACTGATCGATGATCCGGCCATGTTCCATGACGTAATAGCGGTCCGCCACTGTCGAGGCGAAGTGAAAGTTCTGCTCGACCAGAAGAATGGTGAAACCCTGCTGCTTAAGGAGACCGATGGTCTTGCCGATCTGCTGGATAATGACCGGAGCAAGACCTTCCGTCGGTTCGTCCAGCAGTAGCAGCCGCGCGCCCGTTCGCAGAATACGGGCGATGGCGAGCATCTGTTGCTCCCCGCCTGAAAGCTTGGTGCCCTGGCTCGACAGGCGCTCGCTGAGATTGGGAAACAGCTCGAAGATCCGCTCATTGTCAAGACCACCCGGGCGCACCTTGGGTGGCAGCAACAGGTTCTCCTCCACATTGAGACTGGAGAAAATACCGCGCTCCTCCGGGCAAAACGCGATGCCCAGACGCGCGATCCGGTCGCTGGTCAATCTTATGAGCTCCGTGCCGTCGTAGCGCACCGAGCCTGCGCGTTGACCGACGATACCCATGACCGCCTTCAGCGTGGTCGTTTTCCCCGCCCCGTTGCGTCCGAGCAACGTCACGACCTCTCCGGCAAAGACATCGAAATTTGCGCCGTGCAGAATGTGCGATTCGCCATACCAGGCCTGCAGCCCTTCCACCGCGAGCAACGCTGCACCGGTCGGGCTAAGCATGGCCTACCCCGAGATAGGCTTCACGCACGCTCGGATCGTTCGAAACGCTCTGATAGTCGCCTTGAGCAAGCACACGACCTCGCGTGAGCACGGTAATGCGGTGAGACAGGTTGGCCACGACGCTCAGATTGTGCTCGACCATCAAGACGGTGCGAGACGCGGCGACTGACTTGATCAGCGCACTGATGCGATCAATGTCCTCTTGTCCCATCCCGGCCATCGGCTCGTCGAGAAGAAGCATTTCCGGCTCAAGCGCGAGCGTAGTAGCGATCTCCAAGGCGCGCTTGCGACCGTAAGGCAACTCCACAGCCGTCACACCTGCAAATGATGCCAGCCCAACGTCGGAGAGCAGCGCCATGGCTCGATCGTTTAGGGAGTCGAGAATGCGTTTCGATCTCCAGAAGTCGAACGAGCCGCCGCGCTTGCGCTGCAGCGCAACCCGCACATTCTCAAGCACGGTCAGGTGCGGAAACACAGCCGAGATCTGAAACGACCGTACCAACCCAAGGCGCGCCACGTCGGCAGGAGCAATGGCCGTGATATCGCGGCCCTTGTAAACAATTCGCCCACGGCTTGGGCGAAGGAACTTGGTCAGAAGGTTGAAGCAGGTGGTCTTGCCGGCGCCGTTCGGGCCAATGAGCGCATGAATGCTCCCGCGGGCGATCCGAAGATTGACTCCATTCACGGCGACGAAGCCGGCGAACTCTTTGGTGAGATCCTCGGTTTCCAGGATGAACTCGTCGCTCACGATTTGCCGCCCTATTGAACGCGGGCATTGATAGCACGTCTGAAGGGAGAGTGGACCAAAAAAACCACCGCAGGGGCGGAGACTCCGGACCTCCCCCAGCAAGCAGAGCTATCGCATTTGGTGCCGACAGCCGCGCTGCCGCGTAATGCCGCAACACACTTGCCTGTCATTCCGACCGACTGAAGTAGGCTTCGCCTGGCGAGCGAGGGCCGGAACCCAGCACCAATGCGCTTCGTGCATTCACGTCGGCGGTTACTGGTCGCGGCCGGCTCGCTTGGCCGGGATGTAAGCCTCTATGAAGATGGCCTGCCTTGCCGGCGGAAGGGATGGAGTTCCTCGCAGACGGGGCTACCGCAGAGGGCCCTTAGAGGGTCCTGAGCTTCCATCGGCGCTTATCTAGTGGCAAATTAGGGCTAAGCGCGATTCTGCACAGGAAGCGCAGGATGGGCGGCAACGGAGGGAATTCTCTTGCGTCTCCTCGTGATCGAGGACGATCCCGATCTCAATCGGCAACTCACGGCCGCGCTGACGGATGCGGGTTACGTGGTGGACAGGGCATTCGACGGTGAGGAGGGGCACTTCCTGGGGGAAAGCGAGCCCTACGACGCCGTTATTCTGGACATCGGGCTCCCCAAGATGGACGGCATATCAGTGCTGGAGGCTTGGCGGCGTGCCGGCCGATCGATGCCCGTCCTCATGCTCACGGCGCGCGACCGTTGGAGCGACAAGGTTCAGGGCTTTGATGCCGGCGCCGATGATTACGTCGCCAAGCCCTTTCATCTCGAGGAGGTGCTCGCACGTATCCGCGCGCTGTTGCGGCGCTCGGCGGGCCACGCCAAGAGCGAGCTCAACTGCGGACCGGTGCGGCTCGACACCCGCACCGGGCGCGTGGCTGTCGACGGCAATCCGGTGAAACTGACCTCGCATGAGTATCGGCTGCTCTCCTACCTGATGCACCATGCGGGCCGCGTGGTCTCGCGCAGCGAGCTGGTCGAGCACCTCTATGACCAGGATTTTGATCGCGACTCCAATACCATCGAAGTGTTCGTGGGGCGCATCCGCAAGAAGCTCGGCGTTGACGTGATTCAGACGGTGCGGGGCCTGGGTTATCTGCTCACACCTCCAGGCGATGCGTCTTAATTCGCTTGCGCTACGCCTTTTCGTATCGGCGACGACGTGGACCGTGGTCATTCTGCTCGTCACGGGGGTCGTGCTCTCGTCGATTTACCGTGCTGCTGTCGAGCGTGCATTCGATCGCAGGCTGGGCGTCTATTTGCGCAGCCTGGTTGCAGATGTGGCCATTCCGGAGGAGAACGCCGGCAAATTTCCCCAGTCGATCGGCGAGCCGCTGTTCGATCTCCCCCTCTCCGGCTGGTATTGGCAGGTCACCCGGCTCGATGCCCCGACGCCCGATGTGCGCTCGTCTCGCTCCTTATGGGACGCGACGCTGCCGCATCTCGCCGACCTGGAAGCTTCATCAGCCCCCGGTAGCGAGCGTTCCGGCTACGCCGATGGCCCTGAGGGCCAGCGGTTGCGTGTGCTCGAGCGCACCATCGATCTCGGCGAGGAAGGACGCTATCTGGTTGCCGTGGCCGGCGATGCTGCGGAAATCGATGACGAGACGCGCAGTTTTGACAGCGCCCTGATGATCACCTTCGCTGTGCTGGCGATCGTGCTGCTGCTGACCACGACTTTCCAGGTACGCTTCGGGCTTGCGCCGCTCAAACGCATTTCCGAGGGGCTCGCCGCTATCCGAGGAGGCAAGACGGAGCGCTTGGAAGGCGCCTTCCCGGTGGAGATCGCCCCGCTGGCGCGCGAGACGAACGCGCTCATCGATGCCAATCGCGAGATCGTTGCACGTGCGCGCACTCACGTGGGCAACCTCGCCCATGCGCTCAAGACGCCGATCTCGGTCATGCTGAATGAAGCCAGTACGCACGCCAACGACCCATTTGCGCTCAAGGTCCGCGAGCAGACCGAAGTCATGCGAGATCAGGTTACGCGCCACCTGGAGCGCGCAAGGCTGGCGGCCAGGGTCGCAGTCATAGGATCGGTTACCGATGTGCGCACTGTCATCAACTCGCTGGCGCGCACCATGGAAAAGATCCACCGTGACCGGAATATTGCAATCGAGATTGAGGTCTCGGAGGATGCACGCTTTCGCGGAGAGCAGCAGGACCTGGAGGAGATGGTCGGCAATCTGATCGATAACGCCTGCAAATGGGCACACTCCCGAGTCGCGGTTGAGGTATTCTCGCAACGATCCGATCCGGGTGATGAGCGCCTCACCGTGCATATCATTGTCGACGATGATGGTCCCGGGCTCTCGCCCCAGCAGTGCGAGCAGGTGGCCCGGCGGGGGCGCCGGCTCGATGAGACCAAGCCTGGGTCGGGGCTCGGCTTGTCGATTGTCGTCGATCTCGCAAGCCTTTACGGAGGATCGCTTGCTCTCGGAACTGCTCCGATAGGAGGCCTGCGAGCAGAGCTCATCTTGCCCGGCGCGTGAATGAAAGCCTTATTTCTCTGATCCCTGTCGCGGACCTAATCCTTGGCGCGCTAGCGTTGCTCCAACATCGCGGTCTTGCGCGCCATGGAGGATCGAGCCCTTTAGCAAGTCGGGGACAGAGTTTTGCCCTAATTTGCGCCATTAAGTTCCTCTCGGCTGAACAGGTTGATGCGCCGTGGCGTATCGCCGAGACGAGCTGTCATGGGCGATGGGGGGGTCTCATGTATATCGGGCGTTTGAGCGCAGCCGCGCTTTTTGCGACATCATTGGCCGCATGCAGCGGTACTCCTGACACCGGACAAGGCCCGAAGGAAAATACCGGGACGCTGATTGGGGCTCTCACCGGCGGGCTGATCGGTGCCCAATTCGGCGGAGGGACCGGCGAGCACATTGCCGCTGGGCTGGCGGGGGCGGCGATCGGCGGCCTGATTGGCAACCGCATCGGAGCGTCCATGGACGACGAGGACAAGCAGCGCGCTTACGCAGCACAGATACAGGCGTTGGAAAATGGGCGCTCCGGCGCTGCCGTTGCTTGGAAGAACCCGGACTCGGGCCGCCATGGCACCATCGTTCCAGGGCCGGCTTATCAGTCCAATGGGCTACAGTGCCGCCCGTATACCCACACAATCTACATCGATGGCCGACCGCAAGTGGCACGTGGAAGTGCATGTCGTAACCCGGACGGAACCTGGACGGCGGTTGGTTGATGAGTTGATAAGTTTCTAGGCCGTTACTCCGGGGGCCACGAGCTGGCCAGCAGAGCCCGGAATCCATAAGCGCAAGTCCTGTAGCTGCGCGGCGTCCACCATACCCTCTCGGATTATGGATTCCCGGAATGACGCCGAGGGGATTAGTTAGGCGCTCTGGTTAATTTTCATTGACTTGCGTCATGTTGTCGCCGTGACCGCTTCCAGCTGCGGGATTTCGCGGCAGACGCATGCGCCGGCCGCTACCGGGGGCGGGGTCGATCCTGAAGGCTGGCTGCGGCTTGCTCGCTCGTATAGGGTCCTGTGCGAACCTGATAAGGCGCGTACGGCGGCAGGTAGCGCGCAGCGCGCATTGAGCGGCGACGCCAGTAAGCTGCAGCGATTCGAGGATCTCATCAAACCGTTACGTCTCAACCGCTAGCGCAATGACTCGAAGGCAGAGGCGCCTGACGCTGATAGGGAGTGCGCTGGCCGCGGTTGCGCTCGCGGTTGCGCTCGTGCTCATTTCGCTCAAGGACTCGATTGTGTTCTTCAACTCGCCGACCGACCTCGTCGAGAAGCACATTGCCGCTGGGCAGCGAATGCGCCTGGGCGGCTTGGTGAAGGAAGGCAGCCTCTGGCGCGGCGAAAATCTTGCCATCCGTTTCGCCTTGACCGACGGAAACCATGAGGTGACGGTTGCCTATCGCGGGCAATTGCCCGACCTGTTCCGGGAAGGCCAGGGAGTGGTGGCAGAGGGTGCTATCGACCGCTCCGGCATGTTCCAAGCCGACACGATTTTGGCAAAACACGATGAGCGGTATATGCCCAGGGAAGTGGCCGATGCCTTGAAGAAGCAAGGCCACTGGCAGGGAGAGACGATCAAAACAGATACGACCGCGCCACGGAGGACCCTCCAGTGATCGCCGAGCTTGGTCACTATGCCCTGGTGCTGGCGCTGGGTCTGGCATTGGTCCAGGCGAGCGTGCCAATGCTGGGAGCGCGCAGGAATGATCCCGTGCTTATGGGAGTGGGCGGCTCGACTGCGCTTGCGCAATTCGCATTTGTGGCGATCGCTTTCGGCGCGCTGATCGCTAGTTACGTCCGATCGGACTTCTCCGTAGTCAACGTCTTCGAAAACTCCCATTCCGCCAAACCCCTCATCTACAAAATCACGGGCGTTTGGGGCAATCACGAAGGTTCGATGCTGCTGTGGGTGTTTATTCTTGCGCTGTTTGGCGCGCTTGTGGCCGCGTTCGGCCGCAATCTGCCGGGGCGGCTCAAAGCCAGGGTATTGGGCGTCCAGGCGTGGATCGCCGTAGCATTCGAGCTGTTTATCCTGCTCACTTCAAACCCGTTCCTCCGCATCCCCGACGCTCCGGTCGAAGGTCGTGATCTCAATCCGATCTTGCAGGACCCGGGTCTCGCCATTCACCCACCGATGCTCTATCTCGGCTATGTAGGCCTTTCCATCTCATTCTCTTTCGCTATTGCGGCGCTGATCGAGGGCCGTATCGACGCGGCGTGGGCGCGGTGGGTCCGGCCATGGACGCTTCTGGCCTGGATCTTCCTGACCCTGGGAATCGCCATGGGCTCCTACTGGGCCTATTACACCCTCGGCTGGGGCGGCTGGTGGTTCTGGGACCCTGTCGAGAATGCCTCCTTCATGCCGTGGCTCACCGCCACCGCTCTTCTTCACTCCGCCCTGGTCATGGAAAAGCGTGATGCATTGAAGGTATGGACCATCCTGCTCGCGATCCTTGCATTCTCGCTATCGCTCATTGGAACATTTCTGGTCCGCTCGGGGGTGCTTACTTCCGTGCATGCGTTCGCCAGCGACCCGATGCGCGGCGTCTTCATTCTGGCCATTCTGGTTGTGTTTATCGGCGGTGCGCTCGTGCTGTTTGCGTTGCGCGCTCCCGTGCTCAAGCAGGGTGGATTGTTTGCACCGATTTCGCGTGAAGGATCCTTGGTGCTCAACAACCTCTTCCTGGTATGCGCCTGCGGAACCGTCTTCGTAGGCACGCTTTATCCGCTCGCTCTGGAGGCTCTGACCGGAGAGAAGATCTCAGTCGGTGCACCGTTCTTCAATGGCACATTCGGTCCCTTGTTTGTGCCGATTCTGATCGCGGTGCCCTTCGGGCCTCTGCTGGCATGGAAGCGGGGCGATCTCCTGGGCGCCGCACAGCGCCTCATCACGGCCGCAGCCATTGCCGCCGTAACCATTGCGGTCGTGTTCGCAGTTTCGCCTGGTGGTCCTGTCCTGGCTCCATTCGGCATAGGCCTCGCCTTCTTCGTGATGGCGGGTGCTTTGACCGAAATCGTCGAACGCACCGGAGTGCTCAAGCTGCCGTTTGCCAGCGCGCTTGCGCGCGCAAGAGGGCTTCCGCGATCAACCTGGGGTGGGATGCTGGCGCACTTCGGCCTTGGTATCGCGGTTTTGGGCATTATCGGCGAGACGCAATGGAGCGTGGAGGAGTTGCGCGAACTCGAGCCGGGGCAGTCCGTCTCAATCAGACAGTATGTTCTCACGCTTGAGGGTACCACCACGCGGCCAGGACCGAATTATCGCGAGCTTGCCGCCCGCTTCGCGGTGCAGCGTAACAGATCATTGATCGGTTTCATGGAGCCGGCTAAGCGCGATTTCCCCTCGCGCGAGACATCTACGACTGAAACGGCACTGATGCGGCGCGGACTTTCGCAGATTTATGTCTCCCTCGGGGAGCTGAAGCCGGACGGCTCTGTGGGAGTGCGGATCTACTACAAGCCGCTCGTGCTGCTGATCTGGCTCGGGCCGGTTGCCATGGCGATGGGCGGGGCGCTGTCTCTTTCGGATCGGCGGTTGCGGGTCGGCGCTCCGAAGCCGGCGCGCAGCAAAACGGCGCTTGCCCCCGCCGAGTAGGCTCTGCATGCGCTGGATGTTGCTTGCGATCATGATGCTGTGTCTTGGCATCCTGCGGGCCGCAGCTGTGCAGCCCGACGAGATCCTATCGGATCCACACCTTGAGACGCGTGCACGCACGCTCACCAAGGAGCTGCGTTGCATGGTCTGCCAAAATCAGTCGATCGACGACTCGGACGCGCCGCTCGCTCGCGACTTGCGCCTGCTCGTCCGCGAGCGGCTGCAGGCCGGTGATTCGAACCAGCAGGTGATCGATTTTCTGGTTGCTCGGTACGGCGAGTTCGTATTGCTGCGCCCGCGGTTTTCCGCTCATACGGCAATCTTGTGGCTCACCCCCGTTGGAATTCTTTTGATCGGCGCATTTGCGTTCATTTTTCTTTGGCGCAAACCGGTGAATCCCGAGACCAATCTCACGCCGCAGGAGAAAACGCGGCTGGCTGAAATCCTGCGCCGCGATGGCCCCTGAACCCGCGCCGTGGATGCGGCGCAGCGCAGGCGCATACACCAGCCGTTCCGTAGTCCGCGCGCGTCAGGCGCGAATGGTGCGCCGCTGATCCGGGATCGCCCAAAAGCTTGAGCCGTAACGGGATTTGCGCATTACGAAAGTTTAATCTTCCCGTCAGCACCCCGTAAGGAGCCGCCCCCCATTTTGTCTGCGAGAAGCGGGCGCGGTGACGCGGTCCTCACTGCGGCAACTGACGAGATTGAGAAGTTAATGAACTGGGACCGCAGGTCAGGAGGCATGCCCATGATCAATAATTTGCGTAACCTCTCAGCGCGCCGCGCCGCTCTGCTCGCCAGCGCAGCTGGATTGGGCGCGACTATTCTGTTCAGCGGCGCCAATTTCGGCCTGCATCAGAGTGGCAGCTCTGCTTGGCCCAATACCGCTCACGCGCAGACCGTGCAGCGTCCGGTGGGCTTTGCCGACATCGTGGAGAAGGTAAAGCCCGCTGTCATATCCGTGCGCGTCAAGCTCGATCCCGGCACAAGAATGATGGGCTTCGAGGGCAACTCGCCGTTTGGTCCCAACTCCCCCATGGAGCGGTTCTTTAGGCGCTTCGGACTGCCGGAAGGTACGCTCCCGGATGAGCGGCCTGCCCCGCACAACCGCCTCGTCACCGGCCAGGGTTCGGGCTTCTTCATTACCGCCGACGGCTACGCCGTGACCAATAATCACGTGGTCGACAAGGCCGACACGGTCGAGATCACGACCGACGACGGCAAAACGTACGGGGCAAAGGTGATAGGAACCGATCCGCGCACGGATGTGGCCCTGATCAAGGTCGAGGGCCGTAGTGATTTTCCATTTGTGAAGCTTTCCGACCAGGCGCCGCGTATCGGGGACTGGGTTCTGGCGGTCGGCAATCCGTTTGGACTAGGCGGCACCGTCACCGCCGGCATCGTCTCCGCACGGGGGCGTGACATCGGCGCTGGCCCATACGACGATTTCATTCAGATCGACGCGCCGGTCAACAAGGGCAATTCAGGCGGGCCCACCTTCGACGTGGACGGGAACGTCATTGGCGTAAATACCGCCATTTTCTCGCCCTCCGGCGGCTCGGTAGGCATTGCTTTTGCCATTCCCGCGAGCACCGTGAAATCGGTTGTCGCCCAGCTCAAGGACAAGGGCACGGTGACCCGCGGATGGATCGGCGTGCAAATCCAGCCGGTGACGCCGGAAATTGCAGAGAGCATCGGCCTCAAGAAAGTCGAAGGGGCGCTGGTTTCCGAGCCGCAGGCGAACGCGCCGGCTGCCAAGGCGGGCGTGGAGGCAGGCGACGTCATCACGGCCGTGAACGGTATCGCAGTGAGGGATGCGCGCGATCTTGCAAAGCAGATCGGCTCCATCGCTCCGGGCACGTCGGTCAATCTTACGGTGTGGCAAAAAGGAGCGGAAAAGAGCATCGCGGTGACGCTTGGCGAATTGCCCAACCAACGTGAAGCGCGCGCAACAGCTCCCGAGCATTCGGCGCCGAACGGCGGCGAGATACCCCGGCTTGGGCTCACGCTCGCACCGGCGGGCCAGGTCGCCGGCAGTGGCTCGGAAGGTGTCGTGGTCACCAGGGTGGATCCAGACGGCATCGCTTCCGAGCACGGCTTTCAGACCGGTGACGTCATCCTGGAGGTCGCCGGTAAGCAGGTGGCTCGCCCCGGTGATGTGCGCAGCGCGCTGAATGAGGCGCAAAAGGGGGGAAAGCGTTCAGTGCTCATGCGCGTGAAGTCGGGCGACACGACGAAGTTCGTTGCGTTGCCGCTCGGCCGCGCCTGAGCGAATGAGCCGTCCTCGGGCGGTGCTGCCCGGAGGACGGTTTACCTGGGGAACGGGTGGAGTACCGCTCGTTTCTTCGCTTCCAGCTCCATGCCGGCATTCGTCGCCCCCGTCGGTATGGAGTGGGCTGAGGGGCGGCGGGTCAAACCGCCGCCCCTTTGAATAACCCACGCAACCGGGGCTTGTCCCGGTTGCACATTATCATTCGCAAGTCGGGCAAGCCCGACTTGCGGCAGGGACATTGCGAGAGTTCGCCGCTATGATCACATCAATCAGTCCTGCTGTTTCCGACAGAGATCTCATCGCTACGAGAGACCGGAAATTCCTCATGCGTCTTCTGATTATTGAAGATGATCGCGATGCCGCCGACTACCTGGCCAAGGCATTTCGAGAGGTCGGGCATATGGCTGAATTGGCGGCCGATGGCGAGGAAGGACTGGCCCTGGCACTCAATGGCCAGTACGACGTGCTGATCGTCGATCGCATGCTGCCCAAGCTCGATGGGCTCTCGATCATCGGGACCTTGCGCAGCAAGGGGATCGAGACCCCGGCTCTTATCCTCTCGGCGCTTGGACAAGTGGATGATCGGGTAAAAGGTCTGCGTGCCGGCGGAGACGACTATCTGCCCAAACCCTACTCTTTCTCAGAGCTTCTCGCACGCACGGAAGTGCTGGCCCGCAGACGGGGCGGCCGAGAGGAAACGGTCTACCGCGTCGGGGATCTGCAGCTTGATCGGCTGTCACATCAGGTCATGCGCGGCGGGGAAGAGATTATCCTTCAGCCGCGCGAGTTCCGCCTGCTCGAATATCTCATGAAGCACGCGGGCCAGGTAGTGACGCGCACCATGCTCTTGGAGAACGTCTGGGATTACCATTTCGATCCCCAGACCAATGTCATCGACGTGCACATTTCGCGCTTGCGATCCAAGATCGACAAGGGTTTTGCCCAACCATTGCTTCACACGGTTCGCGGTGCCGGTTACGTAATCCGCGACAGGTAAGGAACTGCCTCGCCCCGCTGGAGTGGGCGAAAACGGCGGTGTCGGATGACGGCCCTCGGCAAGCTTCTGCGCACGACCGCCTTCAAGCTGACGCTGGTCTATCTGAGCATTTTTGCGGTGTTCGCCGCATTCCTGCTCGGCTATTTCGCTTGGAATACGCGCCGTCTGATCACCGAGCAGATCACCCAGACGGTGGATGCCGAGATCACCGGACTCGCGGAACAATATCGCCAGGGCGGCATCCGACGCCTGGTTTTCATAGTCGATGCAAGGTCGCGTCGACCGGGATCGAGCCTGTATCTCCTGACCACTCCCGCGGGGGAGGGTCTTGCCGGGAATGTGGGCTCGCTGTCCACCGGAGTTCTCAACTCGACCGGTTGGGAGGAAACGGCCTATCGCCGGCTCGATGACCTCGACGGCGCCGAGCATCACGCGCTGGTTCGCGTGTTTAAGTTGCCGGCGGGATTTCGACTGCTGGTGGGGCGCGATCTGGAAGAGCGCGAGCGCCTGCGTGACATTGTGCTGGCGGCAGGCCGGTGGTCGCTGGCTGTTGTCATCGTGCTCGGCGTTGCCGGAGGTCTGTTCGTGACGCGCCGCGTGCTCAAGCGTGTCGATGCGATGACCGCAACCACCCGCCTGATCATGGAAGGCGATCTGACCGGCCGCCTTCCGATCGCCGGTACGGGCGATGAGCTCGATCGCCTCGCCGACAACCTCAACGACATGCTGGAGCGCATCGAGGCGCTCATGCACGGACTGAAGGAGATGTCGGATAACATCGCCCATGATCTGAAAACGCCGCTCACGCGGCTGCGCAATCGCTGTGAAGAGGCGCTGCGCCTAGCCGAGGATGAATCGCAATATCGCCGCGCGCTTGAGGGCACGATAGAGGAGTCCGATGCGCTCATTCGAACCTTCAACGCGCTGCTGATGATAGCGCGGGCGGAGTCGGGGCAAGCCCGCGACGGCATGATCGACGTGGACGCGGCCGAGATCGCGCGCGGCGTGGGCGAGCTGTACGAGCCCCTGGCCGACGAGAAAGGCATTCGCCTGCGGGTGGAGGCGCCGGCTCCCGTCCCGCTCAAGGGCAACCGGGAGCTCATAAGTCAGGCGCTCGCCAATCTGGTTGACAACGCGATCAAATACGGCGTGCCTACCCCGATCGCGATGAATGGGGCGGAACCTGAAATCGTGATCGCGGCGGTTCCGGACGGCGAGCGCATCCGGCTTACGGTCGCTGATTCAGGCCGAGGCATTCCGGAAGCGGACCGCGGGCGGGTGATGGAACGCTTCGTGCGGCTCGAGCAGAGCCGGTCATTGCCGGGTTCCGGCCTTGGGCTCAGCCTCGCATCCGCCGTCGCGCGGCTGCATGGCGGTGAGCTCAAGCTGGAGGATAACCGCCCCGGTCTCAGGACCGTCGTCTCGCTTCCCCGAAGCGGCCACGCAGCCCTGGCGCAATAGTCCCGAGCCCTTTAGCTAATGCCCTTTGCGCGTTGCCGTCGTGTCAGCTCGATAACGGCGGCTGCAAGGAGAGCACGTGTCTGAGGCGGCAAATATCGGAGCTGATCGCGGCATCGCATGCGGGAGCAGAGCTTTATGGCGGCGGATAAGCCGCGCGCCCGATCCGACTCTTTCGGCCGGCGACGTCGGCGAGGCTTTCCTCCAGGATTGGCTCGAGGAGATAGCGCAGACGCCGGCCGGCAAGACGATCAAACGCCTGAGCGCCGAGCAACCCTTGCTTCATACCCTGATCGCGGCCCTTGCCTGCGGGTCACCTTACCTTTGGGACCTGCTCGAAGCCTCACCCGATCGCTTTGCCGAGCTCCTCGAGCAGGAACCCGAGCGCCGCTTGGAAGCGATTCTTTCAGATACCAGGAGTGCAGTCACCGCAGCGCATGATGATGCGGAAGCCATGCGTTTGTTGCGGCAAATGAAAGCAGATGGGGCCCTGCTTATTGCGATTGCCGATCTGGGCGGCGTGTGGCCCATCACGCAGCTGATCGAGTCCCAGACCAGACTGGCGGACACGGCAGTCGACGCGGCGGTTCGCTACCTGCTGATGGATCCGCGCATACGCGGCAAGCTCCGGGGGGCGGAACCGCCGAATCCGGCACGATCGGGCTACATCGTGCTTGCCATGGGCAAGATGGGCGCCAACGAGCTCAACTATTCCAGCGATATCGATCTGATCGTCTTTTATGATCCGGCTGCCATCGCTGCAGGAACCGAGCCTGCGGCACTCTATGTACGCTTGACCCGCAGGTTGGTGAAACTGCTGCAGGAGCGTACCGTTGACGGTTACGTCTTTCGTATTGATCTGCGGCTGCGTCCTGATCCTTCCTCCACTCAGATCGCCATATCCATGCCGGCAGCGCTCGATTATTACGAGAGTCGCGGTCAGAATTGGGAGCGTGCGGCGCTGATCAAAGCCCGCCCTTGCGCGGGCGATCTTGAGGCTGCCGAGAGGTTCCTCACCGACCTCTCGCCTTTCATCTGGCGCAAATATCTCGATTTCGCGTCTGTCGCGGATGTGCACGCCATGAAGCGGCAGATTCATGCCTATCGCGGGCATGAGGAGATCGCCGTGGAGGGGCACAACATCAAGCTGGGTCGCGGCGGCATCCGCGAGATCGAGTTCTTTGTTCAGACCCAGCAGCTGATTGCCGGAGGGCGGCACCCCGAGCTGCGCACCAGGCCAACTCTGACGACCCTCGATGCGCTGCGGCAAGGTGGCTGGATCGACGAGGGGGCGCATGCCGACCTCAGCTTGGCCTACTGTTTCCTGCGCGCCATTGAAAACCGGCTGCAGATGGTCGCCGACGAGCAGACCCACACGCTGCCCGCCGATCGCGACCAGCTGGAACGATTTGCGCGTTTTGCCGGCTTCTCCGGCCGCGATCAGCTCGCCGAGGCGCTGCTGGTTCACTTGCGCAACGTCCAGCGACATTATGGAGGTCTTTTCGAGCACGCCTTGCCGGCCGGCGGTGCACCCGCGCAGTTGAGCTTTCCACCTGATGCGGACGATCGGGAAACGCTCGACCGGCTGGCCGCTATGGGGTTTCGGGAGCCGTTGCAGACGTCCGCTCTGGTGCGGCGCTGGAATACGTCCGCATATGGCTCCCTGCGGGGAAGCTTCGCGCGCGAGCAGCTCGGCCAGATCATTCCGTTTCTGCTCTATCATTTCGCCAGCTCTCCCAACGCCGATGATGCCGTCGTGGCGTTCGATCGTTTCCTCGCAGGGCTGCATGGCGGCGGGCGCCTGTTCTCGCTGTTGCGGCAAAATCCCGATCTGATCGCCTTGATGGCTCTGGTGCTGAGCAGTGCGCCGCGTCTTGCGGACAGCCTCGCGCAATTCCCGGAAGTCATGGACGCGGTGATCGACCCGAGTTTTTTCGGGGCACTTCCCGAGGAATCGGAGCTCGCGACAGCCCTCGAAAGATCGATCAGGCAGGCGGCCTCCTATGAAGAGCATCTCGATCGCATCAGGATCTTCGCCCAGGAGCAGATGTTCCTGATCGGAATTCGCATTCTTTCAGGTACCGCCTCGGCGGACCAGGCGGGGGAGGCGTTTGCCCGCCTCGCCGACGTTCTGATCCGCTTCCTGCACCTCGCCACCGAGGCGAACTTTGCGCAGCAGCACGGGCGGATGACGGATCAGGAGATTGCCATTCTGGCGCTTGGAAAGCTAGGTGGTCGTGAGATGACGTCCACGTCAGATCTCGATCTCATAGTGGTGTACGACTTTGACCCCCGACATCCCGAATCGGGTGGGCCGCGCCCGCTTTATGGATCGCAATATTTCACGCGCCTGACCCAGCGCCTGATCAGCGCGCTCACTGCTCAGACCAATTATGGCGTGCTTTATCGGGTAGACATGCGGTTGCGGCCTTCCGGCCGCTCCGGGCCGCTTGCCACCCAGATCGACGGATTTGCCGAGTACCAGGAAAAGGAGGCGTGGACGTGGGAGCACATGGCGCTCACCCGCGCGCGCCTCATCTCCTCCTCCTCGCCGCAGTTCGCCAGGCGAGTCGGAGATGTGATCCGCGCCGTGTTGACGCGCCCACGTGAGGCGCGCGCGATTGCGGTCGACGTGACCGAGATGCGGCGCGCGATTGCAACAGAGAAGGGCGAGGCCGATCCATGGGACCTGAAATATGCCGCAGGCGGCCTGATCGACATCGAGTTCATTGCGCAATATTTGCAGCTTATCCATGCTTCGGAAGCGCCCGAGATTCTCGACACGTCGACCGCGCGGGTCATCGAGAAGGCGTGGCGACTGGGAGCAATCGAGACCCAAGATGCCGAAGTGCTCCGGTCTGCGGTGCGCCTCTATGACGCGCTCACCCAGATCCTGCGGTTGTGTCTGCCGCGACGGTTCGAGCCCGCCACAGCTTCGCCGGCATTGATCTCGCTGCTCGCCCGCGCAGCCGACGTTCCCGACTTCAAGACTCTCGAGGCATACCTGCAAGAGACCCAGCCCAAGGTGAGGACGTGCTTCGAACGTATCCTGGGGTGAGCCCCGCTGAACGCGGGTCACGGCGAAGCTCGAAGCCTGCGGGCAGCAGCGGACTGCTTTTGGCAACGGCCATGGGGCGACCCTCGAAAGGTTGAGGTTGGCGCTATGAGTTCGCCTTTGCCCAGAGATCGGGCCGCAGCGCCTTCTTCCAGTCCGGAATCGCGGAAATCTTCTTCTCGCGCAGGAGAACCTCGGCATCGCGCTGCAAGCCCGGCACGAGATCGGGGGGGAAACTTGGGTTGACCTCAACCCGCGCCAGCGCCTTGGCGAAAACTTCCCGCGACATGTTGTAGCCCTTCGAGGTGAAGAACGAATAGATCACATCGCTCACTTTGGCGGGGTTGTCCTTGAAATCGCGCGCGGCATCGCGCCAGGCCTTCAGGTAGGCGACCGCCGTGTCGGCACTCTTCTCGATGAAATCGGGAGTGGCCGCCATGAACACCGGCATCTTGTCCACGCTCGAGAAGTCCATGATCGACGTGCCGATGCCCTCGGCGACGGCGACCTCATTGTAGGGTTCCACGTTGACCATGGCATCCACGGTCTTTGCCGCCATGGCGGAAACCATGTTGTTGACGTCCATGCGCACTTCCTGGAAGTCGCCCTTCTTGAGCCCGGCATTGGGCGCGATGATATCCACGAAGATATTGCCTACCGACGAGCCGGTCTGATTGGCCACCTTGCGGCCCCTGAGCTCCTCGACCTTGCTGATATTGAGGTCCTTGCGCACGACGACCTGCGCGGTCTTGCCCACGGTTTCGATCTGCGCGATCACGACAAGGCCGCCCTTGTCGTGCCCGATGATGAAGGATTGCCCGGCATAGGTGCCGAGATCGACCTGGCGCGCCACCATCTGCTGCATCGTGAGATTGCCGGAGGGAACGGCGAATTCCTGGAACCTGATGCCGTGCTTCTCCAACAGACCGGACCTGAGCAGATAATAGGTCGGCATGCCCCAGATGTTGGTCTGGTAGCCCTGGCGCAGGATATCGAGCGCAAAAGCCGCTCGCGTCCCCGCCGCGCCTGCCGCGAACATCGCAGCGCCGGCAGCAAGACATTGCCGCCGCGTGATTTTTTTCATGGCGCTCTCCTCCGAGGTGACGCGCTCACAAGTCATAACACACTTTGCAGCTCTGAAAGGGCAGCTCTACCCGCTCTCCTGTCCGAGTAGTCGTAGGGCGGATTAGCGAGCGCAGCGAGCGTAATCCGCCGGCGCTCGGCGGGTTACGCCGCCAAGTCGGCTTAGCCGACTTGGCAGCTAACCCGCCCTACGGGCCGAGATGATGCAGCAGCATTTTCTGATGCTCCAGAAACGCGACGCTGAGCGGGTCGCGCGGGCGCGCAAGGGCAACACGCATATCTGTCTTCACCCTTCCCGGATGCGGCGTCATCACCAGCACGCGGTCGGCGAGGTATACCGCCTCCGCCACGTTATGGGTGACGTAGACGACAGTCTTGCGCGTTTCCCGCCAAACCTCCGCCAACAGCCGCTGCATCTCGTCCCTGGTCAGGGCATCGAGCGCCGCGAACGGCTCGTCCATCAGCAGCACCGACGGGTTGTAGGCGAGCGCCCGCGCAATGGCGACGCGCTGCTGCATTCCGCCCGACAGATGGTGCGGATAGGATTGGGCGAACTTTTCGAGCTTGACCAGCGCGAGCTGCCTGCGCGCGAGCTCCTCGCGCTCGGCCCTCCCGACCCCTTTCATCTCGAGGCCGAAGCTCACGTTTCCCAGCGCCGTGCGCCATGGGAAGAGCTGGGCGAAATCCTGGAACACCACGCCGCGGTCAAGCCCCTGGCCGGTGACCGGCTGGCCGCCGATGCGGATCTCGCCGGCGGTGGGCGTCAGGAACCCGGCGATGATATTGAGCAGGCTCGACTTGCCGCAGCCGGAAGGACCGACGATGCAGAGGAATTCCGAGGTCTCGATGGCGAAGCTCACCTGCTCAAGCGCGCAAACCCGCCCGGAGGGCGTGTCGTAGACGAGCGAGACCTTGGCAGCTTCGATGTGAGGCATTGTCGGGCGGGTTTGAAACCCCTCACTTGGCCGGCTGCACCATGCCCCAGCGCACGACGGTAGCGCGCTCGATCGAGCCGAACACCAGCCGCTCGAACACGAAGCCGATCAATCCGATCATGGCGAGCGAGGCGAGCATCACATCGGCATTGAGGAACTCCTTGGCGTCGAAGATGATCCAACCCAGCCCATAGTCCGAGGCGGCCAGCATCTCCGCGCCCACGACCGCGATCCATGCGCGCAGGAAGGCCTGGCGCAGGCCGGCAATGATGAAGGGCGAGGCGCCGGGAATGATCACCTTCCAGAACAGCGCGCGCCCGTCCGCCCCCATGGCGCCAGCCGCGCGCAGCCACAGGGGATTGACGGCGCGCATCCCCGACCAGGTGTTGAGCAGCATAGGAAACAGCGCCGCATAGAACACGATGAGAATCGCCACGGTGTTGCCGAGGCCGAACCAGAGGATGAATATCGGTACCCAGGCGAGCGAAGGGATCGGCATCAGCGCGCTCGCGAGCGGAAGACAAAAGCTTTCGACCGGGCGAAAGCGGCCCATCAAAACCCCGAGCGGCAGCCCGACGGCGATTGCCAGTGCGAGCCCGACCAGAACGCGGTAGAGCGTGTAGGACGCATGCTCGAGCAGCGAGCCGTCGAGCAACCCGGCCGCGAACGTGCTCGCGATCTTCGGCAACGTCGGCAACAGGGCGGCGGGGAAAATCCCGCTGCGCGCAACGGCCTCGTACAGGGCGGCCGCGAGCAACAGCGTGAGGCCCCCGCGGTAGGCCGATCGCACGCGATCCGCCGCGGGACTCATGTCATCATCCCCCAGCGGACCACGGTGTATCGCTCGATGCGCTCGAACACGAGCTTTTCCAGCGCAAGCCCAACGGCGCCGATCACGACCACTCCGGCCAGCATCACATCGGTGTTGAGGAACTCGCGTGCCCCGAAGATCATCCAGCCCAGGCCCCACGGCACCGCTGCGAGCATCTCCACGCCGACCAGGATGCGCCACGCCTGCGCCAGACCGAGGCGCAGCCCGGTGAGGATGTAGGGCAGCGCGCCGGGCAGGACCACGTGATGCAGGAGCCGGCGGTTGTCCGCGCCCATCGCCTGCGCCGACCGCAACCAGATCTCCTTGACGGCTTTCACGCCGGTCCAGGTGTTGAAGACAATGGGAAAGGCGGAGACAAAGGCAACCAGCAACACGGTCGACATGTTGCCCAGGCCGAACCAGAGCAGGAACAAGGGCGCATAGGCGATGCCAGGGATCGGCGCCCCGATGCTCACCAGCGGCAGCAGCACGTCCTCGGCGCGGCGCGAACGTCCCATCGCGAACCCGACGGCCACCCCCACAATTGCCGCGAGGGCAAATCCGACAAGCAGGCGCAGGAGCGTATCGGTGAGGTGATGGGGAAGAATCCCCGACGCGGTAAGACGAACGAGCGCGGATGCGACTGCTTCCAGCGGCGGGAACAGGCGCTGCGGAAAGATTCCGCTACGGGCGGTGAGTTCCCACATCAGCGCCACGACAAGGAATGGGAAGGCGGTGCGCGCAATGGTCCCCCAGCGGGTTTCAGCTCGCGGCGATGCTGCCCCTGCGATCGATGCGTTCGCTGCTGGAACGGCTGCGCTCTCGGACATGGCGGCACCATAGTAAGAGGATGGTGGGCGGGCAAAGGCGCCCACTACGCTCTAGGCTCTGGAGGATGGGTCAGACGAGGCTTACTCGGAAAGCCTGACGGCTCAAGTCACGCGGCCGCCTCCGTCACCGCGTCCTTCTGCGCCGAGGCGCGGGTGCTCGGCAGGCGCAGCAATACGATCGTGCCGCGCCCAATGGTCGAGCGGATGCGTATGTTGCCGTGGTGAAGCTCGGTCAGCGATCTGGCTATTGCAAGACCGAGGCCTGAGCCCTGGTGACTTTTCGTCAGCTGGCTTTCGACCTGCTCGAATGGGCGGCCTAGGCGCGCGATCGCCTCTTTCGGAATGCCAATTCCGGTATCCGCAATGGCAATGCTCACCGCGCCCTTCGTCGCCCGGGCATGAATGGTGATACGGCCGCCCTCGGGAGTAAATTTCACGGCATTCGACAGCAGGTTCAACACGATCTGCTTGAGCAGGCGGGGGTCTGCCGTCAGGCTGATGCCGCCGCGGATGCGGGCCACGAGCTTGAGCTGCTTGTCATCCGCGCGGGCAGACACCACACGCATCGCGTCGTTGAGGAACGGCTCGAGCTCGATCTGTTTGGCATCAAGCCGGATGCGGCCCGCCTCGATTTTCGACATGTCGAGGATGTCGTTTATCACCTCGAGCAGATACTGACCGCTTTGACGAATATCGCAGCAATACTCCCTGTACTTGTCGGTCCCAAGCGGACCGAACATTCCCGACTCCATGATCTCGGAGAAGCCAATGATCGCATTAAGCGGGGTCCGCAGCTCATGGCTCATATTGGCCAGAAACTTTGATTTGGCCTGGTTGGCGTCTTCCGCGCGCGTCTTCTCTTCCGAATATTTTGCGGCAAGATCGGCGACCTCCTCGGCCTGGCGTTCAAGCTTTTGCTGCGAGCTGCGCAGATCGGCCACGGTGGCCATCAGCCGCTTCTCGCTTTCCATGAGCTTCTCTTCATGGCGCTTGATGTTGGTGATGTCGGTGCCTACGGAAACGTAACCGCCATCTTTTGTGCGTCGCTCGCTAATGTGCAGCCAACGCCCGTCATCGAGCTGGGCCTCGAAGGTGCGGGCGCCGGGACTTTGACCTTCGCTCGTGACCTTGGAGCGCACCACGGGTTTGCGTCCCGCCTCCACCACGGATTCGTAGGATGCGCCGGGCTGGATCGCTTCATTCGGCAGATTGTGCAGCGCCTGGAAATTGGAGTTGCACAGCACCAACCTGTTCTGCGCATCCCAGACCACGAAGGCTTCCGGTATCGTCTCGATCGCATCGCGCAGGCGCAGATCCGCCTCGACCGTTCTCTCGACCAGTGTCTTCTGCTCGGTAATGTCGACTGCAATTCCAATGAGATGCGCACCGCTGTCGCCGGATTGTCGGACCAGCTCGCAGCGCGCGCGCAGCCAGATCCAGTTGCCGTTGGCGTGGCGCATGCGAAAGGCGTGGTCGATGAACGTCGCCTTTTGCTCCGCAAGCTCGCGTGCCAGCTCATAGAGGTCGATGTCCTCGGGATGGACCAGAGCGTTCACTTCGCCGAATCCCAACAGCGCGCTCCGCGGCCTCTGTCCCAGGATGGCGAACATGGAGTGAGACCAGAAGATGCGCCCGCGCGCGAGATCCCAGTCCCATAATCCGCAGCGCCCGCGGTTGAGCGCAGTATCGATGCGCGAGCGCACCGTCTCATGGATTCCATCCGCCTCGCGCGCCCGGGTTGCTTGCCAGTGGAACGCAAATCCGAGGATGAGAACGACAAAGCCGGTGGTAGCCGACAAAGTTACCGTGAGCGCCGTATCGGAAACCCAGCCGGTGAGTGCCTCGGCGCGGCCTTGCACGACCGCAAGCTCCCCGTTGGTTGCGGAAAGGCTGCGCACGGTGGCAAAGGCTGGCTTCCCGTCGGCGAGCGGTATTTCCAGCACCCCGGCTGCGGCACCGAACGTGGTCAGAGGCTGACCTGGACCGAGCACATCGATCAAAGTACGACCGATGAATCCAGCTTCCAGCGGGAGAGTGGCCACCGCGGTGCCCTCGCCGCTGCTGATCGGGGCGTGCCGGACGGCGGCAACAATGATCCCATCGGCGTTGGTCACCAATATCCGACGGCCGGCTACCCGGGCCCAGCTCGGAATCGCGCTCTCGAGCTCGCTCTGGAGAGAGTGCTCCAAGCCGAGCTTTTGCAGCTTTGACCGATTCATGCGGGCGAGTCGATCGCCGAGATAATCGGCAGTCGCTTCAATCTGGTTGATGGTCTCGCTTACCGCCTGGCGCCGGTGATCAAATACCTGCACGATGGCACCGACGCAGATTGTCAGCAGGAATGCTATGATCAACGCGGGCACCGCCCGCCGCAGAGCAGGTTCAGCGGTCAGCAGCCGGAGGTAAGCCGGTTTGGCGATGGACTGAGCCAGTCCCTTGATCGAATCAGAACTTACGGACGCGCTCGCGACCTCGGCGCGCGCCATGCGTCGCCTCCTTCGGATTCCATACCATCTTCCTCGGAAGGATGTGCCGCATCTCTCCGAATCAGTTTTGATTGGAATCGAAAGATGGCAATTTGTCGAGGCCCTAAATTAACGAATTCGGCAAAATCGATCAGGCTTGCTTCGCATCTGAGATCAAACGCGTTTTTGGGATTATTCCAACTGATCGTCGGCCATTGTTCTGATGCGGTCGCGAGCCAAATGGGCGCCTCGCCTTCAAACCGGCCCAATGGTTACCGCCAGCTTCGGTACGACTGGTCTATCTGAGCGACTGAGGCAGCCATCGTAAAAGAGGGGGGCGGTGCGCGGATCGGCGCATATTGACTGCCGCTATCGAGTTGACGACCTTCACCGGAGCCGGATCTTGTTGCATAAACCGGCAACCAGCCTCGCTGTCACTAGCGGCCAATGCCAAGCCAAGTGGAGCTCCACGGTCAATGCCAGAGCGGAGCCAAACTGCCAGCGAGACTTCACTCATCGGAACGCGTCTGTTCGGGTACGAGCTTCTTAACGATGCGCTCCTGAACAAGGGGACTGCGTTTACCGAGGTGGAGCGTGATGCATTCGATCTGCACGGGCTGCTGCCGCCCAACGTCGCTACTCTCGACGAGCAGGTCGACCGGCGCATGCAAGCGTTTCGGGGGCTGCCGAGCGACCTGGCGCGCTACATCTTCCTGCGTGGACTTCAGGACAGCAACGAGACTCTGTTCTATGCCGTTTTGGTCCGCGATCTCGCCGGCATGCTGCCGGTGGTCTACACGCCCGTAGTAGGGTTGGGTTGCCAGGAATTCAGCCAGAGCTTCCGCAAGCCGCGTGGGCTGTTCCTGAGCATCCCGCACATGGCCCGGATCAAGCGCATTCTGGCCAATCCACGGTTCGATAATGTTGATGCGATCGTCGTCACTGACGGCGAGCGGATCCTCGGGCTTGGCGACCAGGGCGCTGGCGGCATGGGTATCCCCATTGGCAAGCTTGCGCTCTACACCGGGTGCGGCGGTCTGCATCCCGCCACCACGCTGCCGATCATGCTGGACGTGGGCACCAACAATTCCGACTGCCTTGCCGACCCTGTGTACGTGGGCTGGCGGCATGAACGCGTGCGCGGGCGCGATTATGACGCGTTCATCGAGGCCTTCGTGAGCGCGGTCGCCGAACGATGGCCGCACGTGTTGCTGCAGTGGGAAGATTTTGCCCGCGATAATGCAACCAGATTGTTGGAGCGATATCGCGATCGCCTCTGCACCTTCAATGACGACATCCAAGGCACGGCCGTGATCACTACGGGCACATTGCTCGCGGCCGTGAACGTGACGGGCGTCCCGCTGCGCGATCATCGCATCGCCGTCCTGGGCGGAGGCTCGGCGGGGATCGGAATCTGCTCGTTGCTGCTTCGGGCGATGTTGGCCGAGGGGCTGTCGAAGGAGGAGGCACGGTCGCGCTTCTATGTGGTCGATCGCGAGGGCCTCCTCGTCGAGGGCATGCCGGGGATGATGGAGTTTCAAGCGCCCTTCGCGCAGTCGCGCGCGGCGGTGAGCGGTTGGGCGCTCGAGAGAGCGGACCGAATCAGCCTCGGCGATGTAATGCGCAATGCGCACCCAACGGTACTGGTCGGAGTATCGGGGCAACCCGGCGGCTTTCCCGAGAGCGTCGTGCGCGCGATGGCGGCCTCCACGCAGCAGCCCATCATCTTTCCCCTCTCCAATCCCACCTCCCGCTCGGAAGCCACGCCTGCCGATCTTCTCGCCTGGACGGAAGGCCGCGCGGTCATCGGGACCGGCAGCCCGTTCCCGCCCCTGCGCAAGAACGACCGCCCTTTCACCATCGACCAGACCAACAACGCCTATGTCTTTCCCGGCATCGGGCTTGGCAGCATCGTTGTCCGCGCAAGCCGGATCAGCGACGGCATGCTCATGGCAGCCGCGCGCGCCGTTGCAGACGTGTCCCCGAGCAAGACCGATCGCAACGCCAACCTCCTGCCCCCGGTGAACCAATTGCGCGAAGTGTCCTTCCACGTGGCGCTGGCCGTTGGTCGGCGGGCGCAGGCCGAGGGCCTCGCGGAAAAGATGAGCGGGGAGGGGCTCGAAGCACGGCTGCGCGAGCGGATGTGGACGCCTCTCTACCGGCCTTACAAAAGAATCGGAGGCGTCTGAGCCGCTTGCACGAAAAAAAATTCTAGTTTTCCGACAGCGCGCGGCGCACGATATCGCTCACATCGGGCGAGAGCCCGGATGCGGCCGATACCTGCACCAAAGCCGCATTTGCACGCTGGCGTCGCTCCGGCTCCAGCACGCGCCAGCTCTTGAACGCTGACAGAAGGCGGGCTGCAAGCTGCGGGTTTTTGCCATCGAGCGCCAGAACGATGGCAGCGACGAACTCGTAGCCGGCACCATCGGGGCGGTTGAACTCCTTGTGGTTCCCCAGCGCAAAGGCATGAATGAGTGCCCGCACGCGGTTGGGATTGGCGAACGAGAATGCAGGATGGGCGGTGAGTGCCTTGACCCGGTCGAGGGTCCCGGCTTCGGGGATGACCGCCTGCAACGAGAACCATTTGTCGATGATCAGCGGGTCGCCCCGATAGCGGCTGTAGAAATCCTCCAGCGCCGCGCTGCGTTCGGGCATATCGCACAGCGAAAGCGCGCCAAGCGCCGCCATCCGGTCGGTCATGTTGTCGGCAGCATGATATTGCCGGTTGGCCAGCGCGATGTTGTCGCGGCTTCCTGTTGCGACCAGCAGATCGAGACACGTATTGCGGAGCGAACGTGCCCCGACACTGACCGGATCCACGCGGTAAGGCCCGCTCTGCGCCAGCGAGCGGTAGCGCTGCAGAAGCTCGGCGCCAAGATCGCCACCGATGCGCGCCCGCAGCGCGGCGCGCGCCGCGAACACCGCTGCGGGATCGACGTCCCGGCCGATCTCGCGCGCGATGTCCGCCTCGCCGGGTAGAGTGAGCATCAGCGCGACGAACGCGGGCTCGATCGCGCCATCGGCAAGAACCGCACGCAACGCATCCGTCAGCGTTGAATCCTCACGCGCGGTACCGCCCATGCGCAGCGCCTTCGCATTGTCGACGAGCAGCCGCGTGGCCAGGGTCTGGAACGCCTGCCAGCGATTGAATGCATCGCCGTCGTGCGTCGCAAGAAATCGCAAATCCTCGGCAGACAGGTTGACCACGAGCTTGATCGGCGCCGAGAAGTTCCGGTTCAGCGAGAGGACCGGGGGCTCGGCGACATCGCCGAAGACGAAGCTTTGCTCCGGCTTGCTCAAGGTGAGAATCGGGCGATCGGGTGTCGGCCCGTCACGCGATTGGAGCGGCAAGTCGTGCCCGTCTGCGGCCACGAGGCCAACGGCAAGCGGGATGACCATCGGTTGCTTGCTCGGCTGGCCGGGCGTTGGCGGCACGGTCTGCACGAGATCGAGTCGATAGCTCTGGCGCAGCGCATCATAGCTGCCGGTTGCAACCACTTCCGGCGTTCCCGCCTGCGAGTACCAGAGCATGAACCGGGTGAGATCGATGCCGGCGACATCGGCGAAGCATTGCACGAACTCTTCCACCGTTGCCGCGCGCCCGTCGTGGCGAGCGAAATAAAGGTCCATGCCGGCGCGAAATGTCTGCGTCCCGAGCAGCGTCTTGAGCATGCGCACGACCTCGGCGCCTTTTTCATAGACGGTGGTCGTATAGAAGTTGTTGATCTCATGATACTGAGCGGGCCGCACGGGATGGGCGAGGGGGCCGGCATCCTCGTCGAACTGATGCGCGCGCAGCGCGCGCACGTCGCAGATGCGCTCGACCGCGCGCGAGCGGAGATCGGCGGTGAATTCCTGGTCGCGAAAAACCGTAAGCCCTTCCTTCAGGCAGAGCTGAAACCAGTCGCGGCAGGTAATGCGATTGCCGGTCCAGTTGTGAAAATACTCATGCGCCACGATCGCCTCGATCCGGTCGAAATCGCCGTCAGTCGCCGTTTCCGCAGACGCGAGCACGTATTTGTCATTGAAGATGTTGAGCCCCTTGTTCTCCATGGCGCCCATGTTGAAGTCGGAAACAGCGACAATCATGAAAATATCAAGATCGTATTCACGCCCGAACGCGGTCTCGTCCCAGCGCATGGCGCGCTTGAGCGACTCCATGGCATGGCCGCAGCGCGATTCCTTGCCGGGCTCCGCATAGATGCGCAGCGTGATATCCCGGCCCGACATGGTACGGAACCGGTCCTCGACGCAGGCGAGATTTCCGCCGACCGTGGCGAACAGGTACGAGGGCTTCGGATACGGGTCGTGCCAGACGGCAAAATGGCGGTCGGTGCCGGCAATGTCGCCGGCGGTGACCAGATTGCCATTGGCGAGGAGCACCGGCGCCTCCGCCTTCGTTGCCTCGATTCTGGTGGTGTAGACCGCCATGACGTCGGGACGATCGAGAAAATAGGTGATGCGGCGAAAGCCTTCGGCTTCGCACTGGGTGCAGTAGATCGTTCCGGAGCGATAGAGGCCGGAGAGCTCGGTATTGGCGGAGGGATCGAGCACGGTCTCGATCTCGAGCGAGAAGGGTCGTTGCGGCGGCTGTGCAATGCTCAATCGATCCGGCGTCGCGACGTATTGCTCGGGCGAAAGCGCCGCTCCATCGAGCGCGATTGCGCGCAGGACAAGGCCCTCGCCGTCGAGTGTCAGGGCCGCGGGAGCACCACCGTTGGGGTTGGGCCGCAAGCAGAGCTTGGCGCGTACCCGGCTTGCCGTTGGGTGGAGCGCAATATCGAGCTCCACGGTATCAACCTGCCAGTCCGGCGGCCGATAGTCGGCAAGACGTACAGGTCGAGCTTCTTCAGTACGCATCGGTCAGATGTTCTCGCGAGATGCACGCAGGCCAAGCCGACGTTCGCAGGGCGGATTGCGGCAATGATGGCCCTCGCTTAAATCAGGGCGACAGCATTCATAGCGGCGCCTATCACTCCAACGCCTCCGCCACAATGGGCCGAGGAGCAAACGCATGCGCGGGACCGTTGTGGATCGATCTCGCCGGAGTGCGACCTGACCATGCGGGCAATGGTGCTGGAGGAACTGCGTACGCGGCTCGTGATGCGGGAGCGGCCTGTCCCTCGCCCTGCGCAAGGCGAGATCCTGGTGGAGATTGCGGCGTGCGGCGTATGCCGCACCGATTTGCACGTGGTCGACGGCGAGTTGCCGCACCCGAAGCTCCCCGTCGTTCCGGGCCATGAGATCGTGGGCCGCATCGCCGCGATCGGCGACGGAGTTACGGGATTCGCAGTGGGCGACCGCGTAGGTGTGCCATGGCTTGGTTTCACGTGCGGCGTTTGTGCATATTGCTTGGCCGGTCGCGAGAACTTGTGCGATCGCCCGTTGTTCACGGGCTACACCCGCGACGGCGGCTATGCGACCCACACGATCGCGGATGCGCGCTACTGTTTTCCCCTGCCGCAGCAGATGGACGATGCGGAAGCGGCGCCGCTCCTCTGCGCGGGGCTGATCGGCTGGCGCAGCTACCGCATCGCGGGGGAGGGGATCACGCTTCGCTCGCTCGGGCTCTACGGCTTCGGCGCCGCCGCGCATATCCTTTGCCAGGTCGCGTCCTGGCAAGGCCGGCGCGTTTACGCCTTCACCCGCGGCGGCGACACCGCTGCGCAGGCGTTTGCGCGGTCGCTCGGCGCAACATGGGCTGGTGCCTCCGACGAGCTGCCGCCGGAGCCGCTCGATGCCGCCATCATCTTCGCTCCGGTCGGCGCCCTGGTTCCGCTGGCGCTTGCGGCCGTGCGCAAGGGCGGCCGCGTGGTGTGCGGGGGCATTCATATGTCGGATATTCCGAGCTTTCCCTATTCTCTGCTCTGGGAGGAGCGCCGCGTGGTCTCGGTCGCCAATCTCACTCGCGCCGATGCTGTGGAATTCCTGTCGATTGCCCCGCAATCCGGCGTGAAGACGCAGGTCGTACCCTATCCTCTTGCGGAGGCAAATGCCGCGCTTTCCGATCTGCGCGAGGGCCGGCTGCAAGGCGCAGCGGTCCTGATACTCTAGCAGCACTGGACCGTCCAGCACTGTCCACGACGGTTGCAGCATGCGCTCTATCCGGTACCAGCAGAGCTGCTGCCAGCCTCCCAAGAAGTGTGCGCCGGTCGAGCCCCATCACTTGGCGATCATCACGTCGGAAGCCTTTATGACCGCCCAAGCATCATCGCCCACATGAAGATCAAGATCGGCAACGGCCTCGTTGGTAATCGAGGACGTGACGATGACACCACCGCCAATATCTATGCGAACATGCGCCGTGGTGGTCCCTTTTTTCACTTCGACGATCTTTCCCTTGAGCTGATTTCGCGCGCTCAATCTCATCAGAACCCTCCTTTTTTACTGTGTTACGGAATTTCACTCTGAGTCTCCAACTTGGTCGTCTCCGGGCTGACGCGGAGCAAATGGTGTGAAGGCGCAACGGTCAGGCTTGAGGTCGAGGAGCGGCGTGCCGTTCAGGCAGTCAAGGCCACGCACGAGAACGTTTGCACCATCGACACGTAGCAGCTTTACAATTTGTGTTCCGATCGGATTAGGACGCGCAGGCGTGCGGAGTGAGAATGTGCCACGGGCGATGCCGTCGTTACGCGGGCTCTGGCGGACCAGGTCGCGACGCGACTCGTGAAGCCAGTAGAGCACCTCCAAGCGCTCGTACTCTGTGATACCGTCAAGGGCCGCAACCCACGGCTCGAAGACTTCAATCCGGCAGGTGGGACCGTCTTGCCTACCCTGGCGCGGACAAGCCAGCCGATCGGTCCAGGGGGAGTAGATGCGGCCGACAAACACGATCGTGGCGTCACTCGGCAAGGCGATATCGACGACCGACTCTCCTGCGCGAATCTCGTTTAGCCTAACCATCGCCTTGGTTCACTTTTCGAACGGCCATTACGTTTGTGCGTCGATTCAGGAGCCTGGCGGGATAAGAAAGACAAAGCCGTACTTCTCGAATACCGCCTTCGCAGCCGCCGAGCGCAAATACGACAGGTAGGCGTCCGCTTCGGGCTTTGCTGTCACGGTTGCAGCAACGGGATACACGATTGCTGGATGGGAATCCGCAGGAAACGTGCCGATGATCTTGACGCCGGGCTCGACCTTGGCATCGGTTGCGTAGACGATTCCAAGAGGCGCTTCTCCACGCGCGACCAACGTAAGCGCAGCGCGGACATTTTCCATCATAGCGAATTTTGGCGCGGCAGCCTGCCACGACCCGAGCTTTTCCAGCGCCGCTTTCGCATATTTCCCGACCGGCACCGCTTTCACATCGCCGGTGGCAATGCGACCGTCGCCCGCAAGCTTCGCGAGATCAAACCGCGACACGATCGTAACGTTATCGAGCTTGGAATCCTTGGGCGCAATCAACACAAGCTGGTTACCCAACAGATTGACGCGCGTCGCGTCGTTGATGACCTTCTTCTGCGAGCCGTAGTCCATCCAATCGAGGTCGGCGGACGCGAAAACATCAGCCGGTGCTCCCTGCTCGATCTGTTTCATCAAAGCCGAGCTTGCGGCATAGCTCGCAGCTACTTTGATGCCGGTGCCTTTTGTGAACGCGGCATTGATGTCGTCAAGCGCGTTCTTCATCGAAGCGGCGGCAAAGACGGTAATAGCTTTGTCCTGGCCGGCTGCGAAGGGAGCCCCGAGGATTGAAAAGAACGCGAGAACGATCGCGACGAACCTGCTAATCCGGGTCATGCAGTGCTCCTAAAAAGGTTTCCGACGCGCATGAGCGCGTTCGGACCACCAGAGTGTCTGGTAAGAATAACCTACCGGAAGCGCCGTCCCGGATGGCGAGGCGCGCTTACGGCGCGCCAAGGGTTATAAGGCAGATTAGCTACGAGACCCCAGCAACGCAATTCTTGGCAGCAGCACAAAATTGCATAAGTGCCTTACTCTCGCTCAATCCCCCCTTTCAGGCTCCTTATCGTGGCTCCCCATGCTCTCTGGATCGGAAACGCCAGCCGCTGCTCCAATCAGTGTCACACGGGCTCGCGTGCCAGCATCGAGAGCAGATGCGAGCGGGGCGATCTCAACAAATCCATCGGCCTGGGAAAAGCTGGTGATCGCACCGGAGCCCTTTGAGATGGGGAATGCGACGGGACCAGTCGCTCCCTCGACCAGCGCAACCAGCACAAACTCCTTGCGCTCGAGCTCGGAGCTGATCCGCGCCGGCACGCCTGCTTTGATGACACGCGGTGTCTGCGAGGAGAGGCCCGCGCGCGCCCGGATGACCGGTGCAACGAAGGTGTGAAACGGGAAGATCGCGGACGTTGGGAAGCCCGGCAGCACCGCGACCGCGGCTTGCCTTCCTTGCCCGGGCTTGAGCGCCACACCATGGACAAGAACCCCGGGACGGCCAAATTTTGCTACGAGGCGATGGGAAAGATCGCCTGCACCTTTTGACGTTCCACCGAGCGGACAACCAAGTCGCAACTTGCGAGCGCGGCTCGCAGGGCAACTTCAAGTGCGCTCTCATCTATTCCCTTGCAATGGAAACGTGCGTCAAGCTGCTCGCGTCGATCGCGCGGGCGGCAGCAGGCGTAAGATCGACAACGCGTCCATGTGCAAACGGCCCCCTGTCATTGATCGTCACCACAACGGATTTGCCGTTTCTCCGGTTGGTAACGCGGACACGTGAGCCGCACGGCAGCGATCTATGCGCTGCCGTAAGTGCGTTATCATCGAGCGCCCCTCCGCACGCGACTTGCCTGCCACTTTCTCTGCCATACCGGCTAGCGACCCCTTCTTCGGCATTGACCGAGCTCACGAACGCAGCAATCAGGGCTGCAATCTCAATTATGATCCATTGCATAAAATATGCGTCCTCGGATACGAGCCCTCCCCATGCTCTAGCCCGAATGAGACTTGCTGACTCTAGCCCGAATGAGACTTGCTGAACAAATTAACGCTCAATCCGGCGTAACGTTCCAGCTGACAAGCGAATCGTTTGTCAGCGCATTAAAGGTCGCTCGGATCCGCTACGCGCCGGCCGCGTTCCCTACAGCGCGTTCCCTCGCATTGAATCAATCCTCTCCGCGTCATGCGCGGGACGGGCACCCCGCCGACAAAGTCGGCGGGGACCCGGTTGACCCGCGCATCCATCTTCTTGCGAGAAAGATGGATTGCGGGTCTCAGGTCGGAATGATTCGATGCATTGGGGTGATTACCCTGGTTCCGGCTCGGAGGAGCCTGCTTCGAGCGCGCCGTGCTCTGACGAGATTAGCCGTGCTCGTGGTCAGGCCCTGACAAGGTTTGCCCCCTGCCGCCAGACAGTCCTGCCAAAGCCGGTCGGGGCGCAAAGCGCGCGTGCGAATGCCGACCAGATGCCTCATCGCAATCGTGCACCAGAACCCGAGCTGCGGAAAAGTCCGTTTGGGCATTGGCATGCGCGGCATTGAATACGAGAATCCAGCTGGGTTCAATGATATCGGCGCGGGCGTCCATGTAGCATGGGCGCTTATCTTCGGGTTGTAATGCTGTGATGTCAGAATGGTGTCAGTATGTCGACAAACCATATCAGCTCCAATTTTCTGCACTCCAATGATCGCTTCGGTCATGGTAGCGTTACGGGCTTCAGGGAGGAGGGTAGCATGGGCATTCGTCTAGGGCGGGTCGGGCATATCGGCATCCATGTCAGTGATGTTGACCGCTCAATCGACTTCTATCGCAAGGTGCTGGGTCTCAAGGTAACAGGACGGTGGGGGCCGCCCGACTTCGGGCGCCCCATTTGCTTCATGCGCATCAAGGACAAGCATCACGATGTGGTGCTGTTTGAGCTTTCGGACGATGCGAGGAGGGCCGGCACCGCGACGACCGATTCCCGCATCCGCAGCGCGCCTGGTCTCGATCACATCGCTTTCGAGGTCGACTCGCGCGAGGACTGGCTGCTGGCGCTTGATCATGTGCGCTCTTGCGGCGTGAAGATAGTCAGTGGTCCCTACGTGCACGCCCCCGAGGGCGGCGAGGAGGGTTTCGTTGGCGGCAGCGGAAGCCATGCCTTCTATTTCCTCGACCCGGACGGGAACAGGATCGAGCTCTACTGTTGGATGATGACCGTGACCGGGCCGAGCATGGCTGCCCCGCATCCCGATCTGTAGATTGCCGATGATGAACCGGAGCCCCGGAATTTCAATGTCCCCGAGGATGGTCCGCCTGCCCTCCGATAATTCCCGCGGATGCAGACATCCCGGATGGCAGCCCTAGCCCGACATCAAGATCGGCGGTCAGGGCAGCGGCTGCCTGATCAGCGGCCGAGCTTCTTGTGCAGGTTCGCACCGAGAATGTTGGAATAGTCGTCCGTCCACCCCGGAACCGCAGAATTCGGCTTGATCTCGCTCCAGCCCAGGTGTTGGGGCAGATCGCCCAGATCGGTGGCCTGCGTGCGAGCGCAGCGACGGTCGCGTTCATCTTGAAATCCTCCGGGACGGCCTGCGGACGATCATCCTGCTTGAGAAAGGCGATGAGTCCCTCGTCTTGGACCTTGCATCGACCGAGGAATTGGCTATGACGCCGGTATGAAGGAGGTACTGATGCAGATGAAAAGATTTCTCGTAACATACCTGGCGCCAGCTTCGGTTATCGAGGAGTGGAAGAAGACCGATCCTGAGAAGAGGCGAGCTGCTGAATCAGAGATGCAAAACGATTGGAAGAAATGGATGAGCAGCAACGCCGGCATATTAGTCGACAAAGGAGCCGGCGTCGGCAAAACGAGGCGGGTTACCGCGCAAGGCAGCGCCGCCGCGAAAAACGAGATCATGCTCTATGCGATCGTGCAGGCAGAATCCCACGAGGCCGCATCAAAGATGTTCGAAGATCATCCACATTTGCGCATTCCGCAGTCCTCCATAGAGATCATGGAGATTCACGCTCTTCCGGGAACGTTCTAGGAGCACGTTTGGAGCGTTTTGCGGGTCATCATAGTCTCAAGGCTGTCATCGTTCGCGTATGCGGACGATCCAGTAAGCACCGACGATCCGATTTGCTAGGGCTTTGCCATAACCTACCGGATCAGGATTACCGGCTGCCCCGCCTGAAGCAGGGCATGACAACCGAGAGGTCTATGATTGGGATAGTAAAGCCACTGTAACCCGGACAACTCGTGTGCTCCATATACCAAGCAAAATATTTTGCTTGGTATATGTTGCTTGGTATATTGCTTGCCATATTGCTGGCATATGTGCAGCTTGCGGTAGGTGTGCAACTTGCGGTAGGTTGACGTTGTAACGAAATTCTGCTATGAGTCGCTAATCTCACAAAGCTGTGAGAGAAGCCCGGCCCGGACTCCCGCGCTGGGCTTTTTGCTTGGCCAATCGTCCGTCTGCTGTCTGGTCGAGCTGGGACGCGCCGATGAGAACGACGACTACATCGTCTTTCGCTGGCAGTGGTGATCGCGACGTTGGGTCATGAAACACTGTCATTTCCCTGTTATTTCCCTGTTCTTCCCTGTTCCGGATCCTGCCATTTCGGCAGATGTCCTTGTTTATACTCACTTTTTTGCAGATTTTGGCCGTCGCCCCGCCCCCTTTACAGGGATTTACAGGCAGGGGAGGTGGGGTGCAC
>Ga0073928_10002134_pt1 | contig 35211 bp, 26 predicted proteins | sample PaiPotPPA55metaG_FD_76969 | JGI IMG/M metagenome (GOLD analysis project Ga0073928, IMG submission 76969) | Iron sulfur acid spring bacterial and archeal communities from Banff, Canada, to study Microbial Dark Matter (Phase II) - Paint Pots PPA... ... | reverse complement strand
TCCGCGAGCGCGCGCTCGCGGCCTCATTGAAGCAAGTGGATCCCCCGATACTGCCGCGCCGGCAGAGCCAATTCCGCGAGCGCGCGCTCGCGGCCTCATTGAAGCGGCGAAGCGTTCCGCTCGCGCCAGGAGGCGGCGCTAATTCCGCGAGCGCCACTCGCGACCCCCATTGGTGGAAACCGCGGCGAAGATGATTCCTCTGGGGTGGTGAGCGCCGTGTCGGCGGCACCGCAGGTTGGTGGGAATGGTCACAAATTGGTTTGAGCGGCCCCGGGGAACTAGAATGAGAATATGAAGCTTGTCGGAGTGTTGGCGTTTGTCTTTGCGGGATTGCATTGCGCCATGGCGAGTGTGTGCAATCCGAGCGACTTTCAGGGAGAGTATACGTTCCAACTCGCGGGTCAGACCACCATATCCGGTGAGTCGCAGGCGGCATCGAGCCTGGGGCGGATTACTCTGGATGGCAACGGCGGCGTCACCGGTTACGCATCCGCGATGTTCTCGGGGGTGCTGCAAGGGAATCCGGTGACGGGGACCTATGAGGCTAAAACGGATTGCACAGTGACGTGGCAGCTTCAGGACGACTCGGGCGGCTACCAGCATTTCAGCGGCGTCGCGACGCCCGGGGCGCAAAGCGTGCGTTTCAAGCAGACTGATCCGGGCGGCCTGAAGGACGGACTGATGACGAAGACCGCGACGGAGTGCCAGGTTACCGATCTGGCGAAGCAGTACGATGTGACGTTCTCCGGCAGTACGAGTGCTGGGGAAGTATCGGCTCAAGGTGAAATGACGGGGGATGGCAACGGAAATTTCAAGCTGACTCGCAAGGGGAATACCAACGCCACCGATGTCACGATTACGATTCAACCGGATTGTACGGTGAATCTGGTGATCGAGCTTCCCGCGGAGCATGGGCACGCTACCACTGAGATGAATCTGCAAGGGGTGGTTACGGTGGGAAAGCAGATTCTAGCGATTCAGACTGACCCGGGGAATATGGTGGCGGCGAAGTTTACGGCGCGATGACCGTTTCGTTACCGCTCCCTTTGGTCGCGGCTCGGTAAGACCGGTCGCGGCTCGGTTATGGTCGCGGTTCGGTGCAGAACTTCGCTCGGGCGGCGGGAGTCAGTTCGTCGTAGAGGACGAGGAACGCGGCATTGGTCCAGCCGAAGCCGATTTCATTTGACGCATATCCGAATTTCAGGCCCGCGGCTAGGTCTGACTTAGCGGCGACCACATCGTATTTCTCTTTGATGGTACCGTGCTCGGCGAAATCGCGCAGGACCATCGAGAGGAATTTGACGGACAGGCGGTCGGCGGCTTCGGTAAATCCGTAGCGGCGGAGACCTTCGATGGCGGTGATCTGGTTGGGGGCCCAGCCGAATGGGGCGTCCCACTGCTCGCCGGTGACGCGATCGCTGGTCTGGAGCCCGCCGGGGCGCTCGAAAATCGGCAGGTTGGTGGCGACTTTCGCGGCCTGTTCCTTAGTAGCGATGCCTGCCCACAGCGGATAGAAGGTCGTAGTGAAGTGATAGTCTGACTGGCGTTTGCTTTCGAAGTTATAGTCGAAGTACAGACCTTCCTTGTCGTTCCACATCAGGTGATTGATGGCGGCGGCGCGTTTGGCGGCCCGGTCCGTCCAGATGGCGGCGCGGCGCGGTTCATCGAACACGGTGTGGATCGAGGCTATGTCCATTTCCATGCGGTAGAGGAGGGAATTCAGGTCGTCCGGGTCGTATTCGGTGATGCCGGCGCTGAAGGGACCGTAGCGATCGGATGGATCGAAGCCGGATTCACGCATGGCGCAATCGGCGATATAGAACCGCGGAGTCAGTTTATCGGCGGTCTTGTCGAAATAGCGAGGCAGATCGTAGCCGGTGATTTTGTGCGTGTGATAGTATTCGCGGATGCGATCGTACTGGTTGAGACCGCGCTTGTCCTTCTCACCTAGTAACACTTCCGGCGAGGGGGCGTCACTTTCGCAATAATAACGGGATAGGCCAGTTTCCGGGGTAAGGCGAGGCTCACGCAGCCAGAAGGCGTAGTAGTCTTCCAGCGTGGGCAGGGCCTGCTTCAACCACTTCACGTCTCCAGTGTGACCATAGACATCCAGCACCATGCGCGACAGAAAGGGTGCTTGGGAGCGGGAGAGATAGTAAGTACGGTTGGCGTTGAGGACTTTGCCGTAGTTTTTAACTTCATAGAGCAGATCGTCCGTCATATCGCGGGCGAGATCGACTTCGCCATCGCGCAGCAGGCCCAGAAGGATGAAGTAACTATCCCAGCCGTACATCTCATTGAAGCGGCCGCCGGGGACTACATACGGGCGGGGTAAGTAGAGCAGCCCGGCGTTGGTCGACTGCATGACCGGCGTGGCATCATCGGGAAGACGCAGTACGGTGACTTGTTTTGCTGCGGCAGGAGTGAGCTCGCGGCGAAGCTGAGCGTTGATCTTGTCCGGATTTTCACCGGAAGGTATGTACAAGGTAACGCGGCCGCTTTGGTTGACCTTGGTATCGGTGGCGGATTTCAGCAGCGTGGCGTTGGAGCGCTGCAGGGTGGTCCAGCTTCGTTTGATGTACTGGCGGATTTGCGTCAGGCCGGAGCATTCAGGGGCCTGCGCAGGGGCGGGCGCCCAGAGGAAGAGCGCGAGGAGCGGCGTCCATAGCAGACGTCTGGCTGGGTGCATGAACTTACGCTAGCACGGGAACGTTGCGGGTGGCGCGCGCCACGAAGACGGCGAGATCGCGGAAAATTTCCTCGGCGCCGGCTTCGCGTTGAGTGGCGGGCAGCGCCAGGTGAGCGTCGATGCGGCGGCGGATGGCTTCGATCTCGGCGGAGTCCGCCCCCCCCCGCAGATGCTCGAAGAGCGTGCGGTGCGCGCCTTTGCGCTCCATGACTTCGAGGCCGTCGAGGATCTGGCGATGACAGGTGCCTTCCCAAATGGTGAGGACCATGGCCTCGCGGAACCAGCGCTCGACCGGAAATTCGGCGAGCACGCCGAGAGCGCCGTGGACCTCCATGGCCCACTGTGCAATGCGCGGCGCCATGTCGGAGGTCCAGTATTTGGCGAGGTGCGCCGTCAGGCGGAACAACTGGTAGCGGTCGGAATACGGCGACTTCTCGCGCCAAACTTCGTTGAGCCGCTGCATAGCTTCCCAGCCGAGCGAGAAAGCATCCTGCAGCGTTTCGAGGCGCTCGGCGAATTGCTTGTGGAGCAACGGATGATCGAGAACGGGCTTGCCGAAGGCGATGCGCTGACCGGCGAATCCCGCGGCTTCGGCCATGGCCCGCTGTGCGATGGCGACGCTGCCGAGTGAGTTGGTGGTGCGAGAGAGATTGAGCACTTCGAGGATTTGATAGACGCCGTGCTCGCGGGAGCCGAGCAGCCAGGCTTCGCTATCGCGCAATTCGATTTCGCCGGTGGGCACGGAGCGCGTGGCGACCTTATCTTTGAGGCGGCGGATGGTGTAGTTGAGCGCTCCATCATCGCGGCGCCTGGGGAGCAGGAAGAGCGCGAGACCGCGCACGCCGGGCGGCGCGCCTTCAGGACGCGCGGCCACCACGGCGAGCTCCGCGCCGGCGTTGCTGGCGAAATATTTGTCGCCGGTGAGCAGCCACCGATCGCCCGCGGGACGCGCCACAGTTTCCACGTTCGAGCCGAGATCGGAGCCGCCGCGGATTTCCGTCATCCAGGTGGCGCCCTGCCAAACGCTGTCGTCGCGGCGCAGAAGCTGCGGGAGGAAGCGGGCTTTGAGCTCATCGCTGCCGTGCTGATCGAGCGCGACCGCGGTGGCCAGCGAGACCACATAGGGGCAGGTGAGGCCGGGATCATAGAAGCAGGTGATGTAACCGAGCAGGCCGCAGGTGAGCAGGGATTGCTCGTCGAAGGCGCGCCAGACGACGCCGGCCTGGTATCCCTTGCGCACGGCGCGCCAGTATTCGGGGGCGAACTGGATTTCGTCGATGCGGCGGCAGGAGCGGTCGAACATGCGCAGCCAGGGCGTGCCGGCGCGATCGGTGGCGTCGGAGATGTGCTGGCCTTCGGCCTGCCACCAGGATTCGAATTCGGCCAGCTCGCGCTCGTGCGGCAGGTCGCCCAGCATGTGGCGCAGGAAGCTCAAGGGGGAGCGGAGTATTTCGAGTTGCATGATTGGGGTACTCGGATACACTATCGCGCGATTGGGGAGATCAGGTCAAGCGGGATCGGACCGGTCGTTGACGCTCGCGGCTCGGTGAGCGTGCTAGGAGCGACCCGGAAAGTGGCGGGCATCTGTAGCGATGTAGTTGTGGTGGTGGTGGTGGTGTTGAACAAAATTGTGATGCTGCCTTGATTGGCAACGGCGATGTCCTTGTAGCCGTCGTTGTCGAGATCACCCACTGCGATAGAGTTGGAGTATCCGCCGGAGGGGAAGCTGACCGCCGTCTGAAATGTGCCGTCACCGTTTCCGGTGAGTATCGCCACAGTATTGGAGACGTCGTTGCTCACGATCAAGCTGAGTGGCGCTTTCGGTGTGAGGCTGGCTGCTCGAATGCCGGTTGGTCCGTTTCCGGCGGCGTAGTTAACGGCTGGGGAGAGCCCGCCCGAAGTATCGCTCAGCAGCACGGATACGTTGTTGGAAGCCAGGTTGGCGACGCCCAAGTCCGGGCGCCCGTCGTGATTGAAATCGCCCACGGCCACGGCGAACGGCTCGTTACCCACGGCCACGGTTTGCTGAGCGCGGAAAGTGCCATCGCCGTTGCCGGCTAAGATCTGAACTTCCCGGAGGCCGAGTGCGCCATTCGTGACGGCGAGATCGAGCACGCCATTCGCGTTCAGATCGCATACAGCGACAGCAGTGGGCGAGCTACCTAAAGGGATCAAAGTGCCCTGGCGAAACGTACCGTCGCCGTTGCCGAGCAGGATGCTGAGATCTCCAGTAGAGCTATTGACGACAGCCAAGTCGGGGTGGCCATCGCGATTGAAATCGCCGGCTGCGATGGCGGTCGGGCCGCCGTGCACGGGGTACAGAACGGCCGTGCGGAAGGTGCCGTCGCCGTTGCCGAGCAGGATGGACACGTTGTTGCCTAGATTGTTGGTGACGGCCACGTCAAGCTTGCCGTCATGATTGAAGTCGGCGATGGTCATGTCCCACGCTCCCAAGCCTCCGGTGGCGGTCGTGATGGGATTTGCGAAGGTGCGGTTGCCCTCGCCCAGCCGGACGGTCACGCTATTCTGATTCACACCGCCGCCATTGACGACGGCTATGTCAAGCTGGTGGTCGCCATTGAAGTCGGCCAACTGGATGGACCTTGGCGTGCTGCCCAGTAGGAGCGTTTTGGGCGCGAAGGAAAGGTTCGCGGCCCACACATCGCCTGTGAGTACTATCAGCAGTCCGATGCCGACGAAGAAAGAGTGGCTCATAGGACTATGGACGAAAGGAAGCACAAACGGGATGACGCAGGCTGCCTCCGAGTGCTTATTTATGGAGACTGATCTAATGCCAGTCATTTGCATCTCCGTTTGTGCTCACTCGTCCGAATCTACCGTATTCCTACGTACTGTTCCATTACCAGCGGATGGCTTGTGCCTGTAACCGAGAATAACCCGTAAGTGCTTGTTCTTACAACCCGTACCTAGTACCGTTACAAGTGGTTACAGGCTCTGTTTACTTGATTGGGGCATGGTCCGGGTGGTAAACTTCACCAAGGTTAATCAGAGGCGTGGGCGTGGGATCCAACACCGTAGCGGATTCGGCCAAGGGCGAGGTACGCCGGTTTGGTCCGTTTGAGGTGAACCTGCGTAGCGGCGAGTTGCGCAAGAGCGGGCGGCTGGTCAAGCTGCAGGAGCAGCCGTTTCAGGTGCTGGCGGCGCTGGTGGAGCGGCCGGGCGAAATCGTTACACGCGAAGAGCTGCGCGAGAAAGTTTGGCCGGCCAATACCTACGTTGATTTCTATAACAGCCTCAACATCGCGGTAGGCAAGCTGCGCCAGGCGTTGAAAGACGACGCGGCCAAGCCTCGCTACATTGAGACGCTGCCGCGGCGGGGCTATCGATTTATCGCGGCGGTGGAAGAGGTCGCGCCGGGGCCGACCCCCGCGGACGCGCTGGCGGCCGCACCGGAAATTCCTACGTACCAGGAACATTCGCGCATGCAGCAGGTACTCGCGGCGTGCGCGGTGTCGGCAGCCACGCTGGCGGTCTGCTGGTTGATCTGGGCGCAGGTAGGGCGCCGCACGGCGAACGCGGCCGGCACGCCGCGCCCTTCCGCGGCAGTGCTGGGATTCCGGAATTTGGCGGCGCGACCGGACCAGAACTGGCTCTCGGGGGCGCTGGCGGATATGATCGCGACCGAGTTGGCGGCCGGCGAGCGCGTGCGCACCATACCGGGCGAGCGGGTGGCCCGCACCAGGATCGATCTGGCGCTGCCGGATGCCGACAGCTTCTCGCCCGGCACGCTGACGCGGATCCGCAAGAATCTGGGCGCGGATTACGTGGTGGTGGGGTCGTACCTGGATACGGGCGGGCAATCCGGCGGGCGGCTGCGGCTGGATTTGCGGCTGCAGGACACGCGCGCCGGGCAGACGGTCGCCACGTTTTCCGAGATGGGCGGCTTGGACAATTTGCCTGACTTGGTATCGCGCACGGGGATGAAGTTGAGCGCCAAGCTTTCGGTAGGATTCCTGAGCCAGGCGCAATCGCAAAGCGCGCGGGCGGCGTTGCCCAGCGGTCCGGACGACGCGCGGCTGTTCGCGGAAGGGCTAGCCAAGCTGCGCCACTTTGACGCGCGCGGCGCGCGCGATCTGCTGGAGCAGGCAGTAGCTACGAATCCGGACTATGCTCCAGCGCATGCCGCGCTGGCGGCCGCATGGTCGCAATTGGGGTACCTGGAACTGGCCAAGCAGGAAGCGAAGAAGGCGTGGGATTTTTCGGGCAAGCTGCCGCGGGCCGATCGCATGTTCATAGAAGCGAGCTACCGCGAGACCACCGGTGAGTGGGACAAGGCGGTGGCGACCTACCTGCAACTGCACGATTTGTTTCCGGACAATATCGATTACGGTCTGCGGCTGGTGGCGGCCGAGGTAAAGGCGGGCAATGCGAAGGACGCGCTCGCCAAGCTGGAGAAGCTACGCAAACTACCCATAGGGAACGATCCGGCGGTGGATCTGGCGCTATCGCTGGCCGCCGCGCAGTTGGGCGATTTGCAGCAGGCCGAGGCGGCGGATGCCAAGGCCGCTGGCCAGGCGGACGCGCTCGGCGCGCAGATGCTGCTGGCGGAGGCGCGGGCGCAGCAATGCGGGCAGCTCCGCTTATTGGGCCGGTTGGACAACGCGCGCAACGCTTGCCAGAGCGCGCGGGAGATCTACGCGCGGGCAGGCGACCGGTCGGGCGTGGCGAGGACGCTAGGCTCCCTGGGCGCGGTGCTGGCCGACCAGGGCGATTTGGCCGCGGCGCACGAATCGTACTCGCAAGCGCTGACGATCGACCGCGAGATCGGCAACGAAGGCGGTGCGCTGTGGGAGTTGAACGGGCTGGCCGACGTCGAGTGGGTGCAAGGCGACCTGCCCGCCGCGCAGCGCTTTTACCAGGAAGCGATGGACACGGCGCATCGCACCGGCAGCCGTCATGATGAGGCCAACGCGCTGGATAACGTCGCCCTAGCGTCGATGCTCGAAGGCGATCTGGCGCGCGCCCGGGCTTCGTTCGGCATCGCGCTGGAGCAGTTCCGTGGCATGTCGGACAAGGGCGGCGCCGCCAACGTGCTGGATAATTTGGGCGCGACCCTGTACTACCAGGGCGACCTGGCGGGGGCGGCCAATGCGCTTGATCAGGCGGCGGCGCTGGATAAGGAGGCCGGCAACAAGGCGGAACTGGCGGATGTGGAGTCGTGGGCGGGGCGCGTGCGGCTGGCACAGGGCGACCTGGACGCGGCGCACCAGAAATACGACGAGGCGCTGCGGTTGTCGAAGGAACTGGGCAGTCAGGGATATGTGGCGCAATACCGGCTGCGGCTCGCCGATCTCGCGATCGAGGGGCAGCGGCCCAACGAAGCGGAAGCGCCCATTCGCGAGGGTTTGCCGATCTTCCAGCACGATAAGCAGCGCGATGTGGAAGTGGAAGCGCGCACGCTACTGGCGCGCGCGCTTTTGGAGCAAGGCAAGACAGCCGAGGCGCGGCAAGAGATCAACGTGGCATCCGGTTTGATGAAGGAGAGCCAGCAAGCAGCGACGCGGCTGGAATTATCGACTGTGGCCGCTCGCGTGCGCGCGGCAACGGGCAGCGCGGCGGATCTGGGCGCTGCGATCCGGAGCCTGGAATCGATCGCGGCGGATGCAGGGCGGCGCGGGTTCGTCGGATGTCAGCTTCAGGCGCGGCTGGCGTTGGGACAGGCGGAACTGCGGGCAGGCAAGGACAAAGCCGGGCAAGCGCTTCTGCAGACCGTTGAGAAAGACGCGCAGTCGCACGGCTTCGGGACAATCGCGCGGCAAGCCGCGGCGGCGCGCGAGGCACGAGGGGGCAAGGGATGAAAAAGATTTGGGTTTGTATGTTGCTGGCAGGATGGCAGTCTTTCGGCGCAGCACCGGCGTTGCTCGACGAATTGCACCACGATACTTCGCAGCCGCTGGCACAGATGGCCGGAAATCGCGCGCGGCAGGCGGCGAGCGCGGCTCGGGTAGACGCCAATTCGCGGCCGCCGGCAACGGGTAGCGGTCTATCGGTCGGCGTGGGTTTCGACGGCATACCGTCGGATGGCGCTGCCGCCCCCGATACCAGCGGCGCCGCCGGTGACAAGCAGTTCGTCCAATTCGTCAATTTTGAATTCGCGGTTTTCGATAAGGCTACGGGCGCCATCATCCAAGGCCCGCTTCCGGGCACCACGCCGTGGTCCGGTTTCGGCGGGCCGTGCGAGGCCGGCAACCCGACAAAGAACAGCGAGCCCATCGCCCAATACGACAAGGCTGCCGGACGCTGGGTGCTGGCATATCCGGTGCTGGTCGCGCCGTACACGTACTGCGTCGCGATTTCCACTACCAACGATGCTACCGGCACTTACTATCGCTACTCGTTTGAGCTACCCGCGGAAGACGTTCCGGATGCGCCCAAGCTGGCAGTGTGGCCGGACGCGTACTATGTTTCGTTCAACCTGCTGCACGACGGGTCATCGACGGCGGGGCTGGCCGTGGCGTACGATCGCACGAACATGCTGGCGGGAAATACGGCAGAACCGGCGATCAGTTTCCGCGTTGCGTCTCAGACGAATCTGCTGCCATCGGATTTCGACGGCACCGTAGCGCCTGCGAGTGGCGAGCCGAATTTCTACATGAATGTCGGCTCGGCCTCGCTGAACCTGTTCAAGTTTCACGCCGATTTCGCCCATCCGGCGAACTCGACCTTTACCGGACCCACGCCGCTGGCGATCAAATCGCGGCCGGGCTATTGCTCGCGGGCACCGGGGCACTGCGGAAACGCGGTTGTGTTGCAGCCGAGTCCCGGCGGGTTGCTCGACGCGTTCCCCGACCAATTGATGTATCGCCTGGCGTGGCGTAATGTGGGCGGTGTCGAGCATCTGGTGGCCAATCAGACGGTAATTGCTTTACTCAGCAACAGCCCGCTGGCGTCTCTGCGCTGGTACGACATCACCGATCCGAACAGCATGCCTGCGGTTTCGCAGCAAGGCTCGGTGAGCGACCCGCTTTCGGGCTTCTGGATGGCGAGCATCGCGCAGGATAAGAACGGCGATATTGCGCTGGGTTTCAGCGCGTCGAGCCTGCTGCTGTTTCCGAGCATCGAGTTCACCGGGCGGCTGTCGAGCGATCCCGCGGGTCACATGAGCAGCCCGCAGTTCATCGTGCAGGGCAGCGGCGTGCAGCTCACGAACTTTCTGTGGGGTGCGTATAGCGCGATGACGATCGATCCGGACGATTGCACGTTCTGGTACACGACGGAGTACATTAGGACGACGGGTATCGCGAAGTGGAGCACGCGGATTGCGTCGTTGAGATTTCCGTCGTGCCAGTGACCGCTCCCTGACGGTCGCGGCTCGGTTTTCCCCCGGCTACGCGCGGCCGGTGCGGTGCGCGTAGTAAATAGCCAGCTTATAATAAGCGGAACGCGGGAACGCGCGCATCACGGAGACCAGCAGGCGATAGCGCCAACTGGGCACCACGACGACCTGGCCCCGATCCAGGGCGCGCAGGGACGTCTCGACGACGTCATCGGCTTTCATCCACATGCCTGCGGGAATCGCGCTACGGTCGAAATGCAGGACGTCGTGAAATTCCGAAAGTGTGAAGCCCGGGCAGAGCGCTTGCATGCGCACGGGTGAGCCGGCACTCTTCAGTTCGATGTGCAGGCCCTCGGTGAAGCTGGTCATCCAGGTTTTGGTGGCCGAATAGCTGACGCTGCCGGGCGTTTGTCCGAAGCCGGAGACGGACGAGACGTTGATGATGCTGCCGCGGGCGCGCGGCACCATGACGGCGAGCGCGGCGTGCGTGAGCCGCATGGGCGCGATCACCTGCAGGCGGTGCATGCGGTCCTGGCTTTCGAGCGGGACCGAGAAGAAATAGCCGGTGGTGCCGAAGCCGGCGTCGTTCACGAGCATCTCCAGATTGGGCGCGGCGGCGATGCGGGCTTCGACGGCGTGCAGATCGGCGTCGCTGGTGAGGTCGGCGGGCAGGACTTCGGCGCGCACGGGGTGGGCGGCTTCGATAGCGCGGGCAGCTTCTTCCAGGCGGTCCTGGCGGCGCGCGACGAGCACCAGATCGTAGCCGCGGGCGGCGAGTTTGTGGGCGAAGGTAGCGCCGATGCCGCTGGACGCACCGGTGACGAGGGCGAGGGGGCGAGTGGGTGAGGTCATGCAGCCTATTTTAAGGCTGGAACTCGAAGACGGCGCCGCAGCACCCCGGATACATACCGCGGTCGCCGCCGTATTCCGTGGTTCCGTAGAGCGCTCCGCTCGGCCCCTTAACGAGCGTGCCGTTAGGGTAGGCTCCGTTGAAGTATGTGAAGTTTGCGGGCAGGGTCGCAGTCCAGGCGCCGCCTGGCGTGGCGGGTGGTGTCAATTTGAAGACTGTGCCCCACGCCAAACCACCGTAGCGCGTTGTACCGTAGAGTGCGCCGTCCGGCCCCAGGATCACGCCGCCCATCGAGTAGTTTCCGGCGCCCGGGAAGGTGTAGAGCAGCGTAACTGTCCAAGCGCCGCCAGCCACGGCCGGCGGAGTCAGCTCAAATACTGCGCCCTCGTCCGAGATAGCGTCGATGGCGGTACCGAAGAGAGTCCCATTTGGGCCGGGGATCAGGGCGCCGTAGCTGCCGAAGCTGTTGGTGATGACCGTTTGCGTCCAAGCGCCGCCGGGAAGAGACGGGGGAGTCAGCTCGAACAGTGTGCCGCCAGTCGTAGCGCCGAAGAGCGCTCCACCGGAGCCGATGAGCAGTCCGCTTTCGGGAAGTGCGCCTTGGCCACTTTGGCCGGTGAAACTGTAAAGAATGGTCTCGGTCCACAGCGATCCAGGTGTGGCCGGGGGTGCTAGCTGGAAAACAGTGCCGACATTCGCCGCGCCACCGCTAGAAGTGGTCCCGTACAAGACTCCGTTGGCATATTGGACGAGAGGCGCGAACGGACAGGATCCATCTGGGCCAGTCTTTCCGCCGGTGAAACTGTAAAGCACGGTTTCGGTCCAGGACGCTCCCATGGTTGCCGGCGGCGTTAGTTCGAAGACGGTGCCGGAATTCGCGGTTCCCCCGCCGCAAGTCGTACCGAAGAGATCGCCGTTGTTGCCGATGATGACTCCGGCGGCGGGATCGCCGCCATCAGAGCCGCCACTGAACTTGTATAGGAGGCTCTCGTTCCACCCGGTGCCCGGCGTGTGCGTGAGCTCAAACACGAAGCCATTCTCGAGATAGCCGCCATAGGGAATCGTGCCGTAGATTGCGCCATTCGTGCTGACCGCTAAATTTCCGGCGGGGCCGTTGTATGCCAGTTCGTTGGGGAAGCTGTACAGCGTGCTTGCACCGAGCGGCGGCGGTCCTGGCGTGATATAAAGCTTACCCACAGCGATTCCCAGAGTTGTATGAGCGACCGAGTTCGCATAGGTCACGGTAGCGTTGTTCGCGGCGAGATCGATCGGAGTCGAGAAAGGTTGGATGGCCGTGGTAGTAAGAGTCCCTGGCGGCAGAGGGACGCTAGCTGAGACGGTCAGTTGATTCGGTCCGATGGTGGTTGGAAACTGGATTGTGATCATATCGGGCTGGCCGGCGCCGCCGAGCCGTAGCAGCAGACTTAGATTGCTGGCCGTGAAGCCTAGCGGGTACTCCAGGTAGCCGGTTGAAACTGCGAACTCCAGCGACAGCCGGGTGTAGAGGGCGGAGGTGTCGGTTTGCCTGGTGGGCTTGAGATTTTCGTTGGCCAGGATGCGGATGCTGAACGGTTCGCCCGCTAATTCGCCGAAGTCCTCTCCGCGTGCGGGCGTGGCGAACGTCCCGGTGGCGTAATAGATGACATTTTGCGCGGCCACGGGCAGCGCCATGCAAAGCATCGTCACGACCCGAATGGAAATCATGAGCTTCCTCCCTTGCCGTTGATTATGGCATACGATAAACGAGAGGGCAATTGAGTAAGCAAATTGTGGTTCTGTACGTAATGTAACGGGAAAGGGACGAGGATGAAGAAACTGATTGGTGTGGCTTTGATCGCCGTGGCGTGCGTGGCTGCGGAAGGCTATCATGTGCTGAGCAAGATGCACATCGGAGGCGCGACGGGTTGGGACTACCTGACGATGGACAGCGCGGGGCGGAGGCTTTACGTCTCCAACGGCACGCGCGTGGTGGTGATCGATCCGGATGCGGAGAAGGTGGTGGGTGAGATCAAGGATCTGCAGGGTGTGCACGGCATCGCGCTGGCGCGTGATTTGAATCGCGGCTTCATCAGCAATGGGCGCGCGAATACGGTGACGATTTTCGATTTGAAAACGCTTGCGAAAGTGGGCGAGGTGAAGGCGGGCACCAATCCGGACGCGATCGTGTTTGAGCCGGAGTCCGGACGGGTGTTCACGTTCAATGGGCGCTCGCACGATTCGACCGCCATTGACGCCAAGACGGGTGACGTGGCCGGGACGTTCCCGATGGGCGGCAAGCCGGAGTTCGCGGCGGTGGATGGCAAAGGGAAGATCTACGTGAACGTGGAAGACACCAGCGAGATCGCCGAAGTGGATGCCAAGAAAATGGCGGTGACGCGGCGCGCAGCGCTGAAGCCTTGCGAGGAGCCATCGGGACTGGCGATGGATGAGAAGCATCGCCGCCTGTTTTCGGTTTGCGATAACAAGTTGATGGTGGTGACGGACGCGGATTCGCTGAAGGTAATTGCAACGCCTGCAATCGGGCAGGGGCCGGACGCGGCGGGCTTCGATGCGGAAGAAGGGATCGCATACAGCTCGAACGGCGAGGGCACGCTAACGCTGGTCAAGGAAGTGAGCGGCAAGTATGAAGCGGTCGCGACCGTGCCGACCGAGCGCGGCGCGCGCACCATGGCGGTCGACACGGAGAAGCATCGGGTGTACCTGCCGACAGCCGAGTTCGGGCCTATGCCGGAGGCCAAGGAAGGCCAGCGCGTACGGCCGCCGGTGCTGCCGGACAGTTTTCATCTGGTGGTGGTGGGGAAGTAGATCGGGCTAAGGGTCAATGCTGTTCATTTAGTGAGGCGCAGGCTGTCAAGCTAACGCGGGGCAGAAGGCGCTTGGCGCTACTCGGAAAGGCTCTCGCGAGAAAGAATCCGCGGGACGAAAGCCGAGATGAATCTCGGCTCAGCAGGCTTGACAGCCCAATGCCACTTAGTTTTCCCACTGCTGGTAATTCTGCACAAGTTGTGGGGCGGCCAATCCTGGCCGCAGCCGCCTTTTTGGGCGGCCTTAGCCGATATGCAACGTGGTGCGGGCCGCGAAGAGCCGGCTGGAAAGCCGGCTGCGGGCAAGATTGCCCGCCCCACGATTTATCCCGGAAACGCTTGATGAGAAACGAAGTGACATTGGGCTTGACAGCCTGCGCTACTATCTTAGGTGAACAGTATTACGGGCTAAGCGCGCAACAGGTATTGGAAGCGTGGCTGCGATCTGAGGCAGTCGAAGCGGGGTTCCACGTTCAGCCAGGCGAGCCAGACGTCGCGCTCGCGTGAGGCTTGATCGAGGGCGTCGAGCGCGCGCGGGCAGTCCGCGAGGCCGGCGTGCGCAATCGCGTACCAATAAGGCGAGACATAGCGCCGTGCGGACAATTCGCGGAGCTCGTCGAGAGTTTCGGCGGCTTTGGTGCGTTCGCCGGCGGTGGCACAGGCGTGAGCGAACGCGGCCAACATGGCAGGACGCTCGCGGGAGCAGGTGCGCGCATTCCGCAATTCGACGATAGCCTCCTCGATCATTCCCAATTGCTCATAGGCAAGGCCGAGGATGTGCTGCGCGGCGGCGAATTGCGGGTCGAGCACCAGGGCTTGCCAGCATTGTTCGGAGGCGGCTTGGAAGTCGCGGGCGACATAGAGGCTCCAGGCCAGGCGCGCGCCGGCGGCGGGTGAGGGCGGCTCGTGATTTTGCGCGCGGCGAAATTCATCGCCGCACTCGACGTGCTTCCCTATAGCAGCTAGATAGGTGGCATAAGCCTGGCGGATGGGCGCGGAATTCGGGCTCAGGTCCAGAGCCGTGCGATAGGCGGCTTGGGCGGCGGCGGAATCGCGGTCAAACAGCATGCTGACTCCGGCCATGGCCGCGTGCGCTTCGCCGAGCTTGTCATCCAGCGCGACGGCGCGGCGTGCGGCGGATTGGGCGCGGGGATAGATCTCCGCGGCGGGCGCCATGTTGAGCACGGCGAACATGCCGTAAGCGTCAGCCAAGCCGGCGAAGGCGAGCGCGGACCGCGGATCTTGCGCGAGGGCGGCTTCGAAGCAGGCTACAGATTTGTGGACATCCTCTTCGGTGAGCTTGTTCAGGAAGTAGAGACCACGCAGATAATCCTGATGCGCGGTGGGATCGACGGCACGCAGCGGGGCGCGGGCGGACGCGGGTTCGGTGACTTCTTCGACCGGCACAATGAAACGGTACCCCAGCAGCGGGCGGGTTTCGATGAAGCGCGGCGTGCGCGGCGAATCGCCCAGAGCAAGGCGCAGGGCGTTGACGGCGGTGTTCAGCGAGCGGTCGAACGCCACGTGGAGCTCCGGCCACAGGTGGCGGGCCAAATCAGCTCGGGTGACGAGTTGACCGCGCGCGCACAGGAGCATCTCCAGGACTTGAAACGGCTTCTGCTGCAGTTTCACACGCAGACCGCGATTGCGCAGCTCACGGTTTTCCAGGTCGATTTCAAAAGTACCAAAGCGGAGCTTGCGGGAGACTGGGAAACCGGGGGCAGGAGATGACATGGTTCGTTAAACCCTTCTACAGGTGAACGTTGCGTCTTAACAAATTCCTGATTTCCTGCTGAGCGAATGGCATGGGCATGAGCGCGTCATACCTATTAGACGATTAGCAAACTCAAAAGGTTGGCTGTTCGACAAAGGAGACTCGTTTATGAAGATACGCAAGAGTGTGCTGGGAAGTTTGATGTTTTCGGCCCTGGCGATTGCGGTATGCGGCACTTGGGCATCGGCGGACGAGGTTTACAAAGGTACATTTGAGCTGCCCACGGCGGCGTACTGGGGCGGGGCTTTACTGCCGCCTGGCCAATACACGGTCTCGATGGAGGAGAACGTGTCCGAATCACCGGTCGTTTACCTGCACGGGCAAGGCATCAGCAAAACGTGCGTGGCCACTGCCGCACCGGGCGCACGGGGCGCAAGCGACCGGTTGAAGATCGATGAAGTCAACGGCACATCCGTGGTGAAGGAGTTGGACGCCGGAACGCTGGGGAAGAAGTTCGAATTCCCGGTGAAGGTGAAGTTCTAGAGTAACCAGTAAGGCAAGCCAGCGGTGGAGTTTTATTCCACCGCTGGGGCTCGTCGGATCATTCGAACACAACAACCGGCTTCTCGGGAGGCGGCTCGGTCACTGACCAACTGATGAGCGGCGACAATGCCAAGTCCGACGCATGCTGTTCGACGGCAAAGAAACCGGCTACGAGGTGGACTGGAATCGAAGGGCGGTCGGGGAAGCAAACTTTGACAGGCACGCTGGCGAGGCCCGAGGGGAAACTGGAGAGCGAGACGCCCCCACCAGTTGCCGACAGGCTCCAGTCGTGGCGTGGTGCGGCAAGAGTCCAATTCGTGCACCGGCCAGGAGCGTCACCCAAATAAGGGAAAAGATCCGTGATCCAGCCGGTGGCCAGCTTGTCCTTATAGGCTTTGAGCGGCTTGTAGATGGCCTGCCAGAATTCGCGGGTTGGGCGCCCCGCCGCAGCGAGGACGAATTCGTCCAAGATGGGGCGCAACCGGTCGATCCACCAGGCGAGTTCGTACGTCTCGAGCACCTCGGCGCGGGCGCGGATACGCTCCCAATCTTCCACGGACCCAGTGATATTGATGTGGGGGATTCCGCAAACACAGAGCATTTCGTATTCGAAGTAGCTGGCATAAGTATCCATTAGAGCTACTTCGCTGGCGGCGCGTATCTCGGGGGTGGTGGTAGAAAAATCGCAAATGAGCGATTCGTGCAAGACCAGATCGGTAGCTTCGCGGATCTGCGCGGACAAATCCGCGATGGCGCGCTCGAAATTGTCCAGGTTCAGATCAAGCATGCGCGCAATGAGTTTGCGGCGGCCCAGATGGCGAACGAGGCGGCCACGTAAGGCCTCTCCATTTGCGGCTAGATGATGGCTGAAGCCCTGGGCGATGGTGAGCCAAACGGCGTCGGGCGAAAGTGTCAAGGGATAATGCTGGCTGAAGGCGATATGCACGGCGTCGATTAGGGGGTGAAGACGGGTGTCCGGGATGCCGCGGAGCAACGGGCGGTCAGATTCGGCAGACTCGTTGATGAGGGGGAGCGCGTTATTGGTAACGGCTCGCTCTGGCGCGGGGAGGGCGAGGATTGGACGGCGGAAGCGCCAGGTCAAGCTGGTGAACAAGGTTTCGGTACAGACTGGTTGGGCGGCGGGGGCGACGTCGTCGACGGGGAACGTGGTGGACGCGGGATGAGGATCGGAGGCGTCGCATTGTTGGGCGCGCAGCCGGGCGAGGGGTTGGTCTGGCATTAGAACCTCCCAATGATTAGTTTCGTTAAATGCGGGCGAAAATATCAGTGTAACTCGGGCAGTGCCATGGCCGTTGGTACCAGCGGCCCTGGCACGCCGGAGTTTTCCAATGAACTGCAAGTTCCCGGTTGCGGCCGCGGCCTATTGCTTCACTAGTGTGGCTACCGAGACATGCGGCCAGTTTATGACATTCCCCCCCGGCTCGGCCGGGAATTGCAGGATCACACGTTGCACGTACTGCAGTTGCATGAACGGCTCCCCGCCGGCCGGCTCCACGGTCTCGATCCAGAATATTGCGTCCATCTGCTGGGCATTGGCGTTCGTGACCACGAAGGGGATATTGAGGATGCCAGTGGAGCCACTGACTGCCGCCGTCGAAATCACCAGCACCACGGTTCTGGTTATGTTCTGCCCCTTGATGGCCGCCCTAAGGACTTCGGTGGGATCGCGAATCGTTCCGTCACTATCCAATCCAGGCGGCACGCTGCAGGTGGGCAGAGCGCTATTGAGATACTGATTGATATAAGGCGGACCCAGGGGATGTGCCGCGGAAGCGTTAAGGGCCGGGATCGGATCCGTGATCGGAAACGGAAAGGTATCCACGGGCAAGATGTCCGGACCCGTTTTGACCGAGATGGCGGTGGTGCTTTGCGCCAGCAGCGAGTCGCCGTGCGGAATGGTCGCCTGCCTGACATAGGTGTCGTTCGCGACTACCGGATCCTCGGTGGGCGGCACATGAATCCAAAGGCCCGGCTCGATGTGCAGGGCGCCCTTGGTCTGGCAGTCGGCGACTTGCTGCAGATAGTGAAGGCCAAACAGGTTGATGTCGGGCTGCTCCGATCCGCGGTTGGGAATGTTGCCGCCGATCTGAGTGAATTCCAGATTCTCTATAGTGCCATTGAGTTCCAGGAAGAAGCCAGGCGGCGTCTTGAAATCGGGCCGCGCAATCAGGTTGAATCCTGTACCTACCCAGGTGCCGCGGAACTCCTTGAGGAGCCCGAGTTTCTCCAAGAGTATCTCTTGGGGCGGACTTGCACGAAATGTACGTTCGGTTGTAGCCATTAGCTAAGAATCTCCTTTTCAGAGTATTGTGATTTTGTTCTTGCAATCGTTACAGCCGGACCTGCGGAATTATTGCACCAGCCGGTAAAGATCCACTCCTCCGTTGTAATTTGGTACGTAGATTTGACCGCCATCAATCACCGGAGGGTTAAACTTGTTAAACAGGAACTGGATAGCAAAGCTTTGCGAGTCCCATAGAACCTTGAGTGATCCATCCGGGGCGAGGTGCACGGGATCGTAGACTAACAAGCGGCCGTTCACTACGTGAGCGTTTGCATCGCCGTAAGGCACCGTGCAGACCAGGATCGCTGAGTCCGGATCGGCTCCGTTGCTAGATCCGGAACAAAAACCGCCGGGCATTCCCCCTGGAGGTTCTCCGCGCACATCCGAACTGGCATACTCGTGGCTTTGCGCGACGTAAGTTAGGCTACCGCTTGTACTGACGGCCCATTTGTGAAGTTGCGCATTCTCACCCCAGGCGAAGATGGCCCACGATTTTATCACCGGATCAAAAAACTGCACGGGGGTCATGTGGAGATGAGCGGTGTCGCCCCAGGGAAAGAAGTTCAAGGTCCGTGGATCGGCCGGGCAGGCATCCACCGGACCCGGACTCATGGTCAGCCAGACGGGAGGCGCTGCCAGCTTGGCACAGTTCGCCTTGGCGTTTGCGAGGTCCGCCAGCTTCGTGCCGCCTAGATTCGCCGTTTTGATGGGATACGCTATTCCATCTTTTCCGGTGGCGATGCAAACTCCCAGGGGGAAAATGCATGCCGGACCAGCCGATCCCCAATCCTCATCCGACCAGTTTCCAGACGCCATTTGCGGAAAAACCAGCACTGTTGGGACGCCGTGGTCGTTCATCATCGGCACGAGTTTTGCATTCTGCAACGACATGCTCATGCCGCCATTTACGGGCCGCTTGAGCGCTTCCGAGGGAGCACTCATGCCGGCCAACCTCATGGCAGCCGCGGGATGCTGCCCGGTTCTGGCCAAGTCAGTCCACGGCGTCCAATGGTCCACGACCTGCAGGCTTGCCGGATTCCCTCCGGAGGCGGGCGAGTATTTCAGCTTCAGGAACGATTCACCCCATTGCGTCTTGCCGTCGAAATCGCCATTTCCGGTGAGGACGTACAGGAAGCCGTCCGCGTCCGCCGCCGCGCCTTGTCCACCCATCCATACGCCGGCGCCCTCCCCTGCGGTCATGGCCAGCATGGCACTCACCTGGCTGCTGGCTACATCGAACGCAAAGCAAAAGCCGTTAGCGCCCTGGCCGGTTTCGAAGATGGTCCCCGAGCATCCGAATACGGTTTTCACCCCGTTGACGTTCGTTTCTACCAGGGACGATCGCTGTTTGCGCATCGTGGAATTGAAGTCTTGCGTTCCACTCTTGCCCTGGATGAGGACGGGATCAACCACTTTACTTCCATCCGCCACGTTCCGCACGAACATGAAGTATCTGGCCGTTCCCGGATCGCCGCTTCCGTCCATCGAGACCCAGCAGACCTGATACAGGCGCTGGGTATCCGGGTCGATCACGCCTGTCGAGATACAGCCCCAATGTTGATTGATGTTCTTCGAGTCAATTTGTTGAGAGCTGTTTACCGGCATCCCCAAGGGGACTTCCCAGATTTCGGACCCATCATGTGCGTCCACTCCGCGCACAATATTCGCCATCGACGGAAGCACCATTACATCGCGAGTTCCGCGAGCAGTCGGCACATTCGGCAAAATGAGTGGCTGCGCTTCCATGCCCCGCGCATCCCCGAAGACGGGAATAATGGTCGCCCGGACAATTCCCTTGGATGCAACGGAAGCTTGCGTCAGTTGAGTCTCGTGCGGATTCCAACCGCTCCTGGAGTTATCAGCCGAGCGGGTGAGCCACGGCGTCATGGTGGATTGGGCTAGACAGGTGCCAGCCACCGCAAGCGCGAGAACCGGGCAGAAAAGGACGTAATGTGGACGACGAGTCATGGGGGTCCCCCTAATAAGGCCGAGGTAGGGCGAGGCAAGTGTCGAGGTTGAGCCGGCATTATCTCTCCTCCTGGTTGATTAGTGACGGCCGGCAGCCTGGCGTTTCACCTTGCAGAAAATTTTCCCGTGGAACGCGGCGTGAAGGAGGAGACACCGAGACACCGGCGGGACTTGCTGCCTCACGAAAAGTTTGCTATAGTCCTCAGCGGAGGTTGACTATGTTAATCATTTCGGTGCGCGCGCTGCTTCCCGCCGCACTCGCCATCGCGGCTGCCACGGCCGGTGCGGCAGACCCCCAAAATCAGATTAACCTTACGGTGGATGCCACCATGGATATCTACCGCGCCGGCGGCTACAACGATTCGAGCGACGGTATCCCGCCTGTGGTCTTGACCTTCGCTGCTCGCGCCGGCCGCACCATGACTTTCCCCAGTGTCGGCGGCGCCTGGACTTGCCAGAACGGCGAGCCCGAGTTCGGCGCCGATGGCGAAACCTCGGGCTATTGCTTCACCTCCGGCGGCCCCACTAATTTCAACTCTATCGGCCCGTTCTCCGGCTACCACATGACGGACTTTGTCGACGCGCTGGTGGGCGTCTTCCTGGAAGATTCCTTGCCCACTACGCCGGCCCCGGCCTTGCGCTTCTACGTCAGCGACAGCTCCCAAGGCGGCATCCAGACCGACTTTCTCACCCTCAGCCCCCAGGTCGGCCAAGTCTTCTTCATCGGCGATGGCTTGACCGGCACTGGCATCGGCCAACTTCAAACGTTCGTTGTCCCGCCGACCGCCACGCACCTGTATCTGGGCTTCGTCGACAACTGCCGCGCACCTAATAACAACGTGCCTGGCTGTTATTCCGATAACGTCGGCTCGCTCAATGTGACGGTGTTTCTCCGAAAATATGCGCCGGACTGGGTTGAACCCACGCTATCGACGGCGCCTTCGGCGCGCTGTTGTGTGGGGATGGTCTATGATGCGGCCCACGGTTATACTCTGCTCTTTGGCGGCGGAGCTGCTGGTCAGCCCAATCCCAATCCTCACAACGACACTTGGATATGGCGGAACGACGGCTGGCATCAGCTCTCGCCCGCCACTTCCCCACCTGCACGCAACGGTCCTACCCTGGTCTACGATCCAAGCACGGAAACCGTTTTGCTCTTCGGGGGGGGCGCTGCCGATGGAACTTTCCTGAATGACACCTGGACGTGGGATGGCGTCACTTGGACCCAGCAGTTCCCGGCTGTATCTCCACCGGGCCGTGAACTCGATGTGCCGGGAATGGCCTATGATGCGGCCACTAAGACGGTCATCCTGTTTGGCGGCGACGGCAACGTTGCATTGGGTGACACATGGGAGTGGGATGGAAGAACGAAGCAATGGACGCAGCTCTTCCCGGCTACCAGTCCGTCACCACGCGAGGATGCACCGCTGGCATATGATCCCCTCACAAGCGAGATTGTTCTATTCGGCGGCTACGGTAGCGCGGGCGACCTAAGCGACACCTGGACCTGGAATGGCACAACCTGGACGCAGCAATTCCCCGCGGCCAGTCCGTCTGCCCGCCATTCGTCTTCGATAGCCTACGACACGACGCTGGGCCGGGTTGTTTTGTTCGGCGGCGTCGAAAACACTATCGCGCCCGCACTCAATGACACATGGGAATGGAATGGAAGCACCTGGACGCAACGCCAGACATCTTCGCAACCCGGTCCGCGGTACACGGCCGGCATGGATTTCGATCCTCTCAGCGATGCCTTGGTGCTTTTCGCGGGATGGATGGAATGCTGTACTCCAGACGATGACACCTGGCTCTTGGTTCCGGTCCCGGATCGCTGATTGCTAGCGGGCGTCCGAGAGTGCCTGCGCCACAGGATGCTAAATTAGAAGTTACTACTATTTTTTGGAGGATGGATGGCGGTGAAAGCTCGCCGTGCGGCGGCGGTAGCGAATGTGGCAGGAGTGCGAGTGGGCGGCGATTATCCGATCGTCGTGCAATCGATGACTAATACTGACACGGCCGATGTGACAAGCACGGTGAATCAGGTGATGGCGCTGGCGCGGGCGGGATCGGAGCTGGTGCGCGTCACGGTGAATACGGAACAAGCCGCGGCGGCGGTACCCAGGATTGTCGACTGTCTGGATAAGTTCGGCGTGCGGGTGCCGATCATCGGTGACTTTCATTACAACGGACATATTCTGCTGAAGAAGTATCCGGAGTGCGCGCGGGCGCTGGCGAAGTATCGCATCAATCCGGGGAACGTGAATATAGGGAAGAAGCACGACGATAATTTCCGGACGATGATCGAGGCGGCCATCGAGTATGACCGGCCGGTGCGGATCGGGGTGAACTGGGGTTCGCTGGACCAGGCGCTGTTGACGCGGATGATGGACGAAAACTCGCGGCTGGCGGAGCCGAAGGACGCGCGCGAGGTGACGCTAGAAGCGATTGTGGTGAGCGCGCTGGAGTCGGCAGCGGCGGCAGAGCAATACGGATTGGGGCATGACCGAATCATACTCAGCGCGAAGGTGAGCGGGGTGCAGGATCTGGTGGATGTTTACCGATCGCTCGCGGCGCGCTGCGATTATCCGCTGCATTTGGGCTTGACGGAAGCGGGCATGGGCGCGAAAGGGATTGTGGCGACGACGGCGGGGCTCGCGATTCTGCTGCAGGAAGGCATCGGGGATACGATCCGGACTTCGCTAACGCCGCTGCCGAACGGGGATCGCACGGAAGAGGTGATGGTTTGCCAGCAGATTTTGCAATCGCTGGGGATACGGAGCTTTACGCCGCAGGTGACGGCGTGTCCGGGATGCGGGCGGACGACGAGCACGTTTTTCCAGGAGATGGCGGACCAGATACAGACGTATTTGCGCGAGCAGATGCCGGTATGGAAGGCGAATCATCCGGGAGTGGAGAGCATGAAAGTGGCGGTGATGGGGTGCGTGGTGAATGGGCCGGGGGAATCGAAGCACGCGAATTTGGGGATTTCGCTGCCGGGGACGTTTGAAGAGCCCAAGGCGCCGGTATTTGTGGATGGGCGGCTGGTGACGACGCTGAAGGGGGATGGGATTGTGGCGGAATTTATCGGGATGGTGGATGAGTACGTAGCTAGTCACTACGGGGGGCGGTAGGCGCAGGGGGCTTGTTGCTATAATCCCGATCATGTCGAAGCGGTTCACTTGGTGGGAGGCGGAACGGCTGCTGCCGCAGATCCGGGAGTGGATGCGCGAGGCCGTGGCGCTGAAGTCGGAGTACGACGAAGCACAACGGGTGATGCAGGCACTGAACGAGCGGATCATGGTGATGGGCGGGATCATCGTGGACCGGCGGCGGGCAGTGGAAGCCAAGGCGCGGCGGGAGAGTTTGGCCGAGCAGATTCAGGCGATCCTGGAGAATGTTCAGGAGAGCGGGTGTCTGGTGAAAGATCTGGACACGGGGTTGGTGGATTTTCCGACTCTATTTCGCGGGCGCGAGGTTTACCTTTGCTGGAAGCTGGGCGAGCCACGCATCGATTTTTGGCACGGGGTGGAGGAAGGATTCGCTGGGCGGAAGCCGGTGGACCAGGATTTCTTGGATCATCACGAGGGGGATGCGAAAAACTGAGAGCGGGGCGCCAGGCGGCGACAGGAGTGTCGCCGCAGCAGGCAAGAGTGCCTGCGCCACGACTCAGTTACCAGACGCGGCAGGGGTTTTGGCGGACCATTCGCTGGCCGACCTTGCATGAGAAGGCGGCGGTGAATTGGGGCATGTTGGCGGCCACCCCGTTGATGCGATACTCCGGCGGTGAGTGCGGATCGGTGACGGCACGCATGCGCTTGTCCTCCGGGCGCTCGTTGGAGCAGGCCCACTGGGCGAATCCTATGAAGAAGCGCTGGTCGGGCGTCAGGCCATCGACCGGGTCGAGTTTCTGGCCGGCCGTGACGTCCTTCCAGGCCATGTAGGCGAGCAATTCGCCGCCGAGATCGGCCACGTCTTCGCCGAGCGTTAGCTTGCTGTTGATCTTGATGTCATCGACGATGGTGTATTGCGCGTACTGCTGGACGATACAGTCGGTGCGCTTTTCGAACTCGGCGGCATCCTCTTTGGTCCACCAATCCTTGAGGTTGCCGTGGGCGTCGAACTGGCGGCCCTCGTCGTCGAAGCCGTGGGTCAGCTCGTGGCCGATGGTGCCGCCGGTGTCGCCATAGTTGGGCGCATCGTCCATTTTGGCATCGAATAGAGGAGGCTGCAGGACACCGGCAGGGAAGTTGATGTCGTTCATTTGCGGGTTGTAGTAGGCGTCGACAGTCGGCGGCGGTACATCCCATTCGCCGTGATCCACCGGCTTGCCGATTTTGTTGAGTTGGCGGCGTCCCTCGAAGGCTGCGGCGCGCTCGGTGTTGCCGGCGAAATCGGAGCGGTCGATGCGGATGGATCTGTAGTCGCGCCATTTGTCGGGATAGCCGATCTTGTTCACGATGGCGTGCAGTTTCACGAGCGCCTGCTGTTTGGTGGCGTCGCTCATCCAGGGCAATTGCTGGATGTCGTCCTGCATGGCCTTCTCGATGGCTTGGGTCATTTTGAGGGTGCGGGCTTTGACGTCGGGGCCGAAAGTGCGCTCGACGAACACCTGGCCGAGGGCTTCGTCGAGCTGATGGTCAACGTAACTGACGCAGCGTTTCCAGCGCGGCTGGAGTTGGGGCGTGCCGCGCAGGGTTTTGGCGAAGAAATCGAAATCGGCCTCGACGAAGGGGTGCGAGAGGTAGCGGGCGCGCGCGTGCGCGAGGTGCCAACGGAGGTAGGTCTTCCAGTCGGCGAGGGGCGTCGAGTGTAACTGGGTTTCGACCTCTTTGTAAAAAGCCGGCTCAGTTACGTTGAACTCGTCGAGCGCGGGCAGGCCGATGGCTTTCAGATAGCGGCTCCAATCGAACGACGGCGTGAGGGCCTGCAGTTTGGCGCGGTCCATTTTGTGGAGGAGGTTATAGGGATTCCGCTGCTCGACGCGGGTGAGGGACGCTTTGGCGAGCGCGGTTTCGATGCGCATGATGGCTTGGGCTTCGGTTTTGGCGCGCGCGGCGGGGTCGCCGAGGAGCTCGAGCATGTGCGCCACATGCGCGACGTATTTCTGGCGGATCTCTTCGGACTTGGCGTCGGTTTTCGTATAGTAATCGCGGTCGGGCAGACCGAGGCCGCCGGCGACGACGAAGCCAATCACGCGGGAGGAGTCCTCGAGGTCCTGATCGGAAGAGAAGCCGAACAGGGCGCCGAAATTCTGGAGCAGGTGCTGGCGGGCGAGGAACTCCGGAAATTCGCCGGTAGAATGGAGCGCGGCGATAGCTTCGAGATCGGCGTGGAGGGGCGCGGCGCCGGCCTTCTCGACGGCGGGTTCGTCCATGCAGGCGGCGAAAAAATCGCCGATTTCGCGCTCGACGGTGGAGCGCGACGGATTGGGCTTGGCGGCGTCTTCGAGGATGCCCCAGAGGAAGCGCTGGTTATCCTGCTGGAGCTTGCCGTAGACGCTCCAACTGGATTCGTCGGCGGGGATGGGGTTCTTTTTCTGCCAGCCGCCGCAGGCGTATTGATAGAAGTCAACGCAGGGGTCGACATTCCGGTCCATGGAGGTCAGGTCGAGGCTGGGGCTGTAGGGAAGCGATTTAAGCGGGGGTTCGGGGGATTGCGAGTAGGCGGCGATTGCCGCAAATAGCAGAATGCAGAGTAGGCGCATGATTACACCGAAGCAACGAGCGTAGCATGGTAGGTCGGGTCCCAGATAAGGCCGAGCTCAACTGGCCTGGCGGAGCACATCCTCGACCGCCTCCGGGTGCTTGGCGATGACCGCCAAAAGCACGCGGGTCGGTGCGTCCGGCCTCGCCCTGCCTTGTTCCCAGTTCCGCAGTGTCCCCGGCGGGAAGCCGAATTTCGCCGCAAAATTGCGCTTGGCTAAGCCGCATTCGGGTGCGGACTCTACGCACATTGACTTCAGGCACCTGCACCAGCGTCACGCGGACGTCGTCATTCTCTCCGCGCGTCCACGCAATGGCCTGCTTCATTCCTTCGATGATGCTCTCTCCCACGGTCTGGCTCTTGTGCGCACCACGCTGCTTCCTCGTGGTTTTGGATGTTCTCTTCGCAGTCATTTCTGTCCCTTCACCAGTTGCGGCTCGGTCATCGGGGCGGCAGCCAGGGTAATCTCCACTCTACGCAATCTGCGCAGGTAGACAAGGAGGAAAGCGCGGCGCTAGCGTCAGCGGCACAAGACCGGCCTTACGCGCGCGGTTCGGCGGCGCGAGTGGCGAGGCGCGGCGCGCCCATGCGCTGGGTCAAGAAGCCGATGATCGCGCCTACGACGAAGCCGGGCAGCATGATTTCGAGGTAGTGCTGCTTGCCGTTGCTGGCTTCCATGACTGCGACGAGGAAGGCGAACAGCAGGCCGAGCGATGCACCCACCACGATTCCCCATTTCGTCGATTGCACCTTGTGCGCGAACCATCCGCTGAGCAGCCCGACCAGCATGCCCTTGATGGATGAGCCGACCATGATGCCCGTCAGCAAGTTGCGCGTCTCCGGATAGAAGGCTGCGGTGGCGCCGTCCAGCGCTCCCAGCAGCAAGCCGAATCCGAGTCCTACGAAAATCTTGTTCATTGTTTGCTCCTTCATAACATGATTCCGCACGGGCGGGGATTCCTTTAGCGTCCGCGGAGAAAAAACAGCAGCAGGCGGATGCCGGCGTAGGCAGCGAGCAGCCAGAGCAGCACGGCATTGCGCGCGACGAAGCGGCGGAGGCGATGCCACAGGGGCTCGGCCCAAGCTTCGACGGCGAGGCCTTCCTGGAAGCGCTCGATATCGGCGAGCAGCGCTGGGGCATCGGGATAGCGCTGGCCGGGATCGGCGCGCATGGCCTTGCGGGCGATCGCACGGAGGGCCGGGGAGGCTGCGGCGGGCAGCACGAAATCGAGCAGCGCGCCGAGGGCATAGATATCGGAACGTTCGTCCAGAGGCGCATCGGGCGCGCGGAATCCAGGCGTGCCGGCGACGGCCTCGACGCCCCAATCCATCACGTAGACCTCGCCGAACTCGCCCACCATGACGTTCTGCGGTTTGAGATCGCGATGGAGGGCGCCGCGGGTGTGGGCGAAGGCGAGGGCTTCGCCGATGCGGCGCACCACGCGCAACCGCTCGGCAAGCGAGGGGCTGCCGGCGAGGTAGCCATCCAGGCGCGCGCCGGAGACGAGCTTCATGGCGTAGAAGGCGCGGCCGTCGGGGAGCGTGCCGGTTTCGTAGATGGGGACGATGGCGGGATGCTCGAGGCGGGCGATGATCTGCGCTTCACCGGCGAGCGCGGCATCCATGACCTTGAGGGCGACGCGGCGGTCGAGCGTGCGGTCGTGCGCGGCGTAGACGATACCCAAGCCGCCGCGTCCGATCTCGGATTCGAGCTCGTAGCGGGTGCTGGAAAGATCGGGCAGGGCGGCCACGTGGCGGAGGTGGTCGAGGACGGAATCGCTCAGATCCATAGGCGGCGCGCTTCCTCGCGCAAGTCGCGCTCGCCGGCGGTGACGCCGCGCAGGCGCTCGGTAACCAGCGCGCGCAGCATGCGGCGCGCCCACGCCAAGTGATTGGTGATGGCCGTTTCGGCGATGCCGTGGCGCGCGGCCAGATCGGCGTAGGACGGCCGGTCGCCATCGGCCAGATCGTAGGCATCGAAGATAGCGAAGTGCAGTTGCTTGCCGGCCTCCGCGCAGTGCGCGCGCAGATCGTCGAGCGCGAGCGCGAACAATTGCCGCTGCCACTCGCGCTCGAAGATCTGCTCAGGCGATTCGGTGGAGGCGGCCTGCTCGCTGACCGGCTCGAATTCGATGTCCCCCCCCCGCTTCACGCGACGCGCAGCGGCGTATTGATTGGCGGCGAAGCGCTCGACGGCCATGCGCACATAGCCGCGGAAAGACGCTTTTGCGGGATCGAAGCGCGCGAAGAAATCACGCTCGAGGGCGGTGGCGAAGAAGCTCTGCGTGAGGTCTTTGGCGTCCTCGTTGGACAGGCGGAATTTCAGACGAACAAAGCGGTAGACGGGCTTCCAATAGAGGGCCGCGACACGCTCGAGAGCTTCGTTCGGCAGGCCCGCAGCGGCGGCTTCCAGGAGCGAGAGCTGCGTGGATGGGAAATGTCCGTGCGGCCCGCCCATGGCGGTGTCAGGGTCCAATCTTACGCTCCTATTTCACCGATGATAACAGGAGCGCCACGACCGGCTGCGCTTAAGGCTTGAAATCCCCGTCGATCAGAATCTCAACGGAAGACGATGCCTGCATGGTGCCGGTGCCCCACAAGGCGCTGGTTCCCCACAGAGCGCTGAAGGCGCTGGTGCCGGTGGTGCCCCACAGGGCGCTAGTCCCCCAGAGTGCGCTGGTACCCCACAGAGCGCTGTTGCCACCCATCAGGACATTGGTTCCCCAAAGCGCGCTAGTGCCCCAGAGCGCGCTGGTTCCCCAGAGAGCGCTGCTGCCCCATAAGGGCTGGGTGGCCCAAAATGCGTTGTTCGCGCAGACGGACGTGCCCCATAAGGCGCTATACCCTTGCACGTTGCACAGGTACTGATAATCGCCGCTCATCAGGACGGTCTGCCGGGTGGAATCATAATAGGCGACCGGGGATGCCATGACCACGTTATTGTTCAGGACGGCGTGGTTCTGGATGGCTGCGGCGATATCCAGATAGCCTGCGCCGACCGTGAAGATGTCGTACTGGCTCACATAGGGCGTCTGAAGGGCGGTGGATTGCGCGAGATAGTTGGCCGCCTGTTGTTGCAGATTGGCGATGGTGCCCTGCTCGTTGGCCAGGTTGGTCTGCGCGGTAGTGAGGTTGGTTTGCGCTTGTGCGGCCTGCTGCTGCGTATTCGCGAGCTGGTTGTTGGCCGCCGCCAGGTTGTTCTGCGCCTGGGTTAGCGCGCTTTGTGGCTTCTCGAGAGCGCTATTGGCCGAGTTCAGCGCCCGCTGCGCGGCGTTCATGGCCTGATCCCGCGCTTTAGCGGCGTTCTGGTCGGCAGCGAGCTGGACAGGGTCAGCGGCGACCTTGGCGGCCAGCGTGTTGTACTGCGCCTGCGCGGCGGCTATCTGCGCCGGCAGCGCGGCGATGCTGGCGAGGTCGGCGTTGTACTTGGCCGTGTCGCTGCTGTACTTTGCCATGTCATTGTTATATGCCGAAGTGTTGTGGTTGGCAAGATCTTTTTGGGCCTGCGCGTAGTCCGCTTGCGCGTTGGCCTGGTCGTGCGGCGCGTTCTGCTGCGCCTGTTTGAGAGACGCCTGCAGGTTCTGAAGGGATTTCTTCGCCGTGTCCAGCGCCTGTTGATCGGCGTTGTCGTTGGCCTGGTCCTGAGTGACCGCCGCCAATAGACTGGTGTCGAGCGCTTTCGCGGTGTTATAGGATTGCTGCGCGGCAGCCGCGGCAGCCGTGGGCGCCATCAAGGCTGCCTGCGCGAGCGGAACGGCGGCCGTTGCTTGCGCAGCGACGGTCTGCGCCTGAGTCAGTTGGATGTTGGCGTTGTTAAGCTGGTTCTGCGCGGCGTTTACAGCCTTTTCCAGCGGAGGAAGATCGAAGACAGTCTGGCCCTCGGCCGATTGCGTGAGCCGCTGCGCTTCGGTAGCGTAGCTGAAGTAGAATGGGCCGAAATTCGTGAACTTTTTGCTGGCGGTGAGCATCAACCGGGCCTTGATCTGATCGGGCGTCAAGTTCGGCTCTTCCTGCAGCAGGAGCGCAACCGCTCCGCTGGTGACCGCCGCAGCCATGCTGGTGCCGCTCATGGTGTAGTAGTTCGTCTGGTGAAAGTAGCCCGGAAGGGAGCCCGGATCGTTGGTCTGGACGTACTGCGGGATGGCGGCGGGGTTGAAGATGGACAACGGGTCCACAGCGTTTTGCGGATAGTTATGCTCCAGAGAGCCGTCCTCGGTGAAGGCGGAATCGATGAGGTTGCCGGGGGCCACCAGGTCGGGCTTGACGATGTGATCGATGGCGGTAGGGCCGCGCGAACTGTAAGTGGTAATTTCGTCATCATTGCGCTGCGGCGTTCCGGCTGTGCGTGTGGCGCCGACGGTGATGGCCAGCGGATCGTTGCCCGGCGCATTGATGGTGCCGTATCCGCCGTAGGTGGGATCGCGGCCGTCGTTGCCCGCCGCCACGACCACCACGATGCCGGCCTGCCAGGCCTGCTCGACCGCCTCGCAGAGCGGATCCTGCGAAAACGACGTATAGATGGGACGACCCAGCGATAGATTGATCACGCGAATGTTGTATTGAGCCTGGAGGCTGATCGCCCGGTCGATCGCCGCGATCACATTGCTGTCGGTGCCCTCGCCGTTCTGATCCAGCACCTGGAGATCGATGAGGCTCGCATTCGGCGCAATGCCCGCCAGCGACTGGATGGAGCCGGTTTCGAGCGAGAGGTACCCGCTGCCGGCGATGATGCCCGCAACGTGCGTGCCGTGTCCGTAATGGTCCTGGGTATGGTAACGGTCCGCATTAGTCTGGCCGCTCGGATTGGTTTCCGGCACCAGGAAGTTCTCGGCGTAAACGACGCGGGTGTGGTGCGGATCCGATTGGCCGGACGAGCTATTCAAGTCTGGAAACTGGCTGTCGATACCGCTATCGATCACCGCGACACCAATGCCGGTTCCATCGTAGCCCTTTCCCCATACAGCGCCGCTGCTGGCGTTGATGGTGTCGGCGATGAGGTCGCCGCTGGCGCGCAGGGGCCGGTCCGGCGCCACGTATTTGACGTCAGGATGAGCGCGGAGTTGTTTGAGCTCCTGGTTGTTGGCCACCACCGTGACGAAAGGCAGGTTCTCGGCGCTGTGTAGCTGGTGGAATCCCGGCAGGCGCTCTCCGGCGCGCGCGCTGTCTTTCAGACGCACGATATATCTCTGGCGGCCGGATGACTGATCCTGCGAGTCGGCGGTCTGGGTCAAACTTATTGCTGAGCAGGCGACGAAGGCGGCAATATAAAGGCGACGCATTTCGATCCTCACGCCGGTTCTAAGGCACGTTACCTGCCGCAAGCATCGGGCCTGAAACCACTGGAGTTGCGGGATCTGTTCAACCAAGGAGCGGGACAGAGTGTCCCTTCTACGCGAGCGGGGGACAATCTGTCCGGGAGAATATGGGATATTGTGCCGCGATATAAGATCGGACTATGAGAAGACTGGCGGTTCTGTTGTTATGCGCGATCTCGCCCGCAGGCGCGCAATCGCAGGCGATCGTGCTGCATGCCGCGCGGCTGCTGGATGTCGAGAGTGGCAAAATGCTCGCGCCTGGCGAGGTGCTGGTGCGCGGCGAGCGGATCGCGGAAGTGGGCGCGGCCGTCACGCATCCGGCGGGCGCGGAGGTCATCGACCTCGGCGATCGCACGCTGTTGCCCGGGTTGATCGACGCGCATGTGCACCTCTTCCTGCATCCCGGCGCGGAGGATTTGCAGACAGTTCAGGAGTCTGTGCCGCAGCGTACGATCGTGGCGGTGCTGGCGGCGCGCGACGATCTGATGGCGGGGTTCACGGCGGAGCGCGACATGGGCACGGAGGGCGCGGGATCGGCCGACACCGCGGTGCGCGATGCGATCAATCAGGGGTTGGTGCCGGGGCCGCGCCTGCGCATTAGCGGCAACGCAGTCGATTTGTTGGGCGGGCACGAGGACGCTATCGGCTTCAACCCGGCCCAGCACGTGTTGCCCAATGCGACGTGGGCCAATAACGCGGCGGAATTGGTTGCCGTGATTCGGCAGCAGTTCAAGGAAGGGGCGGACTTCATCAAGATTTACGAGACCGGCAAAGACTCGATGCGCGACGGAAAGTTCTCGACGCCGTACCAATTCACGGAGGCCGAACTGAGTGCGGCGATTGCTGAAGCCGCGCGGGTGGGGAAGCGCGTCGCCGTGCATGCTACGGGCGAGCCAGGTACGCTGTACGCCGCGCGGGCAGGCGTTGCGTCTGTCGATCATGGGTATCAACTCAGCGAGGAGACCATGCGGCTGATGCGTGAGAAACGGATCTTCGCCGTGCCTACGTTTGCGATTTCCGAATACTTCGCGGAGCACCCTGAAAAGCCTGGGGAAGGCGCACTGATACGGGCGGAGCTGGACATGCATGCGCGCGAATTTCGCAAACAGATTGCCGCGGGCGTGCCGATGGCGGCGGGCTCGGATGTCGGCCCGTTTCCGCATGGCACGCAGGCGCGCGAGTTCGAGTTGATGGTGCAGTACGGAATGTCGCCGCTGGCTGCGCTGCAGGCCGGCACGCTGAACGGCGCGGAACTGCTGGGCTGGCGCGGTGAGTTGGGCGCGCTGCAACCTGGCTATTTCGCCGATATCATCGCGGTGGCGGGCGATCCGCTGCGGGATATCGGGGCACTTAAGAAGGTATCGTTCGTGATGAAGGGCGGCGTGATATACCGGCGTTGATGGCGAAGTTTGCACTGCTCGCGTTCCTGGTGATGCCCGTTTGGGCTGCGGAGGCTGTTGTACCGGGCATCCCGAGGTTTCACCAAGTTGACGAGCACGTCTATCGCGGCGGTCAGCCTGCGGCGACGAGTTGGAACGCGTTAGCGGCCTTGGGCGTCACGACGGTGATTGATTTGCGTGCTCCGGGGAAGCGCTCGCGGCAGGAAGCGGAGGCGGTGGAGGCGGCAGGCATGCGGTATTTCAATGTGCCGTTTGCCGCGCTGGCGGCGCCTCGGGATGAGCAGATTGCCCAAGTGCTGGAGCTGTTGGAATCGGGCGGTGGAGTGTTCCTGCATTGCGAGCGCGGTGCGGACCGCACTGGGACGGTGATCGCGTGTTATCGGATTGCGCACGATCATTGGGACAATCAGAAGGCGCTGGCGGAGGCCGTGTTGTACGGGATGAGCTCGTTTGAGTTCGGGATGCGGCGGTATATTTTGCAGTATTCCGCGCGTGCCCAGTGACGTTATGGGTGAAGTTCGCGCGCGCGTTCTTTCTCCGCCAGCCACTGTTGCACCACTTCCAAGCGGTCCAATCGCCGTTCGTGTCCGTGTGCGACATCGCGAAGCGCCTCGCAGGCCCGCTGCAGTGCGAGGCTGGAGTCGTAGAGCCGCCCGAGCGCGGTCCGGAACTCCATCTTTTCGTCGTCGCTCATAGCTTCCTCAAGTATACGAGGTCTCAGTTGGCGATGCCGACTTCGCTTAGCATCCAGGCGTACTCAAAGGCCTGGTCGTGGAGGCGGTCGTAGCGGCCGGAGGCGCCGCCGTGTCCGGCGGGGTCCATCTTGATTTTCAGCAGGAGCGGGTTTTGGTCCGTTTTCTGGCTGCGCAAGCGGGCAACATATTTGGCAGGCTCCCAGTACATGACTTGGCTGTCATTGAAGCTGGTAGTTACTAGTATTGCCGGATAGGAGCGGCGCTCCAGGTTGTCGTATGGGCTGTAAGTTTTCATGTAATCGTACGCCTCTTTTTCGTTAGGATTTCCCCATTCGAGGTACTCGCCGACCGTCAACGGCAAGGTCGCGTCCAACATGGTATTCATGACGTCGACGAAGGGCACCGCCGCGTGTACCGCGTGAAATAAGTCAGGGCGCATGTTGACGACAGCGCCCATCAGCAATCCGCCGGCACTGCCGCCTTCGATAACCAGGCGGCCGGGCGAGGTCCACTTCTCCTTGACCAGATATTCGCCGCAGTCGATGAAATCGTGGAAGGTATTTTTCTTCTTCATGAGCATGCCGTCCAGGCGCCACTGCTCGCCCATTTCGTCGCCGCCGCGGATATGGGCGATGGCGTAGGCCATGCCGCGGTCGAGCAGGCTTAGGCGGGCGCTGTTAAAGGTCACCGGCGTGCCGAAGCCATAGGAGCCATAGCCATACTGCAGGAGCGGCGCTTTGCCATCGCGCACGAACCCTTTCTTATAGACAATCGAAATCGGCACTTTGACGCCATCGCGCGCGGTGGCCCACAGCCGCTCGGAGATATACTGCGTGGGATCGTAACCGCCCAGGATTTCTTGGCGCTTCAGAAGCTTCGACTGTCCGGTCTCAGTGTCGTAGTCATAAACGCTGGGAGGAGTGATGAAGCTCTGATAACTGTAGCGATAAGACTTCGAGTCATAGTCGGGTGTGCCACCGGGAAACGCGGAGTACACCGGCTCCGGAAACGTAATGTCACTCCAGGCGCCGTTCTTGAAATCGTGAATGCGCAGATGGTTGACGGCCTCCGACTTTTCCATCACTACGGCGAAGTCCTTAAAGAGATCGACGCCTTCGATCAAGGCATCTTCATGGGTGGGCACGAACGTCTTCCAATTCGCTGGGCCGGGATCATTCTCAGGCGCCACGACGATGCGGAAATTCTTCGCGTCTTTATTAGTTCTGATATAAAAGTATCCTTCGCGGTGATCTACGTAATAGCGATGTTTCTTTTCGCGCGGCAGGAGTATGGCAAATCCACCTTCCGGCTGGTCGGCGCGCAGGTAACGATATTCGGTTGTGTCTTTGGCGCCGATGCCGAGGAAGATATATTTTTTGTCGCGCGACTTATCGAGGCCGATGTCGTAGAGCTCGTCTCTTTCGTCATGGATCTGCTCGAAGTTAGGCGAACCGAGCACGTGCCGCCATAACTTATCGGAGCGCTTGGTGACGGCGTCTTCGGTGGTCAGAAACATGGTCTTGTTGTCGGCGGCCCATTCGACGGAATCGACGCGCTCCGTCGTATCGGGCAGCATCTGGCCGGTGCGCAAGTCCTTGACGCACAGCGTGTACTGGCGGAATCCGGTGAAGTCAATGGTGTAGGCCAGCAGGTTCTGGTCGTCGCTGACCACGAAGCGGCCGAGTCCGGCGAATTTATGGCCTTGGGCGAGCTCGTTCAGATCAAGCAGGACTTCTTCGGGCGCATCCATGCTGCCCTTGCGGCGGCATTGAATGGGATACTGCTTGCCCTCTTCGGTGCGCGTGTAATACAAGTAACCGGCGCGGCGTGCGGGCACGCTGAGATCGGTCTGTTTAATGCGCCCCAGCATTTCTTTATAGAGCGAGTCTTGAAACGGCTTCAGATCCTTGGTCATCGCCTCGGTATAG
>Ga0073928_10002133_pt1 | contig 35217 bp, 29 predicted proteins | sample PaiPotPPA55metaG_FD_76969 | JGI IMG/M metagenome (GOLD analysis project Ga0073928, IMG submission 76969) | Iron sulfur acid spring bacterial and archeal communities from Banff, Canada, to study Microbial Dark Matter (Phase II) - Paint Pots PPA... ... | reverse complement strand
CGCTTCGACGCCGCCCTCGCGAGCGGCTCCGCATGACTCAGGGCCGATGTGGGTCGCTACTTCACATTCGTATGACTCTTTCATTCACTACACCTCGCCGGTTTAACCGGCGCACCAGGAGAATCCCATGTACTGCAACCATTGCGGAAAGGTGATTCAGGACGACGCCAACGTTTGCGCTTATTGCGGCGCGAGAGTGGGCCGAGCGATTGCACGCAAGCCCCTATTGCGTCCCCGCGCCGGACGGAAGATCGCCGGGGTGTGCAGAGGCTTTGCCGAGTATTTCAACCTAGACGTGACGCTCGTGCGGGTGGTCTGGCTGATCTCGGCTTTCATTCCCACGTGCCTCGGCCTGATCGGCTACATCGTCGCCTGGATCCTGGTGCCGAACGAACCCCTCGCGATGACCGCGCCTGCGGCCCCGCAGCTTGCACAACCCAACTCGTAAAGTCACGAGACCGGCGATGAGCGATCAGTCTTCCAGGTCTTGGCGAAACACGGGTTGCGATGGATCGACGGTACCGTCGATGACTTCCACCAGCAGATTTCGATACGCGTTGGTGGCTTCTTCCAGAGAGGCGTAGCCGCGTTCGCGCTGCAGGGCGCCGCCGTCGGCGTAGACGAGAGTGAAGTAGCGGCCGGAAGAGTATTGAAGCTCGAGCAACTTATCGGGCATGTCGGGGTCGCCTTGCTGGCCGAGGACGTCCATCAGTGCGACCGTCCATTTTCTCCCCTTTGGGTCGCTGACAACCTCGCGCTCGATATACTGCCAGTCGTCCAGGTTCCAGAGTGGCATATCAGGTTGAGAATCTCGTGAGCTAACGCCGGGAAAATCTACGAAAGCTGATGCGGCCCTGAAAGGCCGGTCTTTCACGCTCAATTCACGGTTCAGCCGGCCCTAAGGCGGCATGTTGCGATCAATTCATTCCAGCAACTGCGCGAGCGCTCGCCCGACCTGCCCGCCGGTAAAGGGTTTTGGGATCAGCAGGACTTTTTCGGCCTTTCGCGAAGTGAGGCTCGCGTCGGCCTCTTCGGGCGTGTCGCTGATGATCACGATGGGCAGTGCTTCGTGATTCGGATGATGACGCACGGCGTCGAACAGCGACTCGCTCATTTCGTAGGTGGAACAGTCGAACACAACGGCTTCGGCGCGATGCTCGACGATGAGTTCGTTAACGCTGGTGGTGTATCCCGCTGCCAAAACCTCGAAGCCGAGGTCTCGCAGCGAGAAGGTAAGTAGCTCGGCGATCTCCGGCGTGTCGTCGATCAGCAGAACGCGGCGCAAGCTGGCTACTTTTTCGCAGCGGGGCCGGTGCCGGGCAGCCGCGGTTTCTTGCCTTGCGAAGGCTCGAGATCCATCATCCAGATACGGCCCCCAGCCGTGTAGTAGGCGCGGTGATCATTTTCGATCATCGCGCCCCAAGCCTCCAGCGTGCGCATGGCGAAGGTAACACCTTCAAAATTGTTGCGGGCATGGCTGAGCACCTCATTGGTATGCCAGTTGTCCGTAAGGATGGCATCGCCGGGATGCACGCGCAGCACGGTAAAGAAGCGGTCGTAAGCCGCCGCCTCACGCACGTCGCGCGTGGAACCGCGCTTCTTGCCCTCGGTGACAATATAACTTTCCTGACCTTCAGGTTCGACTTCCGGCTCGTGTTGGGTTGTTGGAGTATCGGTTTTCGTGTTCATACAGTCTCCGCCACCGCTTGGGCTTCTGATGCGGCAGCCATGTTCACAAGGTTTTTCGCGTCTGCGGCCTGGATTAGCGCTTCAGGCACCTGGACGCCCACCATCTTCCATTGCTGGTTGGCAAATTTCTGCAGGTTCGCAATGTGCTCGGCGTGAAGATGGCCGAATCGTCCCTGCAATTTCAAGTACTCGGAAACCGGCCGCATGCTCGCCGGGCGGAAGCTGTAATCGAACTCGCGCTTCTCTGGGTTCCACTCCCACATGGGATAGAGTCCGCATTCGACCACCAGGCGGCCGAGGTCGATGGAGCGCGGCGTCTCGTACACGAAGCCTTTTTGGCAGGGAGTGTAGACCATCAAATAGGCAGCACCTTTGTGATTGAGTCCCTTGCGAACTTTGTTCATGAGATCAATCGGGTAGCCAACGCTCGCGGTGCCCACGTAGCAGTGCGGATGGCCGGCCGCCATCATGCGCGCAAGATCCTTGGGGTAGAGCTTCTTGCCTTCGGGAATCTCTGGGCCTGGGGGCGAGAAGGTAGTCATCCCGCCATAAGGCGTACGTGACGAGGCTTGAATGCCGGTGTTGGCGTATTGCTCGTTGTCGTAGCAGATGATGAGGCAATCGTGATTGCGATACAGCGCGCCTGAAATCGAGGCGAGACCGATGTCGGAGGCGCTGCCGTCGCCGGCCTCGCAGATAATATTCGGGAACTTTCCTTTCCACTTGCCCTTGCGGATCATCGCCTCGTACGCGGCGGCGACTCCCGCGGTGAAGCTGCCCGCGCTGCCAATCTGCGTATGCGCCCACGGCACGTTGTAGGGCGTACACAAATAAGAACTGTTCGCGACATACATGCAGCCGGTTGGCCCGACTAGGATGGTATTGTCTCCCGCCGCCTTGCTCGTCATCCGATATTGAATCGATGGTCCGCAGCCGGCGCAGGTGCGATGGCCGGGAACGAACGGTTCCGATGACGGCAGCTCGGGGTTATAGAAACGCGCGCCCTGGTTCGGGCTGTTTAGAATCGGCAGCATCTGCCGTTGAACTTCGATGGTCGCCATATCAATTCCTCCGATATCAGTGCTCTGGTGCGGCTCTCTCAATAATCCGCGAGCCAAATTATTCTTCGAATCCCACCCAGTGGGTGCGCTTTTCGATCTTGCCGCGCCGTTGCGCAGCCAGCATTTTCTCCGCCATCCAATAAAATTCTTTCAGCACGATCGCCTCGCCGCCCATGCCGGCCATGAAAGAAAGCACCAGAGGACGCTTCTCGCTCTCGTAGAGAGCGGCCGCGGCTTCGGCGTAAAGCGCCCCTCCGCTGCTTACGCTTCCGAGTGCCATGTTGGTTTCGATTACGCCAACCACTTTGCACTTGCTCAGAACTTCTCTCACCCGTTCCGTTGGATAGGGACGGATGGTTCGCAGCCGGGCCATACCGACCTTCAAGCCTCGTTCGCGCATGTGCTGAATGGCGAAGCGCGCCGTTACCGCGTGCGCCCCCTGAAGGAAGAAGACTACGTCGGCGTCATCGATCATGTACTCTTCGATCCACGGATCGTAGTTGCGGCCGAAGATTTTCGCGAACTCTTGGTGCGCCTGTTCGATGACCTCCATCGATCCTTCCATGGCGCGCGCCCGCTCAAGCTGTAGGGGAGGGCCTTGCTCGGGCATGATCTGCGGGCCGTGCGATACTGGATGCCGCGGATCGAGCGGGTAGGGATGCTTGTACGGAGGCAGGAATTCCTTCACCTGCCCGGTATCGGGCAACTCGACATCGCCCGTAATGTGAGAGACAAAGAAACCATCCTGGCAGACCATCTGCGGCAGAAGAACGCGCGGATCTTCGCCGATGCGATAGGCAATCAAGTGATTGTCAAAAGCTTCCTGCGCATCGCAGGACCAGCCCATGAGCCATCCCATGTCACGGGTGGAAAGGGCGTCGGTGTGCTCGGAGCCAAAATCGCCGGGAGGATCGAGCGTGCGGTCGGCAATCATCATCTGGACGGGCATACGGCTGCCTGAGATCGGCGAATACAGCTCATAAGCGAACTGCACGCCAACCCCCGAGCTGCCGGTGAAGACGCGCGCACCGCTCGAGGCCGCGCCGTGCGCGATGCTTAGCTGCGAGTGTTCGCTGTCGGCAACAATGTACTCTGCGTCGAGTTCACCGTTGGCCACCATTTGCGCCAGCGCCATCATGGTCGCTGTATAGGGACGGATGGGGTACGCCGCGATCACGTCGACATCCGCATACTTCGCGGCCTGTGCCGAAGCGACGCAGCCGTTGATTCGGACCATTCTCTTTTTTTGCTCGATCACTGCTGGCATAATTCACTCCGCGAATTTTCGGTTCGTCTAGCCGCTCCTGAGGTAACTCCAACATTAGATATTCTTGGGCGCCCGTTCGCCCAGGTTTCGCAGTTGCTCCGCCTGGCGTCCGTGCAGGCCGGGCGAAATTGCAAATGCAGTATCCATGCGAACCACGCCGGTATCGAAGTCAAGCTCGGGCACACCTTCGAGACATCCGGTTGGACACTCCTCGATGCAGACGCGGCATCCTTTACAGTAGTCGACGAGAATCTTGTAGAGTCCGTTCGACCGCTCCGGACGCGCGATGCAAGGCTCGGGACAGACCAGATAACAATTGTCGCAGGCGTTGCAGGTTCCGCAACTGAAGCAGCGATTGGCTTCTTCGATGGCCTGCTCTTCGGAGAATGCCTGAATGACCTCCTGCTGTGTCTTCTTGCGGCTCGCAGATGGCAGCATTTCCTGCTGAACTCGCGGGAAGTGCGGGAAGTAGGTCATGTTCATGCGGTTCAAATCAAAGATGACATCCACAGGGATGGTTCGCGGCTGCAGCGCTTCGCCACGCAGGACCTTGTCTAGATTGAAGGCGACGCGCTTGCCATCTCCCACCGCATTGACAACCATCAGCGGCTGACCGGAACCGACCTGTGCAATATCGCCGGCGGCGAAAAAGTTTGTGTCACCGAGGCGGCCGAACTTATCGATCCTGATCGTGCCTCGTTCGTTTTTGAACTCGGCCGGCAGCCACTGGAGAGAGGCGCGCTGTCCGATGGCGATGATGACGTTATCGACGGCGAAACGCTCGGATGGAGCGTCGCGATCGACGGTGATTGGCGATGCGTTGATGGCTCCCTGAAAGCGAGCTTTGTGCAGTTGCAGGGCTTCAACTTTACCGTTGCCGAGGACGGCGGTTACCGCTCGGCCATGCAATAGTTCGACGCCCTCCTCAACCATGTCGTGCAAGTCTTCCGGCGAGGCGGGCATTTCTTTGGTGTTGCCTTCGACGGTGATCATGGTCACTTCCGCAGCGCCTTGTCGCAAGGCTTCGCGAGCACAGTCGATGGCCGTGTTACCGCCGCCGATGACGGCGACGCGGGCGCCCAGCTTCCCTTTCGGGGTACCCATGCCGATGTCGCGGAGGAATGGAAGTCCGTAAATCACTCCCTTTTTGTCTTCGCCCTCGGCGCGCACACTGTTCGGCTCGGTAAGCCCGACGGCGAGAACGCAGGCGTCGTAGTTCTTTTTCAGATCTTCCCAGGAAATATCTTTGCCGGCTTCGACGCCGGTCTTGATCGAGATGCCAAGCTGTTCGAGACGTTCGATCTCGCGATCGAGAATGTTTTGGGGGAGGACCCAATCAGGGATTCCGCCGCGATTCAATCCACCGGCCTTCGGGGATTTTTCAAGAATCGTCACTTTGTAGCCCATGCGCGCCAGTTGATACGCGGCGCTGTGGCCCGCGGGACCGGAGCCGACAACGGCGACTTTCTTTCCGTTGGGCTTGCCGGCCTTGACCACGTCGTTGGTCAGCGCCTGCCCAAGATCGCCGAGGAATCGCTCGACCGCCCGAATCGAAATTGCCTCATCATATTTGCCGCGATTACAGGCCTGCTCGCATGGGTGATAGCAGACTCGCCCCGTGACCGATGGAAAAGGCATGTCCTCTTTAATCAGAGCGTAAGCATCGAGATACTTCCCGCGCTTCACCAGGTCGAGATAGCCCTGAATTTTTTCGTTCGTGCCGCACGCGTTGTTGCAGGGTGGCAGCTTGTCGCGATAGACCGGGCGAATCGAGCGCCAGTTGCCGGTCGGGAACAGGTCCTGACCTTTTTCCTGTGTGGGGGCGGGCGTGATCCCGGCAAACGGGACGGTAAGCCATTCGGGAATATGCGTGTTCTTGGTCGACATGAGTCCTCTCTTCTACACAGCGACTGGATGCAGCGGCATAATATGCAATTCTTCGAGTGCGGCCTGGAAAGCGTGCTTGTTGGCGATCATGGGCTCGATGGTTTTCATTTTCACAATGCCCGTGGTCTTGACTACTGCCGCAATCAGCGGAGCGGCGATATCGGGCGCGATTGACTTATTTCGTTCGGCGGCGCCCTCCGTGGAAAGACGGTCGAGGCCGAGCTCTCCCAGCCGGTAGTAAAGCCATTTGTGATCGGCTAACTTGGCGGCGTCCACGCAAACGAGCTGAGCCAGGCGCTCGACGCCGGGGACGAACCGAATCATGTAATCCGGGGTGTAGTGAGTATTAATGACAAGCGTTCCGCCGGGAGGCATGCCGCGCATGTAGTCCCACCCCTTCACCATCGTCCCTTCGACCAGTACGACAATGTTGGGATGTTCATTTTCGTAGGTGAGTTCGTTCTCGAGTATCGCGTCACTCACACGGCAATATTTGCGAGTGGGGCAGTTGGTGCGATCTGGATTGTCGACGTAGTTCTCCATCGCCTGGGCATACTTGCCCTCCTGGCGGGCCGACGCCGAGATGGAGTTCACGATGTCGCGGCCCTCTTTGTCCATGATGATGCCGCGCGTCCAAACGGTAAGTTCTGTGTAGGCCATGATCAAACCCTCTTGACTGCTTTCGCTAACTATGATTCGACGACGCTTCAGGAGGCAAGCCCCCGGCGCAGTTGCTTAACACACTTAGTGGTTTCAATTGCTTCGGAGTGCCGCGATCAGAATCCAGCACCGCGAGAAAATCGTTTCGCAGGACTACCAAGGGCGCACTACGAGCGCCGTCTTGAAATTCGGCAATCGCCGTGAGCGTAGCCTTCTTGCAAAGGCTTTCGATATCGGCGCCGGTCAAATCCTCCGTGCGAGCGGCGAAGTCCTCGAAGTCAATGTCTACAGCCAAGGGCACGCGCCGGCAACAAAGACGCATGACCTCGGCGCGATCTGCAACGCCGGGCTTGGCGAGGGGAAGAATATAGTCGAAGCGGCCACTTCGCAGCAAGGCTGGCTCGATCCGCTCCAGGCGATTTGTAGCAGCCAGCAGGATAACGCCTTTCACGTCGCGCAGATTGTCGATCTCACGAAGAAGCTGGCTGAGAATTCTTTGATAGATGTCCGTACCGAATTGATCGGCGCCAAACTTTGGCGCAATGGCATCGATGGTGTCGAAAAACAGAATGCACGGCGCGGCCCTTCTCGCTTTCTTGAAAACTTCACGCAAGGCGCGCTCGGACTCCCCCAACCACTTCGAGTAAAGCTGCGGTCCATCGATGGCGATGAGAGGGATCTGCTTTTCGCCGGCGAGCGCTCGCGCCATAGCCGTCTTGCCCGTGCCTGACGGCCCAGTCAGCAAGATGCCGCGCGGGGGCGTCAATCCCACCTGTTCATAAATCTCGTCGTGTACGTGCGAATGCTCGACCACGGTATCGAGTATTCGTTTCACATCGTGAAGTCCCGCGAGAGAGGCAAACGTGGAACCGCTTTTCTCGATAATGAATTCACGGGTTGCGCTGGGCTCCACTTCCTTCAGGCCGGCGAGAAAGTCTTCGCGCGTAACCTGCAACGCGTCGAGTTGAGGGGAGGCGGCGCCGTCGGTTTCAAGGGGGAAGGCTGACAAAAAGCCGCGCAAAGCGTTCATGCCAACTTCCTGGCACAAGGCTTCGAGATCGGCTCCGACGAAGCCATGCGAATGCTCGGCGATCTCCCGCAGATCGACGTCATCCGCAAGAGGCATGGCGCGAGTGTGAATTCTGAGAATTTGCAATCGCGCCTGATTGTTCGGAACGCCAATTTCAATTTCGCGATCGAAGCGGCCGGGTCGGCGCAGCGCCGGATCAAGAACCTCGGGGATATTTGTAGCGCCGATGACGATGACTTGGCCGCGCGCGACAAAGCCATCCATCAGGCTGAGAAGTTGCGCGACCACGCGCTTCTCGACCTCGCCGGTGACCTCGGCGCGCTTGGGAGCCACGGCGTCGATCTCGTCGATGAAGAGGATGGCCGGAGCATGGCGAGCGGCTTCTTCAAACACTTCCCGCAGCTTGGCCTCGCTCTCCCCGTAAAACTTGCGCATGATCTCTGGACCGTTAAGGTGTATGAAATGCACGCGACTCTCGGCCGCCACGGCGCGCGCCAGCAAGGTCTTGCCCGTGCCCGGAGGACCGTATAACAACACACCTTTGGGTGCGAGAATTCCCAGGCGCTCGAAGACGCGCGAATATTTCAGGGGCAGCTCGACAATCTCGCGAACCCGGGCTACTTCGCGTTCGAGTCCTCCGATATCTTCGTAGGAGACCGATGGAGCGCGCGCGGCAGTTTGATCGCCTTCCACGACGCGAATATCGGTGCGCTTCCCAATCACCACCGCTCCCGAGGGAATGGTGCGCACAACTTGAAAGTTCACCGCTTTGGCGAACGTCGGCACGCGAACCACCGAGCCTGCGATCACCGGCACACCCGCCAGGTCTTCGAGCATGCGGTCAGGCGCAATGGTCGCGGGCGCAGCTCCAACCCACAGGGGGGAGAAGCGCACGGCCACTGCATCCTGGCGCTCGATCACGGACACCGTAACTTGCTCCTGCAAACCCGCGCCACAATTGCTGCGGCATGTGCCATCGATCTGGATCATGCCTTCGTGCCCGTCGTCTGAGAGTTCGACGCGTCCGACCGCGATGGTACCGCCTGTAATCTTCAGCACGTCGCCGGTGCGGGCCCCGATGCGCCGCAGATCGGCGGGCGCGAGTCGCGCAATGGCGTGGCCGACATCCTCGACGCGCGCTTCCGCAACGCGCAAGGTGAGGGTCGCCGTGATTGATGAGGAACTTTCCGTCATTCCATGCCTTGCAATCTGCTGCTGCCCGCGGAGTTGATCAGGGTCGTTTCACCGCAAATCTCAGAACTTGTTCAGCACAATCTCTTCGACATCTTCCAGATGGCGGCGCATGGCGGCCTTGGCGGCTTCGCCGTCGTGCCGCTTGATGGCAGCCAGCACTCTGCGGTGGCCGGACAGACTTTTTTGCGGCCGTCCCTCCACCTGCAAAGAACGTGCCCGAGTGTCGCGCAGCAGATCCATGAGAATATCGATTACTTTGAGCACTACGCTGTTGTCGGAAGCCAAGGCCACGCTATAGTGAAATTCCGTGTCCTCGGCGACGGCGGCGTCTCCCTGGCGCTGCTTTTCCTCTTGCCGGCGCAAAATTTCTTCCATCTCAGCGAGTTCTTCAGGAGAGGCGTGGGTAGCGGCGCGAGCGGCCAGAGGGGGCTCGAGCATCTTGCGAAAATCCAGAAGCTCGCTCACCAACTCTTTCCGTCGCTTCAGGGCATTGGCAAACGGATTGACCACAGAATCGGCGGATATCTCGCGAACGATCGTCCCAGTGCCCTGTCGCGGCTCAACCAAGCCCAGGAGTTCGAGGCCCCGAATCGCATCGCGGATTGAACCGCGGCTTACGCGCAGCATCTCGGCCAGTTCGCGCTCCGAAGGAAGTTTGTCGCCGGGCTGCAGCTTCTTCAGGATCAGACGTTCAATCTGTTTGGCGACCTCTTCGTAGACGCGGTTCCGCCGGACAACCTCGAAATCGGGCTTGATCGCTGCAGGCATGAGTAGTGGTCCGATAAGTGGACCAGCCGACCCACAGAGTATACTCCGCTTGTCAAGCCGCCGACAAACCCTCCGCGAAAGTTATCTCTACCCCGGGAACTGATCAATTCGGAGCCGGGAGCACATCGTAGAGCGGCTGCACGGGGGCTACGCCCGGATTCTCATGGGCCGCCGATACGGCGAGGATGCGAATTTTGTCGTTACTTGGCAGCTTGATACGCTTCGTCCCAGCAGGCAAGTCGATGGGATAGGCAAACAAATAGGAGTAGCGGTAGGGCACATTCTCGCCCGCGGAGTTATGGTGATGCGAGCAGTACCATGCCAGATCGGCACGCTTGATATAGCCCGGTTTGATGCCGGTCATCTGGCCGTAGTCATCGTGGGATGTGTCCTTCGACGTCCACTGCCGGTCATCCCACTGGCCGATGAAGCCACCCCAATCCTGGATGTCCAGCTCGACTTTTGTATTCCCGACGTCGAGCGTTGCTTTCTGATCGCCGTCCGCCGAAGCTGCCACCAAGTAGATACGGTTGTATTGGCCCGGGGGCAGATCGATCGTCTGACCTTTCGCTACCACCGCATTGGGAGATCCTGTTTTCGCCGGAGGGAGTTGAAATTTCACATCATTGAACGTCATCTCCGCGGGCAATATCTCCGCCGGCAGGGCATTGCCGTTGCCATCAAACCCGCTGCCCGACTTCGTGCCGTCATTGCTTGCGGCTGCGACGTCATAGGTAAGTTTAAGCGGTTCCGATTGCACGGCGGAAACTTTAACTGCAGCCGCAGCCAGTTTCACCGCGAACGTGCGCGGCTGAAACGCAGAGAATGAAGTCAGCAGCGCGCCACTGTCCACCCTAGCACTTCCAACCGGCTGCTCCTGGCCGTTCACCTCTCTCGCGTCGGTGATCGGCGAGGCGAATTGCACTCGGACGTCCGGCTGAGGCTTCCCGTCAAGTTCAACCAGACGCAAGATGATCTCGTCGCCCTGTTCGGCTTTTTTCAAGGCCAGCAATCGGATTCGCGGGTTGCTGACCTTCAGCAGAGAAAACGCGCGCCCTAGCGCGCCCGCGTGACTGGCCGTTGCAAAGGCGATGAGCGGATCGTTCAGGCGCTGCGCTTGCCAGTCGGTTTGGCCTCGGCGCCAGTCACCGGCGTGGCCAGCGATTCCGTAGACGAATTCGTGATGTCCGATGTCCTGCGTACCCTGGTCGGGATAACCACCTCGCGTGCCGGGCGTGCGGATCAAAGTAAGGCGAATCGTATGGTCATTCGGCTTGTCCGATCCGTTCTTGCAGTCGGTCAAAATGGTGGCCCCGAACTCGCCATTCATGTCGGTCAGGTCGATCCACTGATGCGACGGCACTTCGAATTTCTTAGGTTCGGCGCTGGGTCGCTCGATCGTGCCAATATCCCAGTTATATGTCGCCAACTGATTGGAAGCGGCCAGCGGAAACGTCGCTTTCAAGTTGGACTCTGTGGTGTTCCAGTCGATCAGGTTTGCGATCTCGACCCGCTTGCCTGCATCACCCGCGGAAAGTCTGATCGTCTGAACGAAGCGGGAGCCGGCGGCTTCGCGCGAGACTTCCACGGCCACGCGAACTGAACCATTTTCTACCACTCGGAACTTCGCGGGACCGCTTACGTAGGCTTTCGGCGCAGCCTGCTCCTGCTCCCAATCCATATTCCATGCGGGCCAGTGTTCGGGATCGTCGTAAGAAATGGCAAGCCGCGCCGGAGCGCTGAGCAATTCCTTGCCAAGCGATTTATCGAAAATACTAGCCACGTCGCCATCGGCGTTCAGCTTTACGCGATAGTACTGGTTCTCGAGCGAGTTCTCCGACACGTGAAGCCCCGCTGATGCGCCCGCAGCGCCGGGGCCGGGATGCACTTCGTAAACCGCATAGCCGACGGATAGCGCCTTGGCCGCGAAGATCACTTTCCCTTGCGAAATCTGCGCTGGAACTTCCTTGCCGTTCGGACCGGTGACGTGCACCGCCTCAGGCATACCACCAGGAAAACTTATGCTGGCCTCGACGACATCTTCCCGCGCAATATTCAGAGGATTGAAGACAACAATCGGAACCCCCTTGCTCTCTGTGTTCAGCGCTGCCGCAACAGCTTCTGTGGCGTTCGTCAACACTCCGGCGAACTGATTCATGGCAATCACATCGTCGTTCCACGCAAACTCATAGGCCTTGGGCGTCGCCGTTCCGGCCGCGAGATCGTGAAAATGGCCGCCCATCACCAGCGTCCAGGCGTCGTTCAATCGCTGCATCGGATAAGTGCGAGCCCCCAGCCACTCGGCCGCAATCGAACTCTTTTCCGCCGCATCCGCCAGCAACTCTTCCTTCCGCAGCCACCGTTTCTGATACGCCTGTGATGTCAGCGACCCGGCAGAATGATTCGTCAGCTCCATTTCGCCCGTATAGCGAGGCAACCCCGCGGCCTCCGCCGGAGTGATATCCAGGAACATCTGTTCTGCGTTCGCCGAAATCACATGCACTGGTCCTCCGCCAAGTTGCACGGGGGCTCCCTGATCATGAGAAAAACGGGAAAAAAGAGGATCGACATCCAGCGGCAAGCTGGCTTCCCCGCCCGAGATGATGGCCTCGAGACGCTTCACCGAATCTTCATTGGGAGTTCCCCCAATATCGCCCGTTCCGTAATAGTGGTAATCCGCTAAGACGCCACTCACTTGGCCATTGAGCTCTACGCGCGCGGCCCAATCGCTTTGATGCCGATTTAGCTCATGATCCTGCCGCATTGCATTCTCGATCTTCTGCTGGTTGCGCACCGCCAGGTATTCTTCAACCTGTTTAGCGTCCATCGTCGAGTTCGTCTCATCCGCATGTACCAACTGTTGCCGAAGCGGTTGAAATCTTTTATTCAAATCTTCCAGAACCTGATCCCGAGGCAGCGGAGGAAGAGGCCTGCTCAAATCGCTATTGATCCCTCCCGAATAATCGCCCGGATTCAATCCCGCCAGCACGCTTTCGCCGTCAGGCCCCACCCATACGCCCACGTTGAATGGCGTTCCCTCCGGTGTTTTCTCCAACGATTCAGGACCGCCGCCGGGAGCAGACGATCCCCATACCAGCTTCTGCGTCGAGAATCCTCGTACGCCGGAGTGCGCCAGGATTGTCGGCAGCGACCAAGGAAACCCGAAACAATCCGGCAGCATGTATTCCGCGCTGGCTTTGCCCAGTTCTTTGCGAAACCAATTATTTCCGTAGAGGACTTGCCGGATAATGGTTTCCGCGCTGGGCGTGTTCACATCGCCCTCCTCCATGGAAGAGCCCGCCGGAAACCATCGTCCTTCGTCCACATACTTCTTTACTCTGGTGAAATCGGCGGGAAAGTACTCCTTCATCAAACGGTAGCGGTTGGCGCCGCTGAAGTTAAATATGTAATGCGGATATCTATCGAGCAGAGTGAAATTGTCCTCCATCGTCTTGCGAATGTATTCGCTGATGACTTGGGGATACTCCCAGCGCCATTCGGTATCGAGGTGAGCGTAGCCAACTACGTAAAGAGTTGGTTGCCTGCTCAAATCAGCCTTGTCGGCGGTCTGCGCCCCGGCAAACATCAGGCACAGAAGCATCGCCACTAGACTCGATAGGAATCGTCGCATCGTAACCCTCCAAAAGATCTCCGAGGAAGAGAGCCGCCCTCGCGGTATCCGGTATTGTTACACGCTCATCGAAGAAAGCTCGTGAGAGAGCTCATGGTAGTCGGGGGAGTGCGCATTTCCCCGGCGGCAGCAGAACCCTTCCCCTACGGTGCCGACCTGGCAGTCGTCACCAAAATTGACCTGGCGGCAGCGGTTGAATTCAACCGGGAAATCGCATACAACAACATTCAGGCCGTACGCCCGGGCATGAAAGTGTTTCCGGTTTCCGCCAAGAGCGCAGATGGAATACATGCCTTTTTGGAGTTCCTTGCGGCACGGCTGGCGGAGTTGCGCCAGGCCGCAATAGTCTAAGCAATCCAACTGTAAATGCATGGTCGGCTTTCTCTCCATCCTCGCGGTCGGATTCTTCCTGGGTATGCGGCATGCCACCGATCCCGATCATGTCATTGCGGTCACCACCATCGTCAGCAATCAGCGCAACAGCCTGCGGTCGGCTCTGATCGGTGCGTTCTGGGGCGTCGGTCATACGCTTACCATCTTCGTGGTCGGCGCTGGGATCATTCTCTTCAACCTCGTAATTCCCGTGCGGCTCGGGCTCAGCATGGAATTGTCCGTCGCTGTCATGCTGATCATTCTTGGTTTGATGAACATTGGGGGATTTCTGCGCTCCACACCCGGCGGAGAAATTCAGAATGATCATGAAGAGAAGGTCATCCACGCCCATCCTCACAGCCACGGTGATTTTGTCCATCATCATGCTCACATCCACCAGCATGAGGGACATTCCCACGCAGCTGACAACGCGCCAGTGGCCTGGATGGACCATCTCTTCAAAAGGAATAGCCTCTATCAATATCTTCGGCCCTTCGTGGTGGGAGTAGTTCACGGACTCGCCGGTTCAGCCGCCGTGGCCTTGCTGGTGTTGACCACGATTCGAAATGTTCACTGGGCGATCGCTTACCTGCTGGTCTTCGGCGTGGGTACGATTGCCGGCATGATGCTGATCACCATGAGCATTGCCTCGGCATTCAACATGGTGGGGAAAGGCCGCCAGAAGTTTTCTCGCAGGCTGGCATTGGCTTCGGGCGTCCTCAGTCTTGGCTTTGGCGTTTTCGTCGCGTACCAGATCTGTTTTGTGAATGGACTTTTCACTACGCACGCCCAGTGGATTCCGCGGTAGCAGCAGCCGCACGCGTTATAAATCAATTTAATTTGTGGTTTTTAGCGTAGGGACGCGCTCCGCCGAGCACTAGTTGGCAAAGGCTGTCGACAAAGGCGGGAGTCAAAGTGTCATGCCTTATGAGGAAGCGCATGTAAATTGGCCCGTAAAGTGAATCGAGAACTAAATCCAGGTCGACGTTCCTGCGCAGTTCACCGCGTCGAATGCCGCGCTTAAGCGTGGCATAAGCCTCTCGCCGGCGCGGCCAAAGAAAACGCTCGCGGAAAGCGGTGATCAGATCTCTATCGCTCTGGCCTCCGCCAAGCATGGCGGAAACAATGCGCCCCCGCCGGCTGCGAAAAATCTTGATCAGTTGACGCATCTGTTGGCTCATGTCCGTACGCACAGAGCCAGTATCGGGAAAGTGGAGGTTCCGCGTTGTGCTGCTGGCAAACGCGTCTGCAATCAAGGCAGCCTTGTTGGGCCACCAACGGTAAACCGTCGCCTTGCTGACGCTGGCGTCGGCGGCCACTTCTTCCATTGTCAAGTCAACGAACCCGTTCTTGCCCAGAAGATTCAGGGCGCTCCGCAGGGTGGCTACGCGCGCCGCCTCACTACGCGGCCGGCCCGGAGAACGAGGCGACTTCCTTTTATTGTCGCTGCCAGCGGCCCCAGACTTCTGGCGCATGGTCCAACACTAACATATAATCGGAGGGCAGATTTGGAATCCGATACGGCGAGTATCGAATCTGAATGTAACTCTGCGCCGGGCTTCGGAACCGTACAACTGCCTCTGTTCTTCCTTTTGACTTAGGAGTTGCGTCTAACAAATGTGGATCGTTGCATTAGCCCTTCGGCGTCCCTATACCTTCATCGTGATGGCGCTCGTCATCATTCTGCTCACTCCAATTACGATCTTGCGAACCCCCACGGACATTTTTCCCAGCATCGACATTCCCGTGGTTTCGGTGGTCTGGTTTTATACGGGTTTGTCACCTCTGGATATGGCCGACCGCATCGTGGCCAATTCGGAGCGCGGCATCACTACCACAGTCAATGACATCGAGCACATGGAGTCTCAGTCGGTATATGGCCTCGGCGTCATTAAGATTTTTTTTCGTCCCGGCACAAATGTGCAGGGAGCCATCGCACAAATCACAGCCATCTGTCAGACCACGGTGCGCAGCCTGCCGCCCGGCACCACGCCGCCGTTGATTATTTCTTATAGCGCTTCGACTACGCCCATCATTCAGCTTGGCTTGAGTAGCAAGACATTGCCCGAACAGCAACTCTTCGATCTTGGGCAGAACTTCCTGCGAAACTTTCTGGCGACGGTGCCCGGCGCAGCTACTCCGTTTCCTTATGGCGGAAAGATTCGCCAGATTCAAGTCGACCTGGATTTGCCGAAGCTCCAGGCCTACGGCCTCCAGCCCAACGACATCGTCAACGCCGTGAATGCGCAGAACATCATTCTCCCCAGCGGCACCATCAAGATGGGCTCGCTCGAATACAACGTGGAGATCAATGGTACGCCTGAGACCATGGCGGAATTAAACGATCTCCCCGTTAAAACAAGCAACGGTTCCACCCTCTACATGCGCGATGTCGCCCACATCCGCGACGGCTTCTCGCCGCAAACCAACATCGTTCGCCAGGATGGAAACCGCGGCGCTCTGATGTCGATTTACAAGAATGGTAATGCGTCGACGCTAGAGATTGTTGCTGGAGTAAAAAGCATTGTGCAGCTGGCGGCGCAGGCGCTGCCGCCTGAATTAAAAGTCACAGCGCTCTTTGACCAGTCCCTGTTTGTACGGGCCTCGATCTATGGTGTGTTGCGTGAAGGTTTAATCGCGGCGGCGCTCACCGCCGTGATGATCCTCATATTCCTCGGCGACTGGCGTCCCACGATCGTCATTTCCATTTCCATCCCGCTCTCCATTTTCGTTTCGATCATCCTGCTCGGCGCCATCGGCCAGACCATCAACATCATGACCCTGGGAGGATTGGCCCTCGCCGTCGGAATCCTGGTCGACGACGCCACTGTCGAAATCGAAAACATCGAACGCAACCTTGCCATGGGCAAGGAGATGAAACAGGCTATCCTCGACGGTGCGCAGCAGATCGCTGTGCCCGCCTTCGTCTCCACGCTCAGCATCTGCATCGTCTTTGTGCCCATGTTTTTCCTGACGGGCGTCGCGAAATTCTTATTCGTGCCGCTGGCCGAGGCCGTAAGCTTCGCCATGCTCGCGAGCTACCTGCTTTCGCGAACCCTGATCCCCACGCTGGTGATGTACATCATGCGCGGACACGAGCATCGGTCGGAAACAGGGAAGACCTTTCTGGGCCGCTTTCAGCGCGGCTTTGAGCGCAAGTTTGAAGACTTCCGCCGTGGCTACGAGGCTCTACTGGAGACCACTCTCGAGCATCGCGGTATCTTCATGGTTTGCTTTCTGGCCTTTTGCCTGCTTTCGCTCGGTCTGTATTCATTCCTGGGACAGGATTTCTTTCCGCAAGTGGATGCCGGTTTGCTGCGCCTGCATGTGCGCGCGCGCCCCGGCCTTCGCGTGGAAGAGACCGCACGGCTATGCGATGAAATCGAAAACACTTTGCGACATGAGATTCCTAACGGAGAGCTGCAGACCGTTCTCGACAACATCGGCCTGCCTAACTCCGGCATCAACCAGTCCTACAGCTCCAACGGGACCATCGGCACCAGCGACGCCGAGATTCTGATTGCCCTCGACCCCGAGCATCACGCTCCGACCGCGGGGTTGATGCGGCATCTACGTGAGGTATTGCCGCAGCGATTTCCAGGCGTGGAGTTTTTCTTTCAGCCGGCCGATATCGTTACTCAGATTCTAAACTTCGGATTGCCCGCGCCCATTGACGTGCAAGTCGTTGGCACCGACATGAACAGCAGTTACGTAATTGCGCAGCAAATCGCCAACAAGATGCGGCACATTCCGGGCACCGCCGATGTGCACGTACAGCAATTGCTTTCTCTGCCCACGCTGCACATGGATATCGAGCGCACGCGCGTCACCCAAGTCGGGCTCACTGCGCGGGACGTAGCGCAGAGCGCATTAGTTTCACTGAGCGGCAGCTTTCAAACGTCTCCAAATTTCTGGCTGAATCCGAAGAATGAAGTTACCTATCAGGTTGCGGTGCAGTCGCCGCAATATCGCCTTACCAATCTGCAGGACCTGTTGGATATTCCGGTGATTTCGCAGCAAGGCCCGCAGTTGATGGGTAATCTGGTGCAAATGTCGCCTGTCACGCGGCCCGCTAGCGTGAACCACTGGAATGTGCAGCCGGTCATCGACGTGTATGCCAGCACGCAGGATCGCGACCTGGGCGCGGTCGCTTCCGAGACTGACAAAGTGATTAAAACGTTCGAGGGCCATTTGCCACGCGGCACGCACATCGTGGTACGTGGCCAGGTCGCGACCATGCGCTCGTCTTTCATCGGCTTGGGCGCAGGGCTCGCCGGCGCGATTCTTCTCGTTTATTTGCTGATCGTCATCAACTTTCAATCGTGGCTCGATCCGTTCATTATCATCGCCGCGCTGCCTGGTGCTTTGGCTGGAATCTGCTGGTTCCTGTTGCTCACGCACACAACCTTAAGCGTGCCGTCACTTACCGGTGCTGTCATGTGTATGGGAGTCGCCACCGCCAATTCAATCTTGATGGTAAGTTTCGCGCGCGAACAACTCGACGAAGGCGTTCCAGCAGTCAAAGCCGCTGTCGCGGCTGGCTACACTCGCGTGCGTCCGGTGCTGATGACCGCTCTCGCCATGATCATCGGCATGGTGCCGATGGCGTTGGGATTTGGCGAAGGCGGCGAACAGAACGCGCCTCTGGGCCGGGCCGTCATCGGCGGCTTGCTGTTTGCCACAGTCGCTACCTTATTTTTTGTGCCCAGCGTATTTGCGATCTTCCATGGCCGCCGGGAAGCCCGACGAGCGCAACAGACATAACCGCCTTTTGTGATAATCAGGAGTTGATTTTGAGTGGAGTGAAAGCATGACCGAGGAGAACAAGTCTAAACAACCGCCGGACCCGTGGCGGACCGAGGGCGCTGGTTCTGGTTCGCCACAGCCCGGCCAGAATGAAGAGCGTTATGCTCAGAGTATTCAGGCTCAGCGCGACGAAGAGATCGAAGAGATCCAGAAGCGCTCCAAGCGCCAGCCTCCGGGAATTCAAAAGCCGCCCGAGCTTCCCCCCGCGCCCGGACGTAAAGCCCTAACCATTGTGGCCGTCTTGCTGCTCGTGCTGCTACTGGCCGGCGGATTCACAATGTTGGGCCGCGCGAATCACGAGCGCGCTCTGGCCAAAGAGACCGAGCGCGAGACAGTTCCGACCGTTGCCGTAGCCTACCCCCAATCGGAAAAGCCTGACGAGAATTTGGTGCTCCCCGGCTCTTTGCTGGCTTATGAAGACTCCCCGATCTACGCTCGCACCAACGGCTATCTCGTGTCTTGGTACAAAGACATCGGGAGCCGTGTCACAAAGGGAGAGTTGCTTGCGAAGATCGACACTCCTGAAGTTGATCAGGAACTCAATCAGAGTCGCGCCGCGCAGCAGCAAACCCTGGCGCAATTGGAGCTGGCCAAAATCAGTGCCGACCGTTGGGAAAACTTGCGTAAAACCGACTCCGTTTCTGCTCAGGAAGCTGACCAGTACTGGAGCGGATACAAGCAGGCTCAAGCAAACCTGGCCGCGGCCGACGCCAACGTTCGCCGCCTCGAACAACTTGAGGGCTTCAAGGATGTCTACGCGCCATTCACCGGAGTGCTGACCCGTCGCAACGTGGATCCTGGCGCTCTTATCAACGCTGGAGCCGGCGCAGCTGGCCGCGAGCTGTTTGACCTTGCACGCGTGGATCCACTGCGCGTCTACACCAGCGTACCGCAAGCGTATGCGCCGTTCATAAAAGTCGGTGCCAAGACCTTCGTCACCCTGCAGGAGTTTCCCGGGCAAAAATTTGTGGCTACTGTGGCACGCACCGCGGAGTCTATCGATCCGGCCACGCGCACATTATTGACCGAGGTCGATGTTCCCAACAAAGATGGGCGGCTCCTGCCCGGTTCATTCGGTGAGGTGCACTTCGCGGTTGGCAACAACGTGAACAAGGTGACGGTTCCGGTAAACTCGATGCTGTTCCGTGCCCAGGGCCCGCAAGTCGCTGTCGTCGGCCCGGGCAACAAGATAGAACTGCGCTCCATCAACATTGGACGCGATTACGGCACGTCGCTGGAAATTCTTGGCGGTGTTGCCGCCACAGACGAGATCGTTATCAATCCCGCCGACTCGCTCGAAGATGGGCAACAGGTGAATGTAGCCCAAAACCGGCAGCAGCCAGGTCAGCCTGCCCCGCAAAACCAGCCTCAGGGTCAGTCGAACCATCAGCAGAAAGGCAGCGGCCAGTGAAGCGCGCTGCATTGTCGACGTTGATCGCGCTGCTGGGTCTTGCATCCGGATGCACCGTCGGGCCACGTTATCGCCGTCCCGCGCCTTCAGTCCCCGCCCCCGATGCATGGAAGACACCGCCGCCGTGGCAACAGGCTGCCCCTAAAGATTCGATTCCAAAGGGGGCGTGGTGGCAGATCTTCAACGATCCCGCTCTCAATGCTTACGAACAACAATTGCTTCAGGCTAACCAGTCTCTCGAGGCCGCCCGCGACCGTTTGAATCAAGCTCGCTCATTGGCGCGCGTAGCGACCGCGGATTATTTTCCACAACTTTCCACGGATCCCAGCGCAGTCCGCGAACGCGGCTCCGGCAATCGTCCCCTGAACGGTGCAGCTCCCAGCAACTTCAACGGCACGGCTCAGGCCATTGCACCTTACAGCCAAAGTGTCTACACGATTCCTTTCTCCATTAACTACGAAGCTGATCTCTTCGGCCGCGTGCGGCGCAATTTGGAAGCAGCCAACGCCTCGCTTCAATCGACAGCCGCTGATCTGCAGAACGTGCAGTTGGTGCTCACCGCCGAACTGGCCGCGGATTACTTCTCGCTGCGTGAGTTGGACGCCGAATTTCAGGTCGTGCAGGAATCCGTGGGCTACCAGCGCAAGGGGTTGGACCTGGTAAACAACCGCCACAACGGTGGCGTCGCCAGCGGTCTTGAAGTGGCGCAGCAGGCTGCCCTACTGGATTCGACGGTGTCACAGCTTTCTTTGGTGCAGCAATCACGCGCACAGTATGAACATGCCATCGCCGTATTGGTGGGCCAGGCAGCCTCCAACTTCGGCGTGCCTGCCGTTCCTCTGAATACCACGCCTCCACCAATCCCGCTCGGAGTGCCCTCCGATGTGCTCGAGCGCCGTCCTGATATTTCCACCGCCGAACGCCAAATGGCGGTCCAAAACGCGCAAGTCGGAATCGCCCGTACCGCCTTTTACCCGCACGTCACTCTCAGCGGAGCCGGCGGTTGGCAGAGCGCGGACATCGCCTCGCTCCTGAACGCTCCCAGCCTGTTCTGGTCGCTCGGCGCCGACGCTCTCGAACCCCTCCTTCAGGGCGGGCGAAACCGTGCCAATCTTGCCGCCGCGCGGGCGGGGTACGATCAGTCCGTGGCCAACTACCGTCAGTCTGTGCTCACGGCCTTTCAAGAGGTTGAGGACGGCATCAGCAATCTGAGTACGCTTTCCCAAGCTCTTTCCACGCAGGGCGCAGCCGTCGAAGATGCGCGCCGCGCCCTGACGATCGCCAATAATCGTTACCTTGGAGGAGCCACCAATTACCTCGATGTAATCACGGCGCAGACCACGCTGTTAACCAGCGAACGCCTGGAGACTCAACTTCTCGGCCAACAAATGGTCAGCTCCGTCTATCTGGTGAAAGCTTTGGGTGGCGGCTGGGACGCGAGCCAGATCGACAACCAGCAAGTTCATCCACAAGCTGGCCAGATTTTGCAGCCCTAGCGCCGTGATAATCGGTGTTTCTTATGCCGGCTTCGCCGCTGCGATCAGACTCCCGCGAGTGGGTCCTGCTCTGTCCTGCGCGGCGTCTTGACAGTAACCAGGAACAAGCCTATTATTATAGCTGACGGAAATATTCCTTTCTTTCTCTATTAATTTTTGCAACTTAGCGCGGCCGTCTGAACTTTGTCTGCCTACCGCCCATTTTACGGCGTCAGTCTTCACAGTTCTGCATCGAGGAGAGAAAATGACAAACACCAAGTTTCTTGTGAGAGTAAACCGCAGCGGTACGCGCGCTCCTGAGTATGTGCAGCGCATTGACCGCACTCCCATCCAGACGACCACCAACCGCAAGCTCGCTCTCGCCATGGGCAGGTTCACTGCGGAAGACGCGGTTAAGTCCATCCAGAACTCCCGCTGCAACCCCGAACTAGTGTCGGTCCAGGTCGTCGCCTAGCCCTAATCCGGCCTCGCATCAGATTTACCGCGATCCATCGGTTGACCGATTCCATTTCCGGGCGCGGATCGCGCATGGACAACTCCTGCCATGTGGCGCTTCTTTACATGTCTTTAGCTCTGCTGACTGATTTGGGACTTCACCCACCTTCCCTTTGCGATGCCGTAGTATCCTCACGAAGACCAAATTTTCCCGATTCGCCAAGGACTGTCCCGTGGCCCACAACGAAAAGGCCGGTTACAACCGCTTTCTGCTGCTGGTCGCAGGACTGGGCGGGTTGCTCTATGGCGTCGATGTCGGCATCATTGCCGGCGCTCTGCCTTATCTTGAAGCCACTTCCGGATTAAATGCCGGTCAGCTTTCCATCGTTGTCGCCGCCGTTCTTCTGGGCAGCGTGATCTCAACTCTATTCGCCGGCACTCTGGCGGATTGGATGGGCCGCAAAATTCTAATGGCGATCAGCGGCGTGCTGTTCGTCGTCAGCATTCCCATGATCGCGCTTTCGCACGGCTACCAACCGTTGGTCCTCGGCCGCCTGCTGCAAGGCATCAGCGCCGGCTTGATCGGTGTAGTGGTCCCGCTCTATTTGGCGGAGTGTCTCTCCGCATCGAGCCGCGGCAAAGGTACCGGCATCTTCCAGTGGCTGCTCACCCTCGGAATTGTGGCCGCTGCAGTGGTTGGCATGTTCTTCAGCATTCGCGTCGAGCAGGTGGCCAGACTCGGCGATCCCGGAGGGCTCTTCGCCTTCAAAGATACGGCCTGGCGCAGCATTTTCTGGGTTTCGCTGCCCCCAGGCATCTTGTTTGTGATCGGCAGCCTGATGGTGGCGGAGTCCCCCCGCTGGCTGTTTCGCCGGGGCAGACGCGACGACGCTCTGGCCGCCCTCCTGCGCTCACGCGCCACCGAGCAAGCCAACCTGGAACTGGCGGAGATGGAGCAAGCTGCAGCCGCGGAGAAAGCCCAGACCTCGACCGGAACGAAGGTGAAGGAATCGCTTCTGCGGCGAAAATACGTGATCCCATTCGTGCTGGCCTGCGTCATTCTCGCCTGCAACCAGGCCACCGGAGTCAACTCCATCATTGGCTACAATGCCAACATTCTTTTGCAGAGCGGTCTCTCCGACGTTCAGGCTCACTGGGGTTACGTTCTATTCACCGTCGTCAATTTCCTGATGACTATCGGCGGTATCCTTCTGGTCGATCGTAAGGGACGCAAATTTCTGCTGTCGCTGGGCAGTGCCGGGATTATCGCGTCACTGCTCTGCACTGGCGCGTTATTCCGCCGTACGGAAAAACTGCGTGTGGATGCTCGCTCTACGGTCCAATCCATGGTGAATGCGGAGCAGAAGCTCGCGTTACGTTACGACAAAACAATGGCCCAGACTCTGCTCGGGGCAAGCTCCAACCATCCACTTGGCAACGGCCCCACATCGCTGGTCATCATCTATTCCTGTGGAGATTTCCGCGCTGCCACCAAGGCTGCGCGCTCCGATGACGCCGCCGTCACTCCGGTCGAAATTACGCGCGAGAGTTGCTTGCCCGCAAACAAGATCGTGGCCTTTTTTTCGAATCCCTTTAGCGACCTCGACGCGTCACGCCAGGCTCCGCTAAGAATTGACAATGCGCTGGTCAGTCCGGTTCCCGACTCGCATCATGGCTGGATGGTGGCCATCAGCCTGTTTGTATTCATGGCGTTTTTTGCCATCGGCCCCGGCGTTTGTGTTTGGCTGGCGCTTTCGGAGTTGATGCCGACGCGCATTCGCTCGAACGGCATGAGCATTGCGCTGCTCATCAACCAGGCAGTTTCAACCGGCATTGCCGCCACATTCCTTCCCACCGTCGGCAAGTATGGGTATTCGACAATGTTCTTTGGTTTCGCTGGGTGCACTGTGATCTACTTCATCACCGCCGCTGTCTTCCTGCCGGAAACAAAAGGGAAAACTCTGGAAGAGATCGAAGCGCACTTCGAGGGCACAAGAAAAAAGCCGAACCTCGCAACTGCGTGATCCCTGTAGCAGTGATTCGTGGCTAGGTCCGCGCGTGCCGTTCGCTATTGGGTTTCGAGCCGCTCAATGCGAAAAACAGAATGTAGAGATAGCAGATCACTGGAAGAAAGAAAGCGTGATGAATTCCAACCCTGTCGGCAATCGCGCCTTGGGCCAGGGGAATTAGCGCTCCGCCAACGATCGCCATAATCATGATTCCGGAACCGTCTCCGGTAAGCGGGCCAAGTTCCGCCACTCCTAGCGTAAAAATACTCGGGAACATGATGGAATTAAAGAATCCGACCAGAATAATGCTCCACATGGCAGTGTGTCCCGAACTCATCATGGAAATAGCCACCAGAGCTGCAGCGCACACTGCGCAAATGCCAAGCAGCTGTCCGGTCTTCATCTTTTGCAGCAATCCCGATCCAATGAAACGCCCGATCATGGCTCCGCCCCAATAAAAGGCGACGAAACTCGCGGCAACCTTTTCGGTAAGGCCACCGATCTCCGGCTGGCTGAAATAGTTCACCATGAAGCTGCCGAGGGAAACCTCCGCGCCGACGTACACAAAAATAGCAATCGCACCAAAAATGAGATTGGGATGCCTCCAGATGGAGTCGTTGACTTTTACGCCGACCGTGTGTTGAGCTTGCGGGATTTTCGGCAGCTTGAAACTGCCGATCGCGATGGCCAAGAGAACCAGAGCAACTCCGAGACCGATGTAGGGCACCTTTACGGTCGCCGCTTCATGCAGGCGGTACGCCCGCAGAGCATCTGGGGCCATCGCCCGAATTTCGGACATGGTCTTCGGTGCGGCGCTCAAAATCAGAAGTCCGCCAAAGAAAGGAGCCAAGAAAGTTCCCAATGAATTGAATGCCTGGGTCAGATTTAGGCGGCTGGAAGCAGTCTGCGGTTTACCCAACACTGTTACGTAGGGATTAGCCGCCACTTGTAAACACGTAATCCCAGCCCCAAGCACAATGAGTGCTATCAGGAATAGCGGGTAGGAAGGAGCCATAGCCGCAGGCACGAAAAGGAAGGCTCCCGCTCCCATGGTTAACAAGCCCACCACCATCGATCGCTGATACCCAATCCAGTCGATGACTTTAGCGGATGGTATTGAGAACAAGAAATATGCTCCAAAGAAGGCAAACTGAATGAGCATGATCTCGGTGTAATTCAGGTCGAAGATCGGCTTCAAGTGAGGGACAAGAATGTCGTTAAGACAAGTCAGAAAGCCCCACATGAAAAATAACGTAGTCACCACAGCCAAAGGAACCGTGTATGACATCGATGTTTGAGGAGCTGAGCTTGGGGTGGAACTGTTGGGAGTCACGATTGCCATAGGCCTTGATGTCACCCTTGACCGGGATTCCAGCCTTGCCGCCCCGATCATAGCATCGCTTGCCGGTCCTCCGGTATTCGTTGCGAACGAACGAAAAGGTTGAGGAGTACCGTTCGATCGACAAGGCAGATGCGGTTACAACTGAGCCTGAATTTTCACCAGCCAGTTGGGCGGTTCGGGAAGGATTGCGAAGGTAGGGAGCTTACCCCGCACCATAGCGACTTCGTCGCATTGGTGAAATCTGGGGCAGACGTGGCAATCCTTGTAAATCTTGTCGGGGAGATCTTCGCGGCGGGCCATCTCGAATCCCTGGCGCGCAAAGAATTCGGGAGCCCGTGTGAAAAGGCAGATGCAATCCACGCGGTGGCGCTTCGCCTCGGCCATCAAAGCCTTCATCAACCGGCTTCCACCGCCGCGACCCTGCGCCCGCGGACCTACGGTGATCGACCGAATCTCAGCCAGATGCGTGCCGTAAAGATGCAGCGCACCACATCCAATGATGCGGCCCTCATTTTCAAGAACCACAAAGTCTCTTACGTTCTCGCAAATCTCCGCCAGCGTGCGCGGCAAAAGAGTACCGTCGCCCGAATAGCTGGAAATCAACTCATGGATGTGCTTCGCATCCGGGAGGATGGCCTTACGCGTGCGCATGAACCTCCTCGCGCAGAGACTCGATTCTGTTTCGCGCCGCCACAATCCCCTGCCGCACTCTACCCGGCGCAGTACCGCCAACCACCTCATGAATCGCCAACACCGAAGCCGGCTTCAAGCACGTATAAAATGTCTCATCCAATACAGGATTCAAAAGGCGCAGCTCGTCGAGTGCCAGATCCTGCAGCTCGCAATTCCTTTCCAGGCATAACTTCACTGCCTTGCCGATGAGCTCGTGCGCAAGCCGGGAAGGAATTCCCTGGTTTACCAGATGAGTTGCCGCCGCCCAGGCATTCATGAATCCAGTCTGCGCCGCCGTCCTCATGCGTTCGTGATCGAACTCCGTCGCCTTCATCCATCCCGTAACGAGCGGCAATATCGCAAGCACCGTGTCCGTAGCGTCGAAGAGCGGCTCTTGCGTTTCCTGCAAGTCTTTGTTGTAGGCCAGAGGCAAGCCCTTCATCGCAACCATCAGCGCGGTCGCACTTCCAATGATGCGGCTCGTCTTCCCTCGTACCAGTTCCAGGAGATCCGGATTCTTCTTCTGCGGCATGGCGCTGCTTCCCGTCGAATACGCCTCCGGCAGCTGCACAAAGCCGAACTCCTGCGTGCTGAAAACAATCATCTCCTCCGCCCACCGGCTCAGATGCAGTCCAAGAAGCGCAAGCACGTTGACGAACTCAAGAACAAAATCGCGGTCGCTGACGGCGTCGATGCTGTTCGCGGTCGGGCCGGCAAAGTCGAGTTCTTTCGCCATGAAGTTGCGGTCTAATTGCAGAGTGGCACCGGCCACGGCGCCTGATCCCAGCGGACACAGGTTTACACGCTTACGGCAATCGGCAAGCCGATCCGCGTCCCGCAAGAACATTTCTACGTAAGCTAGCAGCCAATGCGCCACCAGCACGGGTTCGGCGTGCTGCAAATGAGTGTAAGCGGGCATCACCGCGCCCCCGGCTTTTTCTGCGCGCTCGACAAACGTGCCGCACATCTCACCCAGGCCGCTGCGCAACCCATCGAGCGCCGCTCGCACATACAAGCGCAAATCAGTGGCGATCTGCTCATTGCGACTGCGGCCACTGTGTAACTTGTATCCAAGGTCTCCGATCAGAGTTACCAGCTGCTTTTCTACAAAGTGATGCACGTCTTCCGCCTCGTTGTCTTGTACGAGACCCGTCGAGTTCGCCCCCGTCTCTCCAATCTGTTGCAATCCTTCGAGAATGCTGATCAGTTCGTCCGCGGACAATACCCCGGCATTTTTCAACGCCTGGGCATGAGCTGCGCTAGCCGCCAGTTCGTACTTCAGTAACCGGCGGTCAAAGTCAAATGACCGCTGCCAGCGCTCGAATTGCCGATCGAGCGGCTGGCGGAAACGCCCTGACCACATCTTCATCGTGCAACCTCCACCCGGGCCAGCGCGCGGGTTCGCGACGGAAGTCCGAGGATTCGAATGAATCCCGCCGCGTCCTTTTGATCGTAGCTTTCCCCCATGGTGAACGACGAAAGATCGGTGCGATAGAGTGAGTGTTCCGATTGCCGGCCCACTATCGAAACATTCCCTTTGTACAAAGAGAGCGTCACGCTACCGGTGATTTCGGTTTGCGTGCTGGCGACAAAAGCGTCAAGCGCCTCACGCAGCGGCGTGAACCACAATCCGAAGTAGACGAGTTCGGCGTACTTCAGCCCAACATGCTGTTTGAAGTGCGCGACTTCGCGTTCCAAACAGAGCGCCTCGAGTTCGCGATGCACTGCGATCAGCTGCGTCCCGCCGGGCGTTTCATAACAGCCGCGCGACTTTATTCCCACAAAGCGGTTCTCCACCAGATCCACGCGGCCGATTGCGTTGCGCGAGCCGATTTCGTTCAGCAGTTCGACCAGCGATACCGGGTCGAGTTTCATCCCATCCACCGCGACGGGAATACCTTTCTCGAAACCAATTGTGACCTCTTCGCCCTTGTCCGGCGCCTCTTGTGGAGAACGCGTCATCTGCCATGTCGAAGCCAACGGTGCATTGGCGGCATTTTCGAGCTCCCCTCCTTCATGGCTGAGGTGCCACAAATTGCGATCACGGCTGTGGATTTTCTCACGGCTCGCCGCCACCGGAATTCCGTGCCGCTCAGCGTAATCCAGGCAATCCTCGCGAGATTTCAGGGACCACTCCCGCCACGGCGCAATCACTTTCAATTCCGGCGCAAGCGCCTGATAGGTCAATTCAAAACGAACCTGATCGTTGCCCTTGCCAGTGCAACCGTGTGCCACGGCGGTAGCGCCTTCGCGCAAGGCAACCTCGACTTGATGTTTTGCGATTACCGGACGCGCCAGTGAAGTGCCCAGCAAATACTTATGCTCGTATACCGCGCCCGCCTGCAGCGCGGGGAAAACATATCCGGTGAGAAACTCCTCGCGAAGATCCTCCACGACAACCTTGCTCGCGCCCGTGGCGTAAGCCTTTTCGACCACCGCTTCAATATCGTCGCCCTGACCCACATCGCCGACCATCGCAATGACGTTGTAAGAGTAATTGTCTTTGAGCCACGGAATAATAATGGAGGTGTCGAGTCCTCCCGAGTAGGCAAGCACAACTTTTTCAGACATGAGCACTCCTTGCGGGCAGACGATCCTTGCTGCCCAGCAGCAAATACAGAATCGCTTTTTGCACGTGCAGGCGATTCTCCGCCTGCTCGAAAATCAAAGACTGTTCCGAGTCCATCACCGCGTCGGTTACTTCCTGTCCGCGGTGGGCCGGCAGGCAGTGCATGAATACCGCATGGGAGGCGGCTTCCGCCATTAATTCCGCATTGACTTGATAAGGCGGAAAAATCCGCGCTCGTTCGCTTTCTTCTTTTTCCTGCCCCATGCTGGTCCAGGAATCGGTGTAAATTGCATCGGCTCCAGCCGCCGCCTCGTGCGGATCGGTCAGCAACTGAATCTCGGCGCCGGTTTCTTCCGAGATCTCAAGCGCATCGGCAACAATCTGCGAATCGGGCGCGTAGCCCTCCGGAGTCGCAATCCGAATCAACGACCCCAGGCACGCGCACGTCAGCAGCAGGGAGTGCGCCACATTGTTGCCGTCGCCGATATAAGCCAGGCAGCGGTTTTTCAAATCGCCGAAGCGCTCCCGCAGCGTCAAATAGTCAGCCAGCGCCTGGCAGGGATGCTCCAGATCGCTGAGCGCGTTAACCACCGGCACCGAGGCGTGTTGCGCCATTCCCTCAATCGTCTGCTGCGAGTAGGTGCGCAGCACAATCAGATCCACCCAGCGTTCCAGGTTGTGCGCCACGTCGCTTAGCTGTTCGCGCGCGTCAATTCGTTCATGAGTCTGATCGACAAACATGGCCGTTCCGCCCAGGCTCACCATTCCTGCCTCGAAAGTCAGGCGGGTGCGCAATGACGGCTTCTCGAAGAACATGACCACCTGTCGGCCGGTGAGTGCCCTGCGAAAATCGGCCGGACGCACCTTCATAATTCCGGCGAGGTCCAAAACTGCCCGCACGCCCGAGGGACCAAGGTCTCGAGTCGACACGAGGTCAGGACACCAGAACGCTTGTGGAATTTTATCGAGAGCGACCGCCGCTCCCCTTCGCACATGACTATTCAACCTTGACTCCTTCTTCTGAACCCGAACGCCGGCGGGTTGCGATTTGCAGCGGGCGACCGGCAAACTCATGAACCGATCACCTCCGTGCCACACGACAGCTTGGTGAGATAAAACTGCGGCAACACTTCCACCTGGGTTGCGGGTAGAATTCTCACTCGCCCCACACCTTGCTTCAGCGCCTGCCCGCAGGCCTGGAGTTTCGGCAGCATTCCGCCGCTGATGATCGAACTGTCCACCAGCTCGGCAACCTGTTTTGTGTTAAGCCACGGCATCACACTGCCGGAGGCATCCCTTACTCCGGGCACGTCCGTGAGGAAGATCAAGGTGTTGGCGTGGCACGCCGCAGCGCACGATGCCGCCATTTCGTCGGCGTTCACGTTGTAGTATTCGCCGTCGGCGCCCAATGCGAGCGAAGCCAGTACCGGTATCCCTCCCTGCTGCCACAAGGCTTCGATCCAACACGGCTCCGCGAAACAAATTTCGCCCACAAATCCCAGGTCGCGGCCGCGAACAAATTTCTTGCGTGCACGGAATGTCATGCCGTCTCCGCCGCAGAAACCGATGGCCGGCATGCCTGCCGCCTGAATCGCCGCCACCAGGTTTTTGTTAACCACACCTGCCAATACCATCAGCGCCACATCCCGGGTCTCTGCATCGGTCACGCGCAGCCCGTCCACGAATTCACTCTTCTTCCCCAGTCGCTCGAGCATGCGAGTCAGCGCACTCCCGCCGCCGTGAACCGCAACCACGCGGTGGCCATCCTGCGCCAACTCTGCGATGGACTTCGCACATTTTCGCAAAGTTGCGGCATCTTCAATCGCCCCTCCTCCGATCTTCACGACAATCGTCACTGCAACCCCTCCCGCTCTTCCCACCCATACATCAGATTCATGTTCTGCACCGCCTGTCCTGCCGCACCTTTCATCAGATTGTCCACGCACGAAATCAGTACGACGCGTTGCCCATCCTCCGCCAGGCAAAAACCAAGATCGCAATAGTTTGTATGCAGCGAAAACTGCAACTGTGGAAGTCTTGGCGTCGCAAACACTCGCACCCAGTGCTTGCCGCAATAGAAATCGCGCAGGCAGGATTCCACTTCCGCAGCCTTCATGGTTCGATTCAGGCGCAAGTAGATGGTTGACAGAATCCCACGCGGAATGGGCAACAGATGCGGAGTAAAAATCAATTCCGCATCGCCCAACCCTAACTGCTCCACCATCTCTCCCAGATGCCGGTGATCGAATACCGAGTAGGCGGAGAGATTGTCCGCCACAGAAACGAAATGTGTGCGCGAGGTAGGTGACTTGCCCGCTCCCGAAGCTCCCGACTTTGAGTCCGAGATAATCCCGTGCTCGCGATCAACCACCCCAGCCCGCAATAGCGGCGCCAATGCCAGAATCACCGAAGTCGCGTAGCAACCGGGATTCGCCACCAACTGAGCCGTCGCAACGCGGTCGCCGTTCAATTCCGGTAGCCCATAAATCGCCTTCGCCGTCAACTCTGCAGCTGTGACTGCACTCGCATCCTGAAACGCGTAAATCGCACAGTGCTGCTCCTGCTTGAGCCTCCACGCCCCACTCAGATCAATCACCCGCAAACCCTGTGCGATCGCCTCAGGCACAAGCGACCGCGACGCTTCGTGGGGAGTCGCGAGAAAAAGTAACTGCACCGCCTGCCGTTTCAGCTCCGCCCACGAAAGTGCGCGCAACGGATAAGCTCCGTTGCCCGACAACTCCGGAAATATTTCGGCTAAGTCTTTCGCCCCATCGCTTCCGCCATCACGCCGCAACAGCACAGGATTCTGCAGTCGCGGATGGCGCTCTAGAATCCTTGTCAACTCCAATCCTGAATAGCCACTCGCTCCCAGCACCGCGCACTTGAGCTTCGCTGACATCAGCCGAGCATCTCCTCAATCCGAGCCGCAACCTTCTTCGCAGCGTCCTTATCGGGGCAAACGAGCAAGATCGCATCGTCACCGGCAATCGTTCCCACCACTTCCTCCCAGTCCTGCTCGTCGAGCGCCGCCGCCACGGGCTGTGCGCTGCCAATGATGGTCTTCACCACCAGCAGGTTCTGCGCCGGGCGAACATCCAGCACAAACTCGCGAACCAGCCGTTGCACCGGAGGCAAAGCCAAACCGGCTGCGCCTTCCCCTTGCGGCAAGGTGTAGCCCGCAGCCGTCTTGCTCAGGTTCAGGTCGCGAATATCCCGCGACAGCGTTGCCTGCCCCACCCTGAACCCCCGCTTGCGCAGAGCCCGCTGCAAATCTTCCTGATTGGCCATGGGCCCATCCCGCAACGCCTCCAAAACCGCTCTCTGGCGCAACGCTTTATTCATTTTGAATATTTATTCATCTTAGTGAATAAATATTCTATATCTTACAGGTCACGCTCTTCCTGTCAAGTAAAAATCGCACATCCGGTTCACCTCGTTCCTTGCCAGGAATTCGTAGCCGCGGATGATCAAAGGCGGCGCGAGCGCAGATTTCCGCCCATACTGAAAAATGGGAGCGTGACTGTCGATTCTTGCTAGACTACTGGCGGTTCGAAAAGCCGCCCGACATCACAGGAAGCACGTCGCCTCATGAACAGCCCGTTTTCGCTGCCCGCCGAGTTGATTGCCGAGTTCCTCGGAACCTTCGTCTTGATTCTCTTCGGCACAGGCGTAGTAGCCATGGTGGTTTTGTTCCCCTCGACCGCACCCGTCGCCACCGTTCACGGCGGCTACACCAACATCACATTGGGGTGGGGACTGGCGGTAACCATGGGAATCTATATTGCGGGAAAGGTTTCAGGCGGCCATCTCAATCCGGCAGTCACTCTCACCTTGGCTGTATTCCGCGGTTTTCCCTGGCGCAAGGTGTTACCGTATTCCATCGCGCAGACCGCGGGCGCATTCTTTGCCGCCGCTCTTGTATACCGGAATTATCTGCCAGCCTTTCGGCAGCTCGATCCTCAGCTGGAAAGAACCGCGGGAGTCTTCACGACATTTCCGGCTTTTCCGGCATGGCCTCAGGCCGGATTTCTCGATCAGGTGATAGGCACGGCACTGCTGCTGCTGCTGATATTGGCCATCACTGACGAGTTCAACGTTCCTCCCGGAGCTAACCTCGCGCCTCTAATGATCGGGTTAGTCGTCGTGGCGATCGGCATGAGCTTCGGCGGCATGCACGGATATCCCATTAATCCCGCGCGCGATTTTGGCCCACGCCTTTTTACGGCTGCGATTGGATTCAGAAACAATGGCCTCACCGACGGTTCTCGAGTGTGGTGGATTCCAGTGGTTGCGCCGCTGCTTGGGGGCCTTGTCGGTGCCGCCGTCTATGACTTCGGCATTCGAAGATTTCTCCGCCGCCAATCTTCGCCCAGCCAAAAGTCTTAGGAACAATCGCGGCACGCAGGAGGCTGGATGCGCTACATTCTCTCTCTCGATCAGGGCACAACAAGTTCCAGGGCGCTCGTGTTCGACGATCAGGGCGCGGTTCGTGCCCTCGCCCAGCGAGAGTTCACCCAAATATTCCCGCAGCCGGGATGGGTTGAGCACGATCCCGAAGAGATCGCGGAATCGCAGTTCGCCGTTGCTCTCGAAGCCTTGGCCCAGGCCCATCTGCGGTCCGGCGACGTATCTGCCATCGGCATCACCAACCAGCGTGAAACCGCCATCGTCTGGGACCGCGCAACCGGCAAACCCATCTACAACGCCATTGTTTGGCAGGATCGCCGCACCGCCGAATTTTGCCAGCATCTCAAAACCCAGGGGCATGAAGGCTTGATCCAGCAGCGCACTGGTCTGGTGATCGATGCTTACTTCTCTGCCAGTAAAATTTCCTGGATTCTTAAACAAGTTCCCAACGCGCGTCAACTGGCCGAAGCGGGACGTCTCGCCTTCGGCACCGTCGATGCCTGGCTGCTGTGGAAGCTAACTGCTGGGCGTCTGCATCGAACCGACGCCAGCAACGCCTCTCGTACCATGGTTTTCAATATTCATTCCGGCCAATGGGATAGCGATCTTCTCGCGCTCTTCCAAATCCCTGCTTCGATTTTGCCCGAGGTTTGCCCTTCCAGCGAAGTCTATGGCGAAGTAAGTTCCGTCCCCGGCCTCAATGGAATCCCCATCGCAGGCATCGCTGGCGATCAGCAGGCCGCGCTCTTCGGGCAAAGGTGCACTCACCCCGGCCTCACCAAGAACACCTACGGCACTGGCTGTTTCATGTTGCAAAGTACGGGCAATCGCGGCGTCAAGTCCACTCATCGCCTGCTCACCACCGTGGCCTGGAAAATCGGCGGCATCACCGATTACGCCCTCGAAGGCAGTGTCTTTATCGGCGGAGCCGTAGTCCAGTGGTTGCGCGACGCCTTAGGCGTCATTCGCACCTCCGCGGAAGTCGAGGCCTTGGCCAATTCTGTCCCCAACAATGGCGGCGTTTACTTCGTCCCCGCCTTCGTCGGCCTCGGCGCTCCGCACTGGGATTCCTACGCTCGCGGCGCAATCTTCGGCCTCACCCGCGGCAGCACCGCCGCTCACATCGCCCGCGCGGCTTTGGAGAGCATCGCCTACCAGGTCGCCGATCTCATGGACGCAATGCAAACCGACACCGGCATTCCCCTCACTGAACTGCGGGTCGATGGCGGTGCATCCGCCAACAACGCTCTCATGCAGTTCCAGGCGGATATTCTCGGCGTGCCCGTCGTCCGCCCTTCGATGACCGAGAGCACCGCCCTCGGCGCCGCATTTCTGGCTGGTCTGGCCACGGGCGTCTGGAAGGACGCGCATGCAATTTCAAAGTTGCCGCGGTCCGAACGCCGGTTCGAACCTTGCGTGCCTCGCTCGCAGGCAGAAGACATGCGCCAGCGTTGGAATGAAGCCGTTTCTCGCTCGCGAGATTGGGAGCGCCTCCCACCCGAACCTGCGGCCAGTTCGAAATAGCGCAAAGAACTATCGGAGGCTTCCTTTTGAATCGCCGTAACATCAGGGACAGGACTATTCGGAAAGGAGTCCCATGAAGATTTAGTTGCTCGTGACAATAGAGGCGGGTGCGCCACCTTGGCATTCGCCGGATTCATAATTCCTTCTTCACTCCCCGATCTGCGCCGTTACATCAAAATCAGCACCATGCGAGAGACCAACCGGAGGAATCGGGATTCCCCCCGTCCCATTCACCAAAACCAAACGGCCGTCCATGTCTCCATGAACGGCATTTTGTGCCGTCAACGACCTGAGGTTGACCTAAAGCTCAAGCTTGGGTCCGAATCTTGGGACACTGCCTTGATTACTTTCTGCCAAGCGATCTCCTTAGCCGGCGCCACCGGCAATGCCCAAGTAGTTATTCACCGCGCTAACAGGCACTGAGACGGGTGGCGATCTGCGACACCCTCAGCCGGGTCTTTCAGCTGTATAACAAGGGGGGACTCAAATTAGGATCCCGCTCACGGCCCTTTGTCTGTCTGACGCGCGAGCAACGCGAGACAGGAGGAATCCGCTTCAGACCCACGTATGCGCTCAATTCACATCTCAGCCCATCATCAACGGGCAGCCGGATTTTATCCTCTCATCTGTCGAGCACTTCCGCAGGGAATGCGCCCGACGCCACCATCTTCACGATCAAGGGAACGCTCAGAGAACGATGGCGCCAGATCGTCACCGAGGGCACGAGAGGCCTCGGTTTTTTTCTCGCCACCATCGACGAAGGAATGAAGGAATCGCAGCGCGCGATCTGGAGCCGTGCTACCGGCGCCTCTCAGGGATTGCGGGATTGCGAGTACCCGAAGTCACCTGGAGTCGCACACTCCAAAAGGAAAAGGCCAATCTGATTTCTCAGACTGGCCTTTATTTATGCCGGCAACGACCTACGCTCCCACACACTTGGCGCGTGCAGTACCATCGGCCCTGCGGGGCTTAACTTCCGTGTTCGGG
>Ga0073928_10002129_pt1 | contig 35278 bp, 34 predicted proteins | sample PaiPotPPA55metaG_FD_76969 | JGI IMG/M metagenome (GOLD analysis project Ga0073928, IMG submission 76969) | Iron sulfur acid spring bacterial and archeal communities from Banff, Canada, to study Microbial Dark Matter (Phase II) - Paint Pots PPA... ... | reverse complement strand
TCGCATCGAGCAGGACGTCACCGCGGCACGGGAAAGTGCCGCACAGGCTGCGCGGTCGGGCGAGGAGCTGATGCGCGCAGCCCAGCGAGCACACGCGGGCGGATCCGCCGAGCTTCTACGCGCCGCAATCGCGCCAGCTGAACTGGCGGCTACAAACGCGAGGACTGCTATGTCCAACCACGCGGATCGACATGGCAACCCAGAAGAGCTGCGGCGGAAGGTCGGATTGGGAGTAGATCGATTGCTGCCGCGCGAGATGCGGCAGTTGCAGCAGCTCTTGACCGTGCCGGAATTGGTCCTGGCGCACTGGTGCCGCAACCAGATTCGCGAACTGTTCCGTGGTCGCGAGGGGCCTGCCTACTCCTAGGGCCGGTCGAAGACTAGGCTCGCGGCAGGGTCAGCGTGAACGTCGTGCCTTCACCTACGGCGCTGACGGCGGTGAGATCGCCGCCCATTCCACGCGCGAGGTCACGACTGATTGCCAGGCCTAGGCCAACGCCTCCCTGCTGACAGCTCGGACGAGTCTGGAGCTGCACGAATGGGGCGAAGATGCTCTCGATCTTGGCGCTTGGAATACCAATGCCAGTATCGCGAACGTTTACGCGCACGAACGCCGGCGTTCCCGCGCTCGGTGCCACGTCCACCGAGATGCGTCCGCCAGCGGGGGTGAACTTGATCGCGTTCGTGAGGAGATTGAGAAGAATCTGCTGGAGCTTTTCCTTGTCGGCGCGCACCGAGATCGCCAACTCATCGGCACCGAGCGGATCTGGCGTGACATTGCAGGTCAGATCCGCAGTCGAGACCAGCGGCTCAACTATCGAGACGACGTTGGCAAGCAAGGGCGCCAAGCGAAATTCCTCAACCACGTACTCGACGTGCCCCGTTTCGATGCGCGCCAGGTTCAGCACGTCGTTGATCAAGGAGAGTAGGTGTCGCTGGCTGCGCTGGACGCGGCCCAGCGCCTCTTTCTGCGCGTCATTCACCTCGCCATACACACCCATTTCAATCAGCTGCACGTGACCGCTAATGGCGTTGAGCGGCGTGCGCAGCTCGTGACTCATGACCGCGAGGAACTGACTCTTAGCGAGGTTGGCGGCTTTGGCGTCCGAAAGAGCGAGAAGCAACCGGTGTTCGAGCTCCCGCCGATTCTCTATTTCGGTCTCGAGCGCGCGAGCACGCTGCTGCAGTGCACTGATCTCGATCGCGCGGGCTGCGTCGTCGCCTTGGGTGTACCGTTCAGTGGGGACGACGCGAGTATGCTGACGGCAGATTTCTTGGAACTGGGCCGCGTGGGCTTCCTGGGAGAAATTGCCCATCGCGTACGCACACATGAGCGAGAAGCCGTGCGTGTTTGCAAGCTCATTCCAAAGCTCTTCGAGCCGTATTGCGCCGTCCGGATTGCCGTCCGCCCACAGCACATTGACCATCTCGCCATACACGCGTGCGGTCGCGTGCGTGCTTCCGTGCAAGGATCGGTCGATCGCACTCCCCAGCGCCGCCCGAAACCGTTTGGCATCTGGCTTTGAGCCAGCCATGAAAGTGGCAAGCAAGGCGCGCGCATCAAGCAGCGTGTGAGTGCCTGTCGCGCCCGGGCGATCAATATCGAACCCCTTCGACTTCAGTCGATGTGCTATCGCTTTGCGGTGAGGCTCGGTGGCAACCACGATGAACGGCTGCCCCACGGCGAGTCCGCCCGCGAGAAAGTCGGCAACGGTGTCGGCCAGAAAGGTCTCGTCCTCGTAGAACTGGACTGCATGGCTGTGGCCCGGCCCCTGCTGAGCGCCGTTGGATTGATGAGCCGGCGGCCGTGAGCGGGTGTCAGTCGTCAACAGACTGCCAAGCGATTCCAATGCTATAACCTCTTGTTGGACAGGATTGTGCAACTCGGACGAAGCAAGCTGTCTTGGGGCCCGGGCTCCGCCTACGCAATTTCCGGGCTCCTTAGTTGAGGAGCGACGCTCGTCGGGTTCCGGCCGGGAACGCCGGGGCAACGTAATGCCTTAAGTCTCAAACTCATATAGTGAGGAACGGCCGCGCTCGCCGCGCCCGCGGCCGTTTAGCGGTATCCGGCCGCCTGCATCTCGAAGAGCTCCGCGTAGACTCCGCCTCGTGCGATGAGCTGCTGGTGTGTGCCTTCTTCGATTACATGACCGTTGCGGAGCACAATGATGCGGTCCGCCATGCGCACCGTAGAGAAACGGTGCGAGATCACGACCGCCATGCGGCCGCCCATTAGCTCAGCGAATCGCTGGAACACGCCATACTCAGCGCGAGCATCGAGCGCGGCAGTCGGCTCGTCGAGGATTAGCAGCTGCGCCGTGCGCATATAGGCGCGCGCGAGGGCCACCTTCTGCCACTCTCCGCCTGACAAGTCGACGCCATCCGCGAATCGCCTGCCGAGCATCTGCCTGTAGCCGTGCGCGAATCTTGGGAGCAGCGAGGAAGCCAGCGAGCGCTCGGCGGCATCCGCGATCGGAGCCAGCGTGCCATCCCGCACCAATGCCTGCGCTGTGTTTCCGCTCGCGGCCGTATCGCCAATCGCTTCAGCACGACGGGCCTCGAGGTACCTGCGTGACGCCTCGATCTCACCAACGCCCACGTTCTCGTCGAACCGCATGTCGTACTCCACGAAATCCTGGAAGATTACGCCAATGGCTCGACGCAGCGATGCGAGGTCGTACTCGCGGAGATCAACCCCGTCGAGCAGGATCCGACCTTCGGTCGGCTCGTACAGACGAGCGATCAGTTTCGTGATGGTCGTCTTGCCGGCGCCGTTCTCACCAACCAAGGCCACCCGCTCGTGCGGCCGTATGGCGAGGTTGACGTTCCGCACCGCCCAGCGCTCACTCCCGGGGTACTTGAATCCCACGTTCTCGAAGACGAAGCCTTCGCGAATCGGATCAGGCACGGGCGGAGCGCTGGTGCGAGAGTAGATCGACGGGCGCATGGCGAAGAACGTGAACAGGTCACGCAGACTGAGGCTCTGCGTGTAGATGTCGCTCGCAGAAAGCAGCAGCCGTTGAATCAGATCGCGGCTGCGCATGAAGGCACCGGCCAGCAGGGTCAGCGTCCCGATCGTGATCGATCGAGAGAGCGCGCGAAGGATGATGATCGCGTACGCGGCGTAATAGCCGAGCGTGCCGATGATGGACAGCAGCGCGCTGGCGATTCCCTTCCGAATCGAAAGCTGCTTGTTCTCCTCGTAATATCGGTGGGCTAGAGTCGTGTAGCGTTCGGTGAGCCAAGGCGCGAGGCCGAACATTTGGACTTCCTTAGCGGTCTCGTCGCTCGCGCCGATATAGCGCAGGTAGTCGAGCTCCCGCCGCTCCGGCGTGCGCCGGAAGAGCAGCGAATAACCCAGCGCGGCGTAGTGGGTCTCACCCACAAAGCTCGGCAGTATCGCCGCGATGAGGAGAACGAGAAGCCAGGGATTGTAGGCCACGAGGGCGGCAGCCAGCGTCGCGAGCGTAAGCGCGTCCTGCCCCATGCCAAGCAGCTGGGCCGTAAGGCCTATACGTGCAGTCGTTTGTTGGCGTGCTCGCTCGAGATGGTCGTAGAACGCCGGGTCCTCGAACTGCGCGAGGTCTAGAGTCGCGGCGTGCGCCATGAGGCGGGCGCTGACGTGGTTCGTGAACAGGTCGCCAAGCAACGACTCGACCAAGGCCGAACCACGTGCGAGAAGCTCCCCGACTAGTACGATCGCAAGCTCTATTGCGACGTATCGCCAAACGCGGATGGCCGCGAGACCGCTAAGTCCGGCCGCCGACTCGTGGATGACCGAGTCGATAATGAGCTTTCCGACCCAGAGCGACGCAATGGGGACGAACCCGCGGACGATCCGTAGAGCGACCATCGTAACCGTATAGAGCCGATTCGTTTCCCAGACTAAGCCAACGAGCTTGGGAAGGTTGGCGAGCACGGCGACCTTTTCGCGCCAGCTCTGCGGCTCGTCAGTCGTGCCGCGCGGCGCGGGTGGCGCCGGCGGCGGGTGTGAAGTCACGCCGATCGAGGTCACGACGAAGGCTAAGCGATTGGGGGCGTATATTGCGCGCGTGACCGTTCGTGAATCGGCTTCGCTCGCGGCGCTGACCGCGCGGGTGGTTGATTACGCCGGGCTGTTTCCGCCGGCAGGCCTCGAGATGCCGGACGCAGTCGAGGCATACGCGCGATACCTCACTGACCCGCACGGCGCGATCGTGGGCCGTTTCGTCGTCCCGGTCGCGCGGCTGGCTGAGCTGGCCGATTCCGCGGCGAGACTCTGGCTTGGGAATCAAGCGCCGTGGCGGGTGGCCGCGCTCGCCGGCTCAGATCAGGCGAGCGATGCGCGCTGCATCGCGGAATTCAATGCCAAGTACCGTGGTCACGCAGAGATCGATGGCGTCGAGGTCAAGGCCGCGACGCAGACCGAAATCTCGACGGCCGTCGCCGCGTTGGCAGCATCGGTATCGGCCTCGCGCGTTTACGTGGAGATCCCGGTCGATTCCATGTCCCTCGTCCCGGCTATCGCGAAATCGGGCGCAAGCGCCAAGATCCGCACGGGTGGCGTTACCACGGATGCTTTTCCATCCGCCTCCGAAGTCGTGCGCTTCATTGAGGTGTGCCGCGACCACAAGGTCGCGTTCAAAGCGACCGCAGGGCTGCATCATCCGCTCCGCGGTAGATATCGGCTCACCTACACGCCCGATAGTCCGGTGGGATGGATGCATGGATTTCTGAACGTCTTTCTTGCGGCTGTATTCATTCGTGAGGGGCTTGGCACGCGGGAGGCGGCTTCGCTCATGGAAGAGCAGGCGCCAGCCGCATTCCGGTTCGACGATGCCGGCGCGGCCTGGCGGGATCATACGCTCACGGTAGACAAAATCCGCGACGTTCGCGACCATTTCGCGCACGCGTTCGGGTCCTGCTCATTCCGCGAGCCAGTGGACGACCTGACCGCGCTCGGGCTGCTCTAGAATGGATCCGACCCACGATCCTGGGTTACGGTCCTGGGTCGACTCGGCCAACGTGCCGGAGACCGATTTCCCGATCCAGAATCTGCCTCTGGGAATCTTTAAGACTGGGAGCAGCGACACGGGACACGCTGGAGTCGCGATCGGCGACCGGATTCTTGATGTAGTCGCGGCTCTGGACGCAGGAGTCTTCAACGGCGCCGCCGAGGAAGCTGCTGAGCAATGCTTAGGTGGGGAGCTCAACGACCTGTGTGCCGCGGGCCGCGGAGCGCAGCGCGAGCTCCGCACTCAGATCAGTGCGTTTCTGGCCGCGGATAACGAACGTGTACGACGCGACCCTGGTCTTGCCGACCGGGTGCTAGTGCGGATGGCCGACGCACAGCTGCGTGTACCGGTGGCGGTGGGTGACTACACGGATTTCTACGCATCGGTGTTCCACGCGACCAACGTCGGGAAGATGTTTCGCCCGGATAACCCGCTCCTGCCCAATTACAAATACGTCCCCATCGGCTATCACGGGCGCGCGTCGTCGCTGGTGATTAGCGGCACGACGGTGCGGCGACCCAACGGGCAGACGAAGGCGGACAATGCGCCAGCGCCGACGTTCGGGCCCACGCGGGCTCTCGACTACGAGGCCGAGGTGGGCCTCATCATCGGCTCCGGCAACACACTCGGCGAGCCGATCGAGATCGACGCTGTCGAGTCGCATATCCTGGGACTGTGTCTCGTGAACGACTGGTCTGCGCGCGACGTGCAGACGTGGGAGTACCAGCCGCTGGGCCCATTTCTCGCCAAGAGCTTTGCCACGACCCTCTCGCCGTGGATTGTCACGCTCGATGCGCTGGAGCCGTTTCGCGTGCCGGCATTCGCTCGGCCGGAGGGTGATCCCGGCCCGCTGCCTTATCTGTCGTCGGCGCGCGACGCGCAGAGTGGCGGAATCGATGTCATGCTGGAGGTGTTACTTACGTCGCAGCGGATGCGAGACGCTGGGACGCCACCGATGCGGCTCAGCCGGAGTCGCTTCGCCGACATGTATTGGACAGTGGCGCAGATGGTCGCTCACCACTCGAGCAACGGCTGCAATCTGCGTCCCGGCGACCTGCTCGCGAGCGGCACTGTGTCCGGGCCCACGCCGGATTCCCTTGGCTGCCTTCTGGAGCTCACCGCCCGAGGTGCGCGTCCACTGACCCTGCCAACCGGCGAGCGGCGCGCGTTCCTCCAAGACGGCGACGAGGTGACGCTCCGAGCGACCTGCCAAAGTGCAACCGCACGGCGGATCGGGTTTGGCGAGTGTCGAGGAACGATCGTCGCGTCGCGGCCCGTCTAGCGCTTCTGTGCGATCAATTGGGAGGGGGCACCGACTCAGCTCCAATGTCCCGCATCGCGTTCTGCTGGCGCGGCCTCTCGCAGCAGCGCCTCGAGGTCGAGCGGATCGGTACGCATTGCTATGGTGCCGGCCGGGGTGCGTGGCCACGCGGCGCGCGGGCGATCCCAGTAGAGCTCTAGGCCGTTACCGTCGGGGTCCGTCAGGTAAATGGCCTCGCTGACGCCGTGGTCAGAGGCTCCCTGTAGTGGGGCGCCTGCCTCGATGACTCGGCGGACGGCGGCCGCTAGGTCGGCGCGCGTGGGATAGCGAATCGCCGCGTGGTACAGGCCCGTATGGCCCGGCGGCGGCGGTGCTCCGCCCGCGCTTTCCCATGTGTTGAGACCGATGTGGTGGTGGTACCCGCCCGCAGACAGGAACGCGGCCTGGCGACCGTATCGACTCGTAAGCTCGAAGCCGAGAACCCCACTGTAGAAGGCGAGTGCCCGATCGAGGTCGGCCACCTTTAGATGTATGTGGCCGACGTCCGTGCCGGAGGGGGCGGTATACGGAGGATTCACATTCGACATCGACCATCTCAAGCCCCCGCTGGCCCAGAGAGTTCCACTAGCGCCGCGGTATACCGGGCCCGTCCCTATGTCCCCTACACGATCTTCCCGAATTTCCTCTACACAAGTGCAATGCTTCGCAGTAGGTTGAAATCTCCGAGTTTCGCGGCACTGAGTGCGCGACGCGCGGTGCGCTGGCGACATTGTCGCCGAGGTGGCCATGAAAAGGTTGATCGCGCTCTCCGTGCTCGGCGCGCCCACCATGTTGGCGTGCGCATCATCGCAGAAGCACAACGACCTGGCGCCGATCGTTCCGCCGGTGACGCTGGAAGTCATCAACAACGGCTGGATCGACGCTATCATCTACGTCTATCACTCCGGCCAGCGCTACCGACTCGGTTTTGTCAACGCGCACGCGCGTGCGAACTTCCACGTGCCGGCCCCCGAGACCTACGACGGCGACCTGCAGTTCTACATCCATCGGATGGCCGAAAACGATCTGGTAACTGACATGGTACATGTCAGCGACGGCGTTCACCCTGTCCTGGAGATCGAAATGGAGCTGGGCATGACGAGCCTCGCTCTCTTTCCGGACAATCGAACCGTCACGGACGACAGCTCGCAGTAAAGCGTAGCAGCGGCGTCTTAACACGACAGGCTGCCCTTGCTTCGACCAGTGAACGGGCCGTAACCTACCTTGTGTCCGCGACGACGGTCCCTTCCAACACGCCGGCCGCCGCGCCTTTCTATGATGGGCGCCGCCGTGTAGTTGTGACAGGCATGGGGGCCATAACCCCGCTGGGGCTCGATGTCCCCACTTTCTGGAAGGCCCTTCTAGCTGGCACCAGCGGCGCAGCAGCCATCACAAAGTTCGATACGTCGCGATTCGATACCCAGTTCGCGTGTGATGTCAAGGATTTCGACGCGTTGAACTACATGGAGCGGAAGGAGGTCAAACGCCTTGACCCCTTTTGCCACTACGCAGTGGCGGCCGCAGACGAGGCGCTTCGCGACGCGGGAATAGATACCGACACGCTGGCCGAGGGAGACCGCAATCGTGCCGGGGTAATCTTTGGAACCGGCATAGGCGGCCTCGACACCTTCCAGCGCCAGACTGAGGAGTTTGTGCGCGGAGGCCCGCGCCGCCTGTCTCCGTTCTTCATTCCTATGATGATCCCAGACATGGCGAGCGGCGTGATCGCGATTCGCCACGGACTTCGCGGTCCGAACCACTGTGTTGTCTCCGCCTGTGCTACCGGAAACCACAACATTGCCGATGCGGTGGACCATATCCGGTCAGGCGATGCCGATTTTGTGCTGTGTGGCGGCAGCGAAGCCGCAATCACGGAACTCGGGCTCGGTGGATTCAGCGCGATGAAGGCGCTTTCCACACGCAACGACGACCCAGCCACGGCCAGCCGGCCGTTCGACGCTACGCGCGACGGCTTCGTAATGGGCGCCGGCGCCGGCGCGCTGGTGCTGGAAGCATTGGAGCACGCCGAACGGCGTGGCGCGCGCATATATGCTGAGGTCCTGGGAGTCGGCGCCTCGGCCGATGCCCACCCAGCTACTGCGCCGCACGGCGTGCGACCACATCCGGAAGGGCTGGGTGCCCGTCTGGCCATGGAGCGGGTTCTAGAGAGCAGTGGGATAGCACGCGATGAGGTGGATGCGATCAACATGCACGCGACGTCCACGCCGCTCGGTGATACGGCGGAAAGCAAAGCTGTACGGACAGTATTCGGCCCGCTCGCTGACAAGCTCACGGCCACGTCTACCAAGAGCATGACTGGGCACATGCTCGGCGCAGCCGGAGCGGTCGAGGCGATTGCGTCAGTCCTGTCGATTGTGAATAGTGTCGTCCCGCCGACGATCAACGTCACGAACCTCGATCCCGCGTGTGACGTGCCGCTTGCTTTGAACAAGCCAGTATGCCGGACAGTGCATGTCGCGCTGAGCAATGCATTCGGGTTTGGCGGGCACAATACCACAGCCGCATTTCGCGCGATCGACACGTAGCGAAGACAGCATGACGGCTCCGCCGGCTCCCGTGTCCTCGGTCGATGTAAGCGACCTGCGCCCGATCACGTTATTTGCTGACCTTGCCGATGACGAATTGGCCTGGATCGCAGAGCGTTCGGAGCAGCTGCGGCTCGAGCCTGGAGGCGAGTTGTTCGAGCAAGGCGCGCCGGCAGACCACATGTACATGATGCTGGAAGGAACCATCGAGGCGCGTCGGCCACAAAACCGTCCCGACGAACCCACGTTTCGCTTCAGTCAGGGCGAAATCTCCGGCATGATCCCGTTCTCGCGGATGACCACATTTGCCCGTCAGGCCAGGGCCGTCACCGCCGTTCGCGTCGCGCGGCTACACAAGAAGCATTTCCCCGACCTGCTGCATCGAATTCCCGTCCTGGAGCCAAGGCTTGTCGGGCTTTTAACGGACCGCGTACGCGAGACTACTCAGCGCGATCAGCAGTACGAGAAGCTGGTATCCCTCGGCAAGGTGGCAGCCGGTCTGGCGCACGAGCTAAACAATCCGGCGGCCGCGGTACGTCGCGCCGCGTCTGACCTTCGCAGCCGCCTCGACACCGTCGGGCGCTTGACCACGGCGCTGATCGCCTCGGGCATCGACGAGACTGGAATGCGCGCGCTAAACGAGCTGCGAAGGAACACGGCCCAGCGTGCCATACCCGCGGAGCCAATCGATGCCCTTACCCGAACGGACCGTGAAGAGGCACTGGGAGATTGGTTGCGTAAGGCGGGCGTGAGCGAGCCGTGGGTAGCAGCGGCGACGTTTGTCGATGCCGAAGTCAGCGCGTCCGACCTGGAGATGGCGCTCAAGTCAGTGCCAGACGGCGCCAGGTGCGTCGCCCTGGAATGGCTCGAGTGTGAGGTAGCCACTAATTCGCTGCTGAGCGGCGTCGAGTCTGCGAGCACCCGAGTCGCCGAGCTGATAGGCGCGATCAAAGTATTCAGTCACATGGATCGCACGCAGGATAAGGAGCGGGTTGACGTGCGCGCGAACCTGGAGAACACACTCAAGCTGTTCACGCATCGGATCCGCGAGAAGAAAATCGTCCTCGATCGCTCCTATGCGCCCGATGTGCCGCAAGTGGTTGCGTATCCGGGGGAGCTCAACCAAGTGTGGGCCAATCTGGTTTCGAACGCTATCGACGCCGTGGACATCGGCGGCCAGATCGGGCTTCACCTTCGACAAGGCGGTGAGTGGCTGGTTGTCGAAGTTCGCGACAACGGATCGGGGATCCCGCCCGAGATCCGCGACCGCATCTGGGAGCCATTCTTCACGACTAAGGAAGCCGGTCACGGCACAGGCCTCGGCCTCGATATCGTCCGGCGAATCGTCGTGCGCCGTCACGGCGGAGAGATAGAAATCGACTCGACGCCTGGCGACACGCGGTTCATCGTGCGGCTGCCATTGGCCGCAGGTCCCTGACTGGAGGTCGCCGAGCGCGACCTATCCGCTTCGTGCTTCTACGAGCGCGCGATCGACTGTTGGCATGGCGTCGCCTACCACGTCTTCGACATACAGCAGTTTCACGCCGACCATGACGGCCGCGAGTATCGGCACGGCTACCATGAGTCCGAGAAACCCGAAGGCCAGCGTCATCAACGCTTGCGCGGTAATTGTTACGGCTGGTGGCAGGTCGATCCGCCCCTGCATCAGCAGCGGGATCAGCACATTTGACTCGATTGCCTGGATCACGAGATAGCAGATCAACACCGAGAGCGCTTTGGTTGGCGAGTCTACTAGCGACATTGCGAGGGCCGGAATAACCGCCAAGGTTGGGCCGATCGTCGGGATGAATTCCAGTAGCCCGGCGATCACTGCGAGCGCGAGCGCTGCTTTGACCTTCAAGATTGAGAGCGCGACAGCCCACACGATCGCGAGCATGGCCATCGCGATGAATTGCGTGAGAAGCCATTGCCGCAGCGTCTCCGCCATGGCGGTAAGAACGTCTCCCACGCGGGCGCGTGAGCGGTGCGGCACCAAGTGCATGATGCCGCGATGGTACTGCTCCGGGTCCGCCGCAACGTAGATAGCGACGAAGAGGACGAGCAGCGCGTAGACGATGATCTCGATGGTGGAGCCGACAAAGCCGAACAGTCGGCCGACCACGGGACCTAGGCTCTCCGCGAACCGTGCACCAAGCCCCTCGGTCGGCGGTTTTTGGTCGCCCTGGGGCGCTGCTGGTTGCTGAGTGGGCGGGGCCGCTTGCTGCGGGGGCCGCGGGGGCTGCGTTGGCTGCGGGGGTTGCCCGGCCGCGTTTGGTGGCGTAGTCGGTTGTGGGGCGCGGGACTGACTCGGAGCGGTCCCGGGCGGCTGGCCCGTGATCTTGTCGATGGCGCCGCTGAAGCGTGCGTTTGCCCAACGAACGACCTCGTCTATGGCTTCGGGGGCTCTCGATTGCAGCTCACGGACCTGGGTCGTTAGCGTCGGTGCAGTCAGAGCGCCGAGGCCGACGATCGCGGCGATTATCGCAAGTAGCAGCGTTGGGGCGGCAATTCCGCGCGGCACGTGGAAGCGTTGCAGCCGATCGACGCCAGCACCGAGGCCCAGCCCGAACAGAACGCCGAGGAAAACGGCGAATATGACAGTGCTGGCATACCAGAGTCCTCGCGCGGCCGCAACGACGGCGATGACGAGTGCTGCAGCGCGCACGATATCGCGGGAGCGCCAGCCTGGTGTGCCCGTACTCACTTGGCCAGGTCCTTCGCGTAGATCAACTTGTCGTCACCCTCGCGATAGAAATTCGGGATCCGGGCCACGAGCGAGTAGTTGCTACTCTCGTAGAAGTGGACCGTCGGCGCGTATTTATCCAGGGATGATGTCTCGATCAAGAGCGTTCGCCCGCCCCGGCGCCTGACCTCGCCTTCCGCGAACTGCGTTAGCTGGCGGCCGTAGCCGCGCCCTTGAACTGCCGGGTCGACTGCGATCCAGTACAGGTCGTAAGTAGAATCGGTGAGCGGCGTCGGACCAAAGCAGACGTAGCCGCGCACGCCACCGTTGTCCGGGTCGTCGAGCACATAAGTCAAGTAGTCGCTCGCCTCGCTGGCAGCGAGCCACTCGTCGATGAGTTCCATTGCCGTCGCCACTTCCGAGGCTGTGAAAGTGTCCGTGGCGACAATGATCTCGCGCACTCGCTCGCGGTCCGCGTGAGCGAGCGGTCGAATTGCAGCGGCCACGATAGCTACTCCCATCCTTCCGCCGCGAGTGCCTCGTGCAACTGGTCTGGGTGTTTGCGGTAGCGTCGCTCCAGTTTGCTCGATTCGTCGTGGGCCGTGTCGTAGTCCATGCCCTGCTCCATCAGGTTTCGCTCGTGCAACTCGTGGAATAGCACGAAGCCCTTCTCGATTTCCTCGACATCGTCGTCGATCCACACCTCGCCGTGCGGGACGTATTCGTACACGTGCTCGTGGCCTCCCTCGGTGAACTCGATATCGAACACACTCCGTACTAGGCGGCCTTTCACAATCCATACCTGAACGCCGCTTGGCAGCGTCTTCCAGAGGCGAACGTGAACGCGGCTGGGGTCCGGGAGAGACTTGCCAGGCGCAACCTTCTGAAGGTCGCCCGACTTGGCCCGCATCCGCCGTTCCGCAGCGCAGGCGGCAAGACGCGCCACATCGTAGCTCTTGCCCTGGAGCATGAGCCGGCGCTCTTCGAGCGCGTGCCGGATGAAGAATCGCTGCTCGTCCGGATCGGCTTCTTTATCGAGCCAGATCTCGTCGCGCGGGATCTCCGAGACGGAGAAATGGTGGCCGAAGTTGCTGAATTCCTCGTCGATGTTCTTTCGCACGTACGCCCCATCGACCAGCCAGATTCCCACTGGCCCCCGGTGCCGCACGCATGCCACGTAGGGCGGCTTGCGAGAAGTGGTTGGGACAGCCTTCGGGACTCGTCGAACGACCCGTGCCCGTGTCTTTTTCGCCGCCATGCTGCTCCTCTGTACCGAGTGTGGTGCGGAGCCTATCACTCCCACGCCCGGGGGGCCAGGGCGGCGCCGATAGGACCCGTCCGTTAATAGGTTATGCTAAGCACGGCTTCACCATGCGAACGATACTGCTGCTTCTCTCGTTAGCCGCCGTCGGGCACTCGCAGTCGGCCGTTTCCGCGCCCTTGCGGCCGGATTCTGCCAAGACTCCGGGTGCGACGATGGCAGTAACCGTCCAGGACATCTGCACGCCCGGCTACACAAAAAAAGTTCGCAGCGTACCGATCGCAGTGAGGCGAGAGGTATTCGACAGCTATGGCATCACGACCCACGCACCTGGCGAGTACGAGATCGACCACCTGATTCCGCTGGAGGACGGCGGATCCAACTCGATCCGCAACCTGTGGCCCGAGTCGTTTCTCACGTCGCCCTGGAACGCGCACGTGAAAGACAAGCTCGAGAACAAACTTCATCGCGAAGTTTGCGATGGCATCCTCGACATAGTGATAGCCCAACGCGACATCGCGGCCGATTGGATCGCCGCCTACCAGAAATACTTTGGTCGAGCACTGCCGCCGCCGCCACGGCCTCGCTGACACGTACTGACATGACCGCGAACCATAAGCTCACCGCCGTGCTCAAAGGGCGGAGCGTGACCGGCGTCGATCAGGAGAGCACGACTGCCCGCGTGCGCTTTGATGACGGCTCAGTCATGACAGTGCAGCTAGCCACGGGGGACGCCCCTCAAACACCCCAAGCGGCCGGCCGAATACGCGCTGCACGGCAGACCGGAACGACGCTACAACTGGACGACGAGAATGGAGGCACATTGGAGCTTCACACCGCGGAGCCCACCGCAAGCGTAATCGTGCGCACGGCGAACGGCTCGCTCGAGTACGCCGACTGACCTTAGCGGCCGTGCTTAGCTCGAAGGACGCGACCTTAGATGTGGCACGACGCGAGCCCGCGCTTTTCGAGGTAGCGCTGGTGGTATTCCTCGGCGGGCCAGAACGGTTCAGCGGCGAGGATCTGCGTGACGATTGGCCGGCGGAAGCGGCCGCTTCGCTCCATGCCGGCCTTGGAGGCCGCAGCCGCATCTCGCTGCGCATCTGAGTTATAGAAAATCGCTGACCTGTACTGCGTGCCGACGTCCGGGCCCTGGCGATTGAGGGTCGTAGGGTCGTGGTTCTCCCAGAACACGCGCAGGAGATCGGCGTACGACACACGTGAGGGGTCATAGGTGACTTCCACGGCTTCCGCATGGCCGGTGGAGTCGGTGCATACATCCTTGTACGTCGGCTGCTCCAGCCGGCCGCCAGTGTATCCCACCCGCGTTCCTAGAACGCCCGGGATCTGCCGAAACGTCGCCTCGACTCCCCAAAAGCACCCGGCTGCGAAGGTCGCGACCTCGGTCTTGGGCGCGGCCCCATCGGTGCCGCCGGCAGACCTGTCGGCCGCCTCGAGATTCGTATCAGTCATGGCAGTACAATCTAACTTTCTCGTGAGAGAATTTGGGCGCAACAATCGTATAGTTGGGAGCGACCCGCCCCCCGATACTGATAGAGCGTTTAGCGGCGACAGGAACGAGATCCGTTGAGGTGCCGCTTACTATCGAGATCGGAGGACACATGTTGGCGCTGGACGATACCTTGACTGTCGACCCGTTTCTGGAAGGCATAGTCTCCCACGACCTAGCTGAGGACCGCTGGCGCGCGGTTGCCGCCCGCGATCGGCGGCACGACGGCACGTTCGTGTATGCCGTGAGCACCACCGGCGTTTATTGCCGGCCCAGCTGCCCGGCACGCCGCCCGCTGCGCGAGAATGTCTCGTTTTTCGAGACGGCGGCGACCGCAGAGCAGGCTGGGTATCGCCCATGCCGGCGGTGCCGTCCCCATTCGGCGGACGGTACATCCACCGAGCGCAGCGTACGGGCAGCGCGCGCGTTTCTTGACTCGCATGAGCAGGAGACCGTCAGCCTGGCTCAGCTGGCCCGCGAGGTTGGCCTGAGCCCCTGGCACCTGCAGCGCGCATTCACTCGTCTTGTCGGTCTTTCGCCCAAGGCGTATCAGAACATGCGGCGCGGCGAGCGACTCAGGGCTAATCTGCGGGACGGCGAGACGGTAAGTCGCGCGACCTACGGAGCGGGGTTCGGATCCAGCAGTCGCGTGTATGCGCGGGCCGGGGGCGACCTGGGGATGACCCCAGGTGCATACCGTCGTGGCGCCCTGGGTGAGACGATTCGATATGGGATCACGCCGACCGCCATCGGCCGGCTTCTCGTGGCGGCGACCGAACGCGGCGTCGTGGGCGTCACCCTCGGCGATTCAGACCGAGCGCTGACGGACGCCCTCAAGCATGAATTCCCGAGCGCGCGGATCCTGCGTGACGACGATACGGTGGGCCCGTGGACGGTCGCGATCGTGACGTTCATCGAGGGGAAAGGCACGACCGCCGATGTGCCACTCGATCTGCATGGAACGGCGTTTCAGGTTCGCGTGTGGCAAGCCTTGCGCGACATTCCGATCGGCAGCACCAGCACGTACAGCGACATTGCATCGGCGATTGGCCAGCCTAGGGCCGTGCGGGCGGTAGCGCGCGCGTGCGCGACCAACCCGGTCGCCTTGGTTGTTCCTTGCCACCGCGTCGTGCGACGCGACGGTAAGCTTGGCGGGTATCGTTGGGGCGACGAACGCAAGCGGCGGATCTTGGAGAACGAGCGCGCGGCGATCACGCAGGGTGCGAGCGAAACACGAAATACGCGGCGCCCATGATGCACAGTGCCGCCCACAGGTAGTCGAGCCGAAGCGACTGGCGCATGTACAGCACGGCGAACGGGACGAACACGGACAGTGTGATGATCTCCTGCAGGATTTTGAGCTGCCCTAGTGAGAGCTGAGTGTAGCCGATCCTGTTCGCCGGCACCTGCAGTAGGTATTCGAAGAGCGCGATCCCCCAGCTCAAGAGCGCGGCGATGTACCACGGCTTGTCGCGCAGGTTTCGAAGATGCGCGTACCAAGCGAACGTCATGAACATGTTGGAGCAGACGAGCAGGAGGGTGGTGCGCAGGAAGACTGACATGGGGAGATGAGGGAAAGGGGCTGAGTGAGTTCGTCGGCGTAAGGCGACTACTGGCTCTAACTTCATGCATGCCGACGAGGCTGCGAGCGCGCGACATCCTGGTGATAGACGTAGGCGGCACGAACATAAAAGTGCTTACCCTGGGGCGTCCGAAACCCGCAAAAATTCCGTCAGGGCCAGGCTACACTCCTCGCGCTCTCGTGGCAGATGTGAAGCGGGTGACCCCGGGATGGCAATACGGGGCGATCTCGATTGGCCTTCCCGGTGTCGTAGCGAAAGGACGCCTCGTGGCCGAGCCACCCAATTTGGGCCGCAGCTGGGTCGGATTCGACTTCGAGAAAGCGTTTGGGCTTCCGGTGCGCGTCATCAACGACGCGGCAATGCAGGCGTTGGGAGCGTATACAGGCGGGCGCATGCTCTTTTTGGGGCTAGGGACAGGGCTGGGCTCAGCGCTAGTGGTTGAAGGAGTGGTCGCGCCGCTGGAGCTTGGCCACCTTCCGTACCGTCATGGTCGCACGTTCGAGGGGTACGTGGGCGCGGCCGGACTCAAACGACTCGGGCGGCGCCGGTGGCGTAATCATGTCGCCGAGGCAATCGCGCTGATAGGCGCGGCGATGGAGCCCGAATACGTCATGCTTGGCGGCGGAAACGCGCATCTCTTTAAGCAGCGACCGCCGGACGTTCAATTGGTAGGTGAGAAAGCAGCGCTGATAGGCGGCTGCCGGCTTTGGGTGCCGCTCCAGAGGGTGCGACTGCGCACCTAGCGAACCATCGCTGCGGCATGCCCAATGCGTTCTGACTGACGGGTTGGGCGAGTTTCGAGCGATGCCGCGGTTTTGGGAGGCTTCAGCCGGATGAGTGTGAGCCCTGCTGCTGGAGGTCAGCGCGACGCAGCGGTCGCGGAATCGCCGCTAATTGGCGCGCGGCCGGAATCGAGCATCGCGCCGAACGCGACCGAGACCGTACGCGCGGCCGAGTCGCCTGAAGCTCGCTCGATCGCCCTCATTGTGATCGCTGTGATAGTCGTCTTCGCGGCATTGTATTTCGCCCGGGACTTCTTCATTCCGCTCGCCATTGCTGTGCTACTCAGTCTCGCGTTGAGTCCCGCGGTGCGCTGGCTTGCGCGACATCGCGTGCCGCCTCCGGTCGGCGCTGCGTTCGTGCTAGTTGTTGGCGTCGCGGCAGTTGCGGGCGGCGCGTACGAGCTCGCGGGACCATTTCGAGTTTGGGTGCAGAACGCACCTGCAGCGTTGGAAAAGGCGACCCGGCGATTGCGGCCGGTAGTTCAGCCGGTCGAGCGAGTCACCAAGGCCGCCGATCAAGTAGCGAGCGCGACCAACGCGGGCAGCCCTAGCCCTCCCAAAGTGCTCGTGCAGGGCCCCAGTTTGAGCAGCCGAGTGTTCGGCACTGGGAGAGCACTCGTAGCGGCCCTTCTCGAAATCATTCTTCTCCTCTACTCACTGCTCGCGGTCGGCGATCTGTTCTTGCAAAAGCTCGTCGATGTGTTACCTCGTCACGGCGATCGGGAGAAAGCCATCAGCATCGCCCGAACGACCGAGGCCTCGATCGCCAGCTATCTCTTGCTGACCACGCTGATCAACATCGGCGAGGGGCTCGTCGTTGCCGGCGTGATGGCCCTTTGGGGGATGCCGACCCCGTTTCTTTGGGGAGCGCTGGTTGCGGTGGCGGAATTCGTCCCGTACGTGGGAATGCTCACCATGCTGGCTGTCCTGACTTTGGCGAGCGTGACCGTATTCGCCGACCTGAGGCACGCCCTGTTGATCCCCGCGTCCTACCTCGCCATCAACTTCGTGCAAGGCAACGTAGTCACGCCATTGGCCATGAGCCGTCGTCTCACACTCAACCCCGTCGTGATTTTCGTGGCCTTGGCGCTCTGGTGGTGGATGTGGGGCATCCCGGGCGCGCTGTTAGCCGTTCCGCTTTTGGCCGTGTTCAAGATTTATTGCGACCACGTCGAGTCGTTGGCCAGCATCGGCGCCTTCCTGGGCGAACGAGACGAGACCGAGCGCCGCCACGTTCTCCGCCGGCGTCGATCTCGCGTGCAGGCGGCTAGTTCGCCGCAGGCGTGAGCGAAGCGCGGCGAGGCGGCGCGCAGTAACGCCGTCAGTTCGTTCTGCTTGAAGCTTTGCGCCACTTGATGCTGCAGCCGATGCTTGCGCGCTGGTCGGGCGGGACTGGGCGGCCTGCGATGACTGCGTCCAGCGCGGCGCGAAGGTCGCGGCCAGTGACGGGCATTTTGTTGCTGGGCCGACTGTCGTCGAGCTGCCCGCGGTACACTAGCGTGCGGTCGGGGCCGAAGAGAAACAAGTCGGGTGTGCAGGCCGCATCGTACGCACGCGCAGTGTCCTGCTCGGCATCATAGAGGTATGGAAAGGTGAAGCCCGCACGCTCGGCTTGTGCTTTGAGCCCTGGAGGCGCGTCGTCCGGATACGCGTCAGTGTCATTGGGGCTGATGCCGACGATGCCGATCCCGCGCCCGCTGTAGTCACGTCCCAAGCGTGCGAGCTCCTTCTCCACGTGCTTGACGAACGGGCAGTGGTTGCAGATGAACATCACGAGGAGCCCGCGGTCGCCAGCGACGGCATCGCGGGCGAAAGTGCGGCCGGTGCGGACATCGGGGAGAGCGAAATCAGGTGCGCGTGTGCCCAGCGCCATCATGGTCGATTCGGTAGCAGACATGCCATCAGAATCCTGCCGCAGATAGGGCAGTTCCTCTGCAGGCGTGAGGCTCTTGGGCGTGCGTAGGCGCGTGTCGAGACTCGCGTCTACGCGGCAAACTGCCGTCAGTTGGCAGCGCTTTTGCGCGCCGTCGATTGTCGGCGATCGTATGAACGTGCTCTTCTGTGACGCCATTCGTGCCCGACGACTCGTGCGATTCGCGTATGGCGGGTATGAGCGCGTCATCGAGCCGCACGCGTATGGCGTCACGCGCGACGGGCACGAGTTACTTAGCGGGTGGCTCGTGAGTGGCTGGAGCGCATCGGCGCCTGGCCAGGGATGGCGTACGTACCGCGTCGATCAACTCAGTGATGCGGTCGCCACATCGCAGAGTTTCACTGCACCGAGGCCCGGGTATCGATTCAACGACCCGCGGCTGCGGACCGTCTACTGCCAGCTCGAGCCGCTCACGGTTTGGCCCGTGTCCTAGCGGTCCCGAAGCCGAGTGGGCAGCTAGTTGGGGACGATGGACTACGGAACTGCCACGATACGGGCATGGGCTGTATTAGGCCCCCAGATTATAGTAGCGATATTGACATATTATCACTACCTTAACCACCCGATGACCCCAAATAGCCTACAACCACCCGCACCCAGCAACACTCTAATAACCCCAACTACAAGCCGGCAGTTGGCCGCTGACGTCGCGATGCTGGTCGCGGACGCACAGGGGTTCCGAGCTCGGTCGTGGGCGGACAATACGCGACGAGGTTATCGCGCAGACTGGGCCGACTTCACTGCATGGTGTTCGGCCCACGGCGCGGTCGCGCTCCCGGCTGATCCGCGGGTGGTCGCGCTGTATCTCACGGCACTGGCGAACGGCTCGCGCGCGCCGGGCGGACGCTGGGCGAGTCGCCCCAAGAAAGTCACGACCATGCGACGCCGGCTATCGGCGATTCAGCACTATCACCAGCAGGCCGGCCATGAGCTGGATACACGGGACCGTGTGCTGCGCGAGACGTGGCGCGGGATTCGGCGGCAGATGGGAACCGCACCGGTCGGCAAATCGCCGCTGGTTACTGAGTATCTGCAGGCGCTGCTGCGCCCGATCGACGCGACAACTTTGGCAGGCGCCCGCGACCGCGCGCTGCTGCTGATCGATTTCGCCGGCTGCTTTCGGCGCTCGGAAGTGGTGTCGCTCGACGTCGCCGACGTAGCCTGGGGTCCGGACGGGTTGGTCATCACGCTGCGGCGCTCGAAGACAGACCAGGAGGCTGCAGGTGGCATTCGCGGGATCCCCTATGGCGCGCATCCGGAGACTTGCCCTGTTCGAGCTCTTGATGCGTGGCTAAAGGCCGCTGCGATCGCTGAGGGACCGCTGTTCCGCCCGATCACGCGCTACGGCTCCGTTCTACCACAACGTCTAACGCCCCAGAGCGTCGCGCTCGTCATCAAGCGCGCCGTCGGAGCCGCGCGCGCCGCCGCGCTCGAGGCGGGGAACACCTGGCTCGCACAGACTCTCGACCCGCGCTACTACGCGGGGCACAGTCTACGAGCAGGGTTCATCACCAGCGCCGCCGCGGCCGGGGTCTCTGAGAGCGACATCATGCGCCAGAGCGGCCACGCACGCGGCGACACGCTCCGGAAATACATCCGACACGCCACCGTGTTTCGTCAGAACGCCGCGGCCAAGGTTGGATTGTAAGTCACGGCACACGCAGGCGTACTATGGCGTATGCTGGCGTCGTTTTGTGCACGCCGCTGAATTCCCCACCCCAAATTTACGCGCCAGCACGCCGACTAACGGCCCACTTCAACACGTCGGCCGAACCCGTCGCGTTGAGCACGTCGGCTGGGCCAAGCCAACCTTTCCGCGCTATGCCAACGCCTATCTCTACGTTCGACAGGCCAGCCACGGAATGGGCGTCTGGCCCGATCTCGATTGCGCACCCGAGGCGCTTGGCGACCTGACAATGGCGCCAATCGAGATCTAGGCGACGCGGGTCGGCGTTTAGTTCTATTGCCACGCCCAACGCGGCCGCTTTCGCGAGAATGGACTCGATATCGATCGCATAGGGCTCGCGCCGCAAGAGTAAGCGGCCCGTCGGATGGCCAAGGATGGTCAAATGTGGATCGTCCATCGCTCGCAACACTCGCTCGGTCATGGCTGCCTGGTCGAGCGCAAAGCGCGAGTGGACTGAGCCGATCGCATAGTCGAATTGGTCCAGCAACTCGGGCTCGTAGTCGAGCCGACCGTCAATCAGTATGTCGGCCTCGATCCCCTTGAGAACGCGAAAATCACTGGACGCGCCGCGCAGCTCATCGTTGATCCGGTCGATCTCTGCATGCTGCGCGTACACCGCTTCGGTTGAGAGCCCGCCGGCATAAGCCGCGGCGCGAGAATGGTCCGAAATACCGAGATACGACCACCCACGCGCACGGGCGCTCGCGACCATCTGATCGATGGAAGCCGAGCCGTCCGAATATTGCGTGTGGCAGTGCAAGACGCCGCGAATGTCGTCTGCCGTAATGAGGGCAGGCAGCTCGTTGTCGATCGCCGCCCGCACTTCGCCCAACCCCTCGCGCAGCTCGGGCTCGATGTACGGCAGGCCGAGGGCCGCATAAAATTCGGCCTCGCTCGCGATCGGCTTGGGCGTTCTCTTGGTATCGAGCAGCCGGTTGCGCGCGACCGTGAGACCTCTCGTCTTGGCATGCTGCTCGATTTCACGCACGTGCTCCGGACTCCCGGTAGCCCGCCACAAAGCCACCGCGAACTCACCGGCCTGCACGCAATGCAGATTCAAGCGCGTCCCATCTACCAGGCGCACCGCCACCGAACCATCGGTCGCCTTGCTCGGCTCGCGCATGTTCGGCACGCTGGTCAACTCGGCTGCTACGGCTGCGCAGTCGCCTCGAACCGCGGCAACGATGTCGATTTCCCCTATCACCTCGCACTTGCGACGCACCATACCCGCTACCGCGGCGCGCTCCACGGATGAATGGCCCGCAACAACGACGAGCAGGAGATTTGCCTCAACTAGCGCGTGGGGGTAGAGCGCCATGCCGCGCTGCTCGCGCACACGCTCGATCCCCGCGAGAATCTTGGCGACAGTCCTGCTACCCATGCGCGGCAGCGCCGCCAACCTGCCATCACGGGCCGCCGCCTCGAGCGTGTCGAGCGAATCGACGCCAAGGTCCGCGTGCAGCTTACTGATCCTCTCAGGCCCGAATCCCGGGATGTCCAAGAGCTCCACTAGGCCTTCCGGTACCTCAGCCCGCAATCGCTCGAGATAGGATGATTCCCCTGTCTCAATCAGCTCGACGATGACGCTCAGCGTCGATGGACCGATCCCCCGGACTTGGGCGAGCTCACCCGCGCGGACTAGCGAATGGAGCTGATCTGTGGGCATGTCGCGAATTGCCCGCGCTGCGTTGCGGTACGCGCCGGAGCGAAAACGGCCGGCGCCACTCAGCTCGAGCAGATCGCCGATGTGATTCAAAGCATGCACCACCGCCCGCGTGTCCATAAAAGGAAGGTATCGACCATCTCCTCGTCGAACACAGCGCAGCGCCGAATGGACTCGGCAATAATTCTGGCGCTGGGTGGCGCACGCGGGCGCGCGGCAACATACTGTGGCGTACAACCTCTCTCGCCACTTCTTCAGCCTTCTCAGCCCCCGATGCCAACCGGACGAAGCACCCTCAGAGAAGCTCGGCCTACCCCTACCCTACATGCCGTGGCTTTGTCGCGTCTGCGATACATCCTCGGACCGCTGGTGGCGCGCGCATTTGGCGGCAGGGAGGCATTCATCCTCGAGCGCGGCAAGATCCCGGTGGCCGCTCTAGTCAGCGCCCGTGAATGGCTGGAATATCTGGAATCCCGCTACCCTGGGATCAGCGCCAGGGTTGAGCGAGGAGACATAGCCAAGCCTCAGCGGCGCGCCAGTCGCGCTCGCCAGCTTGCCCGGAAACCGAAGCCTCGACGGCCGTCTCGCAAGCAGGCTAAACGCGGATCGCCCATGGCGGGCGTCGCGCTCAAACGCCGCTCGATTCGCAAGAAGCCCACGTCGGCACGTGGACGGCCGGGGCGTAGGCGCGCCGGAAATTGATACGGGACAGCGTCCGCGACCGATCACTGTCGCGCACCGACTCCTGAATTGGACTTCCTAGGGCCAGCGTACCGCCGCTACGGCCCGGCCCTGCATTGATCCGCCACGCCGGGTACAGCCATTGCTATAAGGCAGGGTGCCGCCTACGTGTCGGCGCTCCGCCGACGACTGTGCGGCAAACCTTTCAGGAGTGATCGATGGCGGATCCTAAGAGCGGTGCACCGGGCGGAACGCCTGGCGGTGGTGGTCAAGGTGGTGGCGGTCAAGGTGGTGGTGGTCAAGGTGGTGGTGGTCAAGGTGGCGGCGGGCAAGGCGGCGGTGGCGGCTCGCCCCCCGGAAAGGGCGGCTCCGGCGCCCCGGGTGGAGGGAGCGGCGGCGGACAAGGAAGCCCGGGCGGCGGCGGCTCTCAAAAGCCCGGCCAGGGTGGATCTGGCGGCTCAGGCGGCTCAGGCGGCTCAGGCGGCTCCGGCAGCCCGGGCAAACCGGGTGGGGGCGGCAGTGGGTCGGGCCAGTCAGGAGGCCAAAAGGGGCCAGGCCGGTCGTAGCACACTCAGCTGACCGCGTTTGCTTGCGGCCCGGGGGACCAAGCTCTGCTTCGGTTTCCCGGGCCGTATCGCGCCGGGCGTGACAACCAAGACGCGGTCCGCGAGCCACCGGCGTGGGCTGCCGGTGCCTCGCAGCTACGCGCCCATGGAAGCCCGGCTGGTCGATGAACTGCCGACAGGTCGTGCCTGGCAGTACGAACCGAAATGGGATGGATTCCGGTGCCTGGTATTTTGGGACGGTGGTGCCGTCGACCTTCGCTCCAAAGCCGGCAAGTCGCTCGCGCGGTACTTCCCCGATGTCGCGACGGCCATCGCAGCACTAGGGGTCAAGCGCTGTGTGCTGGATGGCGAGCTGGTAGTACCTGAGGAAAACGAGCTCTCGTTCGACCAACTCCTGCAGCGTATCCACCCGGCTGCCAGCCGAGTGCGAATGCTGGCCGCTTCGCACCCCGCTCTTTTTGTCGTGTTCGACATTCTGGTCGATGCGCGAGGCAAGTCGCTGACCGCACTGCCGCTCTCGCTGCGGCGACGAGCGCTCGAGGCTTTCGCCGACGCGTACTTGGCGGATCAGAGCTCAATGCATCCACCCGCTGTCATCCTATCGCCGATGACATGCGACGCTCGACGTGTTCGCGCATGGCTGCGCGCGGGACGCGGAGGGCTGGATGGTGTCGTCGCCAAGCGTACGGACTTGCCCTATGAATCAGGCACCAGGGATGGAATGCAAAAGGTCAAGCAGTACCGCACGGCTGATTGTGTGGTTGGAGGCTTTCGGTACGCGAGCAAGCCACAAGCCGGGCGCCGCGTTGTCGGCTCGCTGCTGCTCGGGCTGTACGACGATGCAGGTCTTCTGCAGCACATTGGTTTTACATCTGCCCTCAGCTCGGCTGAACGGATCCCACTTACTCGACGGCTCGAGCGTCTGGTCGCACCGCCGGGGTTTACGGGTCGGGCTCCCGGAGGCCCAAGCCGGTGGAGCACCGAGCGCACCGCCGACTGGAAACCGCTAAAGCCGTCACTGGTTGTCGAGGTTACGTACGACCACTTCAGCGACGGCCGCTTCCGCCACGGGACTGGTCTAGTGAGATGGCGACCCGACAAGGCGCCACAGCAATGCACATTCGAACAGATCGCGCCAGCTGGCCGCTCATCCCTCCAACTGCTGCGGCCGCGTGGAACGATTCGCCGCTAACTGGCAAGACAGCTGGGATTTGACGAGGGAGACACTCTCACCTTGCTACCAGTCCTTGCCGTGGCTCGACTGCTGAGTCTTCCGAATCGGGCCGTTAGGCATGTCCTGCCCCGCTACTTGTGGCCGCTCGATCGCCTTGAGCAGCTGGCGCGCTTGGGTCTCCGTAACCTGTGGGACCGCGTCGTTGCCGCTGCCGTTGCCGTACCCGCCGCCTGGTGACGCGCCGGCACCTACCTGCGGGGCGCCCTCATAGCCGGACTTGGTCAAATTTCCGCCGCCCCAATTCGCCGTGCCCCTGCGAAAGAGAGCGCTGGGTGACTCCTCCGCGTCAGCCAGCCGCCTGAGCGCGATCTCGAGATTCCACTTGGCGTCCATATCGTGCGGCGTGAGAATCAACGCCTCTTCGTACGATTCGACCGCGGCGCGCAAGGCGCTCCGTTTGGCGGCACGATCATACTCGCCTCGTGCCTGCCACAGGTAGCTGTTGCCCAAGTTGTACTGGCTGCGCTCCTGCACTTCCACCGATCCAGTGAGGCCGCCGCGAAACCTCCGCTCGGCTTCCTGGAAATGCCCTAGCCTATAGGCAGCGTTCCCGCTGTTGTACGCAAGGGTCGGAATCGCGCTCTCACGTCGCTCGACCACCGCTCGTCGCATGAGCGCACCGTCGGCTACGTCGGCCTTCTGCCAGGCACGTGCTCTATACAGCCGGTCCGCTGCGTCGCGATCAACGAGAAACGTCCACGCCTTGGCGCCGCCGAGTACGGCGAACGCAACCGCGACGGCCGCAACGGCCGCCAGCGCTCCGAGCACAGTTCGGCGCGTCATGCCCAACCCAGATGGCGCGGCCGCACAGCGCGCACGACGGATTCCGCCAGCAACGCGCAGAACGCCGCAACCAGCCACCACTGATATCGTTCCGCTGCCGAGGAGTGCGACGTTCCGGAGATAGCGCGACTGCGCAAGCGAGCGAGATCCGCGACCACCGGCCCCACACTCTCGTCACCGGACCAGCGAACGTAGACTCCGCCCGTTCGGCGAGCGATGTCGCGCAAGTTCTGCTCGACGAGACGACTCACAACCGGCCGTCCGAGGTAGTCGCGATGCGGAATAACGGCGCCGGACGAATCGCGGTCAGGGATGCTCGCGCCCTCTATGCTGCCAACTCCTACCGTCGAGACCCGGACGCCAGCGTCGTGCAGGACGCGAATCGCCTGCTCGAGCTTTCCTTCAGTGTCTTCGCCGTCGGACAACAGCACGACGGCGGTGTATGGAGCGTCCCCGGCTCGCCCTACCGCGGCGGCGACCACGCCGGCCGCCGCCTCGAGGTTGGTTGATGGATCAGGAATGTCCGCGGTGCCAGTGGCGTCGAGGAACGTCCGAAAGGTCGAGTGATCGCCCGTTGGCGGGAGTTGCAAGAATCCAGTCCCGCCAAATACCAGCAATCCGACGCGGTCGTCAGGCAAAGAACGCGCGATGGCTGCCGCAGCATGCTTGGCCGCCTCGAGTCGGCTCGGCGCGACATCCGCAGCGTTCATCGAGCGCGACACGTCGAGGAGAAACAACACGTCTCCTCCCGACCGTCGATGCAGCTCAGTTGCAGCGCCGAACTGAGGGCGCGCGAGGGCGACCAAGCAAAAAGCGACCCCGGCGACGCCAAGGGCGAATCCGACCGCGCGATCCAGTCGCCCCGGGAGCGCTGACGATTCGGCAAGCAGCCTCTCAGCACCGAACGCCTCGAGCGCCTGCCGGCGAGCGCGCTCATACCACGCGTATCCCACAAGCGCGAGCGGCAGGACGACCGCGACGAGACCCAGATAAAGAGGCTGAGCGAACGTCACGGCAGAGTCCGCAGCCATGTGGATCGTAGAACCACATCAGCGGCCAGCAGCAGCAGCGCAGGCACCAACGCCAATGCGTAGTACTCGCGGTAGCTCTCGACCTCCCGGAGGTGCAGTTCCGTTTTTTCCAGTCGGTCGATGTCCGTCATGACACCGGCCAGCGCCGTCTCGTCGGTCGCGCGATAGTAGCGGCCGCCGGTCACAGTCGCGATTTGGTCCAGCAGTCGCTCTTCGACAGTCGATATCGCCGACGGGGCTTCCATAGTCGCCGGCCGGCCAGTCTTGTACGGCGCGATGGGCGTCGCACCGTGTGAGCTGACGCCTATGGTATAGACCCGTATACCGAGCGCTCGCGCCGCCGCGGCCGCCATGAGCGGGTCCGGGTAGCCCGTGTTGTTCCCACCGTCGGTAATGAGCACGATCACGCCGCTGCCACGAGGCAGGTCTTTGAGTCGGCCTTCCCCCATGGTGAGCGCCGTGCCGATGCCAGTCCCGTCAGGCAGCATTCCTATGTCCACACGCCGAAGAAGATCAAGCAGCACATCCGCATCGGTGGTAAGCGGCGCCTGCATGAACGTCTTCCCGGCAAACACGACGATGCCCATGAAGTCGTCTCGACGGCGCGGGATAAAATCGGCCAATACTTGCTTCGCAACTTCGAGGCGGTTTCCGGTCTTGAAGTCGAGAGCTTTCATGCTGCTCGATATGTCGAGCGTGAGAACGATGTTGCGGCCGCGGAGGCGTGTGTCCCGCGTCTCCTTTACCGACCTGGGTCGGGCGAGCGCGACCACCAACAGCAGCAGACCACACGCGCGCAGCACATTCGGCAGCGTCGACCAGCGTGCCCGCCCACGCGGTGCGGCGTCGTCGAAGAGCGCGATTGCGGGGAAGCCGAGCCGAGCGCGGGGGCCGCGCGTGCGCGTTGGCCAGGATAGCCACAGTTCAGCCGCGACGGCGGCAAGCAGCACGAATGCGAGCGGATCAGCGAATGACATCCGCCATCTCCTCCGAATTCGCCGTCTCCGCTGCGACGGTCGCGTGCCAGCGGTCTACCAAAGTGCGAGCCTCGCGCACATAAGCCGACGCGGCCATGCTTCCGCGCCGTTCGCGGGCAAATTTGACAAGATCGGCTTCGTCGAGAAACGCGCGCAGCGCGTCGCGCCCGCCGCTGCCCGCAAGCGCGGGCGGCAATGCCCAGAACAGCTCTAACGTCGTGCGCTCAAGGGCCGGCACTGCGTGCGCATTCTCTAGATATGTCCGCACGACGTCGGCGGTCAGCGTGTAGTGCCGCAAGGCATCCCCTCGTCCAGACCACTCCGCTCGCTCGAGCTCCGCGAGGCTGGCTTGGGCGATTTCATACGGCGTCACCGGGCGGCGAGGCGCGTCGGCGGTTGGCGCGGCAATGCGGGCGTCGCGCGCTCGGCGGCGGCGCCGCCACCGCGCGGCAAAAACGGTCGCCATTGCGGCGACCAGGACGACGGCGAGGACGATGCCGGCAGCCCTGATGGAAACCGGCATCGTCTCGATGTCCTTGATGTCGCGCAGCGTGCCGTCTAGGCCGGATATGACGGGCGTGACTGTCACGGGGACGGGTACGCTCACGACCGTATCCGGAGCGGCGTCGGCAGACTTTCGAAATGCGACGGCCAGCGACGGTACCCGCTGTTGCTCGGGCCGGAAGAACGCGAACGTCAGGCGGCTCACGTAGTCGCCATTTCGGGTAGGGCGCAGCGCTTCCGCAGAAAGCAGGCGAGTGCCAGTGGCGAGTGTATCGGCTGAGCGAGGCACGCTATCCACGAGCGCGGCGCCCACGGGGACACGCACGTGGACCGTCACTACTACGTGATCGCCCACCGTCACCTTGGTGGGCGCAGCGACCGCGGAAAGCCCGGGCGCTGCGCCCTGCCCTTGCGGGTTGCGCACCGCCGTGGCCGGCCCTTTCAATGCAGCCTTCGCCGCTCGCGGCCGCGAAAGAATCGAAGAAGCGGTGCCACGTAACTACGCCCCGTCTCGAGGCGAATTAGATCTACGCCTCGCCCTTGGAGCGTGCGTAAGAGAGCCGCGTCGAATGCGACGGCGCGTTGATGAAACGCCGTTCGCACCGCCGAGCTTCCCGTATCGACGTGACGCCAGGCTCCGCTCTCGGGATCGCGGACAGTGAGCAGGCCGACGTTCGGTAGCACGCGCTCGCGCGGATCGATGAGCTGCACCGCTATCGTGTCGTGCCGCCGAGCGGTGACATCCAGCTCGTGCTCGTACCCGGTGGTCAGCCAGTCGGACAGGACAAACACGACCGCTCGTCGCGTGAGCACGCGATTCACGTAAGCGAGTGCAGCGCCGAGGTTCGTCCCTGGCCGCTGCGGCGCGAACGTCACCATCTCACGTAGTACCCGGAGCGCGTGCCGACGCCCTTTTGCCGGCGGGACGTACTGCTCTACCGTGTCAGTTGCCAGCGCAACGCCGACGCGGTCGTTGTTCCGCACCGCCGCCAACACGAGCGTCGCGCACACTTCCGTCGCCAAGCGGATTTTCGTTCGCACACGGCTGCCGAACGCGTCCGACGCGCTATGGTCCACAATGAATACCACCGTGAGCTCGCGCTCTTCTGCGTAGCGGCGGACATAAGCCGAATCCATGCGGGCGGTAACGCGCCAGTCGATCGTCCGCACGTCATCGCCGTACTGGTATTCCCGAACATCGACGAACTCGACGCCTCGCCCTTTGAAGACGCTCTCGTATTCCCCGGCGAGGAGATCGCGCACGAGACGTCGACTGCCGAGCTCGAGACGCCGGACTTCTGCCAGTGTGTCGGCAGGCGGCTTATCACTCGGGGCCTCGGTTCTGTCCCGCCGCGGGCCGACCGCGCCCGACACCATTCTAGGGAACCGGGACTGCGTCCAGAACGCGGGAGACCACTTCGTCCGTGGTCACGCGCTCGGCGTCGGCCTCGTACGTGAGAATCACGCGGTGCCGTAGCACATCTGGAGCAATCCCCTTGATGTCAGCCGGCGCGACGTAGCCGCGGCCCTCCAGAAACGCATGCGCCTTGGCGGCTCGGACGAGGGCAATGCTCGCCCGCGGGCTCGCGCCGTATTCGATGAGAGGAGCCAATGCGCCGAGCCCCATGGCCGCGGGCTCGCGCGTAGCTCGTACCAGGTCGAGAGCGTAGTCCTTGGCCCGCACGTCGACGTAAATGGAGTCAACTACCGAACGCGCCCGGAGTATTGTCTCGACGTTGACGACTGCCTTCGTTGCTGCCTCGGTACCGCTGGTCACCATATCCAGCATCGCGCTCTCCTCGGCGCGCTCGGGATAGCTGACCCGGAGCTTCATCATGAAGCGGTCCACCTGCGCTTCCGGCAGCGGGTACGTCCCTTCGTGCTCTATGGGATTCTGCGTGGCGAGCACGAGAAACGGCTCATCGAGTCGAAATGTCTCGCCGCCGATTGTGACTTGCCGCTCCTGCATGGCCTCGAGCAGAGCGCTCTGGACCTTCGCTGGCGCCCGGTTGATCTCGTCAGCCAGGATCACATTCCCGAAAATCGGGCCTCGCTGCACGGCGAAATCGCCCGTGCGCGAATTGTAGATCATCGTCCCGACGAGGTCTGATGGCAGCAGGTCTGGCGTGAACTGGATCCGCCGGAATCGACAATCCACGACGGATGCCAGCGCACGCACCGCTCGCGTCTTGGCGAGTCCGGGCACGCCTTCCAGCAGCACGTGCCCATCGGCCAGAAGGCCGATAAGCAATCGGTGCAACATGTGTCGCTGACCGACGACTACGCGCGCCAGTTCGGCTTCAACCGCCGGTACGAACGCGCTCTCTTCACGCACGCGAGCCGTGATGTGCTCAGTCGTGCCCAGGGCATGGCCGGATACGCTCACTACGGAAAAGTAATGAGAGGGCCACGCGCCAAATGTCCCCAGCGCGCGGGATAGAGGGGGAGTGCTATGAAGGCGACTGGTGCTCGACTGACCCGCCGGCAGTACCGCTCCCCATAGAGAAGACGTTATGATGCGGCGAGGGCCTCGCTGCGGGGGAAGGCGAAGAGAGAGCGAACGGGGGAAGGGGGACCGGGGACGCATGCGCATACGCGTGGGATGCGAATTTCGCTACGACTCTGACGTCCCGGTTCCGGCCGTCATGCTCGTGCGCGCCCGCGCAGACGACTGCCACCATCCCGTGTACGAGTCACGCTGGGTCGCGCCCGAAGTGCCGATCCGGGATTACGAAGACACGTTTGGCAACCGATGCTGGCGGGTCACGTTCCCAGGTGGTCCGGTTACCCTGCGCTATGACGCAGTCGTCGAGACCGACGGTGAGCCTGATCCTACGCACCCAGACGCTCAGGTCATATCGGTCGAGTCGCTGCCAGACGACGCCCTCGTCTTCACGCTCCCGAGCCGATACATCGAGTCGGACCTGTTGCTCGATGATGCGTGGCGACTGTTCGGGTCGACACCGCCCACGTGGGCGCGGGTGCAAGCGGTCTGCGACTGGATTCACACGAACGTGCGGTACGAGACCGGCGCTACGGCACCGCACATCACAGCCCGCGACGTATACGAACGGCGAGTCGGCGTGTGCCGTGATTTTGCGCTACTGGGAGTAGCCTTCTGCCGAGCCCTCAGCATTCCGGCCCGGTATGCCTTTGGCTATCTGCCTGACATCGCGGTTGAGCCGCCCGACGTGCCGATGGATTTCCACGCCTGGTTCGAGGTGTATCTGAGCGGTCGCTGGTACACCTTCGACGCTCGCCACAACGTCCCCCGCATCGGGCGAGTCGTGATCGGTCGAGGGCGAGACGCTGCGGATGTTGCGCTCACGACGTCTTATGGTATCGCGCGCTTGGATCAGATGACCGTGTGGTCCGACGAAGTGACGGGAGACCTTCCCGCCGACCTAGCCCCGGGTACTCTCGCAACCGAGGTCCGGCCCTGAGGTCCACCACTCCAGTCGCCGAGGCCAAGGGTTCTGAAGTCGCCGAGCACAAGGCTGGGGGTCCGAGACGCCCAGAGTGGTCGAGGGTTGTCCGAGCCACCTACCGCGTACGGCAGGGGTACCGCTACGCGTATCCGTCGCCGGTGACCGACTTGCGACAGCGGTTGGTCATGGTACCGCCCGACGAATACGGCGACCAACGCGTGGTCGGGCATTCGACGGACGTGCTTGGCGCGCAGGGCGACTGCGCCCTGAACTGGGAACGCGACACATTTGGCAACCGGGTCGCGCGCGTGCGCGCGCAGTCGGTGCCTTTGGCGATCGAATTCACCGTGGACTACACGGTCGAGCGGCTGGCGGGCTCGAACTCCAAACCGCTCCCTAAGACGGCCGACCTGGGCGCGTACTTGTCGCCCACTGCGCTGACGGCGCCGAACGATCGTTTGCGTAACGCTGCGGAGGAGCTGAGTGCCCAGGCGGACGTCGCCGGCGTCGTGGAACCCGCCGCCCGCGAACACGCTCTTGCTAAGGGAGCGAGCGCGTGGGCGGCGCGAGCGATCGCATACCAGCTGGGCGTCACGGGCGTGCAAACGCCAGCGGCGATGGCGCTTCACCTGGGTCGTGGTGTGTGTCAGGACTACGCGCACATAGCGATTGCCCTTTTGCGAATTCTCGGCGTTCCAGCGCGGTACGTCTCCGGGCACCTGCTCGGCGAGGGTGCTCCGCACGCCTGGCTTGAGGCGCTGCTGCCCGATCTCGAGCGGCCAGGACACCGGTCAGCAGTTCCTTACGATCCGACCCATTCGGGTCGCGTGGGGCTGAACTACATCACGGTTGCCGTGGGTCGAGACTACGCGGATGTGGCGCCGACATCGGGCACGTTTACCGGGCCATCCCCCGGCGTTTTCTCGACGCGCAAGGAAGCGAGCATCGTAGCGCTCGACCTGGGCGACGGGGTGGCTTCCTCGTGAGCGACGTCGGCGTGGCAGAGGAGCGCCCGGCCAACCCCGTGCCCGACTACGATCCCGGCACATTCTGGGACGAAATGTTCATCGCGCGGGGGCGCGTGCGACCGCACTATTTCGGGCTTGCGGGCCGGCTGGCCACGCTCAGTCCGGCCGATGTCGCGCGCAGGCAGCACGCAGCCGAGCTCTCGTTTCAGACGCGCGGCATCACGTTCGCTGTGAATCAAGGGCCCGAAGGGGTGGAGAAGATCATGCCCTTCGACCTCATCCCGCGAGTGATCCTGCCCAGCGAGTGGGACACAATCGCGCGCGGCCTAGAGCAGCGGGTACGTGCGCTCAATCTCTTTCTTCACGACATATACCACACGCAGCGTATCCTGCGCGCCGGCGTCATTCCCGCGGAGCTCGTGCTGGGTGCACGCGGATACCGCCGAGAGTTTCGCGGCGTAGACGTACCGCTGGGCGTTTACACCCACGTCGTTGGCAGCGACCTGGTACGCGACGCGAGCGGGCAGTTTTACGTGCTCGAGGACAACCTTCGCACTCCGTCAGGCGTGTCCTACGTCGTCGAGAATCGCAGAGTCCTGAAGCGCACGTGGCCTCAGCTCTTTCAGGACTACGACGTCCGTCCCGTCGAAGGCTACCCTCAGGACCTGCTAGCCGTTCTTCGCGCGATTGCCCCGCCCACCGCCGAAGATCCGGTGGTCGTTCTCCTCACGCCGGGCTCATACAACTCCGCGTACTTCGAGCATGCGTTTCTCGCCAAGGCCATGGGCATCGAGATGGTGCAGGGATCCGATCTCTTCGTCGACGACGCCCAAGTGTACATGCGGACCACTCGCGGCCGGCGCAGGGTGGACGTCATATACCGGCGCATCGACGACGACTTCCTCGATCCCCTGACCTTCCGCCCGGACTCCCTGCTCGGTGTCCCCGGGCTGGTTGCGTCTTACAGGCTGGGTCGCGTGAGCCTAGCCAACGCCATCGGCACCGGCGTCGCGGACGACAAGGCCGTGTACGCATACGTACCGGACATGATCCGCTACTACCTGGCCGAGGACATGATCCTGCCGAACGTGCCGACATATGTTCCCGTTCGTCCGGCGGACCGGCAATACGTGCTCGACCATCTCGACGAGCTCGTCGTCAAGTCCGTGAACGAGAGCGGCGGCTACGGAATGCTCATCGGCCCGCATGCGCCGCAGGCGGATCGAGACCTGTATCGCGAGAGAATCCTCGCCGACCCCCGGGGATTCATCGCCCAGCCCACGCTCGCGCTTTCCCGTCACGCTTGCTGGGCCGACGACCACCTCGAGCCGCGGCACATCGACCTCCGGCCATTCTTGTTATTCGGGAGAGGTATTAGCATTACCCCAGGGGGACTGACGCGCGTCGCGCTCAGACGCGGCTCCCTCGTAGTGAACTCCTCGCAAGGTGGCGGCGCCAAGGATACCTGGGTGCTCGCCGATTCGGTCTCCGCTACTCCTGCCCTGGGTGCGTCCCATGCTGTGTAGAGTCGCTGAAGACATCTTTTGGATGAGTCGTCACGTAGAGCGCGCCATCGCAGTCGGGCGGCTCATCGATGTGACGTTGCATCTGGAGCTCGACGACCGTGAGGTCACCGAGGCGCACGGCGGCCGGTGGGCGTATCTGCTGACTCCGCGCGCCGACGAGCGTGCCGACCCGTTGTCGCTGGCCGAACCAGGTGCGGGGGCAGCCGACCCGCGCAGTGTGCGCTACTACCTCGCGTTCGACGTAGACAACCCGCGGTCTCTGGTGTCGTGCGTGCAGCGCGGGCGGCGCGCCGCGCGGCGCGTGAGAGAAAGCATTTCCAGCGATATGTGGGAGGCACTCAACGCCCTCCACCTGTCTCTCGTGGACCCCGCGATTGCACGCAGCGCGGAGGATGACCCGCACGTGTTTTACAAGCGCATCCGCGAGGGCGCGCAATTTGTGCAGGGATTGGCGGACGCTACGCTGGCGCGCGATGAAGCGTGGCACTTCGGCCGGCTGGGAACGTATTTGGAGCGCGCCGACACCGTGGCGCACATGCTCGGACTGCAGGCGCATCTGCTGCTTGGCGCCGGGGATGAGGATCATCTCGTACGATGGCTCGCGGTGCTGCGGTCGTGCGGCGCCGCCGAAGCGTATGCGCGGTACTACTCGCTACGAGTCGAGCCAGCACGCGTGATCGAGTTTCTTCTGCTCAACTCCGTCTTCCCCCAAGCCGTGTGCTTCAGCCTCCGTACCGCGCGCTCGTCTCTACTGGCTCTGGCGGCCGACGTGCTCGACGGGCCGACCGGCGCCAGCAGGCAGGGCGTGAGCCCGGCCGTGCGCGGCCTCGGGCTACTGACCGCGCAACTAGAAAACGTGGGTGTGGACGAAGTGCTCGAAGGTGGGCTGCAGCCCTATCTGACAGACGTTCAGCGTCAGATTGCGGGAGTGTGCGACCACATCACGCGCGTGTACTTACGGGACGAGCCCCAACCCGGCCGCCTAGTGGCCGTAGCCCGGGCGGCGATGCTGATGGCGGCACAGCAACAGCAGTGAGAATACGCGTCGTCCACACGACCAGTGTGAACTACACGGCAGATGTGGTCGAGGGCGTAATGGATGTGCGGCTTGGACCTCTGTCGGACAGCGACCAGCGGTCCGATATGTTCTCTCTCACTGTCGCACCCACGTCGGCCATACGTCGCTATCTGGATGGGTTTGGCAATTCGGCGCATCTGATCACGATTGCGCGCCCGCACCGTGCGCTCGAGGTCATCGCGCAGAGCGAAGTCCAGACGCTTCTGGACGACCCGTTCGCGAGCCCGCGTCGTCCGCCAGCCCCGCTGGGCCCGTCTGACCTGGCCGACTACCTCAGTCCCTCGGTCATGATTCCCCCCCATGAGGCGCTGCACGAGATGGCTGAGCCTTATCGGCCGGAAACGCCGGAGGATACGTTCGCCGCCGTACAGCGTCTCACGACGCTCGTGCACGACACGTTCACGTATCGACGCCACGCCACGACGGTTGCGTCGACCGTAGTCGAAGTCATCGCTCACCGCACTGGCGTGTGCCAGGATTTTACGCACGTCCTGATCGGACTGTGCAGGGCCGTGGGTGTGCCGGCGCGGTACGTCAGCGGTTACACCGTGGCCGACGGG
>Ga0073928_10002128_pt1 | contig 35318 bp, 45 predicted proteins | sample PaiPotPPA55metaG_FD_76969 | JGI IMG/M metagenome (GOLD analysis project Ga0073928, IMG submission 76969) | Iron sulfur acid spring bacterial and archeal communities from Banff, Canada, to study Microbial Dark Matter (Phase II) - Paint Pots PPA... ... | reverse complement strand
TATGACGCCTCTCGAATCCGATCGTGGACATCGGCTTGCCGCTCAGGCTACGTCCGCACACCGAGCCGGAATATGCGCCCGGCAATATTTCCAGATAATCTGGCAGCGCTTTGAGCCGTTGCGCGCTTCGAAACAAGGCGCGCGCACCGACTTCTGCATCAGTGGCAAGTTCGGTCCTGCCGAGGTCGCCTATCATCAGCGTATGTCCGGTCAAAACCAACCACGGCTCCTCTGAGCGGGTTCGATCGGTGACGAGGAGCGAAATGTGCTCGGGCGTGTGACCCGGCGTGTGCAGGACCGTGATCGTGACGTTGCCCAACTCCAAAACTTCGCCGTCTCGAACGCCGCGGAATGGAAACGTCACGTCCGCATCGGCAAATAACACATACTCGGCGCCGGTGGCCTTCGCTAATTCGCGGCCAGACGAAACGTGATCGGCATGCAAATGAGTATCGATTACATAAAGGACGCGCATTCCGGTTTTATCGGCGGCTTGCAAATAGACCTCGATGTCGCCAATAGGATCGACAACGGCTGCAGCCGCGCGGCCGCCGCAGCCAACGAGATAGGATGCCGCAACCGGATCGGCATGCAGGTACTGACGTAGGATCATGGCGCACCTCCTCCGCATTTGCGTCTCGGCCGATAGGTTGACAAAAACGGGGTAATCATTCAAGTATATAATTGAATGATATAACCTATTGTGATGAAAAACAGAAATTCGAAGCAGGCGCTATTCTCCCAGTTTGCCGCCGTCGCAAAGACGCTCGGCCACGCCCACCGCCTCGAACTGTTGGAGCAAGTTGCGCAAGGCGAGCGTAGCGTTGAAGTTCTGGCGCAACGGACGGGACTGTCGATCGCCAATGCGTCGCAGCATCTCCAGCATCTGCGGCGCGTCGGCCTGGTCTCCGCAAGGCGTGACGGCAAATTCGTCTATTACGGGCTGGCCGATGACGCGGTTCTCGAACTGGTCGCGGCGCTGCACCGGATCGCTGAGCGCAATGTCGCCGAGGTCGGGCATTTGCTGCGCAGCTATTTTTATGATCGCGACAGTCTGGAGCCGGTTTCGCGCGAAGAGCTTCTGGAGCGATCTCGTGCTGGCGTGGTTACGATTCTTGATGTGCGGCCTGAGGACGAGTTTGCGCTGGGACACCTGCCCAATGCGGTGAACATTCCGCTGCGCGCCCTGGAGGCACGGCTTGCAGAACTTAATCGCGCGCAAGAAATCGTCGCTTACTGCCGTGGTCCTTACTGCGTACTTTCATTCGAGGCCGTTGCCGCCCTGCGCGCGCGGGGCTTCAAGGCGCGCCGACTTGTAGATGGGTTACCGGAGTGGCGGGCCGCCGGATTGCCCATCGTCGCCGGAGGTAACTGATCGCTAATCCCAACGACCCAGACGAAAGAACAAGCGTCAAGCGTTCACCCCCTTGTGCATCACAGCAAAAATTCTCTGCCGATGACCGAAATGGGTCAAAGGCGGTCTTTCGACGATGTCCGCGTTACGTCCGTTTCGCACCCCTCAGCGGACTCGTAGCGGACATCGATCCACGTCCGTTCGGGGCCAGAAAGAGACATTCACCATCAATCGGTATTTGAATTTTACTGGTATCAGCGTCCAATTTCGTCAAGCGATCCGCTTAAGTCGAGCGTTCGTTTTTCCCAAACTAGTCGATATCGGCGCTGACCTCGATCGCTTCGTCGGGTGAGACGACTGTGAAGGTAAGCGTCGCGCCGTCGGCGTGGGCGCCGGGCGGCATGCCGTCGAGGTCGACTGTGAACCGCCGCATTCCGGATGCACTGGTGGCTGCGGGATCCATTAGCTCGGGCGACGGCAGTGCCCAATCGGGTGTCGGCCCTTCAACTAAAAGATCGAGTGGTGTCCCTTCGGGCGTTGCCACCTCGACGACGACGCGCTGTCGCCCCTCGCTTGCTTCACGATGCACCGATCGGATGGCGAGCCCAACACCGACGCCGAGCCGCACACGCCGCGGAACGCGCGCCTCCGCCGCAACGAGCGCCGGCTCCTCCGCGTCACCCTTATTGGACAGCGTGAGTTCGAGGTTGGCTTCGGCCGGTAGGCAGAACTTGCCGCAGACGGCGTAACCGAGCTTCACGTGCAGCAAGGATGGCTTGGCCTTGTCCGATGCGGTGATCCGCAACGGAAACACAACGTCGCCGAAATAACCGATCGAGTGGCCGCCTGCGCTGTCGACAAATCGTTTTGGCGCTGGCCACAGCACGGTTACTGATTTGACGTTCTCGGAGCCGCCGAAATCGAATGTCGGCGGCACACCGGAGTCGCCGGGATAGCGCCAATAGGTGTGCCATCCAGGATCGAGCCGAATTTCAATGCCGGCCCGCAGCCATACATTGTCGGTGGACTCGTGCGCCGCGCCAGCGATAAGTCGCGCGGCCCCATGGAGGACCGTTTTCCACGCAGATGCATCCTGCGCCTGCTCCGCCCGTAGGTCGGAGACACCGATGAAGGCCAGGGTTGCAATCGTTGCTCTAGACAGCGCCGCGTGAGGCATCATCGTCGCTGTCTAGAGCGAAACGGTCCGCACGTGCCACTGACATGATCGTGATTTATCGCGCCATCGCGATAAGCCCTGTCGGGAAACGGTACGAATTCACCCGTGGCGCTGTGATCCGGATCATAGGCGTAGTGAATTGAGATCTGACAGTAATCGGGCAACAGAGGAGAATCCCATGTTGACCCGACGCCATTTGTTTCACACTGGTCTATTCGGTGGCTGCGCGGTGTGTTCCGCGCTCGCGACCGGTCGGCTCTCAACCGCCGGTGCTACGGAGGTCGTGGCACCGTCCAAAATCAGCGGACCCGGTTATGAGCTGTCTTTCGTCGGTTCCCAGCGCCAAACCATCATGACCGACGATCGGGCCTCTCATCTCGATCTACGGATGCTCAAGGGCCGACCGCGTCTCTACGGCATCGGTCCGATCGAAGGGCTCACAGGCGAAGTGACAATTGCGGATAGCCGGCCCTCCCTCGCGCGCGTTGGCGCCGACCACCTTGTCCATGTAACGGAGAGCTACGAGGCGGGCGTGCCGTTCTTCGTGTGGGCCGAAGTTTCCACGTGGCAGACCCAAGAACTGTTGGCTGACGTGCGGACCTACGGGGCGTTGGAAAAGTTCGTCGGCGAAGCCGGTGCCAAAGCAGGGTTGACCCAGGCTTTCCCGTTCGTGGTGACGGGTCGGCCCGAACTGATAGACTTCCACATCGTCAACGCGACGCCTGATACTCCACCCGGTATGGAGGGCCATCAGAAAATCCAAATCCCATTCGAGCTACACGGCCAGGACGTGACGTTTGTCGGCTTCTGGTCAAACCAGCATCAGGGCGTCTTCACGCCGATGGGTACGAATATGCACGCTCATTTCCAGACGCTGGACAACAAGGTGTCGGGTCATGTGCAGGGTCTCAAGCTGGCGCACGGCATGACGCTGGGCTTACCTAAGGGGTGATGGGCGATTTCGACAACGAAAGCTTGGAGCGGTTGTTCGGACGCCGGCCGGTACGCAGGCTTTCCCGCGGCGAGCCGCTGTTCCGGCAGGGCGAGCCGGCCACCGCAGTGTTCCTGATCGTACGCGGCCGGCTCCGCATGATTCGGCACCTCACCGCCGGTGAACGGATTACGATTCACACCGGGCGTACTGGCGAGCTATTCGCCGAGGGCTCGCTGTTCTCTGATGTCTATCTATGCGACGCCATTGCCGCCGAGCCCACGCAAGTTCGCGCTTGCGGCAAAGCCGAAATGCTGGCGGCGATCGACGACTCGCCCTCGACCATGCTCGCGCTGCTCCAACAGGTCACGCACTCGCTTCATCATGCGCGTGCAATGCGCGAACTGCGAAACATCCGATCGGCGGACGATCGAGTGCTGCAGCACTTGCACCTGTCGGCATCGAAGCACGGTGCGGTAGTATTTGACCGGCCGCTGCTCGAAGTTGCCGAAGACCTCGGTCTTACCCATGAGGCTTACTATCGGGCCCTTGCCGCGTTGGTGCGCGCGGGTGCGATTCAGCGGACAGGTCGCAAGATTCGGATCACATCGCTCACATGACAAAGCAACCGGGAACCTTTTCGGAAATCCCCAACAGCCCCGCACATCGGATTTCTCTAATCCACCAGGCGTTTTGGCTCGAATACGTCACGCTTGCTTGGATGACCGTTGAAGCCGCGGTAGCCATCGGCTCTGGCATTGCCGCAAACAGCCTGATCCTGGTCGTCTTCGGTATCGACAGCGTTATCGAGCTCGCTTCGGCCGGAATTTTGGTTTGGAGTCTTACCGTTGAGCTCCGGCACCGAGAGATATTTGCCGAAAGGGCAGAGCGAACAGCATCGCGAATCGGCGGCGGTTTGCTGTTCTGTCTTGCCGCCTATGTTGTTGCAAGCGCTGGCTGGAAGCTCTGGACACACCAAAGTGCAGAATTCTCACTTCCCGGTTTCATTCTATGCGTACTCGCTGTTCCGATAATGTATTTCCTTTCCCGTCGTAAGCTTGTCCTTGCCGAAACGCTCGGCAGTCGCGCCCTCAAGGCTGATGCAGTCGAGAGCATGACCTGTGGCTGGCTATCCCTTGTCGTGATTGCAGCTCTCGTTGCGCAGCTTGCTATAGGAGCATGGGGGGTGGACGCGGTGGCCTCCCTTGGCATCGTTTGGTTCTTCGTTCGTGAGGGCCGAGAGGCGTGGAGTAACGAAGATTGCCATCATTGTGGCTAGTAACAACTTGCCAGGCTGGGCGCGCGCGGACGAGATTGCGCGGAGAGGCCGGATGATTCAGCTAATCAAGTCACGCAATCGAAAATGATGCAAATGACCGACCTGCCTATAGGGATGCTGTGGGGGATGGCCCGTTCATGGATGGCTAGGTTTGCAGGAGACGATGATGCTTTTACAGATCGGAGACTATCTTGCCGGCGCGATGATCGGCGTAGTGACGGCCTTGATCGTGCGCATCATCATCTGGTCGGGGATGGATATGGTGATTGCGATGCTCGTTGGCGGGGGCATTGGCATGATCGTGTCTCTGCTAATTAGTTTCATGCTTTCGCCGCTGCTTGGCATCGTCGAGACCATGGTGCCGGGATCGCTGACCGGAATGTATGGCGGCATGCTGTTCGCGATGCGCGATTCGATGGCCGCCGGATCACGGACGATGACCGCCGCGCTTGTGGTTGGTGCGATTTTCGGCATTGCGGTGACTGTTGTCATGAAGTTCTACAATCATGCCTTGCGAGGAACGGTGATGGAGGCTGGAGAATGACGGAGGCCGCGATGGACGTCCAAACGCAAAACAAATGGGATCGTGCGAGTCGCACCTACGACTTCTTTGCCACAGTCGACGACAGACGCCTCGGATCGGAAAAGCAAAAACTATTAACAAAGGCGTGTGGCAAGACACTGCATGTGGCCGCCGGCACCGGTAACGACTTCAAATTCTTTCCGGCCGGAATGGACATCGTCTCAATCGACATCAGCCCGAAGATGTTGGAACAGGCAAGAATGAAGGCGGCGGCCTACCAAGGATCAATCGAGCTTCGTGAAGCGGACGTGCACAACCTGAATTATCCAGATGAAACTTTCGACACCGTGACGACTGTTTTCACCTTTTGCTCGGTGCCGAAGCCTATTCTCGGTTTGCGGGAGCTTTATCGGGTGCTGAAACCCGGCGGACAAATCCTGATGCTGGAGCACGTCCGCAGCACCGCGATTGGACCGGTAGGGATCATGATGGATCTGATGACTCAGCTGACGCGGCAATTCGGGCCCGAACTCAATCGCGACACCGTCAGCAACGTCCAGAAGGCGGGATTTCGATTGCGTCGTGTCGAAAACGTTTATCTCGATATTGTGAAGGTAATCGAGGCCCTAAAGGGCTAGTCTGCTCCTAGTATTCAGTTTCGGCCTTTGCTATTTGTGCGCCCATGCTGCGTAAGAGGATTCGCGACGCTTCGACCGTGCTGATGGCCCTCGTTTTGGCCATCGGTCTCACGATGCACGGCTTTGGCGGTTCGGACCTCATGATCAAGTCCGTAATGACCGCAGCCGGCGACATGCCGATGTCAAGCGATAGTCCAATGCAGACCAAGTGCGACGGCTGCGCTGGCAATGAGAAAGGCTTGGCGTCGGCGGCATGTTCTGCCTTTTGTGGCGCGGTGATCACATTGCCCTTGCAAGCTGCGACCCTCGACGCTGTTGCGGGCGAAACACTAGGTCCGATGGACCGACCAAAAGCAATGGGTCGCGCTAATCCTCCTGATCCTTATCCTCCTAGATCGACCATCCTGAGCTAGCGCGTCGCTTCGCGCGACGCGCCCCGGCGTATGTTGCGATCGGAATGTCGCACCGCGCCGATGATTTCGATGCCGCTCGGTCAGATTGCCCGGCATCGATCCTAGGGCACAGGACGGTAGCTGATGACGATTGTTGTTCCTCCAGCGACGGATCGCCGCGCGTTTCTTGCCGGCATGACTGGACTCATGTCCGGCTTCATGACGGCTGCGAGGTTACGCGGCGCTTTGGCCGATGATTCGACGGCGGCGAGGCAATTCAGTCTGACCGCAGCACTGGGTCGTGTGTCGCTGGTCGGCAAACCTCATCCGGCCACCGATGTCTGGTGCTACGACGGGCACGTGCCTGGACCAGAAATTCGCGTGCGCCAAGGCGAACCCGTTCGCATCATCGTCGAAAACAATTTAGCCGAGGACACGACGGTTCACTGGCACGGCATCAGGCTCCCGATTGCCATGGACGGCGTTCCCGGTATTTCGCAGCCGCCGATCCGGCCGGGCAAGAGTTTCGTTTACGAATTCACGCCCCCTGACGCGGGGACCTTCTGGTACCACCCCCACGCCGACAGCCTGCAGCAGCTTGGGCGCGGCATGGCCGGCGCGTTGATCGTCGGCGAGCCGGAGCCTGTTCCAGTCGACCGTGATGTTCTCTGGGTGCTGTCGGACTGGCGGCTCACTTCGGACGCACAGATCGCGTCCGGCTTTGGCAACGGCATGGAAGCGGCCATGTCGGGCCGCGTCGGCAACACCGTAACGATCAACGGACGAATTTCCGAGCAAGAGCCGGTGCGGGCCGGGGAGCGCGTCCGTGTGCGTCTCGTCAACAGCTCGCTCGCGCGGATCATGGCGCTTCGCTTCGAGGGCCACCGCCCCGTGATCATCGCGATCGACGGCCAACCTTGCGATCCGCATGAGCCCGAGGGAGGTCGCATTCTCCTTGGCCCGGCCATGCGCGTCGACCTCGTACTCGACATGCCGGGGGAGCCTGGGCGGCGCTATCGGGTGGTGGACGAATTCTATGACGGGCTTTCGTATTGGCTTACCCAACTCGCTTACGACAGCGGACCGCCGCTGCGTGCACACTTGCTCGATCAACCGCTCGCGTTGCCACGCAACCCGGTGCCGGAGCCGGACCTGACCACCGCGCAGCGATACGCGCTGCATCTTCAGGGAGGCATGATGGGCGGCGGTGCCATGGCGGGGACGGGCGGGATGATGGGCATGGGCGGCATGACGGGTGATGGCGCCAGCTGGGCCATCAACGGCATGTCAATGACCGGCGATGGTCAAACCGGGATGTCGCCGCTCCTCACCCTGCAGCTTGGACGCAGTTACATCCTGACGCTTCGTAATGACACCGCTTGGTGGCATCCGATGCATCTGCATGGCCACAGCTTCCGTGTGTTGAGCCGCAACGGCGCTGAGGTCGGGCGCCGGGAATGGGCCGACACGGTTCTCGTACCGCCCAAGGAAACCGTCGATATCGCATTCGTTGCCGACAACCCGGGCGACTGGATGCTGCATTGTCACGTCACCGACCACCAAGTGTCCGGAATGATGACCATCCTCCGTATCGCTTGATCCTGCATGCTCTTGAAGAAGGAAACTCAACGATGAAAAGACGAACATTCTGCCTCTGCGGCGCTCTGGCTCTGCTCGCTTCGCCGCTGCGCGCGATTGCAGCGCCGATACAGGCGACTTTGTACAAGAACCCGCAATGCACCTGCTGCGAAGGTTACGCCGCGTACCTGCGGCAGAACGGTTTCGAAGTCGACGTCAAGCCGACCAACGACCTTACCGAGATCAGCCGAAAGGCCGGCGTGCCGGAGAAATACCAGGGCTGCCATACGATGTTCGTCGACGATTACGTCGTCGATGGCCACGTGCCGGTGGAGATCGTGCAAAAGCTCCTCGCTGAGCGGCCCGCTATTGCCGGCATCACGCTTCCGGGAATGCCAGCTGGGTCACCGGGCATGACAGGAGAGAAAACACAGACATTTGTCATTTATGCCATCACCAAGGATAGCAAACCGCCAACGGTCTACGCCAGCGTGTGAGCGATGGAGCAAAGACGAAAGGTGCGCGCATCTGCTTTAGAGCCGGCGTCTCAGGAGCACGCGGCTGACATGAGTGCAGAGACCGTTGTGGGTTCGGGCGTATTAATGCCGGGCCGACGAACGGCGGTCCGACTGCGCTACGGACTGCCGATTATCGTTTTTGTGGTTCTGGCACTGATGCTCAGCTGGGCGCTCAACCACGACCCGCGCGCGATTCCGTCGGCTTTGATCGGACAGCCGGTACCGCAATTCACGCTGCCGCCGGTCAAAGGCCGCGTGCTCGGTTTATCCAGCGCCAACCTCACGGGCGAAGTCTCATTGGTGAATGTCTTTGCATCCTGGTGCGTGGAATGCAGAGCGGAACATCCGTTGCTGTTGCGGTTGAAGGCCGACGGCGTCGTGCCGATCCATGGTCTCAACTACAAAGATTCGCCAGATGATGCCGCAAGATGGCTCAACACATTTGGCGATCCGTACGCGCGCACAGGCGCTGATCTCAATGGCCGCGTGGCGATCGACTGGGGCGTCTACGGCGTCCCGGAGACCTTCGTGGTCGCCAAGGACGGCCGCATCGCCCACAAGCAAATCGGACCGATCAGCCCTGAGAGTTTGGATGAGACGATTCTCCCGTTGATCCGGAGGCTTCAGCAGCAATGACACGCAGCGTGGGCGGTCGCACCTTTGGCTTAGCAACGTGGCTGTGCGTAACAACGCTTGTTGTTGCGACGTCAGGCATGGCGTCTGCCCAGGAGCCGCCGAGGAACTTCGTTCTGCTCGACAAGCCCAATCCTGTCGGGGAGATCACCTTCAATGATGCCGAAGGGCATGCGCGCAAACTTGCGGATTTCAGGGGCAAGGTCGTCCTGCTCAACGTCTGGGCAACGTGGTGCGTGCCGTGCCGGACGGAAATGCCAACGCTCGACCGATTGCAAGAGCGTTTGGGTGGCTCGGAATTTGAGGTGGTTCCCGTCTCAATCGACCGGGGCGGAATCGAAACTATCCGCAAGTTTTACAACGAAATCGGCATTCACAAACTCGCAATGTACGTCGACAGTTCCGGCCAGACGCTCCGCCAGGTGCGCGCGCTCGGTCTGCCAACGACGCTGCTCATCGATCGCATCGGGCAGGAAATCGGCCGCGTCATAGGGCCGGCCGAGTGGGACGCGCCCGACATCATCGAGTTCGTCAAGTGTTTTGTTCCTCGCAGCGATGCGGCGTTGTTCCAGGAAGATTCGAAATCGGCCGCGACGCCGACTTGCGGCACGCATGATCGGGAGCCGCCACCGAATGGCACGAGTACCAATGCGCAACCATGATGGAGACATGTCATGACGATAGATCAATCCACCGCCTCAAATGAGGGGTCGCTCGTGCGCCAACTGCTCTACGCCGCACGATACTATCTTGGAAATCGATGGGCGCTTCTGGCGCTCGGGGCTATTGCCGTCGTTCTTGGTCTTGGCTTCTGGGGTTGGGGCTGGCTAGTGGCCGCCGGCCTTGCGCCGATCATTTTGAGCACCCTGCCGTGTCTGATCATGTGCGGACTCGGCGTATGCGGCATGTGCCGCTTTGGCAAAAAAGATTCGGCAGCGTCACGTGGCGCGGTCGACGCGGCTACATCGCCATCCGCGCTCGCAATCGCGAAGGTGGACGCCCCATCGGTTGCCAGCGCCAGCTGCTGCCAAGGAGGCAACAACGAAAATCCCGCGAACGTGCTTCCTGACGGCGGAACTACTCAATTGCAGGAGAAGAGTTATGGGTAAATGCAAATTGGCGATTCTGCTTGCCGCCAGCTTTCTCGCCGTTACCGCCAAGTCGGCGATGGTCTATGCGCGTGATTCTGACGCTTCATCAGGCTCCATGGTGGGTCGTGGAATGATGGGCGGCGGACACATGATGGGAGGCGGCATGATGGGAGGTATGAGCCGAATGATGGAACATTGCGGCGCCATGATGCAGGGCGATCGCGGCAGCGGCCGTCCCAACGAGCAATGGCGCGACCGTGATCGCTAACGCCATACGATCATCGCCGACGTCGTGCGCCAACCGACTGGCAATGCAAGCGCTGCGAATGGTGACGTCGTGAACAGCAGAACCGACCACTTGATCACGCTCGCCCTTGCGGTCGTGGTAGGCGGCGCACTCGTGCTTGGTGGTGTGTTTTTCGGCACATTTCTGCAGCTAAGGCTATCGACCCAAACGACCTCACGAATGGCTGCAATTGGCGGCCCGTTTACGCTTGTTGCGACCAACGGCCAGAACGTCAGTGAGCAGACGTTTCGAGGCAAATGGGTCCTCATGTATTTTGGCTACACCTTTTGTCCTGATGCGTGCCCGACGGCGCTCAACAACATCAGCGTCGCTATGGAAAGGCTTGGCCCGGAGGCCGGCAAACTCCAGCCGGTTTTCGTCACCGTCGATCCCCAGCGCGACACGCGGGAGGTCATGGCCGACTATCTGAAGTCCTTCGATTCACGAATTCTGGGCCTTACAGGGACGAAGAATGAGATCGACAAGGTGATCAAGGAATTTCACCTGTTCGTCTCGGCAGAAAAATCCGAGGGCCACGGAGATGATTACGGAAATGATTACGGAAATGATTACTACGTCTCCCACAGTTCGTACATCTATCTGATAGACCCGCGAGGAAGCTTTGTGAATATCATCCATGGCGGTGCGGTCGGCGACGATATTGCCATCTGGCTGCGGAAGGAAATTCGTGAAGCCGGCAGCTGAACAGAGGTTTGAAATGCGACAGATGGCGCATCTGATCGCTGCGCTACTGCTTGCGCTGTACCTTTGCGGTGGAGCGCACGCGCAGACGTCTGCGGCGAGCACAGTTGTCGTTGAGCAGCCCTGGGCGCGCGCAACGCCGGGTGGGGCGAAGACCGGTGCGGCCTACATGACCCTGATAAACAATGGCGCGTCTGTCGACCGGCTGCTGAGCGCGACCACTCCGCTAACCGATCGGGTCCAGTTTCATAAGGAGACCGAGGACAACGGCGTGTCCCGCATGCGCGAGGTGCGCAACGTTGAACTCGAACCTGGAGCCAAGATCGTCTTCAAGCCAGGCGAGATGCATATGATGCTCGTCGGACTAAAGCAGCCGCTGATAGAGGGGCAAACACTTCCACTCACATTGCAGTTTGAAAGGGCCGGCAACATCGACGTGACGATGCCAATCGAAAAGGTCGGCGCCATGCAGCACGAAGATATGGGCACGATGATGCATGGTCCCGACAATACGATGAAGAAATAGATTCACAAATGAAATCCCAAAGACGCAGAAATCTGCAGGTCGTTGTGCCGTGCCTTGCCTTTATCGGCATTATGATCGGCGTGGTCGCGTATTCGCCGACGCTCTACCGCCTGTTCTGCGCAGCCACGGGATTCGGCGGAACAACGCAAAGGGCCATTGCCGATGCAGGAATGGTTTCCAATCGGACCGTCACCGTGCAGTTCGACAGCAACGTTGCGCCCGACCTGCCGTGGCGATTCGTGCCGGCGCAGCGAGAAGTGAGCGTCCACCTCGGCGAGCAAAAACTGGTGTTGTTCACCGCCGAGAATCTCAGCGACAATGCAATCGTCGGACACGCAACCTTCAACGTGACCCCGGATAGGACAGGTATCTATTTCAACAAAATTCAATGCTTTTGCTTTGATGACGAGCGTCTCGAAGCTCACGAGAGGGTCGATATGCCGGTGGTGTTCTTTGTCGATCCGTCTTTAGGGAACGATTCAGAGACCGCGGATATTCACACAATTACTCTTTCCTACACGTTCTTTCGCTCACCGACTTTCGATAAGGCCAAAGACCTTTCTCGTTTCCTCGCTGCGGCGGAGCCGGATGCTGGCCGCGGCCGCCAGCTCTTCGCCGAGCGATGCGCCGCCTGTCACGCCGTCGATGCCAACAAGGCCGGTCCCATGCTCGGCGGCGTGATCGGCCGAAGGGCCGGCTCCGCTCCCGGATACAACTACTCGCTTGCGCTTCGTAGCGCCGATCTAACTTGGTCGGTCGACAATCTCGACCGATGGCTTGCCGATCCTGGCAAATTCATAGCTGGCGCGAAGATGCCTATTCGCATCCTCGACGCTTCGACCCGAAGAGACGTCATCGCTTATCTGCAGATAGAGAGCAGCAAATCGTCCGACCGATCCAAATTCGGATCGGTTGTGCAAAGCGCATCTGATCAACCTCGAAAGGAGTAAGGGGGGTCGTATGATAGATAGACCTTTGGCACGAGGTGTTCTGGCATTCGCCATATTGGGCATTGCGTTCGGCATTGCTGGCACATCGAAAGGACCGAAGTTGCACTTCGGAAATACGGCCATCGCAGCTGACACGTCGCAGGATGAATTTGAGCAGCGCGTACGGAACTATCTGCTCGCACATCCCGAAGTCATCAGCGATGCACTGAATCGCCTGGAGGCGAAACAAGGCGAGCAGGACGCGGCGGGAGCGCAAGCCGCACTGAAGGCCCACGCTGCCGAAGTGTTTCAGGACCCGGACAGCCCAGTCAGCGGAAATTCGAAAGGCAATGTAACGGCGGTCGAGTTCTTCGACTACAATTGTCCTTATTGCAAGATGATGGCGTCCGTGATGGAGCAAGCGGAGGCCGCCGATCCGCAGCTACGAATCGTCTACAAGGAATTTCCCATTCTTGGACCAGGTTCGGTTTTCGCCGCCAAAGCCGCGCTCGCAGCGAACAAACAAGGCAAGTACGTCGCCTTCCATCGCGCGCTTTATCAGGTGCGCGGGCATGTCGAGGAAGCTCAGGTGCTCGAAACGGCTAGAAGCGTCGGCCTCGATATCGATCGGATGAAAAAGGATATGCAAGACGCTGCCATCGAAGGCGCGCTGGAAAAGAACGGGACACTTGCACAAACGCTACACATCACCGGCACGCCAGGGTTTGTGGCCGGCGATCAAATCACGACCGGAGCAACCGATTTGAAGACTTTCCAAGCGCTGATTGCCAAAGCGCGGAGCGATCATCAGGGGGCGAGGTGAGAATATTTCGTCAAATTGGTCATGGAGCTTTGGAATGACCGCCAAGCACCGGAGCCACGCCTGGAAAATGGTTCACGTCAAGATCGACGGCATGCATTGCGTGAATTGCGAGGTCTTGATCGAGCGAAGATTCAAGAAGATTGCCGGCGTTCGTCGCGTCAAGGTCAATCACATCACCGGCAGGGCAGAGATCAACTGCTACGGCGACCTCGACATGACGACCTTGCAACACGCGATAGCGGACGACGGCTATTCCGTCTCGCGCCCGCGAGAGCAAAATGGGAAGTTGCCCGATGCCAAGAGCGCGCAAAACACTACCCGCGACCACATCGAGATCGGCGCTGCGTTTCTCATTCTGGTCGCACTCTATGTCGTTCTTGGGCAATTCGATCTCCTGCCTCAGAATCTCGCTCTCCCCAACGACATAAGCTACGGTCTCGCGCTCCTGGTCGGCGTCGTGGCCTCCATGTCAACCTGCATTGCGGTGACCGGTGGGCTGCTCGTGGCAATTGCCGCGAAGTACAACGACGCGACCACGCGGCTGAGCGCCGCACAAAAATTCAGGCCGCATATTTTCTTCAATGTGGGGCGGGTCACTTCGTACACCGTGCTTGGGGGTGCCATCGGCGCATTGGGCTCGACATTCACCATGTCGTCCGAGGCAAGTGGTCTGCTCATGATTGTGGCGAGCCTTATCATGATCGTCCTTGGGCTGCAGATGCTCAGGCTGTTCCCGTGGCTCAAGGTATTGCAACCCAGGATGCCGAAGTTCCTGGCGCATAAGATTCACGACCTCACCGAGAAGGAAGTGAAGGGCGGTGCTTTCATTCTCGGAGCATCCACCTTCTTTCTTCCGTGCGGCTTCACTCAGGCGCTGCAGCTCTACGTTCTTGCCAAGGGAAGCTTTCTGACTGGGGCTCTCACGATGCTGGCGTTCTCCGTCGGCACGCTACCGGCCCTGATTTCGCTCTCCATGGTATCGAGCTTCGCCACCGGAATGTTCCAGCGGTACTTTCTCAAGTTCGCCGGTGTGGCCGTGGTGCTTCTCGGATTTTTTAATATTCAGAGCGGCCTGACGCTCGCCGGCGCCGGCACTGGAACTTCAGCCGCGATTTTCGGCGATGCGAAGCAGGCCAATCAATCGAGCTTGCAACCCGTCCCGATTGTCAACGGCAAACAAATCGTAGACATGAAAATCGTGGGCTACAGGTATCAACCGAACCGTTTTGCCGTCGTACAGGGCGTGCCAGTGGAATGGCGGATCGATGCGCGACTGGCTTCTGGATGTGGCCATATCATCATCGCGCCGAAGCTTCGTGTGCGAAAATTTCTTCCATCGAATGAGCCGGCGGTCATTTCCTTTACCCCTCAGGAAATCGGCGACATCGGCTTCAATTGCGCCATGGGAATGATGAGCTGGTGGTCGAAAATCACCGTGATCCCGAATCCGAGCGGAAAGTCCTCAGCATTGCCAGACGATACCCAACAAGGCCGGCTGCTTTAAGCACGCAGCGGAGCGACATGATGAAAACAGTAACTTTCAACATCGGCGGAATGCATTGCGCCTCCTGCTCGGCGCGCAATGAGAGGACATTGCAAAAGCTCATAGGTGTGCGTGATGCGACTGTTAATCTGGCTACCCATCGCGCCCGCGTCATTTTTGACGAATCCGTTGTTTCCGAGAAGATGTTGCACGAAGCCGTCATCGACAACGGATATCAAATCCTCGCGGCTGAATTCGCCGATGAACACAAGGAACGGACTCGTCGGGAGCTCCGATGGGCGCAGAAACGCGCCTTCCTTGCTCTCATTCTTGCCGCGCCGGTTGTCGCGCTGGCGATGCTCAATGTCGATCTGCCGTGGATGATCTGGGGCCATAACGCGAGCGTTTGGATCGAGGCCGTCCTGAGCGTCATCGTGATCGTCATCCTCGGCTGGCAATTCCACGTCGGTGCGCTGCGCCAGGCTCGCAGTGTGGCAGCCAACATGGATACGCTCATTTCAATGGGGACGCTTGCCGCGCTATTCTACAGCATCTGGGTTATGGTTAGTGGCGGGCATCATCTTTATTTTGAGACCGGCGCCGTGATCACCGCGCTCATTCTCCTTGGGCGGTATTTCGAGGCAAGGAGCCGCGGCCAGGCCAGCGCAGCAATTGAGAAGCTTATCGGGCTCGGCGCCAAAACCGCGCGCGTTATCCGGGACGGCCAGGAATGGGATTTACCTGTCGAAGAGGTAAGCGTCGGCGACTCGCTCCTGGTCAAGCCCGGCGAGAAAATACCTGTCGACGGCAAAGTCATTAGCGGCAGTTCCAAGGTCGACGAGTCAATGCTCACTGGTGAGAGCATGCCGGTGAGCAAAGCAAAAGGTGACGAGGTCTTCGGCGCAACCATCAATCTCAGCGGCGCCTTCCAGTTCGAGGCCATCAAGGTCGGACGGGACACGACGCTTTCTCAGATTGTCAAGATTGTAGCCGATGCGCAGGCGAACAAGGCTCCAATCCAAAGACTCGCCGATCGTATCTCCGGCGTGTTCGTCCCCATTGTCCTTGCGATAGCATTTGTCACGGCCATAGGCTGGTATCTTTTTACGGGCGATATCTACCAAAGCATTGTCCCAGCTGTTGCCGTTCTTGTCATTGCATGTCCGTGTTCCCTCGGACTGGCAACGCCAACCGCAATTATGGTCGGCACCGGATTGGGAGCCCAACGCGGCATCCTCATTAAAAGCGGCGAGGCGCTTGAGAGAGGGACGAAGATTGACGTGGTCATGTTCGACAAGACCGGCACCCTAACCGAAGGCAAGCCGAGGGTTACCGACCTTCTTTGTTGCAAATCAGGAATGGATGCGAATCAGTTTCTGGCTACTGCAGCAAGCATCGAGCGGTTGTCAGAGCATCCGCTGGCTCGCGCGATAGTGGAAGCAGCACGCGAGAAGAATCTCTCGTTCAAAGATGTACACGATTTTTCTGCCATCGCGGGAATGGGGATACGGGGAAAGCTTGGAAACGCGACGATACTGGTGGGCAGCATTCGCCTTATGAGCGAATACGGAGTTGTGCTGGCTCCCCACATTGAGCGAATCGAGCAGCAGGAGGCGGAGGCAAAAACGGTGATTGTTGTTGCCGAAAATGGCGAACTTATTGGCACTCTCGCTGTGGCCGATACCTTAAAGGGGGATGCTAAGGTTGCGATCGAGCGATTGCGTATTGCGGGCATGCAGACGTTCATGATTACAGGCGACAATCGTCGGACGGCGAATGCCATCGCGAAGCAGCTCGGGATCGACTTCGTGCTTTCGGAAGTTTTGCCGTTCACCAAGGCTGGCCAAGTTCAAGCACTTCAGGAACGAGGGCGCCACGTTGCTTTCGTGGGCGATGGCATCAATGATTCACCGGCTCTCGTACAGGCTGATCTCGGTATTGCCATTGGCACCGGCACGGATGTTGCCATCGAAGCAGGCAACATTGTGTTGGTGAAGGGTCACCCGCTCAAAGTCATCGAGGCGTTGGCGTTGTCTCGGTTGACGTTCAGGACCATCAAACAGAACCTGTTCTGGGCATTCTTCTACAACGTCGCGGCGATTCCGCTCGCGGCGTTCGGTCTGTTGAATCCAATGGTTGCTGCGGGCGCGATGGCGGTTTCGAGCCTGACGGTGGTTAGCAACAGCCTACGGATCAGACGGCAGGAACTTTCTCAATTGGCTTATGCAAAAAAAAGGAGTCACGGCGATGAACAACACCAAAGCTACTACCGGCTTGCGCAAAACAGATAGAAGTAAGGTTGCCATGGACCGTCGAGCGACATTCATGCTCGCCATCACAGCGATGGTCGGGCTTGTCAGTCAATCGCGCCGGGCGCGAGCCGAATCGTACGCCTCAGAAGAGAACGCAGCGATTTCGGCGGCGGGAGCGACAACAAACCTCAAGACAATCGGACCGCATGGCCAAGTCGTGACTATCCGTCACCGTGGCGGCATCTTTGAAATAACGACGGTTGACGGGCGAACTACAGTATTCCCGGAGGCCAAACTGCGTTTCAAGATTGATACAAGCGACCAGGGCCCGCTTGCCGACAGGCCGATCATTCTGCCCGGCGGCACGATTGGTGATCGCGCGTCGGTGTTCTTCGCGTCGCCGGCGGAGATTAGCAAGCTGATCGAGTATCGAAGCTGACACATTGATCAACTCGATGCCTGAATGCCACGCGCTCTATGACTGACACCCTGCACACGAGCATGATCGCTGCGTTCGCGGCAGGGACGATTTCGTTTCTGTCGCCGTGCGTTCTCCCGCTCGTGCCGGGCTATGTGTCGTATATCGCCGGGCATTCGACCGGAAGCGTGTCAGCACCGAAGGTGCCGAGCCTGCGGCTTCAAACAATTGCACTGAGTCTCTGCTTCATCTTTGGGTTCTCGACAATCTTTATGATCCTCGGAGCAAGCGCGACTGCTCTTGGCCGGTTGCTTATTGCGTATCGCTATGAGCTAAACATCGCAGGCGGTGCGATCGTCATAGGATTTGGCCTATTCACGCTCGGTGTGCTGCGTCCGCGGTGGCTTTTACGCGATCTGCGCATGCGAGCGCCTTCTCCACGCTGGAGACCGATTGCCGCTTATTTTCTCGGAATGGCATTCGCATTCGGATGGAGTCCCTGCATAGGTCCGATCCTGGGAGTCATCCTGACTATCGCGGCAACTTCAACCACGGTCGATAAGGGTGTGTCGCTCCTCGCGATCTATTCCCTTGGGCTCGGCATTCCATTCCTGCTTGCGGCGGTATTTACCGATGCTCTGTTGGCTCGCCTAAAAGCGATGGGACGCGTGGGTCGCGTGTGCCAAATGCTTGCAGGCGGCGTCATGATCGTCATGGGAGCCGCGATGATCACGGGTCAACTCACTACATTCTCTTACTGGCTCCTGAACACGTTCCCGCTGTTGTCAGTGATCGGATGATTTCGGGAATGGCAAATTAAGTGGCGAGATTTGATCAGGATTGATGTCGGGTAGAGATCCATGTGGAACGCAAGGAGGAAGGACATGAGCACGAGAACGTTTCTTTTAATGTCGGTCATTGCTGCCAGCACCGCGATGGCTGCGGTCGAGGTGGCAACCGCACAAGGCATGCAAGGCCGTATGGGTTCTGCCATAACGCCAGGTGGCACGGACCAGCAGCAGCCAGCGGATCATGGGATGATGCAAGGCGGTGTGGGCCACGACATGATGTGTCCGATGATGCGATCCGGCATGATGCAAGGTGGCATGATGGGGTCTGGAATGATGGGCTCCGGCAGCGGGATGAATGCGCTGTTCGGATCGCGCGTCACGCCTGTCATGAACCTGTCGGTCGATGATGTTCGCGGCTACCTCGCCTCGCAGCTCGAACGCCTCAATAACAAGCGACTGAAGGTCGGCAGCATCAATAGCGGTGATGGAACCATCACTGCCGACATCGTGACCGTCGACAACTCGCTTGTACAGCGGCTGAAGGTCGATCGGCACTCCGGCGGAATAACCTACGAGAACTAACCTACGCGCGTTCCTTGCGTGGCCAAAGACCTCGTTAAATCATGTTTTGAGGTCGTGCACGGGCGCAATGACGGTTCCAGCGTCAAGCGCCAAGGAGACCAAAAGAATGAGACGACAATATTTGACAATGGTGCTTGCGGTTGCGGGCATGTTGTTTGCGATTACAGCCGCATGGTCGGCCAAGCCCGATGCCAATCGTGGTCAGAAAGTTTTTGGTGCCTGCGCCGGTTGCCATTCGCTGGAGCCCGACCGGAACATGACCGGACCAAGCCTGTCAGGCCTGTGGAATCGCAAATCGGGAAGCCTGGCAACCTTTCCGCGCTACTCGTCGGCACTGAAATCTTCGGGGGTCGTGTGGGATGACAAGACGCTCGACGAATGGATCACAGACCCGCAACATTTCATCCCCGGCAACGATATGACCTTCCAAGGCATCAAGGACGTCCAACAGCGCGTCGACCTCTTGGCGTTTCTTAGAAAGACAACCGAGCCGGGACACGCGTCGCAAATGGGCGGCATGGGCGGCAGGATGGGTGGCGGCGATGTCGATCTCAAGACTGTTGGTCCAGCGCAACGCGTGCGCGCTATCAGCTATTGTCGCGATACCTTTCGAGTAACCACGGCCAATGGCGATACGCGCGCTTTTTGGGACCGCAATCTGCGGCTTAAAGTCGACGGCAGTAACGGCGGCCCCGAGAAGGGCGCGCCCGCTTTGGTCGGCGCGGGAATGATGGGCGATCGTGCCGACGTGATCTTCGCGGGGCCGGAGGAGATCAGCGGGTTCATCAAGCCGGAGTGTTGACCGTGTCCCAGTCATAGGAGGACTCGATGCCTCGCTGCACACTAAGCGCGTTTGCGCTGGCGCCATTGATCGGATTGCTGACCATCTCTCACGCTTCTGCGCATTGCTTCGTTGGTGCCCGATTTTTTCCGGCTACGCTCGCGACCGACGATCCGTGTGTCGCGGACGAAATATCGTTCCCGACGGTGGCCTGGTTCAAGACCGCGGACATGCCGCCGGCGACGGAATGGGATGTCTCGGTGGATTTTGCAAAGCGCATCACTGAGGATTTCGGAATTACGATCGGCGACCGGTGGACGCAAATCCACCAGCCAGGCGGTTTCACCGCGGCGGGTTTCGGAAACCTCGAAACCACCGCGCAGTATCAACTGCTCAAAAACAGTGAGCACGAATTGGCGCTGCTTCTTGGCCTTATCGTCGATTGGGGCGGCACCGGCGCCATCAATTCCGGTTTGGCGACGCCCTTCAGCGTGCTCACACCAACATTCTACTTCGGCAAAGGCTTTGGCGACCTTCCTGACACCATGGGATGGGCCAGGCCGATCGCAGTGACCGGTCAGATCGGTTATCAGATTCCCACCCGATCCTTCGACTTGGTCCAGGGCACTTTCATTCCACAGGTCTTGGTCTACGGCATGTCGCTACAGTACAGCTTGCCCTATTTAAAATCCGAAGTTATCGATCTTCAGCTCCCGAATTTCATCAATCATCTGATTCCGATCGTCGAAGCGCAGCTTTCGACGCCCGTAGCCAACAATTTCGGCAACAGCTCCGTGACCACCGGCACGATCAATCCGGGAGTAATCTGGGTCGGAGATTATTTTCAGGTTGGCCTCGAGGCGATCGTCCCCGTCAACCGAGAGAGCGGCAGCGCGGTCGGCGTACTCGGCCAGCTACATTTTTATCTCGACGACATGTTCCCGACGACCATCGGCCGACCGCTTTTGGGCAGCACATCGACCGCGGCTCCGCGCCAACTCACCTTCTAAAGAGACGCCCATGCGAACACCTTTGACCATCGTCGCGTTACTTGTAATGGCACTGAGCGCGCCCGCCGCGCGCGCCCACGCCTTCCTTGATCATGCCAGCCCGCTTGTCGGCTCGACGGTGAGCGCGGCGCCGCACGAAGTGTCGCTCACCTTTACGCAGAATCTTGAGCCCGCCTTCTCAAGCGTCACGGTGACCGATGCAAGCGGCGCGCAAGTCAATCAAGGCAAAGCCCAGATCAGCGGCAATACCATGCGCGTCGGGCTCAAATCCCTGGCGCCGGGTACCTACCGCGTTCGCTGGCACGTGCTCTCAGTTGACACGCACACAACAGATGGAAGTTTCTCATTTCATGTAGGGAGGCCATGAGCGAGCGAGGCATGTTCGGGAGCAAGCGTGAATGATCCGCTGATCGTGGTACGCGTCATCCACTTCGTTGCGACGATCCAGGCGGCTGGCGTCGTGCTTTTTACCGCCATCATCATTACGCCGGCTTTTCGCGCAGCGAAGGACGCAAGCCTTGTCGCACTGCGAGTCAGGCTGCGGCGGATAGCATTGGCCAGTCTTGCCTTGGTCGTAATGTCCGGCGTGGCGTGGCTCATTCTGATAGCGGAGCAAGCAAGCGATCGTCCGCTAGACGCAGTCTTCGCCGAAGGCGTCATTTGGACCCTGGTAACCCAGACCCAATTTGGACACGATTGGGTTTTGCGACTGATTCTGGCTGGGCTTCTTGCAGGACTGTTGTCTCGGGTCCAGCCGGCACGGTGGAGCCGCCTGCAAAGCTGTGGCGCCGTTGCCGTTGCCGCCTCGCTGGCGGGGACCCTGGCTTGGGCCGGTCATGCCGCCGCGACGCCGGGGTTTGAAGGCAACGTCCACCGGGCCGCCGATGTCTTGCATCTCATTGCCGCAACGGCATGGGTCGGATCGTTGATCCCGCTCGCGATGCTGCTCAAAGCGGCTCATGACCAGCCCGATGGGATGTCGACGGTCGTTGTACAAAAAGCGGTGCTGCGATTCTCAACGCTAGGCATCGCCAGTGTTGCAATGCTGCTCGCGACCGGCACCGTTAACGCCTGGATTCTCACGGGAACGATCCCTGCTCTTGTCGGAACGGATTACGGCCGGCTGCTCTTGGTAAAAGTCGCACTGTTTCTCGCCATGGTATCGATCGCGGCCGTGAATCGGTTTCGGCTGACCCCGCGGCTCATCGAAAAGACGAGCACGATTGCCACGCGCGATGCGCTACGGCAGTTGCGGCGCAATAGCCTGATCGAGGCAGCTACGGCCGCAACTATACTTAGTATTGTCGCCGTGCTCGGGACAATGCCGCCTGGGTTGCATCGGCACGCCACCTGGCCATTTTCCACTCCCCTCAACGCAGATCAGATGAACGTGCATGAGCATATGTGAATAAGGGCAAATGTAGCCGTAGCATGCTTGTCGTATGGGCACTCACGTGATCGCTCTTGTTGTGAACGCGCTAGTAATGGCGTTTGCCATGGGATGGGAAATCCTGTGGCCGCTGATCCTCGGCTTCGCGCTTTCGGCCATCGTCCAGGCTGTCGTCTCGCACAGTGAAATGAGCCGCCTGCTGCCCGACGGCAGCCCGCGCTCGATTGCGATCGCGCTTGGGCTCGGCGCCGCCTCCTCGTCCTGCTCCTATGCGGCAGTGGCGCTGGCCCGCTCGATCTTCGCAAGGGTGCAAACTTCACAGCGGCCATGGCGTTCGAATTGGCGTCCACCAACCTCGTCCTTGAACTCAGCATTATCATTATCGTGCTCATGGGTTGGCAATTCGCGCTGGCGGAGTTCATTGGCGCGCCCATCATGGTCGCCATCCTTGTCGTGCTGTTCCGAATATTTTTGCGACCGCATCTCGTGCGCGAGGCGAATGGCTGCCTATAAATCGCTGTCGAATGGTGGTCCACCGCTTCTGATTTTAAGCATGGGCATGTCGATCTTCAGCGTTTGAAACCGTTCGTTAGCCAACGATCGCTGCGAACGGCGCGGCTTTGCAGTCCGATTCGCATAATTGCCAATTCTGGAACGCCGTTTAACCGGCGTGGAAATTCTGCACGCCGAATGCCAAGAAAAGCCGAATGCCAAGAGGCGAGAGCGACCGCTAGAGCAACGGGTGGCAGCAACTTTGAGCTAAAGTTTCAAACTGATGCAATAGCCTCCGATAACGCGCATTCTCTGAAGTAATTGGATGTCCGCTTTACCCCCGAAAGCAGACATTGCTGAGCGTTTCCGGAATGTCCGCTAAGTGCCAAAAGCGGACATAGTGCTCTTTGGACGGCTCAACAATATGCAGAGGGCTAAAGCCTTTTGCCTTCGCGGACAGTGTCCCAGTCTGACCACGTCATTAACTTCAAGCCGAGGCGGGCATAGTCAACGCGAAGATAGGAGTCCAAAGGACTCCGAACGATTGCATCGGGGCGCAGTAAGGCAACTTCTTGCGCCATGACCCCGACATACACTGTGTCACTCCACAGATATCGAAAACGGTAAAGGCCAAGTCCGTTATCGAGACGACCGACGAGGGCAACGTCGCGCTTGAGCCGGATGTCGGAGCCCCTGCCGCCCCAGCCACCACGCCCCCAGTCAAGTGGGTCATCCTGGCGATGGCGATCCATCAACGACTTGTCGCGCTGTCCGAAGTAAATGCGAAGCCCGCCGAGAACACCGTTGTCAGCACGCTCTCCGAGCCATCCTTCTGCAAATAACGAGGCCATGCGCCCGCCACCGAGCGCAACGCCATACTCGCCACCTAAGGTCAGGAAGTTAGTACCGAACGTGTAGATGTGACCGGCTGAGAGACTGAAATTATCTGTGACATAGTACGAGACCAACACGTCATCGAAGAAGCGGTTTGGAGGCGAAGCTAGTGGCACGCCAGAGTTGATGCTAACCGTTTCGAGGCCGACCAGGCCGCTCAAGATCCATCTATTCAGATAATACTCACCCTCTGCTGCAAAGTGTCCGATGTTTGCGCTGATGTGGCTGTTCACACCGATGAGATTGTCAATAACGTCAGTCCCATTCCAGTGCACGTAGTCGGCGTAGGCCCCCAAAAGTCCGATGGAAGGATCGCGCCAGAACAAGTGCGCTCCACCACCGTACTCACCGATACCCTTGGCGCCTTCAAGGTTCCCATCAAGTTGCAGGCCCCACTGTTGCGCGAGCGGAACTGAAAGCGATCCGCTCGTACCGTAGAACCCATTAGAATGGTTTTCACCCCCGCCGTAACCGTCGATCTTTGCGTTGATGCCATCGACCGCTGGCATCGGCTGTGGAGGAACCCAAGGGACGGCCGTCGCATCAGACCGCGGTGGCTTTGCGTACCCGAGCGCCGTCGAGACCGCTGTCTGATCGTCAAGGACTTGGGCGAAGACTTCATCCCAGTGAGGCGGCACGTTATCCGACGCGCCGTCAGCATTCGCGGCTGTGAGCGACAGCAGCGCAAGGGCAACGGCCGTTCCGACGGACGCGATGCTTTGGCGCGACAAAGCCAACTTGATGCCCCCCGAGGTTTGGACAAAACATAATGGCCAGCGGGGGCAGGATTACAATTCTGTGGCTCTCACAAACGGGGGCGCATTCCGCAGATTTCCGGCCTGTGTTGCTCTGTGGTGACGGGGTTGAGAATGTCCGCTTTGGGTCATCAACGGACATTCCCGCGTAATCGACTCATGTCCGCTTTACCTCCAATAGCAGACTCACACCGAACATCGCAGTACGTCCGCTAAGTGCCCAGTCTGCAAGTCCATTGATCCTGCGTTCGACTCATATTTATTTTCATCTATATGATGGCGGTTATCCCTCGTTGACGGAAGTCTATGATGACTGATTTATGGCGCCTGACAGCGACCGAGGCTGTGGGGAAGTTACGGAAGCGCGAGCTTTCGCCGCTAGAACTGGTAGAAGCCGCAGCCTCGCGCATCGAGGCCGTAGAGCCAAAAATCAATGCCCTGCCGATCCGATTTTTCGACGAAGCGCGCGACTATGCAAAGCGCTTTAAACATGAGAGTCGCGACAACCCTGGCTGGCTCGCGGGCCTGCCAATGGCCGTCAAGGACTACAACGATGTCGCTGGGCAGTTGACCACCTACGGCTCGCCAATTTTCGCCGAACACCGCGCACCAGCAGACGACCGCACCATAGCCACGCTGCGAGCCAACGGCGCAATCCCACTGGCCAAGTCGAACGTACCGGAATTCGCCGGAAGCCATACTTTCAATCCAGTTTGGGGTACGACGCGCAATCCCTGGAATTTGGATCGCACTGCTGGCGGCTCATCGGGAGGCGCCGCGGCGGCGCTTGCGGCAGGTGAAGTCTGGCTCGCCAACGGTTCATGTCTAGGCGGCTCGTTGCGCATCCCCGCAAGCTTCTGCGGAATTGTCGGGCTGCGTCCCAGCCCTGGTGTCGTGCCGCGAGGCGATGGATTGCCTGCCTTTGACAGTTTGTGGGTAGACGGTCCGATGGCGCGCAATGTGCCCGATCTGGCATTGATGCTAGATGCGATGGCTGCATTGACGCAGCATGACCCGCTGTCTCGCTCCGTTCCGCCGGGCGGCTTCCAGGCGGCGCTCAAACGTGCGCGGCCTCCTCGGCGCATTGGATTCAGCTCTAACTTTGGCCTGCGAAGCATCGATCCGGAAGTGGCGCGGATTTGTCGAGCCGGTGCCGCGCGCTTCGCAGATCTAGGCTGCGTGATAGACGAGGAGGCACCGGATTTCTCCGGCGCGATAGATTGCTTTCAGGTGCTGCGCGCACTTCTTTTCGCTGACGTGCGTGGTGATTTGCTGCCCCGAGAACGCAACCGCATCAACCCGGACATCGTATGGAATATCGAGAAAGGCCAATGCCTCACTACCGACGAGATCATTCGGGCACTGCGCCAGCGGCACACGCTTTTTCACCGCGTCGCTCAATTCTTTGATGATTATGACCTGCTCGTATGCCCCACTGTCGCGGTCGCCCCGTTTCCCGTGGAGCAACGCTTTCCTGTCGAGATCGCAGGCGAAAAGTTGACCACTTACATAGATTGGATGTTCCTGACTTTCATCATCACCCTGGTTGGTTGTCCAGCCATCTCGCTGCCCTGCGGTCTGACTCAGGATGGGTTACCGGTTGGGCTTCAGCTCGTGGGACGGCCACACGGCGATGCTCAGCTGCTTGGTATGGCTTTGTTGCTGGAACAAGCTCTCGGCTTTGACCGTTGCGTGCCGTTGGAGATTTAGAGGCGGTGTCTCAGAAGGGCCAGCAGCGGACGAAATCCGATGTCCGCGTTAGGTCCGGTTATCCCCGATAACGGACTCATAGCAGACATTGTGGGACGTCAGTTCGGTTCCAATCGGCGGCATACGCGTGGAGCAGAGTGCACTTGCCATTCGATTACCTCATCGGCGAGGGCAAGTAGACTCAGCCGCTCTAATCGTTTCTGCGAAATTTAGCGCGTCGGCCTGGAACCCTAATTAGGACGGAGGGATTGGGTGCACGTGCGTGAGGGCTCTGGCTATGAGTAACTCAGGGTGTACCGAGAGAATGCCAAGGAGGATGTCATGAAAAAGATGATATTTACGGCTGCCCCGGCGGCAGCTGCGCTGTTATGGAGCGTCGGACTGATAAGCGCCCAATCTTCCGGCACCGCGGCAGAAGCCAGGGCCATGCTCGACAACGCCGTCGCGGCGCTCAAAGCCAACGAGGTTGCAGCGCTCGCCGCATTCAACGACAAGAGTAACACGAAGTTCCACGACCGCGATCTTTACGTGTTCTGCTACAACATGACCGACGGTAAATTCACGGCACACCCGAACTCCGCTACGATGGGCACCGATGTCCGCACCATGAAAGTGAAGGACGATCCACTCGGACAAAGAATCTTCGACACAATTAACAAATCCTCGGGGGGAGATGTTCTCACGGTGAACTATAACTTCGCGAAACCCGGAACGACTGAGCCCGTCCCCAAGGAATCGTTTGTGACAAAAGTCGGCAACGAAGGTTGCGGTGTCGGGTATTACAAGTAGCCCGGCCGACGTTTTCAAAACGTTCGCAGACCAAGGGCGGCAATGCTGAGGTATGGTCCGTTCAGATTGGTGCGGACCATGCTCTTCTTCGACGGTGATGAACTGCGTGACTTCCGTTTTGGGTCAGGAACGGACATCCCGATCACAAATACCGATGTCCGCTTTACCCCCGAAAGCGGACATTGGTCGAGCGTGTCGGGATGTGGCACCACATCGCCGCCAAATTGTGAAGCTTCCATCGGCACTGCGGTCTGTACAGGAAGTATCACATGATCCATGCCAGGTTTGGCGTTCCAGCTATTGCACTTGCTGCGATTATCGCAGTGGCCAGCGCGCAAGCTCAGACGCAAACCGCGTCGCCTGAGCCTACGGTTTGGGATCACAATGGGTCAGTGATGTATTTGGTCGCAAATGGCTCATCCCGGGAGATCTATTATCAAAAGCCCCGCCCAGGAATGTTGGAGGCAGGCGCGCATTCCGGCTCCCTTCTATTCCGCGGTGAAGTCAACGACGGACAATATCTGGGAACGGCATATATTTTTAACGTTCATTGCGGTCCAATCCCGTTCGAAGTCAAGGGAACGATTCTAGACGACGATCAACGGATTGTGCTGACGGGACAGGCGCCGCGAGTCGGGCAAAACTGTCGCACCTACGGGTCCAACACGAGCAATCTGGAATTCAGGCGATCAAAGCTAAACGAGGCAGCTCAATCCCAAGAACCATTGGCGGCAGCGCAGCTGCCATCAACCGGAGTAACAAAACCTGAGGCGTCATCGAGGAACGGTGATGAACTACCAAGCTCGCCAACGGGACAGCACTCGGTTAAAAATGAAACACCGTTAGCAGCCAAGGATTCGTCCGCGGGTGTCGCCGATCCCATCAGCACTCCTACAGCCCAGGCATCCGTGACAAATGAAACGTCAGAAGCAAAAGACCTGCACAAATACCTGTGGGGAGCAGCATTCGTTGTGATGATCGTGTGGCTTTTGATTTTTTCAATTGGGAAGATCTTACTGCACTTGTGAACTCGGGCATCGCTGCTCGGGAAACAGTGACTTAGTTTTCAGCACTTCAAGCCCTATGCGCGACGTGGCCGACTACAGAAAAAATGCTGAGAAATGCCGCGAGCTGGCGAAGCTCACAGCCAGGTCGGAGCATTGGGCAGCTTTTCTGGAGATGGCTGAAACCTGGGAAAAACTCGCTGACCTGCACGAATTGAGCCAGAAGCTCAGATCATCCGGCGTGCTATTAAAATAGGCGCAGGAAGCGGAAGGCTGTGGCGACTGACTTAACACCGATTGGCGGTCCTTGATTTTTGTCAAATCTCAGTCACGCCGCTTCGTTATTATTACACTTCTCCTGTTCCTCCTTGAAGTCCCCAACTTAAGGGGCCGCCAAATGGCGGCCTTTTCTTTGCGTCCCGTCCTGTCCGAACTAGCTTCGGCAGCTTGGCAATGTTTGCCGCAATCCGCCGTGCCTCATCTTTGGTTAGCAACTTCGCCGCGGTTCGCCGGCCAGGCTCTTCCTCGAAATAGGCGAGCACTTGCCCGGTGTGATCGCGGGGATTTCACGCGCTTGGGGCCCTTCGCGCTGCCTCAAGTTCAGGCGTATTGGGCCGGGCGGGTGTCGGGGAATGGGGGGTGCCGCCTGACCTGGCGAGTGCTCTGCGGCAGTGTATTTTCACCGCTGACGTGTGTGTGTCGTGGTCCATTGATAGAGAATGTCCGCGACGCGAAAAAGACGATTGTAATCGCTACGGCGTAGCCGATCAGGAGCGCTGTCATCGTTTAGTCTCCATTCAACCGGCATTACCACTTGCTGGACCTGGCTTTGATTTCGCCCGCAGCACCCCCTTAGGGTATCCAGAAGGGCTTCAGTGTACCGAAGTCCCGCTTACGGACTTCGAGGCCGATATCTTCCAAGCTGCGGTCGCTCAGGTTGTCCAGTTCAGCACTGTCATAATGGCGTTTCCCGCGAAGTAAGTCGGCAGTGACCCATTCTGGAAACCACGTAATTGCGTGTGGAAAGATCGTCATGGCAAACCTCCGCCTCGATCACCACCGGTACAAATAGTAAGGAAATAGCAAAAGAGCTGTGACCTAAGGCACAGAGCCGACAGGAGCGCCTTGGAAGTCGGCGGCCGCGTTGTGCGTCACAGCAAAACGCGGCGCTCGACTTCCGAAATGGGTCACACGCGGACATGGGACGATGAATTGCGATGTCCGCTTTGCCTCCAATAGCGGACATCAGAATTAGCTCGGATTACGTTCGGCGCTGCAGCTCCGGCAGCTTGGCAATACTGCTGGCAATCCGCCGCGCCTCACCTTTGCCGAGCGGCTTGGCTGCCGAACGGCGAGGGCGGCGGCAAGCGACGGGCGGGCATTCAATGTCTCGATTCTTTCGGTGGCTCTCCCCATTCCCATTTGCCGGTCTCCCAGTTGTAGCGGGCGACGCCGCGCTTGATCATTTCGTCGCGCCAGCGGTTGCGTGTGACGATGAAGGCGGTCAGGTAGCCACAGCCGAAGCAAAGTCCGCCGAACGCCGCCACGATGATGAATTGCAACAGCTCACTCATTGCAATAGCTCCGGGCGCTCGATTTCAGCAGGATGTTAAAATTAACATTTTACACCGGCTTTTGATTTTATTGTGGAAGGCGTTTGTGCTTACTTTAGGTGGGTGTCAGTTTTGCAACGGTGGAGGTCTCAATGACAGACCTGCACGAGACGAGTGATCCTAAGTACACGGCGCAAATTGACACCGTTGGCTGGATATTTGTCGCCTTTGCTGTCGCCATTACGGTCATTGGTGCGGTAGTGGCCTATCAGGGCAGCGGCACGATGATCGCGAATACCCCCGTATCGCACGTCGCAAGATCACCCGGTTAGAAAGTGTTACTGCCGCAACAGCGACGGCAGCTTCGCGATGTTTCGCCGCACCTCATCGCGCGTGAGTAGTTTCGCTGTGATCGACGCCCTGGCTGGTCCTCGAAACAAACATACATGGTCGCCGCCAACTGATTAGATTTGTTGCGGTGCGGTTCGCCGCTTCATTCTTAGGAAGGCTCCCACAGCCAGTCCGCACAGAAGAACGAAGATGGCGATGGCTACTTCACTAATCGTTTCTAGTTGCTGCACCTCATTCCGTTGCTTATCTGCCCCTTCGTTGGCCGGGCCTTGGCTTGACGTAGTTTGATTTTCAGACTCAAGGCTGAGTGTGGGTGCTGGCGCTGGCTGATTTGATGCAACTTGACGAGACTCAATCTTAGACGCGTCAATCGCCAAATACCGGAGCACTCCTTTTCCGTTCTGATCGAACGTCGCCGCCCGCAGAAATCCTGCGCCACCAGCCAGTCGATAAACCGGAACGCCTGCTTTTGCAGAACGTCGTAGATCGCCAAGAAAGCTGACCAAAATCCCAAGATGACTGCCGCCCGATGCAACTACTGAAATCTCCTCTGGTCTAAGTGGCTCAAGTTGGATTGCTCCCCAGACAGCTATAACTGCATTTGGAAGTCCCTCGCGTTGCGGCATTTGGATGATATGTGCCTGTAGGCCAAATTTGGATGACATGCGGTCTATTTCATTTTGAATACCGTTTGGGTCGAAGAAAGCCGGTTCAAAGTATGAATTGACGTAAGCTGCTCCTTCTTGAGATTGTAAAACCGAATGGGAACGCGTGATTTCTTGGTCCGGATACTGGTCGCCAACAGGCGTTTTGTGTTCCTCGTTGCACGAAAGGAACCCGAAAAACTCGTCGCTTGGACTACATTGATATCGCTGGTACGGCTTACTCTCGAACTTAACTTGATCACCAAGGACTAGCCCATCGACAGTGTAACGCGATGCAGCAGCGGGGCTAGCTTGTGGAATTTCGAGAAGCTTATTTCGAAGGTCGTTGACATTTAATAATGCAAGGACCGGCGTGCTCGAAAGGAGCACAAAGGCCCAGAGAAATGCAACGCACTTGCACATTCCGTCGAACTGTAACTCGCGCCGGTTCATTTTCGCCCCAAGCTTAAAGCCCGTACTGTAGCACATCAGTGAAGTGTGCTTTTGCGATGCAGCGCGCTGGTCCGGGTCATGTCCGCTTTGGGTCAAAAGCAGACATTCTCGCGGTCAGTCGCCGTGTCCGCTATTCCCCCAAAAGCGGACATTGCTGAGTGCGACTGGGACGTCCGCTAAGTGCCAAAAGCGGACTCATGCAGTGCAACAAAAATATCGCGGGTGCGAGCGGTAAATTAAGACCGTGACTCGGGGAACGGGCTTTAGGTTCCCTGATTAGCATTTTGGGGATGCGTGAGGGCACCAACGCGAGTGCCCGATGCTGGCAAGCTCACCATACGAAGCGTCTGCTTGGAGTTCCACCAGAGAACGGATTGCGTGGAGCCTCAGAGAACGCTATCGAGTCTCCAAGGAACTACCTCCTAGCTTGCTCGCGCTTGTCCGGAAATTGGACGCGGTCGAAGGCAATCTGTTGTCACACCGAATTCATCAAGCGCCTGCGGTTCGAGGGGGATGGCCCGATAATCTTCCGCTAACCGAGCCGGCTTGGTTGTAAGGCATCGTTTCGAAGCGGATCGGCTCACCCTACCGCTCAGGGCGTTCGCCACATTGGATCAAAGTCAAGAACTGGGGGCGCTGAGGAACTTCGCGCCGCGATCCCGGTTAGGAAGATTGGCGCGAGCGCAGCAACCCAAGTAGCACCCCCAGCCCCTGATTGCCGCCCCGCCAAAAGCTCCGCGTGAGGCCGCGGGGCTTTTTCTTTTTTCGCATGCGATCATGCCCGCTCGCCGCTTCCCGCCGCCTTGGTCATCGTGGAACAAAAAGTCGCTTGACTGCGGTTTCGGCCGGAATAGGCTAAAAGCTGTGCTGCTGCCCTCCTCTGTGCGCGGAACGCAGCAAGAGCGAAGGGTCGGCAGCCGGAAGCCTCGGGGGGCACTTCGGGGCTTCTTTTTTTATCCAACAAATGCCCGACCGTCGCTTCCCGCCGCCGTGGTCTGTTGAAGAATAACCCGCCTCTTCGTGGGCAAAAAGCTCGCGTATGTTTATTTCGAGGATGAGCCGGGGCGACGCTCGGCAGCAATTGCTCAGCAAAGATGGGGCGCGGATAATCGCGGTCAACATCGCGAGGTTGCCAGGATGATCCTGTTGCTGGCACGGTCGGATTCATAAGAAAAATATGACGTTTAAAGAAGGCGACCACGTTCAACTGAAATCCGGCGGCGCAGAAATGATCGTAACAAAGATCAAAGTATTCGGTGAGCTCACTGTGGTTAGTTGTGTGTGGTTTGATGAAAATCATCATCTTCAGCGGGCGTCGTTTCCCGCCGACGTTTTGGAACCTGCATTAAAATGATGGAAGCTGCTCAGGCGCGACGAAACGCAGCGGAACGCGGCCAGCAATACCAAGCGGCGTTTAAACTTTCTCGGCAATACGACGTAAGCGGAGAACTTATGAAGGCGTTGAGTATTTTAGCTGCGGTGGCCGGAATATATTTCCCGACTTCCGCGCTAGCACAAGTTCCATTAGAGACACTGCGGACCTGCCTTGAGATTGAAGATCAAAGCAAGGAACGCCTGAACTGCTATGATGAGAAGGTAGCGCCAGCCCCCACGCCGGTTTCTGCTCCAGCCAAGAAAGTGGAAGATTGTCGTTTCGTAAAAGAAGAGGACGAGCGTCTTAACTGTTTTAATAAATTTGTGAATCCTCCACCGAAAAAGAATCCAACTCAGCTAAAGCGCAAGGCACGCTAGAGCGGCGCGGCAAGTGGCTAGCGTGCGCCGGCATGACAAAATGACGTCAGAACAGGTATGCGATGCCGACGATTAAAATGCTGGCTGTTGCAAGGAAAAGAATTTGGGGACCGTCAACTCGAGCAAACATGGGCACCTTCTCCAGTGCCCCATCCCACGCTAACGTCTTACCCTAACAAGGCGGACTTTGTCTACTGGCCGCATCATTCGCCAAGTTAAACTGACCCAGCCTAGAAGTGCTGTAGGAGCTTTCCCAGCGCGGTTATGCGGTGTTGGTAGGGGTGTAGGTGAGGCCAGCAAAGTTGATTCTAATCAAAGTTCCGATTGATGTGAGCGATTTTATACAGATTTAGAATAGTCGCCAGCCCAAAGTGGCGCGTATCCTTGTTTGAGGAGAACGACTATGCGGAAAATACTCTTGATTGGCGCAACCTTGATCGGAGCTGTAGTGCTTGTAGCAACTCCGGTTTCAGTGAAATGGTCCGGACTTCCGGATATATCAAACATTGTGCTGGGTATTGACCAAGCTCAATCTCGCGTTGGTCATCCGGGCAGTGCAGTTAGCGTTGCAGGAGTCAATCGCCGTAATCGACGACAAGACCGTCGGCAGGGGTACTAGGGCAAGCCTGTCTGCCTTGGCACCATTTTGGTACTTGATTTGGCACTCTCATTGCGCCGGTGCGTGAGCTAAGCGACCGATGGTCGTGTGGGCGACGCCACACGATCTAGCGACATGGCTTTGGCTCTCACCGGCATCGAGGCGCGCAATCGCTTCTCGGCGCTGGTGATGATGGGGTGAGCTTGCTTGGCCGTCCCATGTGAACGCCACGGGCCTTTGCCCTGGTACGGCCTTCGCTGGTGCAGGCCTTGATTAATTCTCTCTCGAATTCAGCTAGTCCACCGAGCACGGTCAGCATCAAGCGGCCGTGCGGTGTTGTCGTGTCGGCCCATGTGTCAGCGAGTGAGCGGAATCCGGCTCCGACTTTGGCGATGGCGTCCAGCGTATTGAGGAGATCGCGGGTCGATCTTGCCAAGCGATCAAGCCGAGTGACGATCAGCACGTCGCCTTCGTCGAGCGCGACAATGGCTTTGGCGAGCGCCTTGCGGTCTGTCTTTGCGCCCGATGCCTTCTCGGCGAATATCTTGGTGCAACCGGCTTCGCGCAGTGCAGCGTCCTGTGCAGTTAGCGATTTGCACGGAGGACTTGATCCAGATCAAAGTGGCCCGCGCCTTAATTTGCTTTACTTATTTTTGGAACGGTACGAGGGCCGTTCCCGTTCTCCTCGAAACTCAAAGGCCGCCACTTGAGCGGCCTTATTTCTTCCAGCCCTGCCAAGCTCGCCAGCGAGTCATCGATGCCGTCCGGGCCATCTCTTTAGCGCCTGCGCCGGAAGTCGCGCCAGCGGCCATCTCCGAATCGGCACGGACCATCCGGCAATCGGTAACTGAGTCCGGTCCATACGGCGAAGAGAAGCACGAACCCGTGAGCGACATCGACACTGTAGCGGTGTTGTTTCTATTGGCCACAATGCCTGTCAATTTTGAGCCTCTGCTCGCACTGGTGGATTCCGTGCCGCTCAATGCGGACATTGAGACGCATCCGCTTGATGTCCGCGGGGGGAACCACTGGATGATCAAATCGCTCGCGGAGGCGAGGCGATGGCCGACGAGGCAACCAGCGAAACCCTGATTGTCGAAGGCCGTACGGTCGACACCGCCGAGACGGTCGAGCGGCCACCGTCTGAACGGCCGGCCTATGACAGCATCAACGGCATCGCTGATTGGATGATCGGCCCGGCACGAAGGATTACGTCCGGTACGGCCGCGATCGACGAATTCTCCTGGCGGCTCTATGCCGCCGGCCTTCCGCTCTTGCGTGTCAGCCTGCATGTCGGGACGCTGCATCCGCAATATCTCGGCGCCGCCATCATCTGGTGGCGAGACACCGGGCGGACGGTGCGGATGATGATCAAGCATGAGGCCCGCGACCTTATACCGTATGAGGTCAATCCGGTGCTGCGCGTGCGCGAAGGTGGCGAAACCTTGCGCCGGCGCCTTGACGGGCCGGAGGCGCAATTCGATTTCGCGGTGCTCCATGATCTCAGGGAGCGTGGCGCGACCGATTATCTCGCGCTTCCAGTCGGCGGCGTCTACGGTCCATCGTCCTATATGGTGACCTATGTCAGCGACCGGCCGGGCGGATTTTCCGAAGGCGAGATCGCCGATCTAAAACGGATCAGCGAGCTGTTGTCCGTCCTAGTCGACATGCACAACCAAAAGCATATCGCCGAGAACGTACTCATCGCTTATCTCGGCCCGCAGACCGGCCCACGGGTGCTCGCCGGCCAGATCCGCCGCGGCAGTGGCGAAGCGATCACTGCCGTTTTGTGGTCGTCCGATTTGCGCGGTTTCACAAAACTCTCCGACCACGTCGCCGGCGAGGAGATCATCGCCATTCTAAACCGGGTATTCGACGCCCAGGCCCGCGCCATCGCCGACCACGGCGGCGAGATTCTGAAATTTATCGGCGACGGGCTGTTAGCAATCTTTCCGCTTGCGGCATTCGAAGGAGTCGCCGACGCCGCTATGAACGCGATGGCGGCGGCGCACGAGGCGCTGGCCGCGGTGCACGCGATCGAGCATGAATCGCTGGGCAGCGAGTTGCTCAAGATGGTGGTCGCGTTGCACTACGGTACTGTGATTTACGGCAATATCGGCGCGGCCGACCGGCTCGATTTCACCGTCATCGGACCAAGCGTCAATCTTGTCAGCCGGATCGAAGCGGTCGCAAAGTCGCTCGACTTGCCCTTGGTCGTCAGCGACGATTTCGCGCG
>Ga0073928_10002123_pt1 | contig 35388 bp, 33 predicted proteins | sample PaiPotPPA55metaG_FD_76969 | JGI IMG/M metagenome (GOLD analysis project Ga0073928, IMG submission 76969) | Iron sulfur acid spring bacterial and archeal communities from Banff, Canada, to study Microbial Dark Matter (Phase II) - Paint Pots PPA... ... | reverse complement strand
TCGCGGGGAGCGGAGTTCGGGTAAACGTAATCGCCGTAGGCACTACGGATACCGGCATGCTCACGCGCTTCACCAACACGGATGAGACTAAGGCGGCGCTCGTCTCGACAGTACCCCTCAAGCGTCTCGCAACACCGGAGGAGATCGCTCACGTGATCGCTTTTGTGGGTTCGGCAAACGCGTCGTACATGACTGGCTCCTCTATCCCCGTGGATGGAGGAAAGCTCGCTCACTAATTCCAGGGCGGCTCAGAGTTCGCGGGGGGCGATGGTTAACACGCAACACGCATCAAGTGGAGGAAGGTGTTCAATGGCCAAGGTGGTGAAGAAACACAGCATCTCTTCGGAGCTAGCACAAAAAATGGTGGATGAAGCGGTGGCAAAAGCCAGAGAAATTGGCGTTAGCGAGAACGTAGCGATTCTCGATGACGGGGGCAATCTCAAGGCATTCCGCCGGATGGATGGGGCCCCAATTCTTTCCATCGAGATTGCGCAGAATAAGGCGTACACAGCTCTGTTTGGCGTCCCCACGCAGGACTTTTTCAACTTTATCCAAGGCGACCCGTCGCTTTTGGCCGGCATCCCCACGCTTGCGCGTGTGGCGGCGTACGGAGGAGGGTTCCCCATTAAAGTAGACGGAGAAATTGTCGGGGCGATAGGAGTGAGCGGCGCGCCCACGGTGCAGAACGATGTCGATTGCGCAAGAGCAGCCCTGGCTCTCGCGTAAACGCGGTCGCGCGAGGCACCATGGACACGAACATGTCGTTTACCGGGAGAATTTCGGGAAGCAGCTTCTGAAAATTGCCTATGAGGGGATCCAGGCATGAATGGAACGGCTTCTAAGAAAACAGAGTTGTCCAAGCGCGGTAAGAAACCGGGTACGTACCGTCGTATCGTCACGGGAAATGTAAACGGGAAGTCCGTCGTTCAAAGCGACGAGCACATGCCGGCCTACGAGTTCAAGACTGTTCCCGGCTACGAGCACACGCTCATCTGGATCAACGCGGCGACCCCGGATCTCAGCAAAGAGCAAAGGTTTGACGGCTATCCCGGCTCCGTCGTTCCGGGACCCGGCGGCACGAGTCTGCACTTCGTGACGTTTCCGCCCGCTTCAGTCTTCGCCGATCCGTCCTTCGACGGCGAGGCCGCGCGAGACGAAGCGTTGATTCGTCTGAGGGGATTAGCCGACCACTTCGAAAAGGAAGATCCTGCGATGCACAAGACGAACACGGTCGACTATGCGGTTGTCTACGACGGAGAGATTTGGCTGGAGCTGGACAACAGCGAGACACTCCATTTGAAGCGCGGCGACGTGGTCGTACAAAATGGGACGCGGCACGCGTGGCGCAATAAAGGCACGAAGCCCGTCACGATGCTCTTTTTCCTGAATGGCGCAACGGCGTAACGTAGCGCAGATTAGGTATCGACACGAGAAAGCAGGCCACCATGACTCAATCCACGCAAGAGCGAAACAAGGCCTTGGTTTTGCAGGCGTTTGACACTCTCTTCAACAAACGCGATTACGCCGCCGCCGAGAAGTATTGGTCACCTCATTACATCCAGCACAGCGCTCATATCGCACCCGGCCGCGAGGGTCTGTTCAATCTCATCAAGAGCCTCCCGCCAACATTGAAGTACGAACCGGGAACGATCGTGGCTGAGGGAGACTTCGTGATCGTCCACGGGCGATTTAGCGGTTTCGGTGCTCCTGTGAATTGGATTGCTGCGGATATCGTGCGCATTCAAGACGGAATCCTCGTCGAGCATTGGGACGTCATTCAGGATGAGGCGACTGAAGAGCAGTCGAAGAGTAAAGCTCCCATGTTCGGCACAAGCTTTCCGAAATACTCAGCCGGCGAATAGGATAAACGCCTCGCCCTGGCCGTTACGTAGCTGCGGTCTTAAGACCGGCGAGCGAGCCGCAGGCGAGCGTTCCTCACTGCCGAGTTCCATTCGCCCCACTCGATAGAGCGCGTGTCATCCCGAGGACCAACTCCAACTCTTCCTCCGTGAACACAATTTAAGGCAACCTTCTAGTTGACGGCGCGTTAAGTTATATGTTAACTTCTCCTGTGGACGATTCGAAAGGAAATTCATTGGGTCTACATGAGCGAGTGCATACTTTGTCGCGGACAAAGGATTCGAATTGAGTTCGCTGTTCGCCGAAACGGCTCAATGCCAGCAAAGAACTTCTTTGACAATGACCTTTCAGAATCGGAGCGACACAAGCTGCGACCGCCAATGGCGCGCCTTGCTGATGACGGTCGCGTAGCAAATCAGGAGCGCTTCAAGAGAGTCGAAGGCACGGATGGTCTTTGGGAATTCAAATTGCATCAGATCAGAATCTTCGGTTTCTTCTTATCTGGAGGCAGATTTATTCTTACCAATGGCGTCCGAAAGAAGCAGGATCGACTTTCAAAAAGTGATATCGCAGTGGCTGAGGCCATTCGTGGGGAGCACATCAGCCATGAACTCGAAGGGTGATGGGGGTCGTTCTCCTTTATTCGAAAGGAGCAAGTGCAATGGCACGTTGGACGAATCAATACAAAAAGGCAGTCGAAACCACTAGTGGAAGGAGAGTATCCAAACAAGAACAATTGCTTTTTGATGCCACTGAGCTCGTTAGCAGGGCGCTTGAGCACGAGGGCATCTCAAGAGCAGAACTGGCGAGGCGAATCGGCAAATCCAAGGCTTATGTCACACAGGTGCTGCGGGGGCAGAACAACATGACACTTCGAACGTTGTCTGATCTCACCGACGCTTTGGGTTACGCGGTGGAACTTGGCGCTGTTAACCCAAAGACTTCGCACCGTATTAACGTGGGACACTGGATCCGCCCCGCGAAATGCTCTCTTACAGAGGCCGTAAGAGCATTGGCTACTCCCCTCAGCGCACCACGGACCGAAAACCGATCTGTGTTCGAGCAGGTGGCGGCCTAATGTCCCTGATTTCCACAGTCGACTCGAAGCTCGTGACGATTGCAGGGAGAGTCGCGGCACGCTCGGAGCTTCAGAATATCTCGCTTGTCGACTCGAACGCGACTCTCTCACCGACATTTGTCGAAAGGGGCTACCATGTTTCATCGGAAGGTTGGTCCATCGATGTAGGTTTTGATCGGAGAAAGGTATGGCTAAAGGGTAAGACGCTCTGCACTCTTATTCGGTTCAAATTCGCTGCGAAAGAGAGAGGCGCAGGCGCGAAAACGCCCGTGGTCTCGATAACAGCTACCTTCTTCGCCGAATACCAACTTGCGGAGGGGTTTTTGCCTGACACCAAAGAGCAAAGAGCGTTTTTGGCTACAAACGCTATTTTCAACTGTTGGCCATTCTGGCGCGAGTACGTGAAATCGACGGCGACGAGAATGAATTTACCGCCTTTGACATTACCTTTCTTCCGCATACTTCCTCGCGATGCAGCGCATGAGATAAAAAGTTTGGGAGAAGGAAAGAAACACAAGAACGCCGAACTGACGTAGGGGTGAGGACAGGCCGAAAAAAAGACGCGGCTCTCGGAAACCGTGGAAGGCGCCGAAGAGCCGCGAGGTTACAAACACATAGCTTGACGCTAGGGTTAAACCCATCTCGACTATATGCGCGCTGGCCTACGCAGTCAATGGGCGCTATCCCTTAGCGGTGCCCATTTTCTTAAAGGAGACCAGCAATGCAGACAACGCAAGAAAGCACCACACCACCGGCTGAGTTCGTACAGATCACGAGGTCTGCGCGAGCACTACTGGGCTGGATGCAGCCACAGGAAGCCGAGAAGGTCCAGGCCGGGGGGCGCGCTGACGTGCACAAACCCGAATACGTCGAACGCGCCGCACACGCGCGATCGGTCGTCGCCGCGCGTCCTCCTGGCGTAAATCAGGCCAATTTGGTTAGCGATCCGCCTGAAGCCTTGCAATCGTACATCACGAGCCTCGAACAAAACCCCGCTGCGTCTCAATACTTTCAACAAGGTTGGCGCGTCTGCCTCGCTGATTTGCAAAAAGTTTTTGCACTTCAGCCCAGCATTCTCATCGACCAGGCGGTCAAACGCACTCGGGGTGTCGTCCCAGACGACCTCAGCGCAATCGCTGCGATTTCCCTGCCGCTACCAAAACCTGCCGCTCTTCCATTGCTCTTTGACCAAGGACGGCAGTCCTGGGTCCTGAGCTCCGCTAACCCAAACCTCCGGATCATCGGAAATTGGCACGGCGAGATACAACCCGGGCTAACGGGATTCGGTTTCACTGTTTCCGTTCTGCCGTCCTTTATGCAGGTCGCGCGTTTTGCCGATCGGTACATACTCAGAGACGGTTACCATCGGGCGTACGGTTTTTTGCGCGCGGGCGTCTCGATCGTTCCCGTACTTACGCGAGAGTTCGGCCAATTTGAAGACTTGGGATTACCGCCCGGATTACTACCGACCGCTGCTTACCTCGGCGAACGACCTCCGCTGCTACCCGATTTCTTGGACAATGACGTTTCCGCCGAGGTCGCGTTGCCTTCCGTCCAGAAGACCATTGTGGTGGCGGGCTTGGAGCTCACAACGTTCAGTTGAGACGCGTACGGCGTTCACGCTTATGCTCTGACAGCGCGCCGCACCTGGGAACCTATATGGTCCGGACTACACAGGACGAAATAACGTGGCTTTCGACCCGCATTCGCTAAAAATCTACGTTGACGGCAATTGCTGGGACAACCCAGGCGGTGCTGGCGGCTTCGCTGCGCGCGTCGAGTATCCATTTGACTGGAACAGTGAAGATAAGCTGATCGAGTACAGGGGATATTTTGAGACCAATAACAACCGCATGGAACTAAGAGCTTGCATTTTCGCTCACGAATGGGCGCTGGATAATGTCGACGAACTTCGCGTGCAAAGAATTCAGGTATTCACGGATTCAACCTACGTTTTCAACGGATACGCATGGGTTCTTCGTTGGTCGCAAAATGACTACTGCAATTCAGATGGACGACCGATCAAGAGTGACGACCTGTGGAAAGACCTGATGCGGGTGAGACGGAAACTCGCACCGAGAGTGCGCATCGAGGTTAAACTGATTGAGGGAAAATCAAGTCCGATCACAAAGCTGGTAGACAAGGAAGCCAAAGCGGCTGGTCTGCAGCCATCGGAAGTTGATTGGGGATTCCCGAAAGGCAAAATCGGTCGACCCAAAAACAACAGCAAAAAGGCGGCCAGGTTGTTCCCCGCTGCAGGACAAGAAGTAATTCTGCGAATCTATAAAAGCGGAATGGCTCGTCGCGGTCTGCAGATATTTAGATTCGAGATGTACGACGAACCCCGGAAAGATTTCTTTGAGAAGTTTGAGGCCTATGCCGATTCAGCAATCGGCGACCGCCTTCACCGCCAACACGTATATCTCGTCCGGATGAACTCCGTTTTGCGTTTTCCCAAGATCCTTGAAATTCTGAAAGAACTCAAAGAATCGGAATTGATGTCACCAATTCTCAGTGAATAACAGCCCGGTGCCGCAGCCTGCGCTTTTTCAGGCTACGGGGTTTGACGTTTCCACCGTTCGAACGGTTAACCATCTGTTTATAATAATACTTGACTAATGCCGCCCGTCCCGGTATTCTCTTCCCAATTCTCGGGCCTGAAGCTTGCCCGACTGAGTTCCGGCGGGCCTACCCGCCGCACCGTGGGCTGTCCTCTGGAGCGGACCCGTCCACCTCTGACCGCGGACGGCACCATTCGCCTGAGTTCACGGCCGCGCACCTCCACTTCGCGGCCGCATAAAAAGGGCAAACAGGATGTCCCCAGCCCATGATCGCTATTGCTTTCCATTTATCGCCCACCCGTCTCAATTCCTTCGCCCATCCCGAACCATCGATTTTCAACGCCTTTCCAATCATCAACTTACAAATCCCTCTTCCAGCAACCCGTTTCTTTTCTCATCGATACAAAACGGCGGGGTGTGCTCTGCTCGGCGAGTCCATTTCATTTCAAACCGCCAACTCCTTTGCTTCCTATTACATCCATGTAACCCCAGCAGTTTCATGCAATTACGCACTCTTTTGCGCAACGGCGCGCCGCTATCCCTCCCATTTTCAGTGGTTTGCGCACTCTTTCTATCGCAACGGGGGTGGTACCCCCTCCCTTGGTCCGTGCCAACGAATTGCTCGTGTGTCGCCGTCCAGCAGGCGGGCCTCTCTGGCAAACCGGCTTTCCGTTTCTCGCGTTGCGGTTGGGCCCTCCGTGCTAACCCACCGCGACGGTCAGTCCGCGCTTCCACTCCATACCGAGCACGGTATAATCACCCCTTACATGCAATTTCAGAGTATCCAGAACGCCATCGATCTCTTAGGACCAGCCCCGCCTCCCCCGCCGGAACGCCAATCTCCAGATTGGCGTCCTCCCGACGAGCAACTCCACGGCAAGGTCGAACCCAAACTCGAAATCGCCTGGGGAGCGTTCCACCAGGGCTTTTGGAGCAGCGTCGCCGCCCTCTTCGGCCCGTGGGGCAGCAAAGCCGCCCTGAAGTCCAGCCCCTTTCGCGACAGTTGGGTCGAGGGTCGCATACCCAAGCGCGCCGAAATCGCCGCCGCACTCTGGCACGACGCCATCCTCGCCCTGCCGATTTCTCTCTTCAAGGCTATGCCGCGCCGCGATCCTCTTCTTCAAAATATGCAAGTAGCCTGGCAAGGTCCGATCGACGATCTTCCGCTACTGGAAATCGCCCGCGAAAAGCCCAAAGAGGCTCCAGCTCCCAAACCGAAACCCGTAGAGCCATTGCCAACTCTCGGCGCCGACGCCTTTCACCCGCGCCAGCGAATCTTTACCGATCCCGTGCACCCCACGCATCCGCGGCAAACGCTGATCAATCCCAAAGCGCCCCCACTGCCGCCAAAGCTGCTCCCGAATTTGCCGAACATCGTCCTGTTCGAGCAAGTCGCCGGACCCGCCAAGCCGCGCCTGGAAATCAGCGAAGAAATGCTCAAGAAGGCACGCCCCAACGAAAAGCGCCAAGCCACAACAACCGCGGCTCCGCCCGTCGACATTCCCAACATGCAGCAGCAAGTAGCGCAAATGAATCTTCCCGCCGAACAAAGCGGACCTGCGCGCCCCAAACTCGAGTTGAACGCCGGAGCCGCCCCGCGCGTCGCGCAGAAAACACAGTCCGGCAGCGCCGTATCCGCTCCGGATGTTGGCGCAACGCAATTGACTGCGGCCAATGGCGGTCCAAACGCTCTCATCGCGCTCTCTGCGAATCCCGCTCCTCCCGCGCCCGTGCAACCGCCGCAAGGCAATCTCGCCGCGCGCGTCTCCATTTCGCCCGAGGGCAAGCAGCCAGGCGCGCCGGCAAACAACGGCAACGGTGCAGGGAAGAGCGCGGTGGGAATCAGCATCAGCGGCGGCAATCCCTCCGCCAACGCTGCGGGCGCCGGCGGAAAAATGAGCGCGCCCGTGCGCAAATTAATGACGCGCCCGGAACCAAAAGGTGAAAGCGAAGACATAGCCGAGCGCACCGGCCCGCCGGATTTTGCATCGCTTCCGCCGGGAGCAAAGCCCGAAACCGTTTTCGCCTACAAAAAGGTTTACACGCTGAACGTCAACATGCCGAACCTGAACAGCGCTACCGGAAGTTGGATCTTGAATTTTTCCGAGCTGCACTCAGACACGGAAACCAGGCGTTACACGCAGCAGAACGTGGAATTGTCCGGGCCCGTGCCGGTGCAAAAAGTGGATCCTCAATATCCGCCAACTTTGATCACCGAACGAGTCAGCGGCGAAGTCATTCTCTACGCGGTGATTCGCCGCGACGGTTCCGTGGACAGCATTCAGCTCGTGCGCGGAATCGATCAGCAGCTCGATGCCAACGCAATCAAAGCTCTCCGCCAATGGAAATTCCGCCCCGGAGCAAAACAGGGAACACCGGTAGAGCTGGAAGCAATAGTGCACATTCCATTCCGCCTGCCGGAATATCCGTGAAGTACAAAGGCTCTGGGCAAGGGAAAAGAAACGTAGAGACGAAACGAACAAAAAAGAGAGAAGTAGAGGCCGAGAAGTAGAAACGAAGAAGTAGAAATGAAGAAGTAGAAATGCAGAAGACACGCAACTATGGACTTTAGCGCGCAGTCGCCGCAGGCGCAGAGCGAGCAGAAAGTTCGTTGCTTTCTTCCGCGAGCTTCACCAGCGCGTACAGCGCGTGATTCACCGGAGTAGGAACGCCAAGTTCCGCGCCTCGCCGGGAAATGTAGCCGTTGAGCGAATCGATTTCGGTGCGCTTCCCGCGCATCAAATCTTGCCCGGTGGAGGAAATCGCGCCAGACATTTGCGTCGCGATTTTCAGCGCGCCGGCCAATCCGGCTTGCGGAGTTTCCACGCCGGGAAGTTGAATGCCTGCCGCGCAAGCGACGGCCAGAACTTCGTTCACAACGGCTTCGACAACTTTGCGAGCGCCTTCGCTTTCGGCGATCAGCCCATATTTCGCGCGGCCCAGCGCGGAAATTGCGTTAAGCGCGCAATTCCAAATCAGTTTGGTCCACAGCTCGCCATCGATGTTATCGGAAATTCGGCAAGCAACTCCGGCTCTCTCAAAAAGCGCCGCAAAGTTTTCGGAACGAGCGTTGCGAGGACCAACAACGAGATCGCCGCGGCCAACATGTTTTACGCGCCCAGGCTCCGGCACTGACGCAGCCACGTAGACAACAGCGCTAAGCGCATCGATTCCAGCAGCGCGAATTTTTTCCGCGTTGTCCACACCGTTCTGCAAACTCACCACAGTTGCGGACGAAGAAGCGAGCGAGGAAGAAGCAAGTGAGGAGGGAAGCAGCGGCGCGAGCGAGCGAGCCGTCGATTCCGTGTCCGTGGTTTTCACGCAGAAGAGAACTAAGTCGGCGCCACGCGCGGCCGCAAGTTCAGTCGACGCTTCCACGCGAACGGTTTCCTTGAATTGCAAAGTGTCTAGCAGCAAGCCATTTTTTCTGACGGCGTCGACGAATGCCGGGCGGCCAATCATTACTACCGGAGCGCCAGCGCGCGCCAGCATTCCGCCGAAGTAACCGCCGACCGCGCCGGCGCCGACTACGGCAATGCGCGGCCAATTTTCAGATGGGCTCATATCGTGATGAAAACAATCATAGCGCAGCATCGGCAATCATGCCGCGATGCCAGCAGTCATATCGTAATAGCGCAAATATTTCGTTACGGGGCAATGATACCGTGATGGCGGAAATCATAGCGTTATTGCGGCGATCAGACGATCGATGTCGCGCTCGGTATTAAAAAGATGCGGAGAGACGCGGATATTTCCTTCGCGCAAACTGGTGATTATTTTTTCTTTTACGAGTTTTTGATACAACTCCGCGGTTTTTTCGGGTGTGCGCGCGGTGAAACAGCCGTAGGGGCCGCGGTGGGCGGAATCGAGCGGGCTGGCGGGTACGCAGCGATCTTTTGGCAGGCGTTCGAACAGGAAGTCGATCAATTTGCGATTGTGGGCCTCGACGGCTTCCGGTCCAAACTGCAAAACAAATTGCAGCGAAGCGTCCATGGCGGCGAAATTGAAATAGTTGGACGTTTCGGCTATGTCCCAGCGGCGCGCGCCACGGGCGGGCTTGGGATTTTCAAAGGCAAGCGAGTGGAAGTTTTCCGCGCCTTCGGCGGCGGCCCAATAAAAAGGACCAGGGCGCATTCTGTCGGTATGCTCGTTCTTGGCCCAGAAAAATCCAGTGCCGTAGGGGCTGAGCAGCCATTTATATCCTGCGCAGACCATAAAATCGGCGCCGAGTTCGTTTACATCGAGAGGCATGCCGCCGCAGCACTGGCTGACATCGAGCAACAGCAGCGCGCCTTGTGCGTGACACGCCGCGGCAATGCGCGCAGCGTCCAGCAGCACGCCATTGTCGAAGCGCACGAGGCTGACGGAGACCATGCGAGTTCTCGGCGTGATTGCGGCTAGAAAATCGTCGGCGGTGATGAAGCGTTCGCGCGGGGCGACAACTTTCATGACGATGCCTTCGCGGGCTTCCATTGGTTTCCAAGTGGCGTACTGCAGTGGGAATTCGCCTTTGGCGGTGAGAACCTCGTCGCCTGGTTTCCAGGTGAGTCCGTAGGCCACTGCGGACATTCCAGTGCTGGCGCCGGTGGTCAGCGCAATTTCTTCGGGTGAGGCCCCGATGAGTGTCGCGATGGAAGCGCGGATGCGATTGGGTGTCTCAAAGTACGCGGAATCGGCAACGTGGTGCGGAAATTTCTTCCATTCGATGGCGGTCTGAACAGCACGGTGAGCCACTTTCGGCATCGGACTTTGGCCGGCCAAATTCAGGTAGGTGGCGTCTTCGATTTCGAACCATTCCTGCCGGTAATCGGTAATTGGGGAAGGAGTTGCAGTGGCCATGGAGTTCTCCTGCTTACATTTGACAGACCACGATTGTTCTGGAGAAGCAGCGGTCCGCGCAACATCCAAATTGGATAGTTAGCGACGCCGTAGGGAAACCGAGAGGCGGGGCGGCAAAGATACTCAGCTATGTCCTAAATTCCTACGACCCGTTTTTGGACAGTTTCCGATCTGCCGACAATACGTCCAGAACGCGCCTTAAAGCCCAGCCTCAATCAGTGCCACAGCCAAATCCCAAGCACTAACCGATGTTCGCCGGTTGGCTGGCCGCCCTGCCGGTTGAATGTAGCGGTCTGGCCGAATGTGCCGGTGTACGTGTACCCGATGTAGGGAGCGAACTTGCGCGAAAACTGATAGCCCAGCCGCACCCCGCCGTCGAGGTCCGATAAGCCGGTTCCAATACCGCGCGCACGGTCTGCCTTGCTGTAGAAATTCATTTCGACTTGAGGTTGTAATATCAGGCGTTGCGTGAGGTACAAGTCATAATAGCCTTCGAGTCTTCCCGCCACGTGCCCTCCGTCGCGAACATAAAGGGTTGGTGCAAAATTGAAGAAGTACCGAGCGAGTCCCTGAATTCCGAGTGCGAGCCATGCCCGCCTTGGACCGGAATCAATATCGACGCGCGCACCCGCCTGCCAATCAAAGTAGCGCAGGTGCGGAATCGGCCTGTCGTACAGAAATTCCTGGTCTCCGTCGCTGGTGACGCCATTGATCACTCTTCCTTCGGATTTGAACCAAAATTTGTTGAAGTCCGTTCCAATCCAGCCTTCACCATCCCATCGGAAGCTCGTGTTCGGCCCATTCGTTCTGCCTTCGAGTTGATCGAACGTCACGAAGGTGAGCACCCGGTTATCTTTCACCGGCTTCGGCCAGTTCGGTGCCGGAGTTGGTACATCGAGCGGACTCGTCGGAGTTGGCGCGTCGACCTGAGGCGCCGCGTCTTGCGCGCTCACGGTCGTTACCGCGAAGCTCAACAGAACTCCCGCGAGGACAAGTTGAAGAGCGAGGCGCGACCTCATGACACGATTACCGTACGGAACATTCCCGCTTCCATGTGGTATTGCAGATGACAGTGGAAAGCCCAGCGTCCGGGTGTGTCTGCGCTGACCAAGTATGTCACCCGCTCGGCGGGCTTGACGATGATGGTGTGCTTGTAGGGAGCGAACTCACCACTGCCATTCTCCAACTCACTCCAAAGTCCATGCAGATGAATCGGGTGCTCCATCATGGTGTCGTTGATCAGAACGAAGCGCACGCGCTCACCGAGTTTCAGATGGATGGGCTCAGCCTGCGAAAACTTTTGCCCGTCGAAGCCCCAGATGAACCGCTCCATATTGCCGGTGAGGTGAAGAATGATTTCGCGAGTCGGCTGGCGACCGTCCACGCCTCTGTAGAGCGCGCGGAGGTCGGCATACGTCAGCACGCGACGACCATTTCCATCTAGCCCATCTCCCGGATCGCGCAGCCTTGGAGAAGTGTTCTTTGCAACCATGACCACTTCAGGGCCAAGGTGCAAAGGCACCTCTCCTTCGAGCGTTTGGGTCGGGCGTGCCATCATCTGGGAGGGCGGCGGCATTAACCGCGCCGTGCGTGGCCCAGGCTGCGGAAACGGAGTTTTGCCTACCGGCGGATCGTTCGATGGCTCTGTGTGTTGGTCCATGTGCATGTGGCTCATTGCGGACATGTCACCATCCTTTATCTCGCTCATGTTCATGTCCTGGTTCATGTCCTTCATTGCCGGCATGCCGTTGCCGCCCATCCCCTCCATTTGCATGCCGTTCATTCCCTGCATTTGATCAGCAGACATGCCGCCCATCTTCATGCCTTTCGTGTGAGCCATGCCGGCCATGCCCATATCCGCCATCGTGCGATAGGGGTAAGGATCGATAGGCGGGATCTCCGCGGTCATGCCCGTGCGCGGAGCTAACGTGCCGCGAGCGTAACGACCCCGAGCTTCCGGCTGCGCAAAAATTGTGTATGCCTTGTCTTCATGGGGTTGAACGATGACGTCGTAAGTCTCGGCGACGCCGATGCGGAACTCATCCACCGTCACAGGCTGTACACAATTTCCGTCGGCCTGCACAACAGTCATGGGCAGGCCGGGGATGCGCACGTCAAAGATCGTCATGGACGATCCGTTGATGAAACGAAGGCGAACACGCTCACCCGGGTTGAAGAGTGCGGCCCAGTTCGCGCCAGGGGAGTTACCGTTCATCAGATAAATGTAGGTGGAGCTGTTTACATCGGCGATGTCGGTGGGAGTCATATCCGTGCGTCCCCACGCCAGTCGGTCCGTTACCGTGGAGCGCAGGCCTTTGGTTTCCACATCATCGATGAACGTGCCGGCGGTACGCTTGTGGTAGTTGTAGTAGTCGCTTTGCTTTTTGAGGTTGGTGTAGAGAGTATCGGGGTCCGTGTGAGACCAATCACTCAGCAGCACAACGTAATCGCGATCGTATGCAATGGGATCTTTGGCCTGCGGCTCAATGATGAGAGCGCCGATCAAGCCAATCTGCTCCTGAGAGCCGCTATGACTGTGATACCAATACGTCCCGTTCTGCAGCACCGGAAACCGGTAAACAAATGTTTTGCCCGGTGCGATTCCTGCAAAACTCAACCCGGGCACGCCATCCATCTCCGCCGGAATACGCATACCGTGCCAGTGAATAGAGGTCGCCTCCGGGAGATGATTTGTCACGGCGACCGTCACTGTGTCTCCCTCGCGCCACTTCAGCGTCGGACCCGGCAAAGACCCATTTATTTTGATGGCCTTCCTTCGCCTCCCTGTGAAATCAACATGATGAGCTTCGATGGCCAAGTCGAAGTGGGTGCCGGTCAGAATAGGGGGCGACTGGGCAATCGCCTGTGCGGCGGCCTGATTGAACTTTCCTTCAACCAAAGCAGCCAGCCCTGCTACAGCAATTCCTTGGACAAAGCGGCGCCGCGTCACTGTCAAACTATGACCTCTTTCTTGCGCGCACATGCGCGTGATTGCAGGAGCGCCGGACTCCGATGATTCCGTTGCTGTTCCTGGGAAATATGCAGAATGGTTCGCCATAACTCTTTCTCCTGGTCGCTATGATTGTCCTCAGGGCGAGATCGCCTAACCCAAAAGTCCGGCTTTATACGAATCGTCCGATTTATTTAATACGACCTTTTTTCCTGCCTACCGCGTCCGCTTAGGTCGGCCGAACCCGCTCAAGGAAGTTAGGCTGGGCAGCAAAAGCAAAGCCCCTCAGTTTAATCACCGGCATCGGCCTTGACCGGAAACATCTTTGGAATGGCTTGCTCTGCTCGGAACCGTGACGGAGTCGTACCTACAAGTCTGCGAAACACACGCGCAAAATGGCTGAGGTTTTCAAAACCAGCGTCTAGCCCCACATCGGCGATGCTGCTCGCTGGATCCCGAAGCTTTTGCTTGGCACGCTCGATTCTCTGGTGCAGAACATAGGTGTGGGGCGTGCGGCCTGTGCTCTGCTTGAACATCTCCGAGAAGTAATGCGGACTCATGCCGGCAATCGCGGAGAGTTGTGCCAAGCTTATGTTCCCGTCCAGACTGGCGGCGATGTAGTCTAAAACTCGCTTAAGACGATAGCCGGGCAAGCCGCCTTTGTAGGCGACGGGCGTCAATGGCCGCACGGCGTACCGCTTTAGTAGGTACACTCCCAATGCGTTAGCGAGGGATTCGCCGTAAATCGGGCCCGCCGGCGAGCCGTCGTCAAGGTCAGCCGCCATTTCGTGTAGCAGGGCTGAAATATGTTCGTCGATCAAATCCCAGCGTTCCGTCAGCTCAACATCCGTTCGGTGTGCCGTTTCGTCCAATGCATTGGTCAATAGGCGCGGGTGGATGGCTACAACAAGGCGCTCGGTCGGCCCCGCCCAATTGTGTTGATCCGTGGTGCCGCGGGGCAGAAGAATGATCCTGCCGGGGTGCGAAATAAATCGAAGATTTTTACCCCTCGTGTTTATTGCATGTCTGACGGTTCCGCTCAGCACTATGCTCAAGAAGTGTTCGGGATGTTCGTGGCGCGGTGCAAATACCGCAGGAAGCTTGCACTTCTCTAATGCAATTCCTCCCCACTTCCCGGCAGAGCTTGAATCCGCAAGATGGCCGCCTAGGAATGGCTCCGTACGGCCCTCACGCACGACATTAACTCCCCGCAGGATGACGCGCTCAGGCATGGAGTACCCTCGTTGGAGGATAGATGCATTTCCACGCCCATAGCCGGGACCGGAGCTACGATCCGGCATTTCCGAATCAAACTTGGCTCTATCTCTCTCCATACCGATCCCAGACACAAAGCACGGGCATTTCCAACGAATGCCATTGACACGACGGATAGCGGTTGGAGGATGGCTCTGCCGAGGGCAGAACAAAATCAGAAGACGTTGGCGTCAGCATTTTGACGCTCGTGTCCAAATACGGCGCCAGTAGCCCGTGGAGCACGCTGCATAAAGTTGCCGCGATTCTGTCATTCGGAGCGGATCACGGGCTACCCGGAAGTTATTCTTCCAGTTGACGCCGCTCAGTATTTGGCTGCAGTTCCACAAACCATTTCGCCGGATATCGAATTGGCCCGTGATCTGGTGAGAAAGGACGCTGTGTTGTCCTCTTGCCTATCCGACTACCAAATCCAATTGCTTCCGAAGAAATGGAATTCCAGATTCAGCTTGCGGCTAAAGAAGCGACCGACCTCGATTTTGTCCCACCGGGTTTTTCGCGCTCAGCGATCACAGAAATCGTGACGACGCGCACTTGTGCCAGGAAGCATGTTGTCGGCCTTGATCAATAAAACGAGTAAAACCGACCGGCTACAGCGGTGAGCGAGCTTCAGGTGCGTGAAAGCGCTAAACGCCCGAATGAAGCGGGGATAGGGGACTTGCCAATTAGACTGTATTGCGGGCGTCCCGGCGATGTTGCTATAGCGAAGTTTGGGGCGAAGGTCTGGCTGAAAGGCGCAGTTAGGGCCGAGACTTGGATTTGAGAACGAAACTTATCTGATTCTCCCGCCTGAGAGAGAGTCAACCGAATCCATTCCAACTAAGAACCGCGAATCCCCCAAATCGAACAGGCGAGTCGGTTTCCGTCTCGCGTGATGTGGACTATTTCTAAAGCCGAGGAGGTGAGTTGATGCGAAGCGAGGGCACCACGCCAGAAACTAACAGCACTAAAGAACAAGTCACCAATGCTGCGCCAGAACGTACCAAGACCGGGCAACGGAGCAGCGGTCCGACGCAGCTAACCGGCAATCAGCAGCTGGAGCGCCGTGCGCCCCAGGGAGGGGCAAGTCCAGAAGGGGAGGCGCAGGAATCGACGGCGCTTCCTGCGGGGACGCGCGCGCCTGACTTCACGTTGCGTACCACTCCCGACCAGGAAGTGTCGTTGAGCGACTTCAGGGGCAAGCGCGTTGTTTTGGCTTTCTATCCGGAGCCGATTGGAGCCCGGTTTGCGGAGACGAACTGGCCGTCCACGAGTACGCCGAAGGCGCCGCCGAAGCAGCTGAAGCCGCAGGCGCGCAAGGCAAATTCTGGCAAATGCACGACACGCTGTTCGAAAACCAGCCGGCGCTCGACATCGAGAGCTTGGTTGGGTACGCAGAAGAACTCGGACTTGATGTCGAACGCTTTGCGACGGCGATGGAGAACCAGGTTTATGCGCCGCGGGTGCGAGAGGACTTCATCAGCGGAATACGGAGCGGTGTGAACGGCACCCCTACGTTTTTCATCAATGGCGCGCGCCATGAAGGATCGTTCGACTTTGAAACTATGTTGGAGGCCATTCAGGCTCGCATGCAAGGCCTTGCGGCTTAGGAACGGGGAAATAACGGAGGCAGGCATTTATGTCAGTGAAATTGAACAGAGCGGCGTATGACTATGCTAAGGAGCTCATCGAAAAGGCGAAGGTTGTGCGCGATGAGAGAGACGCGTGGAGCGAAGACCAGCCCTCCACGGCGATGGAGAATGAGTTTATCCGCTTACACGGTTTCCGAGAGTATGCGAAATGGCATTTGGCGATTGACGATGAACAGGACCCGGAGACGAAGAAACATTATAAGTTCCCTTATGGGGACTTCAGTAAAGTACACCGTTGCGGAGTACTGACGGCAGAGAGTCGAGCGGGGCAATACAAACACTTCGATGTGGAACGAGCGGCCGGGCGTCTGCACGAGATGATTGACGGAATCAAGCACGGCTTGAGCAGGCACGCCGCGGCGGGGCGATCAGCGTCCGCTAGGTAAGAATTCGATGCGCGGACTTCGCGCTGTAGCTTTTCGCTGTAGTCTCGCGCTTTAGAAGTGGGCGCGGAGTTCACGGAAGGCTGGGAGAATTACCAGCTTGCCGGAGCCGGAGACGACGGGCTCGTGCTCTAACTGCCAGGTGTGTTCGTGGGGGATGTACACGGCGTTCAGGCCGATCTGCATGGCGGGGTTGATGTCGCTACGCGGGCTGTTGCCGATCATCCAGCCGTGGGCTTTCACAATTTTGTGTTTGCGGACCAGTTCGCCGTACGTTTCAGGGCTCTTTTCCGAAACAATTTCGATGAACTCAAAGAAGCCTTGCAGGCCGGAGCGCTCGACTTTCGCGGCTTGTTCGGCGGGCTCGCCCTTCGTAAAGAGAATCAAGCGGTGGCGTTCCGTGAGATAGGCGAGCGTTTCAGGCACGCCATCCAGAATCTTCGGAGGCGTTCGCTCGAGGTCCATGACGCGCGTGTGAATCTGGGCGAGCACTTCGCGCTTGGCCAAATGCTCCGCAAGTTTCATGTAGGTTTCTTCCAGAGAGCGGCCGAAGCTGCGAACCCCATAACCATACTGGCGGATGTTTTTTCGCTCGGTTTCGTTGAGGATGTGGCGCACATAAGCGCGCGTGAAGCCACAAGTCTCTACGAGCGTGATGAAATCTTCGATCAGATTCTCGAAGAAGACGTTGTTCTCCCAGAGCGTGTCGTCGGCGTCGATGAGCAGGGTATTGCGGCGCATGCGTTTTCTAATTGGGCCTTTTTGAAAGCATTGGTCAGTTTACCAGCGCCAGCGCATCTTGCGCGATGTCTGCCGCGGCGTTGGGCCGCGCCATATGACGGGCGGCTTCCCGCATCTGTTTAAGACGCGCCGGATCGTCGAGCAGCGCCGCAACTTTCCATGGGGCAACCGGCAGATTGTTGCAGCGGATGGCGGCGCCGGCTTCGAGGAGATGGTCGGCATTGCGCTCTTCCTGGCCGGGGATTGGCTCGATCAAAACCATCGGCAGCGCTCGCGCAAGCGCTTCAGAGGTGGTAAGCCCGCCGGCTTTGCCGACGAGAATATCCGCGGCCGCCATGTACTGATCCATTTCTGTCGTAAAGCCGACTGAACAAAGGCGCGGAGCGCCGCCGGGCAGCGATCCGGCTTCCCGCGATAGTTCTTCGAGGCGCTTGCGCATTTTTTCGGATTTTCCGGCGATGGCAACGATCTGCCACCGACGGCGTAGTTCGAGCAGGCCGCGCACGAGTTGCTCGACAGGCCCAACACCCTCGCCTCCCGCCGCCGCGAGCACTATGGGGTAGCGGAGATCGAGTTGGAGATGTTTGCGCGCGTCGTTGCGCTCTACGGCTTTCGCAAAGAGCGGATCGACCGGTATGCCCGTGATGCATAGCTTCTCGCGCGGAACCCCGATAGCGGCCAGGTACTCGGCGGACTCGGGGAGCGCGACGTAATAGCGGTCAACGGTGCGGCAAAGCCATAGCGCGTGAACGTCATAATCCGTGATTACGATCGCGTTGTGGGCGCGCAGCTTTTTCTTGGCGATGAGCCAGGCGAGAATTTCGCCGGGCAAAAAATGAGTGGCGATACACAGATCGGGCTGAACGCGCTTCAGTAGGCGAATCATGGGCTGCACATTGAGGCGGTCCATCGCGAGACGAGGGCGGGGATGGTTCCAGGGCTGGTCGGTGCGGTTGTATAGAAGTCCGAGTAGGTCGGGAGCGCGATTGGCGAGAGAAACGTATGTCTTGTGGTAAAGGCTCTGGAAAAGTTTGCTGGCATATTTCATCGCGTCGATGTGCTCGACAATGCAATCGCCGCGTGCTGCCAACGCTTTTTCCAAGGCTTGCGCGGCGCGGAGATGCCCCGCTCCGGAGGATGCAGACAAGAGCACGCGAGGCTTGTTCTTCATGCGTGCGGCTTATTTCTGCGGGAACACATGGAATCAGTTTTTAGCCTTGCCGAGGGCGAGCTTTTCGAGAATGACGCGCGCGACCCGCTGCAATTCGCCAAAACGCGTCAGGTAATCTTGAAATTCGGCGTTCATGAGCTGTGCTTCCTGAGGACCGAGCTGGACGCGCAAGATCATGTCGCGGAGCTTAACAGGATGAGGAAGAAGGGCGTCTTCTTGAAGTTCTTCGAGAGCGGTTTTGGCGTCGTAGTGATACATAGTTTCCTCAGAGCGGATCGCTGGCGTGCCGAGGCGCTCGCGCGAAGGAATCATTGTACTAGCGGATAGGAGCGGGTGCGAGGATTGCCAGCTTCAGGCGGCGGTGGCGCTGACGGGGAGAAACTCGTAACGCTCGATCTTGGTCGCAACCCCCATGGTGCCATTTGTGCCCGCTTCGACACGCACTACCTTACCGAAGCAGCGAATATCAACCTCGCCCGCTTGGGGGATTTTTTGGGGAAGGGTGAGTACGAAATCGATTTGGCTGCCGACTTCAAATTTCGCTTCCGAGAGAAAATACAGGCCGCGATAACTAACATCGCGAGTATTGGCGTGGAGCGCCTTGCTATGCGCTTCGCGCGGAAGAACGCGCATGGGCAAGCTCATCGAAAAGCGCCGCGCTTCGCGGCGATCAGCTCCATCCGGCATCAAGACCTCAGCGCGTGTAATCGGTTTGACGCTAACACCCGCTTTTGCAAACCGCAATCTGAAAGATTAACAATTATGTCCTAGTACGCGGTGTTGGGCGGTTTAGGCGTATACTTTTAGTGCCCCGCCTAAGTTGGAGTCGGTACTAGACTTATGGACCGACGAGAGCATCATCGCGCGCAACTCCGCCTGCCAGTGCGGATTCGCTGGAACACTCCCTTTGGACAAAAAACTGAGGTTTGCAAGACGCTGGACATTTCGCGCGGCGGGCTCTTAGCGCCTTGCCAAGAGGCGCATGCTCCGGGTGTGCCGCTATGGGTGACCTTCCCTTACGACAGTTCGATGCGCGATGGCCAGCCGGAAATGGCAGCGCGAGTGGTCCGCGTGATGCCCGTGCGTAACGGCAATGGGAACACTTCTGGCAACGGCGTGCCACACGAACGAGCTGTGGCATTGCACTTTGCATCGTCATTTCGTGTGGAGAGCAACGGGAATGGCCACGCGAAAGAAGGGGAGCGGCGTGGCAGTCCGCGGCGTGCCTTGGCGCTGCCGGTTCGCGTACGCCCCGAACACGTTCCGTGGTTTGAGGAAGCGATGACCATTGACGTTTCCGCGCACGGCTTACGCTTTCTGAGCAACCGCGAATATCAGGAAGGCGCGCGACTGCTGATTTCGTTTGAACCGACGGCTTTGGCTCCGTGGCCAACTGCTGGGGAAACAGTCGCTCGCGTTGCGCGAATTGAAGCGGTGCCGGAAAGCGCGGTGCTGGCGGTCGCGATCGTCCGCGAATCGTAATTTCCATTGCGATACACTGACCTTTCTTTGTTCCGCAAAAGACAATGACAAACAGTAAAGCGGCTCACGAGTCGCGCAACTTTCTCCTTGAAGGGCCTGCTGGGCGGCTGGAAGCGATTCTGTGGAAGCCGGTTGGACAGGGTCGACCTCCATTAGCGGCGCTGGTTTGTCATCCGCATCCGCTGTTCGGCGGGACCATGCACAACAAGGTCGTGTATCAGGCGGCGAAGACTTTGGATTCGCTTGGGTTGCCAGTACTGCGATTTAACTTTCGCGGCGCTGGACTGAGCGCCGGCGCGCATGACCGCGGGCGCGGCGAGCAGGGAGATGTCAAAGCCGCGGTGGATTTCCTCGCCGAGGAATTTCCAGGCGTGCCGCTGCTCGTGGCCGGTTTTAGCTTTGGTTGCTGGGTGGGCTTGCGTGTGGGATGTGCAGATCAACGTGTGAACGAATTGATTGGGATGGGCACGCCGGTGAACAGCTCGGATTTCTCTTATTTGCAAAATTGCGAGAAGCCGAAACTGTTTGTACACGGAGCTAACGACGAGCATGGGGAGATTGGGAAAGTGGAGGTGTTGGTGGAATCATTGCTGGGGGAAAACCGGTTGGTCGTGGTTGGGAAAGCGGATCATTTTTTCGTCGGGAAGCTGGACCAGGTGGATGCGGCGATTCGGAATTGGGTGACGACGCGGCATCCGGAGGTCGCCGCATCGGCGCAGGCGGCGGAATAACAGACAGAGCCATCAACATTGGCTACAGGTGGAAGCGTTACGCGGATTCGCGATTGAAAAGTTTGGTGAATTCGTCGACCGTGGCTGGGGGAATGCCTACAAGCCGCGCGTTGGCTTGCACGTGCTCTGGGTGCGACATTCCAACGAGTGCGGTGGTGATTCCGGGCGAGGAGCGTACAAATTGCAGGGCGCGCTCCGCGTCCGTTTGCAATCCCAATGCCTGGGCAACGAAGGGCGGCAAGTTTCGCGCGACTTGCCCTTGTAAAAGCGATGCACTGGCGATGAGCGTGATCCCGAGTTCGCTGGCGGCTTCCATCACGGTCTTTGATTCGTCAGCAATCGTTTGGTTCCCGAGTGTCAGAGCTTCCGTCATTCCGAGATTGAAAGGGAGTTGCACGAAGCGGAAGCGGTGCTTATCTCCGGCGATGTCGCGCGCGAGCTGTTCGAGGTCGCTGAGCTGCAGGGATTCGCGCGCGGTGGCTTCCTGCCGAAAGCCGTTCCAGGTAGCCATGCCGTAGAACTGAATTTTCCCTGCCGCCGCCGCCGATTCGAGATAAATGAACGCGTCGCGCACGCGTTCCATAAAATCCGGGCGCGACACCTCGGTTAATTGCGTCTCTGGATTGTGCAGGTAATAGACGTCTATCGAATCAACACCTAGATTGCGCAGGCTGCGGCCGAGTTGATTTTCGAGGAAGCGGGGCGTCATGCAGTGGCTGCCCTGCACGATTTCGTCGGGCTTGAAGATGCCGGGCTGGATGTACTCGCGATAAAAATATTCGTTGGGTTCAGCGGGCATGGAACCGTCAGGCGAAAGGTAGCCGCCCTTGGTGCAGACAACGAATTCCTCGCGCGAGAAACCTTTTTTCGCAAGCTGTTTGAGAGCAGAGCCGATGCTGCGCTCGCTGCGCTGGAAGCGATAGTTGATCGCGGTGTCGATTACATTGATGCCGTTTTCCACGGCCGCGACGACGGAAGCGGCGTAGCCGGCGTCGGTTTTGTCGTCAGGCTGGCCAAGATACGTACCGATGCCCAGTGAGGAAAGCGCCAGCGCCTGGACTTCGCGAAAATGACCGGCAGCTGCCACACCATTAAAACGATCGGCGTAGCGTTTGGTGCTCTCAGCAGTGGCGTGCGAATTCATTGTGTGTAGCTCGCTCGTTGTTTTATGAAGCGTGAGTATAGCAGAAGGTTTCCTCCCGACTGCTGGTGGCAGCCTCATTTTGTCTCCGGGCACAAGCCTGCCGAGCAGTCCGGGAGAGCAAGTCTTTATCCCGTATGATCAAATTACCGAAGACGATGAGCGGCTTGTACCCATGTTAGGCAGCGGCAGGCGATCGACTGCGCTTGGCGGCGTGCTATTTGTCGCCTTGCTCGTTTACTGCAACACGCTGCTGAACGGCTTTGTCTACGATGATCACCATCAGGTGGAAGGAAACCCATACGTGCAAAGCTTTAAGTACGCGGGCAAAATCTTCACCGGCACGGTGTGGTCTTTTCAAGGATTGGAAGGGCAGACGAACTACTACCGGCCGCTAATGACGTTCGGATTTTTGATTTGTAACAAGGTGTTCCAGGCGTTTCCCTCCGGCTTTCATGTTGTGAATGTACTGCTGAACTGTGTGGTGGTATGGCTTGTGTTCTTGGCATGCTCGATGCTGTTCCGGGACGACACGGTCGCGCTGGCCGCCGCTGTGCTTTTCGCACTGCATCCCATTCACACGGAAGTTGTCAATTGGATTGCCGCGGTGACTGAACTTGAATTGGCAATTTTTTATCTCGCGGCGTTCATTCTTTTTTTGCGGTTGGGTTCCGTGCCGGTCAAGGAAAAGACCACGACCCAAATTTGGATGTGCGTCTGCTTTCTTCTGGCTCTCCTTTCGAAGGAGCAGGCCGTAACACTCGCCATCATCGCGACGATCTACGAACACTTTTATCGTTCGGACCGCGAAACCACAACCTGGCAAGCAAAAGCTTTTCGGTATGGCGGATTCTGGATCATGGCGGCCGCGTATCTGGTGTTTCGCGTTACCGTTTTGGGCGGGCTTGCCCCTGTGCGTCAACACGCCGATGTCAGTTGGCCGCAAGCAATTCTGTCTGCATTCGCGCTAACAGGGCAATACGTCGCAAAGCTCGTTTGGCCATATCCTTTGCTGGCGTTTTACGTGTTTCGGAAGAGCACTGCACTTACGGATCCGCGAGTCTTGGCGGGAATAGGTGTTGGGATATTGGCCGTAGCGCTCTTCGTTTACCTGTGGAAACGCGCGCGGAATTATTCGTTCGCGGTCATTTGGATCGCAGTTACGCTCGCCCCCGTTTTGAACGCCAGGTGGATGGCCACGAATGTCTTTACGGAGCGTTATCTCTATTTGCCATCTGTAGGATTCTGCGCATTAATCGCGGGCGGATTTGTATTCTTGTTTCATAGATTCACGGGCCGAATCGTGGTCTTGCGAGCGATATCAGCCACGACAATCGTTCTTTTGAGCCTTGCAGCAGGCGAGATCGTTGCCCGCAATCGCGATTGGCACGACGATTTCACGCTTCTAAGCCGGACCCTTGCGATTGAGCAGCATGCCTCCTACATGCGGTCCGACTTGGGTGTGTTGGAATGGAGCACGCACCGTCGAGAGGCGGCAGAGAGCCAATGGCGTCTCGCACTTGTCGACAAACCAGACAACGCTGTCGCGCTTTCGAACCTCGGCTTGGCCATGCTCGAGAAAAAACGCTACGAAGACGCCAAGAAATATTTGCAGGAGGTAATTGAAATGCGACCTCGCTTCGCCGCGCCGCATATTCATCTGGGCCGCGTATACGTTGCTGAGGGGCAAACCAGCGCGGCGGAAGCAGAGTTTCGCCGTGCCGTGGACATCTATCCGCTTAGCGTTGAGGCTCGCAACGCCCTCGGCAAATTTTATTTCGATCAAGGCAAGTTGCCGGATGCCGAGGCGCAATTCCGCGGCTCGCTCGAGGCTTTGCCCAATGCGGAAGCGTGGAACCGCTTGGGCGACATTTATGATAGGCAAGGACTGCACGCGAAAGCGGAAGAAGCATGGCGTAAAGTTGTGGACCTTGATCCGTTCGACGCTCATGCGCATGTATCGCTGGGCAGCGCCTATCTGGCTAGCGGGCGCCGCGCCGAGGCTGCCAAGGAGTATCGAGCAGTATTGGAATTGGACCCAAGGAACGAGGTTGCCCGCAAGGCCATGCTCCAACTAAGCCCGGGAGAGTATCCTTCAGACTATCCATCGAAAGGCATCTCGCCTCAGTCAGAACGGCGGCAGTGATCTTATTGCGGCGGCGCTGATTGCGGGGGCGAAAGCAGGCGCGAGCATCCTCGCAGGATTCTGCGATACGGCCAATCCTTTTCACGAAAGAAAATCTCGCCCTCCCTAGGATTGCTGTAATACCAGCGGGCTAGCAGCCACAAATGCTCGCTCAGGGTGTTCTTGCTTGGCGCGATCGCGCTGGCAGAGCTTCCTAGCGGCTCAGATGCAGCGCCTTCCAAGTATTCGCGAAAAATGTGTTCGGCGGAGCGGGGTTGGCCGGCAATTTCGGCGAAGCGAACGAAAGTGGGTTCCGCCAGCCACCCACCATGCACCGCGTACACGGCAATGGTTTGCTCTTCGGCGCTGCGCTGGAGAATCACGGCGTTTAAATCTTGAATGCGGCGCGGCAGCTCCGGAGAGCCGCGGAGAGCATCGTCGAGCTTCTCAATCTTTTTATGCGAGGCGGCGGCGCGTTCGAAATCGAGCTGCTCGCTGGCGCTTTCTCTTTCTTGCTCCAGCGAATTGCGGAGCGAGCCTCCGCTGGTGTCGAGAAACTGGACCAGCTTCTGCACCTCGACATCGTGTTCTTCTTTCGTGCAGCCGGCGAAACACGGAGCCAGGCACATTTTCATTTCCGAATAGATGCACCCGGGAAAGGAAGGATCGCGGCGAATCTTGATTTGGCAGCGGCGCACTTTGAAAAAATCAAGCGTGCTGCCCGCGAAGGCTTCCGCGGACCGTCGCGAAGCGAAAGGTCCGTAGTACGCGCCGGCCGTGGGTGCGCCCGTGCTGTCGACCGGGATGCGGCGCGTGGCATAACAACGGGGATAGGCGTTGCGCAAGCTCACCTTCAGCACGGCGGGAGGTCGCAGGCGCATTAATTTTTGGTAGCGGCTGGGAAAAAGTTGTTTCGCGTGTTGGTAGTAAGTGAAGATTTGCTCGAACCGCGAGCCTGTGTGGCGGTAGCGAATGCCGCGCGCGACCTCGCGCAGGTTCAGGCGTTTGCTAGCCGGATCGGCCGGGCCGAGCAGGCGCTGGAGTCGGCGGCGCAAATCTTGTGTGCGAATCAGTAGCGGCTCCGCGGTTTCCTCTCGCAATTCGATCAGACAAACCGCGGGGCGCGGCGGCAACATCGAGAAGAAATCGTCGGGGTTAGCAAGATCGAAGGAAAGGCCGCAATCCAGTTCCAGCACTACTTCAGGATACTACGCGGCTCAGGACTTCAGAACCCAGGAGGAGATGACGAGGCGCTGAATCTCGCTGGTGCCTTCGTAGATTTCTGTAATGCGGGCATCGCGATAGGCGCGCTCGACCGGATATTCGCGGCTGTAGCCGTAGCCGCCGTGAATTTGAATGGCCTTGTGCGTGACGCGAGTGGCCATTTCGCTGGCAAAAAGTTTGGCGATGGCGGCGTCCATGCTAAATCGCGCGCCGGTATCTTGTTTCCACGCGGCTTTACGCACGAGCAGGCGCGCAGCGTCGATTTCCGTGGACATGTCCGCAAGCATGAATTGAATCGCTTGGAACTGCGAAATGGGATGCCCGAAAGCCATGCGCTGCTGCGACCAGGCGAGCGCGGCTTCAAACGCGCCTTGCGCGATGCCGGTGGCTTGCGCGGCGATACCGATGCGTCCGCCATCCAGAGTGGAAAGCGCGACCTTGTAGCCTTCGCCTTCGTTCCCGATGCGATTGGCGGTGGGCACTTCGCAGTCTGTAAAGACTAGCTCGCAGCAGGCGGTAGCGTTGATGCCAAGCTTCTTTTCTTCTTTGCCGACCTTAAAGCCGGGCGTGCCTTTCTCGACCACGATGGCGGTGATTCCTTTTTCGCCTTTCGGCGGATCGGTGTTCACGTAAACGATCGCGGCATCGGCGGCACCCCCATTCGTGATCCACGCCTTGGTTCCGTTGATCACATACGTCTCGCCTTTTCTCACGGCCTTTGTCTGCAGCGCGGCGGCGTTGGAACCGGCTTGCGGTTCAGTCAGCGCGTAGCAGCCGATCTTTTCTCCGCGCGCGAAGGGGAGTAGGAATCTCTTTTTTTGCTCTTCGCTGCCAAAGCGATGGATCGGATCGCAGTAAAGCGAGTTTTGCACGGAAAGGATCACGCCGGTGGAAGCGCAACAGCGGGAAATCTCTTCGATGACGATACTGTAAGCGACGTGATCGAATCCCGCGCCGCCTTCATCTTCCGGAAACGCAATACCAGTTAAGCCGAGCTCAGCGGCCTTCTTGAACGTTTCGCGCGGGAAGCGGCCAGTCTCGTCAAGCTCTTTCGCGAGCGGCTTCACTTCGGATTCGGCAAATTCCCGGACCGTCTTTTGGAGAAGCTTTTGTTCTTCGGTGAGTTCGAGGTTCATGGTATTTGTCCCGCAAGATGCTAAGACGACAGCGCCGAGCGCAGACGTTGATACGTTGTCTTCAAATCTTCAGGATGCACGCGAGTCTCGCCGGTAACGGTCATGAAGTTAGAATCGCCGAACCAGCGCGGCAGGACATGTAGATGGATGTGGCCGGCAACGCCGGCGCCCGCCGCACGTCCAAGATTCATGCCAAGGTTCATGCCGTCCGGCTTGTAATTTGTTTTATAGGCGGTCTCGACGCGCTGCGCGAGCCGCATTATTTCGCTCAGAGCGTCCGGATCGCACGCGCTGAGTTCCGCTACGTGAGCATGCGGAACGATCATTACATGGCCGGAAGTGTACGGATAACGATTGAGGATGATGAACGCTTTCGCGCCGCGATAAACGACCAGTGTTTCGGCGTCGTCTTTGCGGCCAACCGCGTCGCAGAAGATGCAGCCCGGCTGAACGCCGCTTGCTGCCTCTTTCATGTATTGGTAGCGCCAGGGAGTCCATAGATAATCCATGAGGTTGCTTGTGCCTCGAAAGCGTGCGGCTCGTGCCTAAAACGCTCTTGGCAGTGCCAGCCTAGGAGGAGGGGGCGGAGACGGAGGCGCTTTCGCCGTCCGCAGTGTTTACGAAATCTTTCAGCTCTTTGCTCGGCTTGAAGAAGGGAATCTTCTTCGCAGGCACTTCCACTTTTTCCCCGGTTTTCGGGTTGCGGCCCACTCTGCCGCGGCGCTCGCGAGTGCGAAAGCTGCCAAAGCCCCGAATCTCAATTTTCTCGCCTTTTTGGAGGGCGCCGATAATGCTCTCAAAAATGGTCTCGACGATCGTTTCGGATTCCTTGCGCGGGAGCTCTGTTACGCGCAAAACCTCTTCAATGAGGTCGGCCTTGGTCAGTGTGGGTTGCTTGGTCATCGTCCCGTCGCCTCGTCACCTTGCTTGAAATGGATCGTCTACCACTGCTTGTGGTCGCCCTAGCCCATGATGCGAAACGGCTTAGAAGAGCAGCACTGCCTGATGTGCCCCTCTTCCTATCACTAAAACGACCCGTAGGTAAATGAAATTATGCCGCTTGCCCCTGGCCGACCTTGCTGCTTAGGAACCGAACTTTAGCGCGCCGAAAGCTTGGACTGGATGGCGTCACCAATAGTAGCCGTTGATGACGACTTCGTGGCCGATTTGTACTGGTCGATTTCGCGGCGTTCTACCTGTTTGACGGCAGCGCGATAACTAAGCCCGATGCGGCGCGTTTCCGGGCTGATCTTGATGATCTTGAAATCGTATTCTTTGCCAGGTTCGAGCGGTCCGGCGCTCTTTAGCGGTCCCGTAGTGGGCCGATGCATGGATGCGCCTTCATCCCGACGGCGGCGGTCTTCGATTTCGGTGTTGTGGCAAAGCGCTTCGATATTCTCGCCAAGCTCCACAAACGCGCCAAAGGTGGCGATTCGCGAAACCTTGCCCTTCACAAGCTGACCCACCTTGTGAGCCTTGAACCAGTCGCCCCAGATATCGTTGACCTGCTTGATGCCGAGCGACACGCGGCGATTCTCCGGGTCAATTTTGAGCACCTTGGCGGTGATTGGCTCGCCTTTACGGAACACTTCGTGCGGATTTTTGACGCGCCCAGTCCAACTAACGTCGCCGACGTGCACGAGTCCGTCAAAGCCGTCCTCAATTTCGATGAATGCGCCGAACTCAGCGATGTTGCGCACCTTGCCGGTAACCACAGTTCCAACCGGATACTTCTCGGCGGTCTGCAGCCACGGATCAGGCAGCGCCTGCTTCATACCGAGAGACACTCGGCGATCGCTGGGCTTGATGTCCAGGACGACTACATCGACTTCCTCGCCGACCTTTACGAGCTTGGAAGGATGCGTGACCTTCTTGTTCCAGCTCATTTCAGAGACATGCACCAGGCCTTCGACGCCCTGCTCAAGCTCGACGAAGACCCCGTAATCCACCACGCCAACAACTTTGCCCCTGACTTTCCCGCCCGCCGGATATTTTTCCGCGGCATTCACCCACGGATCAGCCGCGAGCTGTTTCAGACCGAGCGAGACACGTTGTTTTTCCTTGTCAAACTTAAGAATGATGACGTCCAGCTCTTGCTCCGGCTTTACCACGTCGGAGGGATGCTTGACGCGCCCCCAACTCAGGTCCGTCAGGTGCAGCAAGCCGTCAATTCCGCCGAGGTCGACGAAAGCTCCGTACTCGGTGACATTCTTCACGTGCCCGTGCACAGTCTGGCCTTCCGTCAGCGTTTCCATCAACGCAGCGCGCTTGGCATGCAGCTCTTCTTCGAGCAGTGCGCGCCGGCTGACAACCACGTTGCCGCGGCGCCGATTCAGCTTCGTAATCCGAACCTGAAGTTCCTGGCCCAGAAGATTGTCCAAATTCTGCGTCGGGCGCAGATCGTATTGTGATCCCGGGAGGAAAGCGCGAACGCCGACGTCCACAACAAGGCCGCCCTTGATGCGGTCGACCACTTTGCCGGTAACCGTATCTTTCGCCTTAAACGCCGCGTCAATCCGTTCCCAAGTGCGGCGGCGCAGCACCTTTTGATACGAGACAATGATGTAGCCTTCTTTGTTCTCGCCAGTGCGCTGCACTTCAATGGTCGCGTTGGGTTCCGGGCGGGGGATGTCCGTCTCCGAAAATTCCACCGCTGGGATCAAGCCTTCCGTTTTCTGCCCCAGGTCAACAACCACGCCCTGTTCGGTGTACGCCACAACCTTTACTTCGATAATTTCGTTTGACGAGGCCGTTTCCTGCGGCTCGCCGTACTGCTCCATCAACTTGCTCATCTCTTCGGAGCCGGCGGCTTCTTCGGCGGCCGCGGCGGCTTCCGCATCGACGGGAGCTGTGGCCTCTTTACCGTGCGATTCCTGCGCTCCGGCTGGAGTCGCAGGTGTAGCGGCAGCCTCCGGGCGCGAATCGCCGTCGGCCTGCGGAACGGGAGTAGCCGTAGCTTCTTCCCTAGCCGCGTTGACGTCCGCTACAACTTCGCTTGCGCCGGCACTTGCGGGATTTCCGTCGTTCGTTGCCTTGGCTTTTTCGGATTCAGCGTCTTGAGCGGGAGCGGCTGCGGCCGCGGTTGACGGGTTATCGTGGTCAGGAAACATGGTTGATGGCCTCCGGGAGATGGCATCCTTATGTCGAATAAAATTCCTTGCGATTGCCCAATAGGGGTTTGTGCAAGGAGGTTAACCGCTGAGCGGTCACCGAGGACAAACATGCTGCGGGCGTCGAAAACGCTGCAACTTGAAAATGATACGCGTCGCCTTTGCCCTGTGTCAATGAATGGCGAAATGAACTTCGCGGGCTCTATGACTCAAACCAGCCAACGAAGACCTTGATTGCTTCGGAAAGATTCAATGGTCCACAGGCGGCGTGAAACACGTTTCTCTCAACCCAGTACATTATCCAATCTTTTTCGCCGCGATCGATCCTAGTTCTCTCCAGTACCCTGTTTTCCGCTCTCGTTTCATTCAAGTTTATCTTTAGGTGCCACCCCGGATTGTCCAAGGTTTCGATTTCGACGCCCCACGAATGCTCCCAATCACCGTTGCATCGTTGGAGATACCATTTTTCAAGCAATGAGATGGGACTTTCCACAGGGATGCTATGCACGGGCGCGGCCCGTTTGGCGGACTTCGCGGCGAAAGTCCGGGGCGGATAGTTCCACGGTCCGGCACATTTCATAGAGGCGCGAACGCATACGGGCGCCGATGCGATCCGCCAACGCGTCCTCGCGCACAGCGACACGTTGCCCGGCCGGTGAACGCGGCGCAGGCTCGGGGTTTGCCGTTTCGTCAAAATAGTTCGTGGTCAAAATCGTTACGCGCCTCTCGTTGTAACGCGCATTCAGCACCAGGCCGATGATGTCCAGAACCCAAGCCGATGGCTTGCTGGCCCCCAAGTCGTCGAGCACCAAAACTTCCACGGTGCGAATCGGTTCCAGAATGCTCATTTCCGTGGACTCGCTTGCAGGGTTGTAGCTAGCTTGGATTTCTTTAAGCAACTCGCGGTAATCGCAGAAAAGTCCCGCGTGTCCGCGCTGAATCAATTCTTTGAGCGCAGCCACCGCAAGATGCGTCTTTCCCACGCCTGAGGGCCCCATCAACAGCAATCCCTTTTCCGCCGAACCCGGATAGTCGCGGACAAATGCTTGCGTGAGCAAGTTCGCGTTCTTAAGCGATTGCGAATGCTGCGTGGTCCAGATCTTGCCGTCGACCAAATCGGTGACGTAACTCTGAAAATCGCAATGCTCATAGCGTTTCGGCACTCGCGCGCGCTCCATCACGCGAACGGCGCGCTCTTCCATGCCGCAGTCGCAGGCCACAGCGACGTTGCCGCGCAGTCCGTCCGTTCGCGGCACCAGCTTCCATCCCGTTCCTCTGCAGAGCGTGCAATTTTCAAGGGCCATGTTGTTGTAGGAGCCGGCTTCAGCCCGGCGTGTCCAAGGATACGGGCGCGTGCTTTCGGCGGCAAGCTCTGGTCATTGGGAAAACTGTGGAAGGTCTGGCCGCCATTGGTCGCAAAACAAGAACGCCGGTAATATGCCGGCGCTACGGCAGCAAAAATAATCCGAATCTAGCAGTTGCCTAGCCTTCTCTTATCGGCACGCGCATAACTCGCGGCGTGGCGCGCACGATGGCAAGGCGCGATGGATGATCATCCGTGCGCGAAGCGACACGGGACAACTCTTGCTGCACAACGTGCGCAAACTCCTCCATCTGGTGTTCCATCTCGATCATCTTCTCGCGCATATTCAGAATTATCTCGATGCCCGCCAGATTCACGCCCATGTCACGCGCGAGCGTCAAGATAACGTCCAATCGCTCCAGATCGCTATCGGTGTAAAGGCGCGTATTGCCCTGCGAGCGCGAAGGCTTCAGCAACCCGACGCGTTCATACAAGCGCAGCGTCTGCGGATGCAGTTTGTAAAGCTCCGCTACCGCGCTGATCATGTAGCCTGCTTTGGCTCGTTTCTTTGTTCGCGTTGGCATGTTTACACGCCAGCCTTCGTAAATAGATCCTTCCGCGGGTCGCCCGGCTCCACTGCTTCGAGCTCCTTCATCAATTTCCGCACGCGCTCGTCTGTCGGCTTCGGCACGACCACTTGGATTTCCACGTACTGATCGCCGCGCGTGCCTGTCCGCGTATCCGGCACACCCTTTTCCCGCAGGCGCAACGTGCTGCCGCAATTTGTTCCCGGCGGAATCCTTACCAGCGAGCGGCCGTCAATCGTGGGCACTTCGATTTTCGCGCCTAAAGTGGCTTCGCTCACCGTGACGGGCACCTTGGTGTAAAGGTCGTTGCCGCGGCGCTCGAAAAACGGATGCGGCCGCACCTCAACGCGCAAATAGAGGTCGCCCGCCGGCGCGCCCATCGTTCCCGCGTTCCCTTTGGCGGGCACGCGCAACCGCGCTCCACTCGCAACCCCCGGGGGAATCCTCACCTCGATTGTTTCCGTCTTACGCACGCGGCCTTCGCCGCCGCAGGTGCGGCATGGCGTTCGAATTTTCCCCGTGCCGCCGCACCGCGTGCATGGAACATTGAAGCGCATCTTGCCCGCGGCCTGTTGGATCGTTCCGCTGCCGTTGCAAACCGGGCAAGTCTGCGGCGAACCTATCGCGCCTGTGCCGTGGCAGGTTTCGCAGATGTCGAGCCGCGTGATCTGCAGCTTTTTTACCGCGCCCCGCACAGCATCCCAAAAGTCGATTTCGATCTGATACTCAAGGTCGCCGCCGGCTTCCTGCTCTGGTTCGATGGCCGTGCCGCGGCCACCGCGGAAAAACTGGCTGAAGAGATCGCGGAAGTTTCCTCCCCCAGCCCCTTCCGCTCCGCCTCCGCCAAAGTCGAATCCCCCGAAATCGAAATTCACCTCGGAGTCGCCGCCGCCGCCGCGCGGTGGTGCGGCTCCAGGATTAAAATTGTCGCTGTAGAAGCCGCGCTCGTCGTACATCTGCCGCTTCTTAGGATCGGAAAGAACGTCGTAGGCTTCCTGGAGCTGCTTGAATCGCTCCTCCGCGGATTTGTCGCCGGGATTGAGGTCTGGATGATATTTCCGCGCGAGCTTGCGAAAGGCCGCGCGAATGTCCTTCGCGCTCGCTTTGCGCGGAACACCCAGCAGTTCGTAGTAATCCTGTTTGGTCGTCGTTGCCATCTACATCCTGAAAAATCACAGGGGCACAGCCAGCCCTAGCAGGCGGCTGCACCCCTGCCGTTTGTTCCGTTAATTAGGACGCTTGCTTTCGTCCACGTCCACGTACTCTGCGTCGATAACGTCGTCCGGCTTCTTCTGCTGTTGCGAGCCGCCAGCTCCCGATGCGCTGCCGGCCCCTGCGCCAGCTCCCGCACCGGCGGCTCCAGCCTGCGCGGCCCCTGCCGTCTGGCTAGCCCGGTACAGCACCTCAGCAACCTTCTGCAGTTGCCGCTCGATGTTTTCCGTAGCCGAGCGCAAACGCGCCGTGCCGCCTTCGCTCATGGCCTTCTTGGCGTCCTCGATCGCTTCTTCCAGGGACTTGGCATCCGCCTCCGCGATTTTGTCGCGGTTTTCGCGGACCATCTTCTCCGCCTGGTAGACGATGCCGTCCAGCCGATTGCGCGATTCGACCTCTTCCATGCGCCGGCGGTCTTCCTCGGCGTGGGATTCGGCTTCCGTGCGCATCTTCTCGGCTTCTTCCTTGGTCAAGCCGCTCGAAGCCTGGATGGTGATCTTCTGCTCCTTGTTGGTGGCCTTGTCCTTCGCGCTCACGTTTAAGATGCCGTTCGCGTCGATGTCAAAGGTCACTTCGATTTGCGGAGTCCCGCGCGGAGCTGGCGGAATGCCGTCCAGCTTGAACGTGCCGAGCGAGCGGTTGTCCTTCGCGAATTTGCGCTCGCCTTGCAGGACGTGAATCTCAACGCCCGGCTGATTGTCCGAAGCGGTCGAGTAGGTTTCCACCTTGCGTGTCGGTATCGTGGTGTTGCGCGGAATCTGTGGCGTCATCACTCCGCCAAGCGTTTCCACTCCCAGCGAGAGCGGCGTAACGTCCAGCAGCAGGATGTCCTTCACTTCTCCGCCCAGCACTGCGCCTTGCACCGCTGCGCCGATTGCCACAACCTCGTCCGGGTTGACGCCCTTGTGGGGCTCTTTACCGGCGAAGAAGTTGCGGACCAATTGCTGCACCTTCGGGATGCGCGTCGATCCGCCGACCAGCACGACTTCTTGAATGTCGCTCGGCGAAAGCTTGGCATCTTCCAGGGCGAGCTGAACCGGTTTCATCGTGCGGTCCAGCAAATCGCTCATCAATTGTTCCAGCCGTGTGCGGGTCAGCTTCACCTGCATGTGGATTGGTCCAGATGGGCCCGCCGTAATAAACGGCAGATTGATCTCAGTCTCCATCATCTGCGAAAGCTCGATCTTGGCCTTTTCCGCGGCTTCCTTCAGGCGTTGCAGCGCCATGCGGTCCTTGCCCAAATCGATGTTGTTCTCTTTCTTGAACTCGCTGATGAGCCAGTCGACGATTCTTTGGTCGATGTCGTCACCGCCTAGGTGCGTATCGCCATTGGTCGACTTCACCTCCACAACGCCGGCTCCCACTTCCAGCACGGAGATATCGAACGTGCCTCCGCCGAAGTCATAGACCGAGATCGTTTCGTCGCTCTTCTTGTCCAGCCCGTAGGCCAGCGCCGCAGCGGTCGGCTCGTTGATGATGCGAACCACTTCCATCGCAGCGATTTCACCGGCTTGCTTCGTGGCTTGCCGTTGCGAGTCGTTGAAGTATGCCGGCACCGTGATGACCGCTTTCGTCACCTTCTCGCCCAGAAAATCTTCCGCAGCCGCCTTGAGCTTGCCCAAAATCATCGCGGAGATTTCGGGTGGACTGTAGATTTTTCCGAAAATCTCGATTCGAGCGTCATCGTGCGGGCCCTTTACCACTTTGTAGGGCACCCGCTTCATTTCCTCTTGCACTTCGTCGTAGCGGCGGCCCATGAAACGCTTGATGGAATAAATCGTGTTTTCCGGATTGGTCACTGCTTGCCGTTTCGCTACTTGTCCCACCAGGCGCTCGCCACTTTTGGTGATGGCGACGACAGACGGCGTCGTGCGCGCCCCTTCTTGGTTGGGAATGACCACCGGTTCGCCGCCTTGCATTACGGAGACGACCGAGTTGGTGGTTCCCAAATCGATACCAATGATTTTACTCATAACTCCTCTTCCTCCCTGGAACTAGACTGCTTCCTGATTGCCATCCTCGGGTGGAGCGCCCGGGGGACGCCGCGCCTGGTTCTAGCTAACCGTAAGCTCGAGGGGCAGTATACAGGTTGAGTGTGTCCTTGTCAAGTTTGTTGATGCTAACGCTAACCTCATTTCCTGCAATGGCTTGCACCCGTTTCCCAGTCCTTTGGCCTGGTTTCTCCTTTCCCGGGGCCTATCAACGTCACTTCCGCACTATGCCGCCCCGCTAACAAGCGCTCCTAATGCCCAACGCATCCTATATAACAGAGCAGATGCACTCACTGCGCACATTGGCTGCGACGAAGCTTCATTTCGTCACCAATCACAGGTAATATTTTTATTTGGCCGGGTTATATCTAATAGGGTTACGGAGGACTGCGTGAATCGTTTGCGAAGTACGAGTTTGCTGGCGACAAGCTTGGCTGGTTTCTTGGCGTTGCTCTTTTGGCCGACGCTGGGTGCAAGGGCGGGCCAGTCGTCAGCTGCGGTGCCGGATATCGATCCGCACGTCACCGCGGGTTCCAAGAATGCCCCGATCGTGATGGAAGTCTTCAGCGACTTCCAGTGCCCTGCCTGTAAGACACTGTTCATGACCACCAATCGCCAGGTGATGGACAACTACGTCAGCACCGGCAAGGTCTTTTTAATCCATCGCGACTTCCCGCTGCCCATGCACGCCCATTCGCAAGTCGCCGCTCAATATAGTCGAGCCGCTGCGCAAGTCGGCAAGTTTGATGCCGTTGAGGAAGCATTGTTTCAGAACCAGGAAAAGTGGGAGCAGACTGGCGACGTGGATGGCACGGTGGCCGCTGTGCTCTCGCCAGCCGAAATGACCAAGGTGCGTGCGC
>Ga0073928_10002122_pt1 | contig 35392 bp, 24 predicted proteins | sample PaiPotPPA55metaG_FD_76969 | JGI IMG/M metagenome (GOLD analysis project Ga0073928, IMG submission 76969) | Iron sulfur acid spring bacterial and archeal communities from Banff, Canada, to study Microbial Dark Matter (Phase II) - Paint Pots PPA... ... | reverse complement strand
TCTTCAATGAGGCCGCCCCTGATCAGGGGCGGAAATTGGAGCGGATGCCTGAGACACTACAGCCGCTGCATCGTCTTCAATGAGGCCGCCCCTGATCAGGGGCGGAAATATCTCCGATGTGGATGGCGCTCCTACGGTTGGCGGCCTGGTGCAACCGCCGCCCCTGATCAGGGGCGGAAATATCTCCGATGTGGTACACCGAATGCGCTCGCCCGACAACGTTTCAACGGGCCCCTGATCAGGGGCGGAAATATCTCCGATGTGGTGCGTAGCGAATAACCTATTCCGTTTTCAATGATCTATATGCCGAATCGCGAGTGATCCGACGTCGCTCTGTCAAGTCAATCATCAAGCAACTTCTTCGATCTTCAATCTTCCAATCATCCAATAACTTACATCGCGCGAGCGGTCTCCGGCCTTTTCGCACCGCCTCGCCGCTCGCGGCCGCCTACCGCGTCACAAAAACAGGGTATGCCGAAATCTCGCCCTCGATCACCCGCGCCAGCAACCGGACCTGAACTTCCAGTAGCCGCCGGTAACTCACCCGATACTCAAACAGCGGATGCGTCACCAGCGAATCCATCCTTGATTCATAGGCGCGGAAGAACCCTTTCCTTCCCGCGGGCGTCAGCGCCACCGACGCCCCAGCACGGATGAAATCCCTCTCCGTCACCATCTTTGTGTTCACCGCGCTCAACACCGCCGAATCCGCAATCAGCGGCCGGAACGGCTCCATCAAGTCCAGAGCCAAAGCGGGACGCCCATGCCGCAACTGGTGATAGAAGCCCATATACGGATCGAATCCCACCGCATAGCAGGCAATCGTCAGATCCTTGGCCAGCATGCTGTACGCCAGCGACAGCAACGCATTCACCGGATCGCGCGGCGGACGCCGGTTCCGCCCTTCGAAATCGAAAGAAAATCCGTTCGCTGACGATTCCGGTTCATCACCCGGCTTGATCATCCCGGCAAATTCTTCGAAGTACGCCCGCGCCGCCGACCCTTCGAATCCCAGTAAAGACTCAAGATTTTCAGCACGCTCGGCCCGGTCCGCCAGCGCCTTCATCGCGACCAATGACGGCTTCTTCGGCTCAACGTGGTTGCGTTGCAGCATCGTCCGCTGATTGCGAATCTTGCCCGCCACCAGAGCCCGCGCGAGGGAGAGCGGAAACCACTCCGAATCCGCCAATCGGAACTGCGACCTCCGGAGCGTGATATTCTTCGTATTCAGGCCGGTCGTGATTCCGTAAAAGTACCCGCCCATCGAGAAATACGTGACGGGCACGCCCGCTTCGCACAGCGACTGCACCGCCTGCGTCGAAATCTGAATATTACCGAGCAAATTCACCTGACAGACCTCGCCGATCCGCACCTCCTGCACGGTCTTGTCCTTGTCCTTCACTTGCAGTACGTCACCGGATTTGCCCACTCGGAACCCCTGCGTGTTCAGATACAGAGGCTTCAGATCGTCGCGCGGCGTCATCAGTTGCCGGATCTGCGTCTGAATTCCTTCACTGGCTGGTGGCTTCCGCACCGGTGCGTCCGCGGAACCATCGAACAGTCCCAACTGCGCCGCTCCGCCCAGATCAATCCCGGTTAGCCGATTTGTTTCATCCGGCAGGCAGATCGTGTTGAGCGAGCAGCCGGGGCACTTCGGCGAATCGACGAGCGGCGGCGGGATATCGCCGTATGTGGCGAGGTCCCAGGCGCGCGCGACAGCTTCCTCGGTTTCGGCGATCAGCGCTACATCCACCGGTACCCGGACGCGCTGCCGGGTCTTCTGGTAATAGACGACCGCCGCATCGCATTCGTACCCGTTCTCGCGCAGCACGATAGCCTGAAGGGCGATCTGGACGCGGTCGGCGGGCCACATCTCGATGCCGTCTTTTCCTTCGCGCGGGGCGCCATGTTTGTAGTCGACCGGAGTTGCGGCACTCCCTTCCGCCTCGACCAGATCGAGCTTCGCGATCACTTTCAGCCGTTCGCTCGAAAGTGTGACGGAGCGTGCGTGAATCTTCTCTTCGCCCGCACCCGCCTCGGGTAACTCCGAGGGACGCGCGTCGACGCGCTTGTGCTGGGCCGATCCTTCGAGCGTGTCGGCGCTTTCCCGAAAGACGCCTTCGACCCATTCATAGAAGAACAGGCGAGGGCAATAGACGAATTCGTTGACCATGCGCGCCGGGAGGTAATCGGGCGAAGGAGCCCGCGGCGCGATTCGCGTTCGTTTCGGTTCCGGGATGGGGAGTGGCAACGCGCTCATACGAAGTGGGCCTCAAACGATAAAACACGGCGCATCGATAGTAGTGTACGGCAGACCCAGCGCAGTGATAACGCGATCACCGCGCCCCTCGGCGGGCCCGAGATGAACGAACAGAACCTGATCCTCGTCGTGGTTGATGATGCGGGCAAGCTCGGTGCGGCACCGAACCAGGTCGGGCGGGGTGAACTGGCACTCGAATACGGAGTACTGCAAATGATCGCCGTACCCGCGCATGGTCTTGAAGACCTTGCGGAGGCGGCGGTCGTCGCAGACGTCGTAACAGACTAAGTAAGATTGGCGCATGCCAGACCCTCAAAGGCTACTATTCGACTCGTGTTTAGGGAGAAAAACAGGCACTATCGTACCATTTGTCGGGTAACCGCGAAGTCTTGAGTATCCTTTGGACGACCTGTGCGTCCGATCAAATTCTCCGACTCTTCCGGCTGCAGGCTGCAACGACTTACACGCCGTTGACTATCAGCGCCGACTGGCCGCGCCGCTTAGTGTACTGCCTAGTTGAGCACATCGTTAGCCTCTGGTCGGCATAAACAAGCCGAGACCAAAGTGATTGGAGCGGCCGAAAGCGGGCATTGGGAGGGCGACTTCGCTGTCGAACCTGATTTCCATAAAGAAACCAATCGATTGCTGATTCCCGGCATGCCCAACATCGCTGCCATTGGTGTGTGTCGGCGATGTCACGGCATCGGCAAACGGTATTTCTTCTCCGCTAGGCACGCGGACGATTGACCATAGCGGCATAGGCGGCAGCGATTCTATCGGCGCGAGTTGGATCTCGGAAAGCGCCAGACGACGAACTTCACCGGGAGAGGTAATTCCCGCCTGGCGCAGGCATCCAATCAGTTGTCGTTCCGGCGAGTCTGATTCCCTCATTTTTGGCTTGGAGCGGTCGCCCCGGTAGAAATGCCGTGGCGGCACAAATGGCGTCTCGCTACGCCAGATGCGACTCTTTACAGTGCCAGTAGCCAACGGCACGTCGATAGGTGGCTCCATGCTCATGGCGGTGAGTACCGGACGCACCGGGTAGCGTCCATCCTTCCACATAAGACGTTGGATGCGGAGGAGGACTTGCGTTTCTGCGCGGGTGAAACCATAGGGACACCACACATGCAGGTTGGCGATCATTCCGGGTTGGTCGGGGTTCTCGTCATCGCCAAAACTGCGCGTAGGGAGGTAAAAAGCGTGCTGATGTTCTCCGACCGTGTCTTTCGGGCGATCTTTCGGGTGCCCAAACAGGGCAAAGCTGGATTGGCCGTCTCCAAACTCCTTGCAAAAATGACTGTTCGCCGCCGCTCGGAACTGCTCGGCGAGTGACACAGTGAACTTCGGTTGCACGGGCACGCGGCATTGGAGGGAAAACCGCAGGTAACGTGCGATTCGCGGGCCATCATTCACAGGTTTTAGGCCTTGCTGTATCGTGCGAGGTGTGCGGATGACTCGGTTGCCTGGCCAGTCGGCAGGCATCTCGTAAGAAATCCATTGCGCCCCGTCGGGCTTCATGTCGGTGGAGAGAAGTGCATCGACGAGGTGCTTCGGGGCGTCCGGTGAATCGACATTCGGATCGCCATCCCGGCGTGCCCAGAGGTCGGTGATTTGAAAATCCGCTGGATTCGCGCAGAAGACATCACGGCACTGCGCCGAGATTCTGCGGCCTCCTGTGGGAAGGCACCACCCAGTGTCCGGTACGTCCTCCACAGTTTTCGCCGTGATGAGTTCTGCCTGGCAGATGGATTCCGACCTGCCGAAATACGACAGGTCGGCCAACAGCCTCGCAAGAAGCGTCTCCTGCGTCTGCGAAAGACTGGTGCGGGACCAGCGGAAGATCACAGGTCCATGCACGGCGACGAAGTGATTCTCATGGCGGGTATTCTTGTAGCGGGCGTTCTGTTTTTCAACTGTGCCTGCCGCTCCATAATTCGGTTGGTAGTGAACTGTCTGGCCGAAGGCGACCTTACCGATGCCAATCTCAGGTAAAACACGCCCGAGACCTTCAATCAATGCCATAGCGTCTCCGCTGGGAGCCATGCCGGGATTGGCACGAAACCATGAAGACGCCAGTGCCCGGAGCAACCGCCACGGACTCGGCGGCCATTCGGCTTCGCGGAGGCGAACCGGATTGAGCCCCCACGGGTGCGCGTAGTAGCGGCCCCACGGGAACGCGATTTGGATGGCAGTCATTAGGCGAATTGTAAAGTGAGCGGGGAGCGATTTGCCGGAAGGTGGGCCTTTGAGATCAACCCCGGCTTGCCATCCCTGTCGTTCTTGATGTCGGTGAAGGTTTCCTTGGCAATTGATGCGAACGGGAAGTTACCGACTTCTGCGGTTGGTCCACCCTCGCACTTCGCCTCTGTGGCGACCACATCGCCTTTTTCATCCCGCTTCAGGCGCAACTTGCACTCAGTACGGAGGCTCAGTTCCACGCTCAACAAATTCAGGAAAGAAGCGACCTTCCAAAGGGCGAGGGCCAGCAATAATTGAAGGCGCGCAGCCTGATGCTGGCCTGCTGCGCCCGCAGCACTCGGCGTATCGAGACGAAGCGAGTATAAAAGACCCACATCAATGGAGAACCGGGCTTCGATGCGTTTTGCGGTAATCCGAAGCTTCTGGAAAATAGCCTGCCCTGACTCGCTTTCGACCTGGCCGACATTAAACTTGATACCTGGCACCGTGACCCGCTGGCAGTTGAGGCCGACGATGGATGCGGTCAATGCGCGCGGCAGGCGCAAGCCGACAAAAGAGATCTGTTCGTTCGAGACCTGAAACCCGTGAATCAAAGACATAGCGTCCAATCCCAGAACCAATGGGAAAATTTCAGGAACCCGCGCGATGGGCATCGTCTTGCCATCCAGCGCCATTCCCAAGCTGGCTTTGACGTGCTCGGCAAGCGTGATCTCGCTGGCCTCCGGCTCAAAAACAGCTTTGCCTTTGGCGAGGAAGTCAGACGCAAAGCGATGGCCATCCAGTGTTGAGGCCGTCTTGAAGACCGCGTTTGCCCCCCTACCTGTCTGTGCTTTCAGATAAGACAGCCCCGCGAGCGCAGACTTGAGCGTCCCATCATACTTGTTCTCCAGACAAACTGCCTCCAACCAGTTTGCCATCGAGGCCTCGGATTCGATGAGGCAGATGAGGCCATGCTTCTCCGCCGGGTCGGCGTAGAGCACTGGCCCCAGGTCGGGGAATCCTGTCGGTTGAATGCGAGGGTCGCCACTGGATGGTTCAAGTTCAGCGGTGATGAAGATGCGCTGGCATCCGGCAGGAATCGTAAAGCCGCCGAAAGTGAACGGCAACGCTGCGGCTGGTGCGAGAGGTTCGGTGGTAGAACGTGTCATGGTATTCCTCGGTGACTATCCTTTGAATTGTTTTTGGGCACGAGAATCAACTGCCAGGTGGGAGCGTTACGGCTCGATAAAGTTGAAAGTGGTCCTGCCACCGGATCGGGATGCACACGGCGGCGGCGAGGCGGTCGGCAAGTTGTTGGTCCCAAACGGCGGAAGAGATGTTCCGCTGATCCAGTCGTACAACGTAGCGGCCGGAGATGCGTGGCTTCTCCGCGCGAACTGCGGCTCCCCACGGATTGCGGACGCCCCAAATACCGATCCAGCGAAAAGCCTCACTCACAGCTAACGGGAGCGACGAAGCGGAGCGCTGGCACAGCAAAGCAAACGGCTGTTGGCTGCGCCGCTTCTTCCATTGGCCGCGATCCTTCCCCTGCCACTCACATTCAAGTTCCAGCAATGTTCGCAGCGAAGCATACGCGAGTTCGATGCCTTCCGATGTCGTTTCGAGCGGCTGTTTGTCACCTTCGAGAGCGGCCTCCTCGACAGCCTTTCCGGTCTCGCTCTCCGGTGCATTTTCGTCGCCCGCGTCCTTTCCGAAATGCCAGTCGATCAAACTCATTGCTTCGGTCCAACGCGCGATGAGCCGGTCATCGAGTCCCCCGCGCAGGAATGCCAGAACGTCATCGAGTTGCGCGCCATGCACGGCACGCAGGGCAGGCTGCTCATCCTTCACTGAATTCATATAGCGACGGCGCAATACGGCGGCGAGGTCGTAAGTGAGGTCCGAACCTGTCCAAACATTTTGTTGTGTCCGGTCTCCCTTTTCCGGCAGAAACCAACCTGACCGTCCGCGCTTGAGCGGGAGGAGAGAACCAAGCATCGGCTGTGTGGCGGAATAGTCGCCGTTGCTTTGTCTCTGCAATCCCATGATGGAAGCCAGTGAGCGGGCAATGCGAAACGCCCTCTCATTGGCTCTATCCCACCTAGAATTTTCGGCTTGGCTGTCCAGCGGACTCAGAAGCCTATCCCATTCTTCCATCGGGAGGGCCTCGAAGAAAGAAGCCCGTTTGCCGCGCAATTTCTCTCGAAAGGATTCCGAAACACACATTTGGCGACAGGCGCTGAAAATGGACTCCAGCAGCGCTAGGCAATTAAGGGCCGTCGGCTCATGAGCTGCGATTTCCATAGCAGCGTTGATCGCGGCTCGAACAGGATGAGGGCTGCGGGAGTCCGCTTTGCTACCCTTCCAAGCGATGTCGAACTGATCCAAAAAGCGGCTCTCATCCAGCGGTGCCAAGCCGCGATTCAGCAGCGTGGCGTTTTCGCGGCTGGTGTCCGGTGCGTTTCCTTGAGCAGATGAAGCCCCGACATAGCGTCCCGTAGTGATCCAAGGAACCCGGCTGCCCTTCATTTTGAAGCGAAACTCCTGCCAGCCAGAAAAACCGGCATCAACGCCTTGCGCATGTAGCGCACGGACAAACTCCCCTGAGAATCGCGCATCTTTTCCGGGGAGCCGCGCTTGCGCATCGCTGATAAACCCAGCTAATTCCGCGAAAGTGGTGGCGCGCTCCCATAGTGGGAGCCAAAGCGCTGTCGCGGTTCCCTTCACCTCGTTTCCATCGTCCACCATGTCTTCTCCCGAATCGAAAACGAACGGGAAGGCCGCAAAGCGCCTGGAGTTTGCCCCGATGGCGCGGGCAACTGAGCCGCGCAGTGCGAAGGCCCCCTCGACTGCCAAGACATAGTCCAAAGGGTAAAACGGGTATTCTTCTTCGATCCAACCTGAGCCAATGTTGTACGACTTGATGGCGTCCGGGAAGAATGGAGAGCCTTTGCCTTTCGGGACGGTGGCGCTCGGTTCGACGAAGCCGGCCAACGAGGCTTGGGTATTGGTACGTGGCGCGGCGCGAACTTCTCGAAAGAATACCCAGAAAGACCGGAACACCTCGGCTGCGCCCGCATCCCCTCTGTTCAGGAATACAGGGTTGTCCACAGGTCTGGCGGATGCCCGGGTAGTAAAGATGGCGTCGAAGCTTTCCGCTGCGGATGTCGGACATTGCTCACGATACTCCTCCAGCAGAATCCGATCATCGGCATCATCTGACTGGAAGCGTTCAAAAAACTTCCGTCCCAGCCCGAGAGCGGCAAGAGCCTCAACATCGCACGACAGTTCCTGTTTCGCCAGAAGTGCCATCACCGCCTTCTTTCCACTTTCCTTCGTGCGAATCTCGATTTGCACGCCTGGCATGGCGCCCAAGTTGCTCAAAGCGCTTTCATCCTTGACGTCGAAGACGAAGTCTGAATTTCCCGCTGCGAATTTCTTGATGACAGCATCCGTGAACTTGATGCCCTGCTCTAAGATGGCCCGCTTTATAACCAACTGAGCGAAGAGGTTTTGGGCGGCTGCCTCCGACCAAACAATCTGTATCCTGGACTTTGGTTTTTTACCCTTTCCAGCTGCAACTTTTATCAAGATCTTTTCAGTCGAAGGCAGGCTGCACTCCGCGCACTTCAGATCGAACGCTTTGAGTGGAAACGTGGGAATCGTATCGTTCGCCGGCAGTGGGAAGCCATGTGCCAGGAGAGCATCTCTATTCGCCACCCAGTACTCATTCCACGGCTTTGGATCGATACTGAATACAACCTCTTGCTTTTCATCCATGCCACCTCCTGTATTCCATGGGGAAAAGACGGGCGTAGGCCGGTAGTGCTCCTCAAAAAACTCGACGAGCTTCTCCATCGTGGGATACTTCTCCGAGCGCAGGCAGAAGCAGGCTTGATCCATATCCCACCAGCCTTCGGCGGCGGGGTCGCGATGGCCTTGATCGGCGCATCCGGCAAGGACTCGCAACAAGCCGATGGCCTTGAGGTAGTGGCCGAGGATATCGTGGCGGCAGCCCCGCAGATAGAGTGGTTCCATGCTCGTCAGGCTAGTGGGCTCATCGTTGATTTCCCGGCGCGAATTGAGGCGCGGATGTCGGCGGCGCGAAATAAGGTCTCGAAAAAGACGAGTCGAAAAGGGCCATAGTGCGCCAGAAGGCGGAGGACTCCCCGCGTATAGCTCTCATTTCCGTCGGCATCTCGCCCCATGCGGCGGCAGTCGGTGGAGAGTGAAGCACACTGGAGTTCTTGACCGGCGATGATGACTGGCGCCAGCGCGTCTCCGTTGGCGATGCCGCGGACAACTTCTGCGTCCTTTTGATTTTTCGGCTGCCGGGGAATCTCGTCACGCAGAACCTTCCGCACTCGCCCGTGATGGCTCATGATGAGGTATTCGGCAAGCAGGCTCTCGATGGGACGCTGCGTGCCATGTGCAGCCTGCTCGGATTGGCGAAAGGCAAGCGCGGAAGCAACCTCGTGAGCAAGACCCGGCTTGAAGGATTGGCGGAGTGCCCTGAGTTCCTTTTTCAGTGCGTCACCGGTGAACTTTGGCGTGCCGTCGTCGTTTTGTTCCCGAAGGCGAGGACTTTCGGAAAGGGAGAACTTTGCGAGGGGACATGCCTCCTGCGGAACAGGAATGCCTGCTTTCGTCAATGCGTCCTTCGCCGCAAACTGCCATGAGGAATGGTTTTTTCCTATGTCGTGCCAGTGCGTGGCGGTTAGGGCGGCTGTCTGTTCTTTCCGAGATAAGGCCAGTATTCCTTCTAATGCTCCGATAATGCACTCCCAATCGAGCGTCACATCGTTGGTGTGCTGGGCGATGCTTTGCCAGCCGTTGTTCAGACTGGAGAGCATCTCTTCGTCCGATGGTGTGTCGCTCGGCTCATAGACGGAAGCGACAGGTTTGTCTTCTTCCCGCCCTGTCCAACCTGAATCTTCGTGGTATCCGCCCGCCGTGACAGGCAGGAGGATGGTCATGCCCGGAACAACGTCGAGGCTCTGAACGCTTCCCCATCCCGTCTCCTTGCCCCGCCAGATCCAGCTTTTGGAAAGGAGCGCTCGGGCGTCCCTCACTTTTCCGATGGAAACCGGGCATAATTCCTCACGCTGAAAATCAGCGGAAAAATGCGGGCGCTCGCCTTTGTCTGAGCCCGGCCAGTCGCGCCACGCGACATAGACGTCGGTCTCCGGGTCGATACCACGGACAAAGGGTGAGACGTCAGTAAATCCGAGAGAGAGATTTGCGTCTGTGTCAAAAAAATCGAGAAGTTCGTGCTGCTGGAGAGAATAGGGGCAGCGATCAATTGACGCGATGACTGCATCGTTGATCTCTGCCAGCGCGGCGGGCGAGGCATCTCCGTTCAATCTCTTTAGGGCTGTCCAGGCGTCATCACACTTCGCCTTCACATATGGCAGATGCTTCTTCTCGGCTTCCTCCTTTGCGTTCTTCTTCTGATCTTTGGTCTTTAAATCTTTCGACTCCGGATCGGGTGCTCCAATTCCAACGACAATTGCCTGCGGGGTGAAGCTATGACGCATTTCTTTGTTGAAGCCGAATTCCGCGCTTCGATTTAACCGCCCAAACCTCTGCACCAGGCATGCGAGAGGGGCGATTTCTGTCCAAAGAATGGCGCTGGAAAGATCAACACCTGCTTCGACGACCTGAGTGGCGACGATGATCTGGCCGCCATGATGCTTTTGAATATCGGGATTATCCAGTCGCGCCGCCTGCTCCTTTCGCTCGCTCGGACGGAACCGGGAGTGCATCAGCATGAGATCAATTTCGTCACGGTTCGCCAATTTCTCTTTGATCGCCTCGTGAACGGCCGTCGCACGATCCACTGTATTGCAAATGATCAGCGTTCGACGCGGCAGTTTCCCAGGAGCAGCGTTGAGAGCATCGGTCATCTTCTTGTGTCGTTCGATGATTTCGTCAATGCGCTCCGGGGCGGGTGCCTTTTGCTTGTCGCCAAAGTTCCAACTCTCCTGAATATCCACGCGCTTTGTCGCCAGCCGCCTTTCCGCGACGGTCCCGGTGCGCTCCGCCTTTTCTGGCCCCGACAGTTCGAAGAAGAAGGACTCCGGTCGCTCGCTCCCGCGCCAATCGCGAGTCTGCAGATGGCTCAAATCGGCAGTCGCAGAAGCGTACCAGGTCACCGAACCTCCTTCGGGATACGAGTCAAACCTTGCTGCCGAAACCGGTCCATTTTGAAGACGGAATGCCTCCAATTGACATGCTGTGGCAAGCCCTGGCCCCATCAGTTGCGTTTCGTCCAACACCCACAGGCAGTCATTGTTCAGCAGGCCGAAGTGTATCGGCCATCGGTAACGGCTCATTCCGTAACCGCGGTTGAGCGCGCGGCTCAGGAGCATGTCCTGGGTGCCAATGAGGATCGTCGGGCGCTCGGGATGTAAGTCCCAATCATCGGCCTCTTCGCCGCCCATGAGGATATGCAATCCGACCGGTTCAGCCGAACCGTGTTTTTCCAGCCACTTTCTTGCGTGTTTCGCCGTTTGCTCAACCAATACCCGCATCGGCAGGCAATATACGAGGCGGCGTGGCCAGTCTGCCTTTTTGAGTTCAACTCGATTCCACAACCAAGCCAGAACGACAGCAGCAGTTTTGCCAAGCCCCGTGGGGATATTGATAAGTTGAGATTGGCAGGCTGTTCCCGAGTCGCCACCAGCAAGCCGTCGTTGGTAGTCGAATGGTTCATGGCCTGTTGCGCCAATGAAAAACTGGTCGAAGCTCGGCAAGTTCACCGCTCGCCGCCTTCCACAATTTCATTCTCAAGATGCCTGATCCTGAATTGCATGAGGTCACCTTAAATCGCGCTCGGCACATCGAAGTCGAGCAGCGACGGCCTGGTCTGGCCTTCGATCGCCAGGCGCTCCTGATAGAGGAGAGGGACCGGCCCGCCTATTGCTCGCCGAAATGTGCTCCCGAATAAATCCTTCGAAATGCTGATTGCAGGGCATCGAACGTCCCGGAAGCCTGCGCACCCGCTATCGTCGGTGATAACTCTGGTGCTCCCCGAGTGGTCCGCCGTCACATAGCACGTTGTGAACGCTGCCGCAGCCGACTACATGACATGATTATGATACTCGGTTTCAGAATCCTGTTTGCGGAGCCATTCGGCAACGATATTCAGCCAAACGAGATTCCCTTGCAAACGAACGCATCTCCGAAAACCCGGTCTTGGATAAAACCATAGACCTCTCCGTCCATATCAACGCCCGGCAGGACGGGTTCCCGTTTGACAATAATCTCGATGCTCGATTTTGAGACAGCTCCGTCGGCGTCCTCGATTCCCTGGAACGAAATTCACACCGGCCTCGAACATCGGCAGGAGAGCCTTCGAGCGAGGAAGTTGGGTATTTTTGATCTTTCCTACTAGGTCAACTTTCATGGGCCTGCCGCCTTCATCCTCATATTTCAAACACCTTCAGCACCTCGTCACCATAGTGATTGATGACCTTTATGGCGATCTTGCCTGACTCAGGCTTGTTGGCGATGGACTTGAGCGTAACATGCGGCACGCGCCTGTAGACAAAGCCCTTCTTAATGTCGGCTGCCGTCTTGTAATCGGGGGGCATCTTGCCGGTCAGTTCCGTTTTCTTCTTGATGCCCTCAGGCGAGTCGGCCAGCAGGTAGTAGGGATACTTTGCGGCCATGAGGCGCGTCCGCGCCAGCGCAAGGGCGACGCGGCTGGTGTCGCAGGTGATCCAGCGCCGCCCCCACTGCTCGGCAACATGCGCCGTTGTCCCGACACGAACACGCGTCTCTTTCAGCTTCTCGCTGAGGACACCCTCCGCTTTTTTCTTCGTCTCGCCGTCAGTAGAAGAAAGATCGGCAATCAGTTCTGTGCGGAGAATTTCGGTCCCGCCAATTTTCAGGTAGTAATTGTCGGTCATGGTGCGATCTCCACTTTCGACAGGATAACGCCGCCGCGCTGTTCCTGACACCATGCGGTTTTTACCGCGATTTCAACGCCCTGGTCGAGAGAGAGGAAGCGCAGAGGCGCTAACCGGAAAGCTGCCAGGATTCGCCGCGCAGTTCGGCACGTCGGCATCCTTGAACACATTCTGGCGTCATGCAGCATGCCAAGGGTTGTAGACCTCGGCGCCGAGGCCGACGAAGTCTTTTACGTTGCGCGTGACGACCGTGAGGTCATGCTCAAGGGCAGTTGCGGCAATCATGCCGTCCGCCGTGTTGAGAGGCATTCCTTTCAACTGGCATTGACCATCCAATACGCCCCACCGATCGGCGATGGAATGTGTGACGGGCAGGATGCGGTCATGAAACCAGATCAGCAGGTCCGTGTGAAACCACGTCTCCAATTCGGTGCGGCGCCGGCCTTGAGGAAGCACGATAAGCCCCTTGCGGATTTCACCGATGGTGACGGCACTGAGAAAGAGCGTCGTCATGGGCTGTGCTTTCAGCCATTGCACGACCCGAGGCTCCGGGCGATCCCGGCTGAATTCTGACGGGATGTTGGTGTCAAGCAGATAGCCGTTCACAAGTCTACAGGCCGGCCGATAGACGGGTTACGGCTGAATTCAATGTTGAGGCCCCGCAATGGCGCAAAGAGCTCCTCGATGTTTTTCGCGGGTGGCGCGTCGGGTTGCGGCGGCGTTTGTGGATTCGGCGCGGAAGACTGGAGTGCCTGCATGATGACGTCTTCAGCGTCTTTAAACGCGCCGCTCTGAAGACGCTGGTTGATGAGCGCCTCGACTTCGGGCTTGGTGATCTGAATGGTCATGGGAGCGGCCTCCTTCTTCATTATGACCGGTCTACCTTACTCCAAACATAACAGGCGTGCAAACCGTGCCTTACCACCCGGCTCGTCGGGCAAGCACCAGCTCCTGTGTACCATCGCGAAGCCGGCGCGAGAACCGCCCCTTGACCCGCACAACCGGATTAAGCCGGATCTGTGTGGAACGTCCCGCGTTGTAATCGCGTTCGGCTTCGGACGGTTGCCATTTCACGCCTAGTTTAGTCAGGGCTTGCCGTGCCGCACCCAGAAATCCGTTCTGGCTGTGCAGAATTGGGTCACCGGAAACACGCGAGACAACAGCGCGGCCATACACCCCGTAGCCGAGCCGCACGAGGCGTTTTTCACGCACAAGAATACGCAGGGCTCGCAGGACCTGATCCTCGCCGCCGAGGTCGCGGAACTCCCGCGGCAGGAATACGTCTTCGCCGCCCTTCCGGGCGATCCGTCCTTCAATCCTCTCGCGCAATGTCTTCGGTCGACGCATGGAAAACTCCTACAAAAACCCGACACCTGCTATAGACAAAAACCCGACATCAATCAAGCCATAAGGGGTCACTCCTCTCTTGGTCAAAAATTGTACGTTAACCGGTGGCTCCATGTGGCTGATTGCTGGTTCTGGGGGGACGCAATTTGCGGTTACCGTCGGCGGAGCGCCCGCCCGAGGTCGACCGCTCGTACGAACCCGCCATCCGTGTCCGCATGAACAGCGCTCCCTTGAGGCACGAGCGCGCTCGCGGCGAGGTAGTCGCTGGGCCGGCACGTGAATACGACGATCTGGAAGCCATGTGCCTTCTCGGTGAGCAACGCGCGAAACCAGTCCATCCGGGTGTCGTCGCTTTGAACGAGCTGGTCATCCAGGACAATCGCCGTGTCCAAATACTCCGCCAAAGACAACCGGTAAAGAGTGGACAATTGCTCGCGAGTGCCGACTGATATCTGTGCCGGCGGCCTCACCGCGCCCGAGACGACAATGCCCTCTGTGCCTAGCTGCGCCGTGAGCTGGACGGTCTCATAGCGTCGCTGCGTCAATTCCTGGAACCGCCCGGCGATTGCCGGCACAAGCACCTGTCCAAGGTTGCTCGCTTGCGCCGCGTCCGCCTCCTTCATTTGGTCTAGCAGCAGTCGCCAGGCCTCATACTCCGCTTCGATTTCCCGTTCCTGACGCTCCGCCAACTCGAACGCCTCGGTCGCGTCGCGCAGCCGCTCACGGGCCACGGCACCGCCAACCTGTTCCAGAGCACCATGCGCCCGTTGGATGTCGCGCTCGATGCCTTCGAGTTCCAACTTCACGCCAGCCGCAGTACTTTGGGCGGCGCTGACCTCCTCATCAGTGACGATCCGATCCGGGATGGGCAGGGCCGCGTGCCGATCCGTCGCTTCCTGGAACTTGGTTTCAGCCGCTGCGAGATTCTCGGCGTCGCGCCGTTTTCTCAATTCAATGAGCCGACCGTCCTGCAACGCGTGGTCGGTCCTCGCCGCCGTTAGCTGCCCCTGCGCCGTTTCGACCGCACTCGTCGCCTGAGCTGCCTTCGTGCGCGCGCCGCTCAGGGTCGCGTCGATCCGTTTTTTCCTCGCCTCGATCGTGCGCTCCAGCGACGCGAACTCGGCCGCAACCGTCTCCTTTTCTGCGGTGCCAGCCGCGAGGGTGGTCTGTGCCGCGGCCAATGACGCGTCTACCCCCTCCGGGAAGGCGACCAAGGCGGCATCCCGCGCCACGACGGCCGCATCCAACCCCAACCTCGCGTGCCGGGCGCGCTCGTCGGCGAGTATGCGGGCATTCGCCGCCTGGTTGGCGATTGCGCGCGCCGCCTCGGCCTCCTTTGACAACTGTTGTCGCCGCTTTCGTAACCCCGCGGTCGCATCAGCGCCAAGCGCCTTGAGATCGGCGGCCAATGTATCGAGCCCTGTGTCTCCGAGTGCCGCTCGGCACGCCGCCGCCCGGTCCGACGCTTCGCGCAGCGCCGCTGCCGCACCGGCCAGTGCAGCCATCTGGGTGCGCAGCAATTCCATCGCTGCATCCTTCGTCTTGATGCTGGCGTCCAGTTCTTGAGCCGCCGCGATTCTCGTATCCAGGCCGTCGAGGTCGGTGACCCCGGCGGCGGCGAGGTGCGGTACGACCTCTCCACTCCAGCGATTCTCCAGGTTCCGGGCCTTCTCTTGCGCCTCGCGTCGGCCGCCGCGGACGCGCACCGTCGCCAGCTCGGCGATGACGACCTCAACTTCTGCGTTGGCTTCGATCTCGACGGGTTGGGCGATTGACCTCGAATCCGCCTCCCCTCCATCCTTTTGGACCCGCAAGTCGAGGCGACTGTTCGGGCTCACCGTCACGACAAAGCCGACGTCGAGCGCGCCCCGCGCAGCGGCGAGTTCTGTGGCGAGCCTACGCATAGGCCCGAGCGCGCCAGGAATCGGGACTGTAATCCCGGAGCGCCGTGCGGCCAATGCCACCCGTTCGCCGGAAGTCGCGTCCAGGCGGCCTCGGAGAGCAGCCTCGTTATCGACAGCGGCCTGAGCATCCGCCGCCTGCTTATCGGCGGCGTGAACGTCCAAAGCGCGCTCAAGTAAGTCGCATCGCCGAAGGCCCTCGTCGGCAGTCTTCGACGTCGCTGCCGCCTTGGAAGCGGATTCAACCGCGCTGGCCGCTATTACCTGTTGGTCGTGGAGCTCACGTTCGGCTGCGTCGACGGCCTCAACAAGTCTCTGCGCCGCTTTAGCAGCATCGATCCGTTGCTGTGCCTCGCTTACCGCCTGGTCCGCCGCGGACTTCCGAAGTTCGAGCTGCTGACGAACAACTGTATCGGTCACGCCTGGATCTGATCCTTCCGCTCGGGCGGCTTCTTCCGCAGCTCCGAGTGCGGCATCCGCCTCCACTTGCTGGTCGTGAGCGACTTTCAGCGCCTGCTCCGTCTCGGTGATCTTCCGAACCAGCTCCGCGACGTTGCGCTCCGCGGCCTCCACTTCGGTTCCGATACTCCGGATACGCAGCACCTCTTCCTGCGCGAGCCGGATCTCATCCGCCGCGATGGAGCGACACGTCGCCTGCGAAGCCAACCGCTCAAGGCTTGCGGCGAGGTCCATCGCCACAGCCAGTGTCTCCTGCTTCCGAGTGCGCCTATCGGTCAGCTCCCGCAACTGCCTCTCCGCGCCTTCCGATTCGGCGACAATCCTCTGAAGCTTCTCCTTCTCGTCCCTGGTTTCGTTGAGCCGCTCTGCTGCCGCTTTGAAGACGCTCCCCTTGGCGGTCTTCTTCGCTCCCTTGTCGGTGTACGCCGCGTCCCGTCGCGCCTGTGTTTCTCTCAGAAGTGCTATGAACAGCGGGTCCTGCGCGACCGCCTGCAATGCGGCGGCGATCTGTTCCTTGCCGCTGCCGGTCGGGTCCTCCTGTAAGCTATTGCGGAGTATGGCGCTCACATCCTCCTGCGGGGACAAGAGCGCTGTGGCAAGAAAGCTTGTCGGAAGTCCCTTGGCGCCACCCGTGCCGCCAGGCTCGGGGATACCCCAACGCAGGATCTCGCGCAGCTTCGCGTCCACCTTCCGCCCCCGCTCCACATCATCAAAGTCCTGGCCATTCCTGGATTCTTGCAGAAGCGACGAGCCGCCCTTGCCGAACTGCTTCCGTATGCGCCAGATGCGTTGCGCTTCGGTTTCGAACGTCATCTCAACAACCGGATCGCCGCTTCCCGTCCACCCGACATACTGGTCGCAATGTGTTGAGTTGTGAGGAAGCAGCAGGCCGAGGCGAATGGCGGCGACGACCGTGGATTTCCCGAGATCGTTGGGCCCGTACAGCACGTTGAGCCCTGGTCCGAACTCGACGTCCACATTCTCGATCGCGGCAAAGTTCACAATGCGCAGCCGATGGAGCTTCATACACCGCGCCCGCCTGTCGCGTCGTGACTCTGCAGCAGCTTGTAAAGATGGGCCAGCGCCCTGGTCGCCTTCGCTTTCTCAGATTCGTCCATGGCCTCCGCGACAAGCCGGTCAAGCCGTGCGACGGTGTCCTTCAGCACCGGCGGGAGGTCTTCCGGAAAAGCGTCCCCGGAACCGACTTGTAACCGCAGGTTCGAAACATCCTCGACCAGGACGCCAACCCGGCCATGTGTGGCGTCGGTCCCCCGGAGATCACGCAGTATCCGCTCGACCTCGCTCTCCTCGGACAGGGAAACAGTCATGTCGAGATGCAGTCTCACGACGTGGCGGTCGAGATCGGGGGTCGTCAATAAGCTGCGAAGCTCATTCATGTCGCGGCACCGCACGTCGATCCACCGCCAGAACGCGACCGGCTCGGCATCGACGCGGGGACGCAACCCGCGCCGGAACAGCGCGACGAGCGCGACCCGGCCGGCGCCGGCCTCGTCGAAGCTCGTGGGCTCGGGAGCGCCTGGATATACCGTCGGCACCGGCAGGTTTTCGGTAACGTCGCGGAACGAATGCGTGTCGCCTATGGCGAGATAGTCCAGTCCGCGTTGCACGCCTGCATCCCGGCGAATAGGGAAGTTCGTCTGGTACCCGTCAACGTCAAACGTGCACCCGTGGACGCAACCGATGCGGAGCCGTTCATCGCCAGGTTCGCGCGCCGGCAGCGCCATGGCCAGATCGTTCTCGCCAGCCTTCGATCGGCACGGCCGCGCATATAAAACCGCCTGGGGCGCCAGCTCATACATGAAATCATCGCGGTCGACCACGTGCACCCACTCGGGAAGCCGCTTTCGAAAAACGTGACCCGGCGCCCACACCGACTCCGGCGTCAGGGGGTCATGGTTACCAGGAATCAAAAAGAGAGGCGGGTGCTGGCCGCCATGGTTTCGGAACGTCTTCGCAAGCCCCTCCCAAAAGTCCGGAGCCGGGTCCGGATCGTCGAATATATCCCCAACGCAGAGCACGGCATTCACCGCATTGCGTCGCGCGACGTCGAGGATCGTCGCTATCACATCCATGCGTGCGCGCGACAACTTTTTCTGCCCCTCCTCCGGGAACGACGGGAAGCGTCGCCCGAGGTGCCAGTCGGAGGTATGCAGCAGCCTCAGCACGACGTCTCCGGATTCGGCGCGGCGATCTGGAACGCCGCCTGAAACAGCCGGGTCACCGTCGGCGCCCGATAACGTAGCTCGTGGTATTCGTCGCGCCATTTTCTGTAAACCTCGTCCTCCCTAGATTCCAATGCGCCGATGCGGCGTTCGAGACTCTCTTCCCTGGTGGCCAGTTTCAAGATCTCCGCCTCGATCCGATCTCGCGCAGTGGAACCCACAATCTCGTCACGTCGAGCCCGCGCGGCCCGCAGCTTTTCAGCGATACTCGCCCGCTCGCGCCGGCACACTAGAATTTTGTCCTCGACGAAGCGCTCAAGCTGACCGATGGCTTGCTCGAAGTGCTTCTGCTCGCCTTCCTCGACCTGTCGCTGGTCGACGAATACGGCCTCATCGACCGCGTCGTCGAGCCATTGCGCGTCCACGGGACCCTTCAGGGCCGGGCCGTCGGTCGCCGTCAAGCGCAGGATTTTGGCGGCGAGCGCGGGATCGACCGGGGCGCCGCCAACCAAAGCCGCCGCCACAAGCCGTTGAACGGGCTCAAAGCCCAGGTAATCGACCAGCATCACGCAAATAAGCCCCTCTTTCCCCGCCAGTGCAGCGAGGTCCAGAGGCGAGCCTGGAGGAAGCTGCAGCGTGACCGCGCCACCACCTGACCATGCTCGGGCATGGGCAATCGCAGCGCGAACCAGCGGGTGCGAGAGATTCAACGACTGGGCGTGCGTGAGTCCCCTCGCGTCCCCGGTGGCGAATCGCGGGCCATCCCCGACCTCAACGGGCAACGCGCCGCCAGGCGCGATGTCGAACACGACCCGACCAGCCTCGTCGGAACGCCGGTATTTGACCGCGCGGGCATTGAGATATCCATCCACCAGCTCCGCGATGTCCCTATCAAGATCCGCCAGGCTGGCGGGCAGGTCTTCCCGCAGGCGCTTGAACACTTTGCGCACGTTCTCGTCGAACCGCGACTCGATGATCTGGGAGGTCCGCTCGTATTCCTTCTCGAAAGCTTCCCTGCGCTCCGAAATCTTGTCGCGCAGGGCGGCGATCTCGCGCGTGACTTCGTCGAGCGTACGGGACCGACTGTAGATGCTGCGGAGATCACTCTCGAATTCGACTGACAGCGCCGACACCAACAGCTCGGGAGTGTCCGTCCGCGGCTCATGCAAAACATGGTCCGACGCGTCAAGGACCCGACCGAAAAGATCGAGCTTCTGACTCAGAATCTCGAACGTCAGCCGATGCGCCTCGTTGTCCCGAGCAATGAAATTGACGACGGTAACGTCGCGCTGTTGGCTGTACCGATGGCAGCGCCCGATACGCTGTTCGATGCGCTGCGGGTTCCATGGCAGATCGTAATTGATTACCGTCTCGCAAAACTGCAGGTTCAATCCCTTGGCGCCGGCCTCGGTGCAAACGAGCACCTTCGAACGCGAGCGGAACTCGTGCACCAGCGCAAGCCGCACGGCCACTTCGCGACTGGGCCTCGCTCCCGGCGCAAAGCGGTCGCCTTCCTCCTGGCGCCAGCGCGCAAGGGCTTGTTGGGCACGCTCGTGATCGTTGTCGCCGCGGAACAAGGTGATGTCCTCCTCGCCGAGACCCATGGCGAGGAGAAGACGGCGCAAGTACTCCTGGGTGGTGATCGACTCGGTGAACACGACCGCCTTGCCACTACCGCGTCCGTCCCGCCCCAGATCGAGAATCACCTTGATCGCTTCCTGAAATGAGCGCGCCTTGGCGTCATTCGGCAGCGATCGCGCGCGTGCGACGAAATCCTCGACGCGGCCCAGTTCGGCCGCGAGGCTTGCACGATCGATCGGCGGCGGCGCTTCGTCCGGAGATTCTTCGATCTCGTCCTCGTCCTCAAGATCCCGAAGCACGTCGATCACGGTATCGTCAGAACGCAAGCCCGCTTGCAGGCGACGCAGGCGGGCGGCGACGTTCTCCAGACTCGCGGCCAGCGCCGAGATTGACGACGCCATGCGGCGGTGAAATCCGATCAACAAAAGCCGCCGTTGCCGACCAGCGAACGCATACAGCGACGGCTCAAGGAGGTACTCGGTCACATCGTCGTAAAGCGACCGCTCAGCGTCGCTCATCGCGTACTCGTACAACCTGCAGCGTCGTTGCGTGAAAGGCCGGTCAAGAAATTCCTGGGCCTGCCGCCGGAGCGTTCTCCGTTGGACCATCGCGAGACGCCGTTTTAGCTCGTGCTCCTGGCCGGGGACCAGCGTTCGATCGTCCTCAGAGCAGAACACCTTGCGGAACGTCGCGATGTCCCCGAGAAGCGTGCCGGTTGGCTCCACGTATTGGACCAGACCCCACAGTTCAACCAGCGAGTTCTGCATCGGTGTCGCCGTGAGCAGCAGCACCGGCGTTGAACGGAGAAAGCCGCGCACGCGGTGCGCCATCAGGGCTTCATCAGACGCTTCGTCATAGATCCCGTCGCGTCCGTATCTTTTGTGCAGTCCGGCGAAGATCTCATGCGCTTCGTCGATCACGGCGAGATCGAAAGGCGGGGCGGCCCCGAGCGGAATTGCACCGCCCTCGCTGCCTGCGAATTCCCGGCCGACCAGATACACGCCTGGCGCGAAGAAACTGGCATCGTTCTCACGGGCCTGGATGCCGAACAGGTTCAGGAGCTCGCTCTGCCACTGCCCGATCAGCGACTTCGGCACGATCAGCAGGATGCGCTGCGCGCCCTCCGCCCGGCTTTGGGCAATCACTAAGCCGGCCTCAATCGTCTTTCCCAGGCCAACCTCGTCTGCGAGAATGCAACCGCCTTCGCGAAGGCGTCGAAGCGCAAAGATTACCGCGTCAATCTGGTGGGGGTTGGGATCAATACGGGCCTGACGCTGTGCCGCGGCATAGCGCTCCCGGTCGTCCGGCCGGCGGACCCGGACGAGGTCTTCGGCAAGAATCCGCTGGTTGAAGGCGTGCATATCGATCGTTGGTTGAGCCTCAACTCAATTGATTTGCGCTCCGTCGTTCCCTCTCTCTCGTTCCAGCATGAAACCGCTTCTCTTTTCGGGTCTTCGCTCCTTGAGCACCCGCCACGCTTCCTCGATTCCTTCAACACTCAGCTCTGACGCGCCGCCTCTGCGCTCAAGTCCTTGAACAGTTCGTCGCCCATTTCGTCTTCAGGAGCAAGCGGCCGTAAAAAGTCTTCGGCCAACCGCTGCTTTCTATCCATCAGCACATCAAGCCGCTCGTCAAATGTCGGCGCAACTCTGCCAGAGGGATCTCGCAAAATGGGCAAGTAAACCGATACGTCCTTGGTCTGTCCAATCCGATAGGCGCGGTCAGTGGCCTGTGACTCTACGGCAGGGTTCCACCACCGCCCATAATGAACCACATGGTTGGCCTCAACAATCGTGAGGCCGATCCCAGCCACGAATGGCGACAAGATGAGTATGTTAAACCCTGGCTTGCTCCGGAAGTCCTGTAGGATCGCGTTGCGCGTCTTCAGACCCGATGCATTCAGCGAGCCCGCGGCGCGCAATTTGGTCTCGCCATTGATGATTCGAACCGGAAGCTCGAACTCCGCCTCAAGAACCTTGGCCAGAATTCCCTGCATGGTCCTGAGGCGCGCGAACACGATCACCTTCTCCCGTCTTCCCCGGATCTCGTGGAGCTTTGCGAGCAGCACGCGAAGCTTTGAGGATTGACTAACCAGTTCGCTCACGCTGAGGTCTTCCGCGTTTTCCGTCAGCATCGCCGGGTGCTGGTAGAGCTGCACAAAACTCTGCAGCGCTGATAGATAGCGGGATTGGCGACTGTCGCTCCTTAGAATCTTCAGCAGCGACCGATGCGCCGCGATCTCCGATTCCGACATGTCGCAGTCGAGCTTGACGACGGATTTTGGCGGAAGTTCGGCCACATCAGACTTTGTGCGCCGAAGCAGAAAGGCATGCGGCTGTTGAAATAACAGGATCTTCTTCAGCTCCAGCAGGCTTTTCTCTTGGGGACCTCCACTTTGCGTCTTCTCGAACCGTTCGACGAATTCTCTCGCCGAAGGAAGAAGGCCAGGTTGCAGCGCATCGCAGATGTTCCACAAATCGAGCAGGCGATTCTCCACCGGCGTTCCGGTGCAGGCGATGTGCATGACCGCTTTGAGAGCCTTCATCGCATGGGAAATCTTTGTATTAGGGACCTTGAATTCCTGAGACTCATCGCTGATGATGAATGACCAAAGAGGCTTCCCGTCCTTCATGTAGGCAAAACTGTGCTGATAGCTCTTGATGGTCTCGTAGTTCGTAATCACGACCCTGTGCCGCTGGATTCTGGCGAGATCCAGGATCGGCTTGCCGATCTCCAGCTCCCGGCCCTCGGCATCATCTCGCCGATGTTTCGCGAGCTGATCACCGTGCAAAGAAAGTACCGGCCAGAAGACCACCCCATCGTTGGCGAAAAAGTTCTCCATCTCGGCCTCCCAGGTTCTGGTGTCGAGGAGGATCAGCGGAGCAACGATCAAGATGGGCCGAAATGGCGGCTCACTTCTGGATAGGTCCGGAAACTTGCCTGACTCAATGCACCATGCAAGGAACGTAAGGACCTGGACCGTCTTGCCGACGCCCATATCATCGGCAAGCAAGACGCCCGTCCGTTCCTGGATCTGGGAACAGGTTTGCAGCCAACGAACTCCCGCCTCCTGATGGGGACGTAAGCTGCGATCCTCCCGAAGCGCGCGGGGGCGCTCGTACGCTCCCCCTCCCGCGAACTGGCTCGCGGTTTCTGCCTCAGAGACGAAGTCGCTTCTGACGAACTCCTCGTTCGTTTCGATCAGGAGATACTTCTTGCCTGGCGGTAGGGACGTACCGTCATTGCCCTCTTGCCCAGGCGCTGTCAGATCTGGTCCGCCGTCCTGCGCATGACCTTCAGCCGTCGGTTCCTGCCCTGAAACCGTAACACCTGCCGTGACAGGCTCTTCGGATTTGTGTTCCGAATCCGACGTTTCCCCCTCGCCTCCGACTTCTCCAGGCCCTTCCTTCGTGTCAGCCTGGCCTTGCCACAGTCTGGCCATCGCCGCCTCGGTATCGGTTGGCCGCGGTGTCGGGGCGAATTCGAAGTCGCCAATGCCAATGACCCGCTCGCCGTATGGCAGATCGATTTGATCGGCGATACCATCAAAAACCTGGACCGGATCTCGCTTCAGGCTTTCCTTCAGATCGCCCTTGACGCGCCGGACACGCTTCATTCTCCGGAGCACTTCCTGTTGCTCGTCGGTGAGGACAATTCGAACGCGGCCCAATCCGGGCCTGTCCAGGGAGTAAAGTTTCTCGGCGCCGGGATTCCGCTCAAACACCTGATGGAACTCCTCGCTCGCGAGTTCGGCGCACTTTGGCAGGAATGTGAGAGCCCCGTCTTGATCCTCACGCATGTCGAGGCCGAGCGTCGAGGGGACAATGACGTCGTTATTCCGGAGCGTGCTGTCCAGGCTTGCGCCGACCTCTTTGGCGCACCCTTTCACTTTGGCGAACGTGAGCCAGCTTGCCTGGGGCGTCTTGGCTTCCGGCGTCAAAGCGTTAAACGCGTCCATCGCCTCGACGAGGCTGTACATCTGAAAGTCGAGAAGAAAGACTTCGGCGCTCCCTGCCCTCCGAACGTAGTAGCCCAATCGGTCGATGTGAACCGGTCTGCCTGCCAGCAGAAATTCATAGCGGTACAGAAAGTCAGAGCGCCCGAGGTCGCTTTTTCGGTCGATTTTCAAAAGCAACGGGCTGTGCGGCGACCAGGCACCGATCAGGCTAACCGGCATGTCCTCTCGGATAGCTTCGAAGTTCCGGTAAGGAACAACAACGGCGCCTTCCCGGAGCTCCGCGAGCCCAATTTCGAGCAATTGCTCAATCTCAATGGCGCTCCGCCACCCTCCGGGCGCCGCCAGCGCTTCGGCCGGCCAGTTCTGACGTTGCGACAGCTCCCGTGGTCCTCGAATAGTCAGGCCGTCAGCTTCCGCTGAGACCTCAACCGAGTTGCCGAACCTGTGAATGGCGATTGTCACGGTCTGATACCGAACTGGGATGAAAGTTTGTATGAGGCCTTACGCTCCCAGTCTCCTATGTGGATGATCCGATGGCTGTCGTCGAATTTAAGGTGCTTTTTCAGGTCGAACCGCGGCGTGCGCATCGTCACGCGCTTGGACTCGAAGTCGTCGGCCTTGAAAATATAGGCGGCATTTCCTTTCTCGCTGAATTCGACAACGATATACTGCGCGCCATAACCCTCAAATCTCATCAAAAAGGCGCTGGTTGTCGGATGAGCCACCTGGGAGTAGTGGAGCAGTTCAGAATTTCTCTGGCTGGCCTTCACCTTCCAAAGGTCGGCTTCGGAGACCGCCACCTGGAAATCCCTGATGCGATCGTGATAACGCAGCCAAAAGTCTTTTCGCCTTCGGTTTTCGTTATTGTTGGGAAGAATTGTGTTGAAAAAGAAAATGATGCTGTCGCGCGCCAGCCAGGACAGATAGTGCTGGGCGGCCTCGGGAGCCATCGAGCGCCAGTTTAAAGATGACTCCCGCACTCGCGGGTCGCCGAGCATCTTATGATTCTGCACGTAGGAGCGGAGCGCCCGCTGAAAGGTCTCCGACCGCTTCGCAGATTCACTGAGAATCAACGAGCTGATCGCGTAATAGAAAGCATCCTTCCGCGTCAGATCCGATAACAGGCGCTCGGTCATCCACTGCAAATAGCGAACACTCCATTCGCTGTCCCGGCTGCGCTCTGTGCGGCGGAGATGCTCGCATGCGGCCCGCGCCGCCGAGTCACGGACGGACCGGCCCAGCTGTGTCAGCGGACCGACATAGTGGTCCTTTAGAGTTTCATCGACCGCCTTCTGGCCCGCGCAGATCCCCTCGACCAGAAACGTGACGGCATGTTCTGAAAAGAGCCGCTTGCACTCCCGCCATTTCTGAACAACAGGGTTCTTGCCGCTGGTGCTCGCGAAAACGGATGTCAGGAGTTCCTCCACGATGGCCGGATCATCCATTTCGCGCCACTCCGAAAAATAGGCGTTGACCATCCCGTACAGGCAGCGGCTCCGCTTTAGTTTGTCGCGATTGCGCATCAGCGCAGTAACAAATTGGGACCGAAGCGCGGTCTTTTCATCGCTGCAAAGGGTCCGGAATTGCAGGCCGTCGAGCCTACCCAGGTCGTACTCTGAAGCCGCGAAGGCTGACCACACGCGTTCGGCGTTCAGTTTCGGTCGGTCTAGCATGACGACGCTAAGCTTCTGGCGGAGTTTTTGCAGCGTGCCGCTCAATTGCATGCAGGCGTGTTGTGCGTTCACGGGCGCAAGGGCAGCGCGGTTGCGAATGACGTGCTCCTCGGCGGTGAGTTTCTGCAAGGCTCCCAAGGTAAAATTCACTGGACGGCCACCTTCACCGATTCGGCTTCGACGACTTTCACGCGGATCTTTAAAATCACCCGCCGGCTTTCTTCTGGCGTCGCCTCCTGTTCCTGCTCGCCCCGACCGGTTGCCGACAGTTTTTCAAGGAAGCAGCTCCGTCGCGGCTCCATGCCGGTCAAATCCGAAAGCGCGCTCTTGACGACCTCCATGGAGCGGTCCTGGCTCAGCTTTAGATTGCTGTTTTGACTCTCTTCCGCGGATTGGTTCACCCACGGGTGGATGTCGGTGTGGCCCTCGACCACAATCGACTCGATGCTGGATCGAAATTGCTCGCTGCAAAGCACGCCTGCAAATTCCGGGATGTACTCCTTCAGAAAACGCTCCCCCTCCGGCCGCAGCGTCGATTTGCTCGTCTCGAAATTCATCAGACGATCCGGCACGATGACGAGAATCGCATTCCGGTCGCGCGGATCGTGGCGAATCGTCTGCTCGTTGAAGCCATGCGGTTTCATGTCGGCGAGCAGTCTCCTGAGAAGAACATCCGTTACCGCCGCGTCTTTCCCTGCCGTTCGGTGCACGAACACCAGCAGCAACAAGATGAAGATCACCATCAGGGACGTCATCAAGTCGGTCAGCGAGCTGTTCAGGTTATCGACGCTAGTTGGCTCGTCCATTCACGCGCTCCATGGATGTGGAGATCACCGAACTCAATTCTTCGAGTTGCCCGGACAACTCGGCGATCTGGGTCTGAAGGAAGCTCGCCGCTTCCGAAATCATCGGATTCGAGATTTTAACGATTTCCTTGAAGTTGTTTTCGATGCTCTGGTTGTAATCCCGCAGACCGGCCTGAATTGATCCCAGAATCTTGCTCAGGCTTTGGTCGAGCTCGTCGATCACGCTCTTGTAGCCGTCGAAAGTGCGGCGGTACTCGGCAAGTAGCTTCTCGTTTTGCTCGGAAGAAGCGCGCAAAGTGCCTGAGGCATCCCGGAGCTGCAGTGTGACCTTCGACTGCAATTCACTGATCCCCTTGAGCGCATCGGACTGGCCGGCCAGTCCGGTGCTGTACGCCTGCACCTGGCGGCTCGCATCCGCCATGCGGTCCAGGGCGCCCGCATTCTGGGCAATCACATCCCTTAGAAAATCGCGGGCCGCGAGCAGAGATTGGCCTGCGGTTTGGAAATCTTTGCTGCGCGCCTCCATGTTCGCCAGCAGCCCTTCCAGCCGCTTTGCTGTCGCTTCCGACCATTCCCCGGTCTGATCCAGGACCTGGCTGGCGGAGGTTTGCGCCTGTTTTGCCACCTTGTCCGCTGCCGCCATCATGTCCTGAGACAGGGACCCGACTCTCTCGGCGAGATCACTGACGACCAAAGTCAATTGAGCCCGCACGTTACCAAGGTTTTGGTCGGCCGACTCCTGCAGGCGCACCATCAACCCATTCATCAGCGCCGTGAGCGCTTCCGTTTGTTCCCTGCCGGTCTTCATCTGGTCGGACGTGGACTGTTCAGCCTTTTCAATAATGGTCGAGAATGCGGTCTGCATGGCCAGGAATTGGGCGTTCATGTCGGAGAGCATCTGCCGGGTCGCCTCCAGCGTCCCCTGCACATTCCCGAATTCCTGGCTGGCAGCTCCCGTCAAAGCGTTGTGGAAGTCCGCCCCCATCTTCGAAAGAGCTCCCACGAGCGACTCCTCAAGCGACGACATCAAAGCCCGGATCTCGCCGGTCACGGACTCCTGCTTCTGTGACTCCAATCGCACGATGGCTGACTTCAACCCCTCAAGCGTGTCGTTCATCTGTTGCATCGTGGGCCGGAACTCGCTCTGCATCTTCTCCGCGACACCGGATGACATCCCCTCCGCCAGCGCCGGAACGACCTCCGCATTGAACGCTCCCACCAGCCGGTCAACCACTTCGCTGCTGATATGACTTACCGATACCGTCTGCTTGGCCGCAAACCTCTGAATATCGAGCAGGACCCGTGATTGGGACAGGTAGGGGATCGCCTCAGAGACAACCGCGATCATGTGTTCATAACGGTTTCGGAGACCTCGCACCCTGCTCTTTTCAAAGAGCGTGAACACAATGCTCAAGAGAAGCGCAACGATGGAGCTGAGAAATTTGCCCGAGAGTCCGTTGATCAGAGTATCGATACCGCTGATCGGCTCGACCGTGTTCGCCTTATCGTAATGGACGCCATAGAGCGCCAACAGAATGGCGACAAAGGTAAGGGTCAATCCGGCTCCCGTCAGCAATGCTGGGAAAGCGCTGAAAAACGCGGCGTTGAAGTTCTTGCCGATGACGATCTCATAAGGAAGCACTTCGCGCGGCTTCTCCGTGAGAAGCCAGCTTTCCACATCCTCCGGGCTCGTGTACCGCTCCATGTGCGAGTCGATCGCCTTCCACCACGCGCGCGGTGCATTTTCGAGTTTCTCGCACTGGCTCCGAATCTCGTCGAGTGTGGCGAGCGGGAGGCCATCGTGCCGTCGTGACGAAACGCCGTCGCCAAATCCCCTGAGCGCACTGGCGAGTGCACGAACGTGCGATCCGACTCGCCGTGTCTTCCAGAACAACGCGATGCTCATCGCGAACGCAACGACGATGAGCGCGACGCAGCCATAGAGGACAATTTCGGGAATCCCGAGCAGGAATTGGACCATAGCTTGAGCGTTTGCCACGACAGGACCATTCTACAGGTCTGAATGCGCGTCCGGCGGAGGAATAGCCCACGGTAATCTATTCGCGTCGTTGAACTTAAGCGCATGCCCCATCCCCTCGTTCGCGCGATAACCGTCATGATCCGCCTTCTTTCCTGCCGCCCTAAAACAACGGGGACGAAGGCACTTTAGCCGCCGCCGCTTGCTGTCAATGACGGATTTTGGCTCCCCTCCCCCGCCGGCGGGCTTCGCCCTGGGGCGGGTCAGTAACCCCAAATTCCTATGACAGCTTCGCTCGGTTGCGGCGGCCTGACGTGCCCTCTTTCGCCCCCGCTCATGGGGGTCACTCAAACAAACGAGGCACATCATGACAAGCATGCAGGATCTTCAACTTAAGATGGGCGCAGCAGAGCGCAGCTATCGCCAAAGCGAATCGCCTTAATAAGGACGTCGTCTTCGGCGCGTTATCCGCCGCGGGTATCACGCACGTTTGCGTTGGCTTCGACGGCGAAGGCGATAGCGGCCAGATCGACGGCGCCGCCGCGCAGGCCGGTGACAAACCGGCCGATTTCCCGGAGACCAGGGTAACGCTCTGCCGCGCCCAGTCGGGATGCGAGGAGCTCGCAGTCGAGGAAATGACCCTCCGCGCGGCTGTCGAGGAGCTCTGCTAAGGCTACCTCGAACAGAAATATGCCGGCTGGGAAAACAACGAGGGCGCCTTCGGTGAATTCACCTTCCATGTCGCGGAACGGAGGATCGACCTCGACTTCAACGGGCGTTTCACCGACCACGTCCATCACAGCCACGCGTTTTGACGGAGGCGATCATGGCACATCCGTACCATCACTCGCTGTCGAGCGTGAAGAAATGGGGCGGCTCCGTCGCGGACTACCAGCCTATCCACGACTGGTTCGACGAATCGAAAAAGATCACCGCCGACTTCCGACACCGCGCCTTGCGGCATCACGCCGAGGGCATCTTCATGGCGGAAACGATTTTCGGCACGACGATCACGCTCTCCACCGGCCGTGTGATCCCCGTGCGATGGATCGGCGAGCAGCATGTTCGTGAAGACCTCGGCTTTATCCCGTCCTTTGCGGACTGGGTGAAAGCGATCCGGCCGGAGCCGTGGATGGGCCGCGCCCTCCGCCTCGAAGACAGCCTTGAAATCAGCGCCCACGCAGCGCCAGGAGAGAAACCATGACAGACCCCCTGCCCCCCGACCCCGAAGGCCTCAACAACGACCGCGCCCAGTGGGCCGCCGCGGCATTGCGCTGGTTTCAGCGCGAAACCGGCACGGACGACGACACCGCACTGTGTGACTTGCTTTGCGACCTCATGCATTGGTGCGATCGCAACAATTCCGATTTCGACGGAGCCTTGTCCACCGCGCGCATGCGCTACCGGGCCGAGACGGATCGCGAGCCAACGGACGATGAGCCGTCACTTTTCTCGAACTGACCGCCTGTCCCCGCTCTGTCGTAGGGTGCCGCGCTGTCGTCGTGAGTTGCCTTTTTTCCCTGCCGCCCCCGGTTTTAGGGTGTTCGTTGAAACGCACCAGCCGGCGCACTTTGCGAACATGCCATGCGCTACCGTCTCCTGAGAGACCACACAGGCACAGGCCACCAAACCCCGGCAATGCGTGCACGGAAACCGTAAGCCTAGCCCGCGTCAAGGGACGTGAGATTGTCGGGCCGAGGCGCCCTGTTGTCCAGGCGAATGCCCAGAAGACCCGCAAGCGCCAGATGTGCGCGAACAGTCTTCATGCCGTTCGGTCGCAGGCTGTTCGTCCATTCGCGCCCGGCCTTCTCGTAACCTGACGCGATCATCGGCCGGCCCGCGCGTCCCGTCAACGCCCGGCCCGCTCCATTCGCTTCGCTCCCGTGTGTTGGGCGTTCCCCTCCGGTGACGGGTCTCGCTATTGGCCGGCCTCTCCATGTTCGCGTCACGAGAAAGCGCGGCGCAGAAACAGGAGAACAGACAAGCAAAACACCGAACGGCAATACGTGTACACCAGTGCCAACGCGGTGATGATTCAAATTTGGACAGCACTCATCGCCATGCTGGATTTCCCAACAAAATCTTCGTTTCCGATTAGAAAGCGCTCAACCGGCTTCACCCTCGCCTCCCGTCCGAACCAGCGGGGCAAGGATTTCGAGCTGTGCCAGTACGTGTGTCCGGAAACCCGCGAAACCCGGTCGTTCTGTGTCGGTCCCTGTCACCTCGTGACGCGCGCAAGCCATTGACGAAAACGGTAATTACTTGATTTTACGCTTGCTGCCGGTCCGCCTGTCACGCCGAAGGTTGATGTTCTCGTTACGCCACCCGATCAAACGATCAGCAGACACGCCCGCAAACGGTTAGCGTAGCGCAGCGCGGTGGTTCTCTCTCCCCGCAACAGGGCTGGAACTTAAGAGCAAGGCATGGCAAGAACATCACACCGACATCACACGCCGCGATTCTGTAGCGTAATTTTAAGCTCAAGTCCATACGGGCAGGCATGAAGAATGAATGAGTTAGACTCTGTGGGACCGAACGGAACTGGCCGCTAACCCGTTCGATTCCCGTTAGCGCTACCATCTGTTCATAGACTTACGGGCGTTCTGCTCACACTTGCTCACACAATTTTGAAAGTTTTAGTCGCCTTCGCCCTTGAAGACAGCCTCTTCGGGGTTCTGGATCGCGGACAGGATATTCTCCGCAACCTTATCGAGCAGCTTCGTGCCCCAGAACGGATCGGTGACGTCGTAGTAAATTACCCGGATGTGCTTCAGGTCGAAGGGCACGTCGCCTTCGTTGGATGAGACGAGCACGACAGGTTTTTTCAGCGCGTGCGCCAGGCCCAGCTCGTAAAAGACGTTCGGGTTGCGGGTTGTCATTTCGGCGACGAGGACCTTGGCGGCGTTTATCCCCGACCATACCTGGTCCATGATCTTGCCGGTGCCGAAGATTTCCGCGTCTGCGCGGACGGGTTTGAGCCCTGCCTTCTCGATGGCCGGCTTGTAGACCTTCTCGTAATAGTTTCCCAGCGGCGGGGCGAAGGGCATCATGACAAAGCAGGAATCTCCTGCGGCGATCGTGACAGATTTTTCGAGCTTCTTCAGGGCGGCGGAAGATCCGGGTTCGCCGGGCAGGTCGCCCGATACGTCGAGCAGCCGCTGCTTGCCGTTGTGCTCCTCGATCAGCTTCGCCTTGTTGAGCGTGTCGAAAAAAATGGCTTTGAATTCGGCGACCTTGTCCTTCGGGATGCCGAACTTGTCGACCAGGGCATTATCGAAGAACTGCATGTCCGGCAGGTTCTCGCCCCGGTAGTGGCTGTAGACCGCCGAAATTTCCGGGGCCTTCAGGACCGCCTCGCGCAGGCCGACGAGTTCTTCCTGCTCGTTCTGCGGGCGCAGGATCTTCTTGGCCAGCTCCGACACGGTAATGCGGCCGGGCGACGGCCGTTCGAGCAACCCGAACTTGATGGCGGAACTGAGTTCGAGGGCGTAGGGTCCCTTGTTGTACTTGATGTTCAGGAAGGTCGCGGTGTCTTCATCCGAGCATTCCTTGCCCGCATTCTGGTCGAGGATTGCCTTCGGGAGGCGCAGGACCTTCTCGAGAGAATGCCGGGGATATTTCGGGACAACAGCTTTTGGGGCCGAAGCCTTCTTCGGCGCGGCAGCTTTCTTCGCCATCGGTAGATCCTCCTGCAACTTTTCGGGCTTAATGCAAGGCTGCGGAGAAAGATACCGCGCAGATGCGAAGCATTGCGCATTAGACCGCTGCCGGAACGGAAACCAGGTCCTTAAGGGAGAAAATCCATTATAAATGGTTATGCGCGTGCCCGCTTCTTGTGCGCGGTGGGCTTGGCGTCCTGCTGAAACTTCTCCCAAGCCGCTGCGGCGAGGTCGTCGCGGCCTGGCAACGCGTGAGCATAGACCTTCGCCGTGACGTGCGGGTTGACGTGCCCGAGGCGCACGCTGACGTCGGTCAGCGGTACGCCTGCCGCGAGCAGGTGTGAGCCGTACGTGTGGCGCAGGGAGTGAAGGCTGGTGCCCTTTGGAAGTTTCAGGTTGCGGAACAACAGGGAGACGGCGGCTGATCCGTGCCCGGCTTCAGCGGCAACTGGTTGTTGTGGTGGTTTTCAATTATCAAATTCCGCGCTCCTGACTCTTGTCGATGTCGAGCGTTTCCTGCTGCGACTGCTCTTTCATCTCGGCGCGAATGGCCTTCGCGTCGTGATATTCGCTGATGTGGCGATCGCGCTCCTTGACGAAAAGTTCACATTCTTTATGAAATTCTTCGCGAAACTCTTCCTTGTGGATCTTGTGAGCTTCGGCTTCCTCGCCGTCCGGGTGAATCCTGCCTATTGCCCGGTCAAGAAGATCGTAGGCTTCCTGACGCTGGCGCTCATAGAGTTTTGTCAGCAGGTGCCCTAGATCAGGCTCATGTTCGAAATCGTGAGGTGATTGCGTGCCATCGAGGTACCGATTGAAGTAGTCCTCTTGTCTTAGGGTAGTGGCGGCATTCCATACGGCTAGATTTTCATCGAGGTGATCATCGCCTGGGCTTTTGGAATGCGCCATGTCCGAGATTATCCCGCAAATCTGGAATTAAAGCGTGAGGGCGAATCGGTGGAATGGCAGCTTGTCCGTAGCGCTCTCTCACGAAGGTTCTCTGAACTTTGCTCGGACAATTTTGAATTTTTCAGGCGGACTTGCGCTTCCGCTGACCCTTCGCAGGCTTGGCGCTCCGGGGCTCCTTCACCCGCCCCGTAGTCTGAAACTTCTCCCAGGCTGCGGCGGCGAGATCGTCCCGGCCCGGCAGTGCGTGAGCATAGACGGTTGCCGTCACGTGCGGGTTGACGTGTCCGAGGCGCTTGCTCACGTCGGTCAGCGGTACTCCTGCCGCCAGCAAGTGTGAGCCGTGCGTATGGCGCAGCGTATGAAGGCTCGCGCCCTTCGGGAGTTTCAGGGTCCGGAACAGTAGGGACACCGAGGCGGAGACGGTGTCCGGCTTCAGCGGCGAGCCGTCAGGATTACAGAAAATATAATCGCCCTGGTAGCTCTCGCCAAAATGGTCGCGGTAGGGCTGTTGCGCCTTTCGGTGCGCCTGCAACTTCTTCAGGGCTGTCGGCGGGATCGTTATAACGCGGAATTTCTTGTTCTTGGGTTCCTTTAGAAAAACTTGCTGACCGACCTGGGAGAGCGAACGGCCAATCATGAGCTGGGTGCCCTGAAGGTCGGTCCATTGCAGGCCCAGCAACTCTCCCCGACGCGCGCCGGTCGCCGCATCCAATTCAAGGAAAACGTCCATCCCCCAGGGCGCGGTGGCGCCGGCGATGAGTTGTTCCTGCTGTTCGACGGTGAGCGCAATGCCTTCCTTCTTTTTCGGCACCGGCGGCTCCGAAGCCTCAACTGGGTTCACTTCCGCAATGCCCCACCGCATTCCGCGCGTGTAGGCGCTCGAAACCACGCCTGCGATGTTGCGCACCGTCTTGCGCGACAGAGGCTTTCCCGCCTTGCGGCCTCTGCCTCCGCTTGTCAGCAGGCGGTTCCATTCGCGCGAGAGGTGCAGCGGCTTAATGGCCGGGATCTGCATGGCTAAAAGGTCGGCATCGAGATAGTCCGCCATCTCGCGGTAGCGCCGCAGCGTCTTGGCCGCAAGCGACTTTTCTCCATGCTGGGTAAAGAATTCCTTCAGTAGCCCCGCGAGTGTGCCCGGCACCTCCGCGGGCGTCATCTTTCCGATTTCGAAGTCTCGCTGTTCCTTGATACGGCGCGCAACCTCGGCGTCGGTCGCTTCCTTCTTTGACTCGAAGCCGCTTTCAAAAATCTGTTTGCGATTTTCACGGGTTGAGCCGGGTGCGTCGAAGACGTAGGTGTCCTTCGCCAAAAATATGTCTGTGCAGCGTTCACTTTTCCGCGAGAATAGTCCATTCTCATGCTGGCCACCATTCTGTGTATGTTTCGGATCGTTCGACTACTGGGCTCTAGGCATCAAGCCGTCGCTGTCGAGAACCTAGCGTTGCGGCTGCAATTGGCCGCTTATAAGAGGAAGCACAAACGGCCTGTGCTGACGCAATTGGATCGGCTGTTTTGGGTCGGTCTGTCCCAGGTTTGGAGCGATTGGCGTCACGTGCTGGTCTTCGTTCAGCCGGATACAGTGGTGCGCTGGCAACGGGAACGGTTTCGCAGATTCTGGGCCCGACTCTCAAGACCGAAGGGTCCTCGCCGAGGAAGACCGGCCGTTGCCAGCGAAATCTGCAGACTGATCCGGCAGATGGCCATCGCCAATCCCCTGTGGCGAGCTCCGAGAATTCATGGCGAGTTGAAGATGCTAGGCATCACAATATCGGAGCGAACCGTTTCACGGATTCTACGATCGGTTCCGCGCCCACCTTCTCAGAGGTGGAAGACGTTCCTTCACAACCACCTCGGCCAACTGGTGTCGATCGATTTCTTCACGGTGCCGACCGTCACCATGAAGGTGCTGTTCGTGTTCATCGTGCTGGAACACCGTCGTCGGGAGGTGCTGCATTTCAATGTGACCGACCATCCCACCGCGACCTGGACCTCCCAACAGATCGTCGAGGCCTTCGCCGATCGGGATGCGCCGCGGTATCTCCTACGAGATCGGGATGGCGTCTACGGCAACGAAGTTCGTCTGCGGATCGCGTCACTGCATATTGAAGAACTACTCACCGCACCCCGGAGTCCCTGGCAGAATCCGTACGCCGAACGCCTGATCGGCTCTATACGAAGAGACTGCTTGAACCATTTCGTGATCCTGAACGCCCGGCATCTCAAGAGAACCCTGGCTTCGTATTTCGCTTATTACCACGGATCGAGGACCCATTTGGGCCTCGACAAGCAATGTCCATTTCCTCGGCGAGTCTCGAGTATGGGAAGGCTCGTCGAGATTCCGCAGCTCGGCGGCCTGCATCACCGCTATGAACGCGTTGCGGCGTAGTGATATGTTGGCGGACGCATTTTTGGCGAACCACAGGCAGCTGGGGCGACAAAGGCATTATTCTTTGCGCCAGCTTTGACTCGTCTCCAGGTGGCATCGGCTTATACGGTGTTCCGGCGGCGGGAGGAAAAGCGTTTCACATTGAGGTTCCCGGACTCAAAGACGGTCGCTATTACAAGCCGGAGTTTCTTCCAGGTGGCG
>Ga0073928_10002119_pt1 | contig 35458 bp, 22 predicted proteins | sample PaiPotPPA55metaG_FD_76969 | JGI IMG/M metagenome (GOLD analysis project Ga0073928, IMG submission 76969) | Iron sulfur acid spring bacterial and archeal communities from Banff, Canada, to study Microbial Dark Matter (Phase II) - Paint Pots PPA... ... | reverse complement strand
GCCGAGCGCGCGGCGATCCGGGCGGCCCGGCGAATGAGCATGTCCCCCGCCTCGCCACCGGGCAGCGCGATCACCACCCGCTCGCGCGCCTCCCACACCCGCCCGATCCCGTGCTCCTCGCGATACCGCTGCAGCACCTCATCGACCCGATCGGCGACCCAGAGCAGCGCGAGCTCGCGCAGCGCGGTGAGATTGCCGACCCGGAAGTAATTGCCCAGCGCCGCATCGATCTTCTCCGCCGCATAGACATTGCCGTGCGCAAGCCGCCGACGCAGCGACTCCGGCGACATGTCCACCAGCTCGATCTGATCCGCCGACCGCACCACGTTATCCGGCACCGTCTCACGTTGCGGCACCCCGGTGATGCGCTGCACCACGTCATTGAGCGACTCGAGATGCTGAATGTTGACCGTGGTGATGACCTCGATCCCCGCATCCAACAGATCCTGGATGTCCTGCCAGCGCTTCTCATGCCGCCCACCGGGGACGTTCGTATGCGCCAACTCGTCAACGACAGCCACCTGGGGATGCCGGGCAAGCACCGCCTCCAGGTCCATCTCCGGGAACGCGATACCCCGATACTCACGAGTCAGACGAGGGATCAGCTCAAGCCCCTCAGCCATCAAGGCGGTCTGCTCGCGCCCGTGCGTCTCGATGTAAGCGATCACCACGTCGGCGCCGCGTTCGACCCGCCGCTGGGCTTCTTCCAGCATCTTGTACGTTTTGCCCACGCCCGGGGCCGCGCCCAGGTAGACCCGTAGCTTCCCGCGTTGACTCACGGTCCGAAGATTCCCGTCCCTAGTGGGCGAGCCCGCCCGACCGCGGTGAGACGGTCGGGCGGGCTCGGATCGGCTAGCTGGTAGCGGTGTTGAACGCCGTGGTGCTCGAGTCGCTGCTCGGGTACTGATTGTCGAGCGCGATGTTGAGCGTGGTGGTGTTCACTCCGGGCTCGCCGAGGATCCCGATGTCCCGGCCGGTGGTGTTGGCATGGATCAGCGCCTCCACCTGGGCTACGGAGATGTTGCGGGTCGCGGCGATGCGCGCGGCCTGCTGGTCTGCGTTCTGCGGGGTGATGTACGGCTCCTGGTCCGAGGCCGACTCGGTCACCGCGTCGGAGGCGATGTCCGCCGCCGTCACCGTGTAACCGTTGACGGAGTCGAACTTGGCCATGTTCGCCCGCATGTCGGTGACCAGCGTGACCAGGTTCGGGCTGTTCGGCCCGAGGTTGTTGCTACCGGAGGCCGCGTAGTTGCAGCCGTTGCCGAGCTGGATCGTGTACTCGCCCAGCGTCGGGTCCGCCGAGAAGGTCGGACGCGACTGGAAGTACTTGTTGATCGGATCGGCGTAGCCGGTGCTGGAGGAGGACGTGCTGTCCTTCTTGTTCAGCGCCGCGTCGACGGCGGACGGGCTCACGAACGTCTGGCACAGCAGCTTCGAGCCGATGACCTGGCCCTTGCTGTTCGTGATCTGCGAGCCGTCGGCCTGGTTCTTGAACGCGACCTGGCCGATGCCGGTCATCACCAGCGGATAGGCGATGCCGAGGATGACCGTGAACACGAGCATCGCGCGGAACGCCGCCAGGTGGCGCAGGACTGCGCCGGGCAGTCTGGACATCGTCGGGTCACCTACCCATTCCGGGGAGAAGGTGGATGACGAGGTCGAGCAGCTTGATGCCCGCGAACGGGATGATCAGGCCGCCGACTCCGTAGATCCACAGGTTGCGCCGCAGCAGGGCCGAGGCGGAGGACGGGGTGTAGCGCACCCCGCGCAGGGCGAGGGGGATCAGCGCCACGATGATCAGGGCGTTGAACACGATCGCCGAGGTGATCGCCGAGGCCGGGCTGTACAGGTGCAGGATGTTGAGCTTGGACAGGCCGGGGAAGACGCCCGCGAACATCGCGGGCAGCATCGCGAAGTACTTCGCGACGTCGTTCGCGATGGAGAACGTCGTCAGCGCGCCACGGGTGATCAGCAACTGCTTGCCGATCTCCACGATCTCGATCAGCTTGGTCGGGTTGGAGTCGAGGTCCACCATGTTCCCGGCCTCCTTGGCGGCCGAGGTACCGGTGTTCATCGCCACACCGACGTCCGCCTGCGCGAGGGCCGGCGCGTCGTTGGTGCCGTCGCCGGTCATCGCGACCAGCTTGCCGCCCTCCTGCTCCTTCTTGATCAGGGCGAGCTTGTCCTCGGGAGTGGCCTCGGCCAGGAAGTCGTCGACCCCGGCCTCGGCGGCGATCGCGGCCGCCGTCAACGGGTTGTCACCCGTGATCATGACGGTCTTGATGCCCATCTTGCGCAGCTCGGCGAACCGCTCCTTGATGCCGTCCTTGACGACGTCCTTGAGGTGGATGACGCCGAGGACCTGCGCGTCGCTGCCCTTGATCTGGGCGACGACCAGCGGCGTGCCACCGGCGCCCGAGATCGCGTCCACGATCTCGCCGACCTTCGCGTCGACGTGGCCGCCGTTGTCACGCACCCAGTCGCGCACCGCGTTCGCCGCGCCCTTGCGCACCTGAGTGCCATCGGGCAGGTTGACGCCGGACATCCGGGTTTGTGCGGTGAACTCGATGAACTCCGCATCGTGCACCTCGCGGCCGCGCAGTGCGTACTTCTCCTTCGCCAGCACGACGATGGAGCGGCCCTCGGGGGTCTCGTCCGCCAGTGAGCTCAGCTGCGCGGCGTCCGCGAGCGCTTCGATGTTCACGCCCTCGGCGGGCACGAACTCGGAGGCCTGCCGGTTGCCCAGCGTGATCGTCCCGGTCTTGTCCAGCAGGAGCGTGTTGACGTCTCCCGCCGCCTCGACCGCGCGACCGGACATGGCGAGCACGTTGCGCTGCACCAGCCGGTCCATGCCGGCGATGCCGATCGCGCTCAGCAGCGCGCCGATGGTCGTCGGGATCAGGGCGACGGTCAGGGCGACCAGGGTGATCAGGGACTGCGGGGCGCCGGCGAAGAACGCGAAGGGCTGCAGGGTGACCACGGCGAGCAGGAAGACGATCGTGAGCGAGGCCAGCAGCACGTTCAGCGCCAGCTCGTTCGGGGTCTTCTGCCGCGCCGCGCCCTCGACCAGCGCGATCATCCGGTCGATGAAGGTCTCACCGGGCTTGGTGGTGATCTTCACGACGATCTCGTCGGACAGCACCCGGGTGCCACCGGTCACCGCCGAGCGGTCGCCGCCGGACTCCCGGATGACCGGAGCGGACTCACCGGTGATGGCCGACTCGTCCACCGAGGCCACACCCTCGATGACGTCGCCGTCACCGGGAATGATCTGACCGGCCGTCACGACGACGTAGTCGCCGAGTTTGAGCTCGGTCGCCGAGATCTGCTCCTCGACGCCCCGCTCTCCGATCTTGCCCTTCACGCCAGGCGCCCAGGAGGCTATCCGGCGCGCGGTGGTCTCGGTCTTGGTCTTGCGCAGCGTCGCGGCCTGAGCCTTGCCGCGGCCCTCGGCCACCGCTTCGGCCAGGTTGGCGAAGAGCACGGTGAGCCAGAGCCAGACCGTGATGGTCCACGCGAAGATCGAGGGCTTCTCGATCGCCGAGTACGTGGTCAACACGGAGCCCATCTCGACCACGAACATGACCGGGTTCTTCAGCTGAACCCGCGGGTCGAACTTCTTGACCGCGTCGGGCAGCGCCTTGTAGAGCATCTTGGGGTCGAGCAGACCCCCGCCGATCTTCTTCGGTTCCTTGACTACGTCTGTAGGAGTGATGGCAGCCATTACTTCGTCAATCCTTCCGCCAGCGGGCCGAGGGCCAGGGCCGGGAAGTAGGTCAGACCGACGACGATGAAGATCACGCCGGTCAACAGGCCCGCGAACAGCGGAGTGTGAGTCTTGAGGGTGCCGACCGAGGCAGGGGTGTGCTTCTGCTTGGCCAGCGAGCCGGCGAGGGCGAGGACGAAGATCATGGGCAGGAAGCGCCCGAAGATCATCACGATGCCGCCGACGGTGTTGTAGAAGTCCGTGTTGCCGTTGAGGCCCGCGAACGCTGAACCGTTGTTGTTCGCCATCGAGGTGAACGCGTACAAGACCTCGGAGAACCCGTGTGGCCCGACGTTGTTCATCGAGTTGCGAGCGGTGGTCGTGGCCATCGCGATACCGGTGGCGATCAGCGCCACCGAGGGCGTGGCCAGGATGTAGAGCGAGGCGTACTTCATCTCCGCCGGGCGGATCTTCTTGCCCAGGTACTCCGGCGTGCGCCCGACCATCAGACCGGCGACGAACACCGTGACGATCGCCAGGATCAGCATGCCGTAAAGGCCGGAACCGGTACCGCCTGGCGCGATCTCACCGAGCATCATGTCGAACAGCGCCATGCCGCCGCCGAGCGCGGTATACGAGTCGTGCATGCCGTCGACCGCACCCGTCGAGGTCAACGTCGTGGACGCGGTGAACAGCGAACTGGCCGGAATGCCGAAGCGGACCTCCTTGCCGTTCATTGAAGACCCGGCCACGGCCAGCGCCGTACCCCAGTGCTTCTCCTCGGCCCAGGTGATGATCGCCGCGGACAGCGCCCAGATGGAGCCCATGACCGAGACGATGACGTAGCCCTGCTTGTTCGAGCCGACCATCTTGCCGAAGGTGCGCGGCAGCGAGAAGCCGATCATCAGCAGGAGATAGATCTCGAGCCAGTTGGTGAACCCGTTCGGGCTCTCGAACGGATGCGCGGAGTTCGCGTTGAAGATCCCGCCGCCGTTCGTGCCCATCATCTTGATCGCCTCTTGCGAGGCGGTGGCGCCGGTGTACAGCGAGCCGGAGCCTCCGGTCACGGTGTTGACCGTGGTCAGGTGGCTGGAGAGCTCCTGCGGGAGGCCCGCCGCGATCATCACGATGCCGAACACGATCGAGAACGGCAGCAGCAGACGCAGGTTGAGCCGGGTCAGGTCCACCCAGAAGTTGCCCACCCGGTCCGTGCGCGAGCGCACGAAGCCGCGGATAAGGGTGGCGACAATGCAGATGCCGACGGCGGCGGAGATGAAGTTCTGCACCGCAAGGCCGAGGAACTGCGCCGTATAGCCGAGCGCGGACTCACCGGCGTAGTTCTGCCAGTTCGTGTTGGTGACGAACGAGGACGCCGTGTTGTAGGCGAGGTTCGCCTTCATCGCCGGCATGCCCAGCGACATCATCAGATGGTCCTGAATCCGCAGGATCAAGTAGAGCAGCAGCACGCCGACCACGGAGATCGACAGCACTGACCGTATGTAGACCGTCCAAGTCTGGTCCGCGTCGGGGTCGACGCCCATCAGCTTGTACAGGCCCTTCTCCGCCCGCCAGTGCTTCGCACTGGTCAGGATGTGGGCCATGTAGTCTCCGAGCGGACGGTAGGTCACCGCCAGCGCGAAGATGAGGAGACCGGCTTGCAACCAGCCGGCTGTGGCAACGGACACGTCAGAACCTCTCCGGCTTCACCAACGCGATGACCAGGTACACGCTCAGGGCGACGGCCGCGATCAGGCCGACGATGTTGTCAGCGCTCAAGACGCTCGACCCCCTTCACGATCAGGGCGAGAACGGCGAACGTCGCAATGGTGAGCGCGACGTAGATGACGTCGGCCATTTCGGCTCCTCATGACTCGAACAGTGGATAAGGCCGGCCGGCCGCGCGGTCCCGAGGAGCTGTGCTCCCGGAGGTCCCTGCGCACCCTGCGCCATCAGGTATGCAACTACTCCAAGAGTCAGGTGCAGCGTTTACATACGCAGCTCTAGCGATCGTTAGAGGTATCTCCACACCTGGCTGACGCGCCGAGGCCGTTCCGTGACCTGCGCGCCACGCGAAAGACATCCACCCGGATTGCCCGATATGCCGGAAGGCGTGGAAAGGGCGTCAACGGAACCCCGGGCCGCGTTGAATCCGCATGAGTGAACCCCGAACCCGAGGTCAGCAGTGCTGTGCTGAGGAGCGTGTCTTCGAAAATCATTGGACGCGTGGTCGTCGGAGTAGGCGGTTCCCCGGGCAGCCTCGAAGCGCTGCGTTACGCACTCGGGCAGGCCCGCCGTCTCGAGGCCACGCTCATTCCGGTCCTCGCCTGGCAGGTGCCCGGCGGCGACATGCAGACGCGCCGCGTCGCGGTCCCGGAGTACGTCCGGATTCTGCGCGAGCGTGCGCAGCAAGAGCTGCTGAGCGCCTTCGACGAAGGCCTCGGCGGCCTGCCGCAAGACGTGCGCGTGGAGCCCTGGGTGATCCGCGGCCCATCCGGTCCTGTACTGGTGGAGGCCGCTGACCGCGTCAACGACCTGCTCATATTCGGCGCGGGCCGCCGCGGCCGGATCCGCCACGCCCTACGCGCCGGGACCGCGCGGTACTGCCTGTCCCACGCGACCTGCCCCGTGATCGCGGTACCCCCGCCCACCCTGCAGTCGCAGATCCCCTCCCAGCTGAGGCTGCGTCTGGGCACCGACCGTCTGCTCCACGAGCTGACGCACTCGCACTGAGACACGGTCAGCGCGCCCGGTGCCCGCAGCGGGGCCCGCGATGGAACCCGCGACCGTGCCACTACTACGAATACGACGAATCCCGGTGCCCGCCTCACTTGCTGCGGCGCACCGGGATCAACCGACGAACAACGAACTACGGTCTGCGGAACTACCCGAGCTCGGGGAAGAAGACCTTGATCTCTCCCTGCGGGGAGTGGTTGTGCGGCGGAAGCGTCGCATAACCACTCTCACCTGGCCTTTTGCTTCTCAACCTCTTCCATCCGTTTCGACAGTTTTCCGCACTCTCACGGAACAGCGACGGAACAAAGGGCGCTGACCCACCGCGCCCGAAGACCCCCCCTCGCTGAGGGCCGTCTGTGCCCAAGATGTGGCGAACACGAAACGTACACAGCGGCGGGACCGGGCACCGTCGCCACCTCGCGTCCGCAGGCGACGGTGAGCGATGTAGTATTCCAGTCCTGATCCAGGAAGTACTAGAATCACAGCACTGCGACTACGTACAGCAACGGGTTCGTGTGCGGCGGCCAGCGCCGGAGCTCTCCGGCACGGCGTTCCACCGGTCTCGGGGGATCGGCAGAGCTGGTCCGCCCAGCACGTCAGAGGGAGGGAGCACCTGTGGCCACTTATGCTGTCAAGCTACAGCGTAGTGACGACATGAAGCTCAAGCCCCATCCCGAGATGTGCACGGACGAGACGTTCGCCGATTGGTGCTCGGCACAGGTAGCCTCCGGTCGACGGCTGGCGATCGACCTCTTCTCCGGCGCGGGCGGACTAAGCCTTGGCCTCCATGACGCCGGGTGGACTGTAGCCGTCGCGGTGGACCACGACCCGAAGGCGCTGCAGACGCACCGTCACAACTTCCCCGGACTCGCGCTGGAGGAGGACCTCGGCTCGGCAGAGGGGCGCTCGCGCCTTCTCGACCGCCTGCAGGGCGTCGAGATCGACCTGGTCGCGGGCGGACCACCCTGCCAACCCTTCAGCCGCGCCGGGCGGAGCAAGATTCGCAGCCTTGTTGAGGCCGGCTATCGAGATGAGCACGACCACCGCCGCGAACTGTGGAGGTCGTTCGTCGAGGTGGTTCTCGCCGTGCGCCCCAGGGCAGTGCTCATGGAGAACGTTCCGGACATGGCGCTCACGGACGACTTCCTGGTGGTTCGCACCATCATCGAGACACTCGAGGCTGCGGGCTACCACACCCAAACACGTCTGGTGGACGCCTGGCGGCACGGGGTACCGCAGCACCGCAAACGGCTTATCCTCCTCGCCCGCCTGGACGGGCCCGTCTTCGCTTGGCCGCAGGAGCAGGAGGTCTCGCCCACTCTCAGAAGCGCCATCGGCGACCTACCCGGCCTCGGGGAGGGCACCGGAGCGCGGCTGCTCGACTACGACCTGCCCTCCAGCCCCTCACTGTTCTCCGAGGCCATGCGTGAGGATATGCCTGCACCGGTCGTATGGGACCACATGACAAGGCCGGTGCGCGACGACGACCGCGAGATCTTCGCCATGATGGACTCACGTACCCTTTACGCCGACATCCCTGCCCACCTGCGCCGATACTCGGCCGAGACCTTCGACGACAAATATAAGCGCCTGGGTTGGGATGAACTGAGCAGGTCGATCACAGCGCACATCGCGAAGGACGGGTACTGGTACATCCATCCCGAGGAGAACAGGACCCTCACCGTGCGTGAGGCGGCGCGGATCCAGACGTTCCCCGACCGGTTCAGGTTCGCCGGCACCCGTAGCGACGCCTTCCGACAGATCGGCAACGCTGTGCCGCCGCTGCTCGGCCGAGCAGCGGCCACTTCTCTGGAGCCGAGCCCCACACCGGTTAGGCAGGCCCCGGCGGCGCTCGCCGCAAGGCAGGAACTGACACGCTGGGCGGTTCAACGGCGCCTGGGCTCTTTCTGGTATCTGCTGCCCGGCGCGGACGTGACGCCGGCAGTGGCCGCTCTCGTCGCGCTCCTCGTCGGCCACGCACCCCAGCAGTCCCCGTCCACGGCGGTGGCGCTGGACATGGTCAGAGGATATGCACGATTCAGCACACGGGAAATAGGAGCCCTGGACAAGGTTCTCCGCTCAGCTCCCCAGGCCGAGGTGCTCGACCGGTTCAGGCCGCTCACTCGCCGCGTCAACATCTGGTCGAACACCGAGGAACTCGCCCGCGCACTGGAGATGAAACCTGCACAGGAGCGATTCTTCAGGCTGTTGGCGGGAGAGGACGTCTTTCTCGCAAGCCAGACAGTGCTCCGCGTTGCCGCGAGGTTCGCCGGATCTGACTCCCACGTGTGGAATCGCCTGAGCGACGGGCGGGTAGACCTCTCCCGGCTCGTAGGGGCCGGGGAGGACGCACCGCTCAGGACCGCCGCCCTCCGGTACCTCGGAAGCACGCTGTGCCGAACAGCGAGTACGGCCTGCCCCGGGTGCCCGCTGAGTGACTACTGCTCAACGGGGCTGCGGACAGCGGACGAGGCGGAGAGCCGCTCGAGCCTGTTCTGAGACAGCCATCCCCGACTCTCCGTCAACCAGACGTCGATGAGGGTGACAGTGCCCTCCGGCGGTCCACAGCTCGGACGACGAGTTCCGCCGCCGCCTGGACGTCCCTCCTGATCTCGCACTCCCAGACACGCACCACTGTCCACCCGTCCGCTGTCGCGTCCGTCGTGACACGTTGGTCACGAGCACGATTGGCTGCGATCTTCTCGCTCCAGAGTGACGCATTCGGTCCACGAAACTCGGCAGGCGAGTGAGTCGGGCATCCGTGCCAGAAGCACCCATCGACGAATACCGCGACCCGCCACCGCGGCAGGACGAAGTCCGCCGTGCATCTCTGAGCTACGCCTCGGTGCAGGCGGAAACGAAGTCCGCGTGCGTGCACCGCCCGGCGCAGGTCCATTTCCGGGCCGGTGTTCCGGCTGCGCCTGCCGCGCAAGTGGCTGCCCGCGTCGGTGGACTTCCAGCCAACTACCACGGATGTCTCCTCAGAACCTCACCCGTACCACTGCACGCGGCGGTGCGGACTAGCACCGCAGCACATCGCCGCCGTCCCGCATAGTCGTGTACTGTAATACTCTCCGCAGCGGCGAGGGAACTCGGGCGACCGCTCTCGCGTCTGCGGCCAGCGGCAGGGCGGCCCGACGGGGTTGCCTCACGCAGAACAACACCACAGGTTCCCCGATTCGTACCGACACTCGTTTCGGTGCGCACAGACCGCAGGTGGGGGAGAAACGCCTTGCCACGCACGGAGCACGGTTCGGCCGACGTCCCGAATAGGCGGCACCCGGACAACCCGCACATGCACGAGAACCCCGCAGGGCGGAGCACTCGCAGATGAAAATGGTTCCCGCTCACTTGAAGCCCAAGGCCAGCCCTGCGGAACGGCGGATTTTCGACCAGCTCGCAGACCTCAAGGTGCCGGGGTGGGAGTACGCTCTGCACAGCCTCAACCTCCCAGAGCACGAGCGCAAGCGTGTAGGGGAGATCGACTTCCTTCTACTCGGCCCGCGCGGCGTGCTCGTGCTGGAGGCCAAGGGCGGACTAGTCAGCTGCAGCAGCGGAGTGTGGCACTCTCAGGACCTGAGGGGAAGGTCCCACCGGCTCAAGGAGAGCCCCTTCGAGCAGGCGCGAAGTGCCGCGTTCGCCTTGGAGGCCCGACTTCGCGGCATCGTCGGGCCATCGCTGGTCTCGTCGACCGTTTTCGGTCATGCTGCCGTGTTCCCTGACATCGAGTTCCTGGTCACCAGCGTCGAGTGGGCCACGGAGATGGTGATCGATAGGCGCGGCATCGACCAGGACGGATGGGCGGCGCGTCTGGACATGCTCGGGCGATTCTGGGAGGACAAGCCCGAGCCGCGTCGAGGGTTGACCGCCGACGAGGTCGGCCGGTACCTGACTGGTCTTCGGCCCGACTTCGACTTGGTGCCGACTCTTCGCCATCTCAGCAGGGATGTGGACGAGGAGCTCGTAGCACTGACGGAGAACCAGTACCGGGCGCTCGACGCCTACGGCCGCAATCCGCGGCTGGTCTTCGAGGGCGGCGCCGGGACCGGCAAGACGATGCTGGCTGCAGAGTTGAGCCGTCGGGCTTCGGCACAGGGCTCGAGAGTCCTGTTGACCTGCCGAAGCCCTGTACTTGCTGGGTTCGTCGGCGCACAGACCGGCCTCGACGCCGTCACTGTGCTTCCGTTCGGCAGGGTCCGCGGCAGTCACCGGGATGACTTGTTCGACCTCGTGGTCGTTGACGAGGCCCAAGACCTCGTGAACGTCGAAGACCTTGAGGTGATCGACCAAGTGGTGGCCGGCGGCCTAAAAGATGGCTCGTGGGTCATGCTGCTGGACTCCAACAATCAGCGCGGACTCGTCGGCACCTACGAGGACGCGGCGATGAAGAGCCTTCTCGCACACCGCCCGACCTGTGTCGACCTGACCGACAACTGCCGCAACACCGTGGAGATAGTCGAAGCGACCAGGGCGTACACCGGCGCTGACCTCGGTGTCACGACGGCAGGCCGGGGTCTCGACGTCGAGACCGTCACGGGTGAGCGTGCGAACGTCGTGAAGCGCCTCGCGGAGGTGCTCGAGGACCTCGACCAGCAGCACGTCGCACTGGAGAACATCACGCTCCTGTCCGGGCTCTCCCTGCCGGAGTCCGTCTTCGCCCACCTACCCGACCGCTGGCTACGGAGGATCGACGTCCTCGATCTCAACCGGCTGCGAGCGCCCACTCCTGGGCGGCTCGGGTTCGCTCGTATCGGCGAGTTCAAGGGGCTAGAAAGCTCGTTCGTCATCCTCGAGTCGGAGATCGGGGACCAGAGCCAGATGGCCAGGGCGAACCTTTACGTGGGCATGACACGCGCCAGAGCAGCGCTTTGGGTCGTGAGTAGCGAATCGGACCCGGAGCACACGGCATGACGCCAGCACTCACTCCCACGGGATTCGGCGACCGGGACCTTCTTATCGAGTACCTGCACACGCAGCTCGTCGGGCCTGCCCATGGCTGCGACGAAATTCTCGATGAGCGCCCGCAACACCGGTACCTGACCGGCGTCCTCTACCCCGTCGAGCCTGACCGAGGCACACCCGACGAGCTTGAGCCGCTTGCCGACGACGACATTCAGGACGAGTCCCCGGGGCAGTTCGTCGAGGACGACGAGGACCCGGTCACGCTCGCAGGTCAGCTGCGTCCCAGCTCCGTGGGTTTCAGCTTCGTCACGGACGTGTGGTCCCCGCTCGTCGTAGAGGTGGAGTTCGGCCGATACGACGAGGCGGACCCAGAGAACAGTCGCGAGGTGGACCCGAAGAAGAAGTCGTGGCGGCGGCAACAGGTCATGTGCGATCCCATGGAGTTCGCTCCCGGTCCGGCCAGGGACGGCCCCTGTACCCTCAGTCGTGCGATTCTGCCCAATCGGCGTGTGTGCCTCGAGGCACGCTGGAGGCCGCATGGCAACGGCGCCATTGTCACGGTCGCTCTCGTCAACAGACAGCAGCAGACCGATTCGTCAGTCAGCCCGGCGGACTGTCTCTTCCAGGTGGTGGTCAGCTGTCGACTATCCGCCGGGGAGATCAGGCCCTACCCCAACACCGGCCGGCTCCTGGGTGGCGAGGAGGAGCGCGAACTCGAGTTGCTCTACCGCAACGTTCCCGTTTACGCGGTGGGGCACGGCGCTGCAGCTGAGTGGGACCGCGAGACCTCACCGCCCTCCGTCGTCCGGACATCCTTCCTGCCTGTTCACGTCGTTCCGGACATCGAGTTCTCCGTCGCCGGAAGCCGTGATGTGCTACAGCTGCGCGGACTAATGAATGCCGACACGGACCCTGAGCCGGTCCTCGCCGGGCTCCGCGGATTCGTGGACAACTACGCGCTGTGGGTTTCGAACCTGCGCGCCGCGGTCCGTCCGGCTCTTCCCGAGCGCCTAGGTGACGCTGCGGACCGGCTTCTCGAGCGTATGGGCTGCGCCGAGCAGCGAATGCGACGAGGTATCGACGTCCTTGCTGATCCCTCGAACACGCGGGTGCGACGAGCTTTTGCGATGGCCAACAGGGCGATGCTGATGCAGATGGCGCACAGTACGAAGGAGTTCGCAGGCTCCGCGCACCCGCCGCAGCCAGACCGCGACGTGATGATCGACTACAAGAATCTGGGCCACGAGTGGCGCCCGTTCCAACTCGGCTTCCTTCTGCTGACGCTCGAGGGCACGCTCGACGAGCAAAGCCCCGAACGCGACCTGGTGGACCTCGTGTGGTTTCCCACCGGTGGAGGCAAGACTGAGGCTTACCTGCTGCTCGCCGCCTTCACAATCCTTCACCGGAGGTTGGAAAGAGGCGACGACGGCGCCGGCACCACGGTGATCACCCGCTACACACTGCGACTGCTGACGACACAGCAGTTCCAACGAGCTGCCACCATGATCGCGGCCTGTGAAACCCTCCGGAAGGCCCAGTCCGAGGACCTGGGCAGCACGCCGATCTCCATCGGAGTGTGGGTCGGCGGGGACAACAGCCCTAACAGCTACGCGAAAGCCGCCGAGCTCCTAGCCAAGCTCAAGTCGGGCTACGAGGAGAAGCAGGGATTCCAGATCGAACTGTGCCCTTGGTGTGGTGCCCGGATCGTCCCCAGCGAGCCGGGCGACGAACCGTACTTCGGCATCGTCGCCGACAACAGTTCGTTCCGGGTTCTCTGCCCCAACGGCGCTTGCCCCTTCAGCGACGGCGTCCCGGTGTCGTCGGTCGACGAGGACCTCTACCGGAATCCGCCGACGATGCTGGTGGGCACCGTGGACAAGTTCGCAAGAACGGCCTGGGACAGCCGTACCGGCGTCTTCCTGGGCGCCGACGGTGTTCCCGGCCCCTCACTGATCATCCAGGACGAGTTCCACCTCATATCCGGTCCCCTCGGCACGATCGTCGGGCTGTACGAGGCCGCCTTCGACGTCGTGATGCGGCACAACTCACTCCATCCGAAGATCGTCGCCGCCACGGCAACGATCCGAAGGGCGAAGGAGCAGGTCCGCGGCGTGTTCGGCCGGGACGTCGCGCTGTTTCCGCCCGCCGGGCTCGACGCGGACGATTCATACTTTGTGCGAACCGCGCCGGACAACCCCGGCCGGGCGTACGTGGGCCTGATGCCCCAGGGACACACTCCCCTGACGGCTCTTGTCCACTTGGCGGCCGCCCAGCTCCAGGCCCTGGTTGACGAGCGCCGGATCTCGCCCACCTCCCAGGACGCGTACTGGACACTCGTGGCCTACCACAACAGTCTGCGCGAACTCGGGAAGACGATCACACTCGCACATGACGACATCCCCGCACGCATCAAGGTCATCGCCCGGGTCGAAAACGACTGCCGCGAGCTGGACGACGACCGTATCGTCGAGCTGACGAGCAACGTGCCGCCCGTGGCGATACCCAGGATCCTTCGTCAACTCAGCCGCACGAAGGACCACCCGCGCGCCGTCTCGTTCGTCGCAAGCACCAACATGCTCTCGGTCGGGGTCGACGTCTCACGCCTCGGCCTGATGACCGTTGTCGGACAACCCAAGACCACTGCCGAGTACATCCAGGCGACCAGTCGCGTGGGGCGGGACAAGTCGCGACCGGGCCTCGTGGTCACGCTCTACTCGCCGTCAAAACCCCGAGACCGCTCGCACTACGAGTCATTCGTGCCCTACCACGAGTCGCTCTACAGCTCGGTCGAACCCACGTCAGTCACCCCGTTTTCCGTTCCTGCTCGGCTTCGAGCCCTGCATGCGGACTTGGTCATCGTGGTCCGGCACGCCCTAGGGCTCGCGGACGACGAGGACGCCGCGTCGTTCGACCCGTCCGACCCGGAGTTCAAGAAGCTCCTTGACGACCTCCGTGACCGCGCGCGCAGTGCCGACGACGAGGAGTACGCGCGGACGTGCACAGACATCATCCGGCTCGTCGACGAGTGGGCGGAGCACGTGGCAGCCGGCGCACAGACCGGCGGCCTCGTCTACCACTCCCGGGACAGACGGCGCGTTCGACTGATCAAGCGATTCAACCAGCCTGGGGACAGCTGGCCGACACTCGACTCGATGCGGAGCGTCGATGTCGAGGTCCGGATCCAGGTTGACGGGATGAGGACATGACAGAACGCAAGCTGCGCCGGTCGCAGGTGATCAGCACTTTCGGCCCCGGAGCGATCATCGACCTTGTGGGAGAGTCGTTCGTCGCCGAGGACGCAGGCAGATGGAGCAGGCGATCACCGCGGGTCCCCTTTCCCCGGCTGACGTCCTACCTCGAGGTCCCCGACCTGCGGACCCCCGGCGAATCGGTGCCGTACTTCCGATTCCCGAGATGGTTGTTCTGCCCGGCATGTCGTCGCATGGTGCGGTGGACCACTGCACTCGAGGCCGAGGGGTCCGTGCCCACATGCCCGACCTGCGGAGACGAACGCAAGAGGCTGGTACCGATGCGGTTCGTGGCGGTCTGTGAGGACGGCCACCTCGACGACGTCAACTGGCGGGACTGGGCCCACTCGGACGCGAGGCGCGGCCGGAACCCCGAGCAGCGGAACTGCAAGGTGATGGGAGATCTTCGCTTCGAGAGCCGCTCGGACGCAGGCGGTGGACTGCAGTCCCTCGTAATCAGGTGTCGCGTCTGTGACGCGTCAAGATCCCTCGAGAATCTCACCGGAGAGGCAGCAGGACTCCGTACTATCGGCCAGACCTGCCGCGGTGGACAACCCTGGCAGCAGCAGGACGCCCGGGTGGTGTGCGAAAAAAGGCTAGCCGCCATTCAGCGAGGTGCCTCAAGCGTCTACTTCCCCCACGTCGTGAGCGCGATCGACATTCCGCCGGACTCGACATGGGCAGCAGTCAGCGCGCCTTCCACGCGGCTCGCACAGGACGACGACTTCCGCTTCCTCCTGGAGCACCCGGACCACTCGCTGCGAAGTCATTTCCTTGATCTCATCAAGCAGCACACTGAGCTGGACCGCGATCTGATCCTCGCCGAGCTCACCAGGCAGTCGGGCCTAGAACCGAACGTTCCTGTCGGCGGCTCCGTGGACGACATCTTGCCCGACGAGTGGTCGGCCCTGTGCAACCCCCATGCCGAACACCATCCGCTCGACAACTTCATCACACGCCGCGCCGAACGCAGTGCCTCCTTCTCCACCCAGTCCGCTGAGTACGAAGCGGTCGGTCTTCTGGACCAAGTCATCCACGACGTCGTCCTCGTTGACCGGCTCCGCGAAGTGCGCGTCCTCAAGGGCTTCCGGCGTCACAAGGGCGCCAAGGAGGTGTCCTCCAACCTGGCGCCTCAGATTAACCACTATCCAGCCGTCGAGGTGTTCGGTGAGGGGTACTTCCTACAGCTCTCCGAGCAGCACGTTGCCGAGTGGGAGGCCCAGCCCGAGGTAGTGCGCCGCTGCAGACTGCTCGCTGCCCGCACGGCGGCGAAGAAGACCGACTGGCTGCCGTCGCCCTCTCCGCGATTCGTCCTGCTTCACACGCTCGCCCACCTGCTGCTGTGCAACACCGCCTTCGAGGCTGGTTACTCGACTTCCGCGCTGCGCGAGCGGATCTACAGCACGCAGAAGTCAGGCCCTCCGATGGCGGGAATCCTGATCTACACAGCAGCCGGCGACACCGAGGGGACTCTCGGCGGCTTGGCGCGGATGGGTGAGTACCAACGGCTGGCCCGGCTACTTGTCACCTCCGCTTCCGGAGCCCACTGGTGCTCCTTCGATCCGGTGTGCCGGGAGTCCCACGGGCAAGGACCCGACGGCCTCTCACTCGCTGCATGCCATGCGTGTGCGCTCGTGCCCGAGACGAGCTGCGTGGCCTCCAACCGCCTGCTCGACCGGCGCCTTCTCATAGACGACTCGTTTGGATTCCTGCGGCCGCTGGTCGCAGCGTTGGAACAAGCGTCGGGAAGGGAAACCGGGTGAACGACGTCGGCCGCGACGAACCCGGTCCCCCACACCCGGGAGTCGTCGTGGCGCGGTTGGGTGCACCACACGCGGCTGCGGTGGCACGTAGCTTCTCCGACCTGTGGGGCAAGGGACTCGACGTCCGGCTCGTGGCCAGGGGCAGGCTGTTTCGCAAGTACGTGACCACCTTCCTCGAGCCGGGGTCCTGGCGGAACGGCATCCTCTCGTACCGAAAGTACGTGCGCGACCTGTGGGCGGTAGTGCTCGGCACTCCGTACGTCGAACTCACCAAGTACGAACCCGATCTCTGGGAGTTCCACGACCAGCTGGTCCGATCCGTACGACCCCACGGCCCACGGAGAAACGTCCTCGTGGCCCAGGGTCAGGAAATGCCCAATGCGTTCTACGAACTCCTGCGGCTGGTCGGAGTCCAAGCCACTGTCCTCGTCGATGCAGAGGCCTCCGTCGGCGCCTACGGCTCGACGGCCGGTGAGATAGCCCGGATCCTGGGAGCACCCCTAACTACCGACCTGGAGAGGTCAGGACTCACCACCGAGCTGCACGAGTTCGCCGTTTCCCTGTCACAGTTCGCGACGCATGGCCTCCCACCGCCTCCGGAACGCTCCGGACCCGTGCCCGTCCTGGTCGGACACGAGACGTTGGCGGACGAAGTGGCCATGATAGGTGAGACGGCGAACGCTGCTACCCGTGAGAGACTCGCGGTCCTTCTACCCCGCGCCGAGCTGGTGAACACCTACCGCAGCCTACTCTCTCACACCACGTCAGTCCCGGTTCGCTGGTACCTCTCGACAGCTGACGCTCCGCAAGGGCAACAGGTTGACTTCTCGAAGCCGGGAATCACAGTCGCGACGTACGCGAGTGCTCGTGGACTGCTCTTCGACACCGTGTTCATGCCCGCCCTCAACTTCGTGAACGCCGACAGCCGCAGCTCAGGTTGGTACGACTCGTTGCTCGCATGTGCTGTCACCTCCAAGCGACGGCTGGTCCTCTCCTGGCACGGCAGTGGCACCCCGACACTCGTGACAGCTCTTCCTCGACATGTTCTTGACGTGCGCACAGCCCCGCTGCCGCGCGGGGCACTCGATCATCCCGGACCCGGTACGGAGCAGCCCGCCGAACCCGAGACGGCCGTGTACACGAGGCCCGAGCGTCTCGGCTCCAGCTCCGCCGTGACGACAGCCCGCGCCCTGCTGCGCAGGGATCGTGACTATCCCCGGTCGAGGCAGCGCGTACTCGTCCCCGACGAGGAGGTCGGGCTAGCCACGCTCATGCGGGGGCCCGAGGTGAGCCTCAGCGAGGATCTTCCGAAGGGCTTCCGCTCCCTCGCCGATCCCCTCGGGGAGCCGGCAGCAGCCTTCGACGCGTTCGTGACACACAATGTGAGGCTCGTCCACTCAGTGGCGTTACGGCACCGTGGAGCCGGGTTGGACGATGAGGACCTCGTCCAGCACGGGCTCTTCGGGCTCATGCGCGCAGTGGAGAAGTTCGATGCGTCTTTCGGCACGAAGTTCTCGACGTATGCCGTGAACTGGATCAAGCAGTCCATCCAACGTGCCATCGCGAACGAGGGCTCCGTCATACGCATTCCCGTTCACCAGCACGAGGCCGTGCACAGAGTACGTGTTGCCCGGAACCGTCTCGTCGCCGAACACGGTGTGGCGACTCTCGACACCCTCGCTGACGCGTGCGGCCTCAGCACGGAGCGCGTCGCCGAGTGTCTGCGGCTTGCCCAGGGAGTACTGAGCCTGGACGCTCCGGTCTCGGACGACACCGAGGCCACCTACGCCGACCTCCACTTCGAAGGTTCGGCGCAGGAGCCCGACGAAGTGCACGACCGGGAGGACGTGTCCGCTCTCGTCCGGTTGGCCCTGGCGACCCTGCGGCCCCGCGAGGAGACCATCCTGCGGCTCCGCTTCGGCTTCGAAACCGACGAAGGGCTCACGCTCCAGGAGATCGGCGATCGGCTCGGTGTAACGCGCGAGCGCGTCAGACAGATCGAAGCGAAAGCCAAACGCAACGTGGCTGCGGAACTGTCCAGGGGCGGCGTCAGGGCCAAGAGCCATTCGCCCTCCCCCGCCTCCACCGCAAGCCGAGATGCCCACCTCTCACGCCTCGCCGAGTTCGCCAGGATCCGGCGAACCAACGGCGACCTGGCGTCCGGAGACGCGACCGGCCTGCCCAACGCCGGATTCGGTGACCCCACGGACTTCGCGGAGATCGTGAGACGGTTGATCGACCTCGCCCTGGACAGCGATGCCCGCACAGTCCGTATCAGGGTCTCCCCCCGCGGCGAGCACCCGTGGCTGGCGCTGGTTCACGACGGCGCGTCGAAGGCCGGCGAAGCGCTTCGTTCGTGGCTGTGCCCTCCAGACCCGTCAGGGCTCCGGCCCAACAGCGACTCCTCCGGCATTGACCAGGTCATTCCTGCGCTGGCGCGGACCTTCGACGAGATCACGGTTTGGGAGAACGCGGATTCCGCCTCCAGGCGCACCTGCACTAGCCTGACACAGGCACGCCGGACCGGTTCGTGGTGGCTCGCCGAGGTGAAGGGGCCACCACCGACCTGGGTCCACTCGACCGGCACGGACCCGGGCACGACCGTTCTGCTTCTGCGGCGGCCCAGACCGGCCAATCGGATGGCTGAGTCCGCGAAAACCCTCCAAGTACTTCGACACGAGTTCGGTCTCAGCCTGAGCGAGAGGCTGCGAGGCGGACGCTTGGCCCTCGCCCTGGACGACGTCCCGGTCGGACGACGCGACCCCTTCCTTGTCCACAATCCCGCCTCGCAGGACCTCGGTACCGAACTAGTTGCCGTGGACGGCCACAAGGCGATAGTGACTCCCAGAGTCCTCCCGCACCCGGCGGCGCTGAGCGCGAGCGACAGGGACTCGGTCGGCGGTGTAGTCGAGTGGTCGCGGTTGCAGGGCTTCTACGTCCTCTGCGCCGACCGCTTTGTCTCATGCGGGGGATGGCTGGAGCTCGACGGAATGCAGAGCCTCCCGGGTACGGCGCTCGCGCGCGTCGTGGTTGAGATCGAAAGTACCGAACTTGCGGCCTGGGGGCTCGGCCGGCCCGGTGCCGCCCCCACCGCGCCCGAACCCCTGAGAGCGCGCCTGACCGCGCTGGCGACGATCGCCCGCAGGCGGTCCGAGAAGGTCACCGCGCTTCGTCCCATCGAACCGCTCCTGTTGGAGAGTGCGGATTGACGATCCAGGATCTGACCAACTTCGTCTCGGACGTGCACGCACGGGTCCGCGAGCGGCTGGCAACCGAGCCCGACATGCTGGCCCGGGACGCGTTCGTCTCCCTGGTCGGCGAGTACCTCGTCGACGACGGGACTCTGGACGACCTGGAGACCTGCTACCTAAGGGCCCCCTGGCAGAGAGGGTTCGTTGAGGTGTCAGGGTACGACATCTCCGACGACGGAACCGTTCTGCACCTCGTCACCGCGGAGTTCGGCGCCGAGGGCGCGAGTGTCAGACGTGACCGTCTCGAACAGCTGCTGCGGAGGGCCGCTGCCTTCGCCGAGTTCTGTCAGGGCGGGCAGCACGTGCTGCTCGAACCCTCGAGCCCTCCGTTCGACATGGTCGAGCGGATCGCGTCCACGTGGTCGAGCCTGGAGGCCGTGCGCGTACTCGTCGTGACGGACGGCGCGGTCGGCACGTACCGGCCGGCCGACACCGTGGTGGCCGGCCTTCCGGCGTCGGCGCAGATCTGGGACGCCATTCGTCTGCACCGGCTGGTCAGCTCCGGAAGACAGCAGGAGGAGATCCGCATCGACCTCGAAGCCCGCGGATACCGGATCGACTGTCTCGTGTCCCAGGACCAAGCGGACGGCTACCGGTGCCTTCTCGCGATCCTTCCGGGCCGGTTGTTGGCCGAGCTCTACGACGAGTACCACAGCCGCCTGCTCCAGCGGAACGTGCGTGCGTTCCTCCAAGCACGGGGGAAGGTCAACAAGGGCATCGCGGAAACCATCAAGGACCAGCCCGGGCGCTTCCTCGCCTACAACAACGGCGTGTCGGCCACGGCCAGGGAGGCCTGGGTCGACACCGAGGTGGCCGGCGCTCCGGTGTTGCGAAGCCTGGTCGACCTGCAGATCGTCAACGGCGGGCAGACCACTGCGTCACTGCACCAAGCGGTGAGGAAGGGCGCCGACCTGACCGCAGTCCACGTCCCCGCGAAGATCACGATCATCCCGGACGACCGCCTCGAGTCGATGGCGCCCGAGATCTCGAGGTACGCGAACTCGCAGAACGCCGTGACCGCCGCGGACTTCGAGGGGAACAGCAGGTTCCACGTCGGCTTGGAGCGCCACTCCCGCTCGATCTGGACGCCGCTCACCGACACGGCCGCGCGGCAGACGCACTGGTACTACGAACGGGTTCGCGGTCAGTACGACGTCGACCGGAACCGGCACCCCTCGCGACCGCGCCAACGGGAGTTCGAACAGGACAATCCGCGGCGGCAGCGCTTCGGGAAGACCGACGCGGCCAAGTACGAACTCACGTACGCGCTCCAGCCCCACGTGGTCTGCCTCGGCGGTGAGAAGTGCTTCCGCGGCTGGACCGTCAACGGCAGTCTCGGGGAACGGGAGGCGCCGACCGCGGACTACTTCCGGCACCTCGTCGCCAAGGGCATCCTCTTCTCGGAGACCCGGTTTCTCATCCAGCGCGAGGATCTCGGGGGATACCTGGGGCAGATCACTGCTCACACGCTAGCCCTCATAGTCGGCAGGCTGCACGGGGTGAACCTGGAGTTGGTGTGGAGACAACAGCACCTGCCCACACCGCTCGCCGAGTCCGTGGCGACGGTCGCCCAGATCGTAAGGAAGGTGCTGGTCGACCCGGACCGCACCGCCAACGTCACGGAGTGGTGCAAGAAGGAGGAGTGCTGGAGAGCAGTCCGGACCGTCGACTGGGAACCCTCGAAGGAGCTCGTGCAGATCGGCAACTGGACGACGGAAGCCGGACGCTGAGACCGCTCGGACTGGCCGGACCGGCCAGGGCCGGGAGGTGACCGTCAGGCCCCACATCTCGCCTCCCCGCCCCACGCGACCGACTTCTCGGTCGCGTGGGGCGGGAAAGGAGTGAATACGTAACCATCATCCGAAATCATTCGGGCGCCCTCGGCACTTCGGGTACGAGGGGCCCGCTGGCATCTTCGTGCTCCGACGCTTGGGTCCCTCGCTGCGAACCCGTCCAGGACTTCCCGCCCAGAGGTCGGTACTGCCCCGTCACGAACAGCGGCACGATCACGGGCAATCCGCCCGTGGTGGCCACGAGGCCAGCCACCCACGGCTGGCCCATGGCCGCCAGCGCCACGATCGCCGCCAGCATGAGCACCAACGCGCCGAAACCGAGCACCTGGCCGCGCCTCTGCGCCGCCGCGGCGGTCGAGCGCTGCTGGCTCGACGGCGAGCGGTGGTCCTCGTCCTTCTTGATGTTCCCCATGCACTCGTATACTGCCCAGATGGGACATTGGTCCGAGAGCCTCGTCGAGGAGCTCGCTCACAAACTCGGCGGCGACCCCGACCGCGAGATCCTTAAGGACGCCCTTGCCCAGGTCGGCCAGCGAATCGACGTCGTGGCCGGCCGTTCATTCCATCCGGCACGGCAGGCGACGGCGATCTTCGAGCCCAACGGCCTGCCCTTCGTCGACATCCCGGACGTACTCACCGGTACGCTGGCTGGCCCGGAAGGCGTGTGGCCAGTTCCCGATCCAGTGAACCCGGAGAGGTCAAGCGTCCTCCAGCTCGGATCGTTCGATGTGGGCGACACGAAGCGAGCTGGCGTTGCCGAGATTCTCTGGTTCGCCGGCCAGATTCTCGCCAGCGCGTACATGCAGGGGCGCCTGACAGGGGAGTACATCGCGTACTGGCTCGGCAGTGTGGAGAAGCAGGAGCGATTTGAGCTACTACGCAGGACCGTTGATCCTGCCGTGAGATGTACAGTTCCGGTTCTCGGCCTGGCCCACGAGGGATGGTGGATCCAAGTGAGCCGACGCCTGATCATGGCACTTGGCGAAGTCGAGGACGAGGGGCGGCTCTATGAGTACGTTCTCGACGCCAATGACGCTGATGACAAGCGAATCCCGTTGGTGGCGACCGAACCGATCTTAATCGTCGCGCCCATGAATCCGCGACAAGCGCAGTGGGCCTTCAGCGCGCGGGTATGGACGGATGCGGTGCAACTGCTCGCCGACCGGCCATGGCGGATCTTCGCACCTGCGATTCATAACCACGGCATCCCCACCGTCACGATAGATCCAGCCTCCACTCCGCTCGAGATCGCCTGCCAACTGGTCCTGAAGAGCTATTGGCACAAGTACATCAGCGGTGACGAGCCCGGCCTTGCGAACGCGATCGCAATGACATATCCGAAACCGGTCGCACGCATCCAGTATGCCACCGATGCCGTGAGCACCTCAGCCGCAGCCGCAGCGCTGCTAGAACAGCTGATCTGGCCCGGATTTGACCCCACCAAGGGTGCTGAAGCGGCCCGCCGGTATGTGCGGCGGAAGGCGAGCATTGTGGTGATGGAGCATCGAAAGCGCGAGAACCCGAGCCGCTATCCGTGGACGCGCGTGGGGGTCAGCGAGCGGCGTTTTTACAAGCTCCTGCCTAGGTTCGCGAAGAAAGTCAACGACCGTTATGAGTATGATCATGACGACGTGGTCATGCGAATGAAGGCATATCTAAACAAGACGGACCAAGAGCGGGAGGTCCGCAGGCTCGCCCTCGAGGTCCTACGAGAGCGAGGCTTCGAAGAAGCAGCCGCGCGCAAATGGCTGCAACGGCACAGCCCTGAGGAGGCTGTAACGGCCAAGCCCCGCGGTTACTCTGCGAGATAGCGCCGGGTTCGCAGACCGCTCACAAGACCGAGTCCTCGCAACTTGCACCGATACTCACTCGCGCAGCCTCGGCGGCGATTCCATTCACACCGCGGAGAGCATGAGCGCCCCATGAAGTCCCAAGGCTAACTGGGGATCGCGAACCGCTGTCGCCAACTTGGTCCCAGCCTTACTGCGATCCCGTCAGATCCGACATATGCAGACGGCGAGTCGCGAGTGAACATCTGCCATCCTGGTTCGCGACCGAGCAGGTTGCTGAGCCAGTAGCCAGTAGCCAGCTTGTCGACGCCGCCGTATGCGCGGAACCGGCTTGCCCTCATGGAAATCTCAATGTCCATCTCGGCGAAGTGCGTGCTCGTCCAGGCCGCGGGCAGATCCGCGGGGTCCTTCACTGCTCCGCGGATTCGCATCGCATCGACGATCGGCCGGTAGTAGCAACTGCGCAGCACGTCCCTGTCGACGGGCTGTGACGGCGCCTCTCCCGACGCGTCCGGCGGCGCGAAGCGCATCGCCGCGCGCCACTGGCCTGTGCTCGTCCAGTGCGAGGCGTGACCCCACGCGATCGCACCTGCGTGCCGCCCGGCACGTCCCTTCGCGGCCCGGCGCATCGCCGCGTTCATGAGATCAGGACGGGCGGTTGCGCTCCGACCTTTGGCCTCGACGATCAGCGTCTCGCCGACTGCCGAGAGCCCGATGAAGTCGGGTCGCGACCCTTTCGGCGTGATCGAACGCGAGCGCAGGTACGCGTCGTAGTGAACGAGCGCCTCTGCTCCGAACGCATGCTCGGCGAAGAGCCGTGCCGATACGCCGCCAAGTACATAGGAGACGGCCCCCTTCTCATTCGCGTCCGACTGGCGGAAGGCGTCGCTCATTACCAGCATCCCTCCTCCTGCCGCGGGAACGAGCGAGCACAGCACCATACACAGGCGCCAGTCCAGCCCCATCGCCGCGTCCGGCCCGGAGAAGACCGATGATCTGCCGGGCTGCCCAAGCGTGACCGACGCCCACGCAAGCTCCCCCAGCGAGATCCCGACCTCGTCGGGCGGCATCGGCTTCGCCGATGACGGGAGGCCGTCGGCCGTATACGGAACCTCGAAGATCACAAGGCCCATACTGGCATGGCCGCTCGCCTCAGAAGCCGATGCTGGGGCCGTGGCCGCGCTGGATCTGCGAGTCTGGCTGACGCAGCGGCACCTGCTGTTCGTACGAACGCGAACGCGCCTGCTCTGCCAGTACGTCATGCTCGAGGTCCGCATGGCCGTAGCCGCGCCGATTCTCCCTCGCACGCTTCTGAGCTGCTGCCTCGGTGATGCGGCGCTGCTGCGCAGGGGTGAGCGATGCCCACCGGTCTTCACGTGCTTGCGTCTGCGCGTCACCACGCCTCGGTGGAGTGGGCTGAGCACTGCCCACGCGAGTGGGGGCGGCAAGATCCGAGTCGATCGCTGACCACGCGCGCCCGCGTGCGGTCTGTCGGAGATCAGCAGCGGCGCGGTAGGCGTGGGCGTAGGCGCTGTAGGCGGGGTGGTTGGCTTCGATGGCCGGCCCGAGGGGGTTGTGCGGGTTGTCGTCGGTGACCTGTTGCTGTTCGCGGTAGGCGGCGACGGTGCCGATGCGCGCGGCCCACGCGGCGCGTTCGGGCGCGTGGGCCGGTTCATTGCCGAGTCGGCTGGTCCACGCGGGGCGTTCGGTGATCGCCCGCTGTGTCACCTCGTTGACGCGATGGCGGATGAGGTCGGCGGTGGATTTCAGGTACGCCCACTCGCTCATTTCGATGGTTCCGGGTGTCGGTGGGGCGGGTAGCCAGGCCGGGAGCGCGGGGAGTTGGGCGTCGTCGTGGACCGTGAATGAGACCAGCGCGGGCCGCGGGTTCGCGGTGAGGGTCTGGTGGGCGTGAGTGTAGTCGGGGATCAGGACGCTCAGGTTGACCGCGTCGTCCTGGGCCTTGCGGATCATCTCAGTGGCGGAGAGGTCCGTGTTCTCGCGGGTGACGATGCGTTCGAGGATCTCGCGGGCGGCGTAGGCGTGCGGGTCGATGCGGACCTTGTCGAGGTGCTCGTCCGGGTCGAGGCCGGCGACCTCGTGAGTGGCGACGTAGAGGGTGGTGTGTTCGCGGGCGCGGGTGGCGATGACGTAGAGGTTCTCCCGGCTCATCTCCTCGGTGATCAGCGGGTGGGCGGTATCGACCGTGGAGCCTTGGGCGCGGTGGGCGGTGGTGGCGTAGCCGAGTTCGACATGCTGGCGGACGTAGTCGGCGGGCAGGATCGCGCGTCCGCCGTGGGTCTGGTGCTTGACGGCGAGTGAGCCGTCTTCGCGCCGGCCGGTGACGGTCCAGGCGTCGCCGTTCTTGACGAAGTCGCGTCCGGAGCACACGGTCATGCGCCGGTCGTTGCTGCGGGTGACGATCCAGTCCCCCACCCCGGCGAAACTGCCATCGCGGACTTCCGTTCCAACGGCCTCGACCTGTCCGGCCGCGACCCGGTCTTCATGGGCGCGCGCGTTGAGCGCGGTGACGTCCTGGTTGGTGGCCGCGGCCATCAGGCTGGTCTTGCCTGCGAGTACATCGGCGCGCCAGCCCGTGTACGCGGCTTCGATCATCGCGTCACGCGATCCGCCGACGATCCGGCCGTGCTGCTGGTAGAAATCGAGCGCGCCCGCGTCCCCGTCGCGGAGTCCGATGGTGGCCGCTGCCTCGCGTGTGTTGCGGAAGCGGTGCAGGGTGGTGAGCTCGGTGGCACCGACGTCGTTGACGAGCAGGCGCAGCGCGCCGCCGGATTCGACGGCGCCGAGCTGGCGGTGATCGCCGAGGAGTCGGACGGTGGCGCCGTGCTCCGCGGCTATGTTCACGAGTCGGTCGAGGTTGAGCGTCCCGGCCATCCCGGCTTCGTCGAGCAGGATCACGTCGCCGGTGTTGACGCGGAAACCGGCGCGTTCCCCGGGTATCGCACGGCCGGTCTTGAGCGCGTCCGCGGCCGGTCCCCGAGTGTGTTCCCACAGGAACTTGTGCAGGTTCTCAGCCTTCACCCCGAGCTCCTCGCCGAGCACGGCGGCGGCTGCGGCGGAGGTGGCGAGTGCGATCACGCGACTGCCGGAGTCCTCGCAGACGGCGGCGAACGCGCGCATCGCCGTGGTCTTCCCGGACCCGGCAGGTCCGAGCCCGGCCGAGAGCAGATGCGGGTCGGTGGCGAACGCGAGCGCCAGGGCGCGCTGCCCGGGATCAAGCGGAGCGTGCCCGGCCTCGAAACGCTCCAGCACCCGCGCGGCCGTCTCCGCGTCGACCTGCGGGTAGCCGGTGGTCGTGGTGGCTGCCTTCAGGAGGCGTTCTTCAGCGTCGAGGATCAGCGGGCTGGTGTAGCGGGCGGCGGCGTGCTCGGTGTACACGGATGCCCCGTCGGAGCGGCGCAGCCGCGCCGGCTCATCAAGCAGCCGGGCCGCATCCACCCGGACACAGAGCCCGGGGCCGGTCGCGCGTTCCACGACCTGCTCGACGAACGCCTCGTGAGCCGTCCCGGTGGTGAATGAGCCCTCGGTCCGGGCGATGCGCTCGACCTCGGCCCGCAGGTTCCACACCGTCCAGGTTGCCCGCATCTCCGCGACGTTCCCCACCACCCGCGCGGCCACCTCAACAGGGTCGAGCACCTTGGCCGGGACCGGAATCGCGGTCTGCGCGGGGACGGCGGCCATCACCTCGGCGATGACCTCCGGGCCGAATGCGTCGCGCACTGACTGCATCCAGTCCGCGCGCATCGCCTCCAGGGAGCGCGCGGCCTTCTTGCCCTCGCGGGTCTCGAGGTTCGCCTGCCTAGCGAGCTTGTGCACCACTCCTCCCGCTGGGTCGCGCCCGTGCTCACGCCGGTACGCGCGGACGAGTTGCTCGTAGCGGGCTTCGATCTCGGTGCGGCGGGCGGAGAAGTGCTTGATCACCGCTGTGGGCATACGCGTGATCTCGCGGACCGGTTCACGGCCGGTAGCGGTGCCCGGGCGGGGCGCGAAGCTCACCCCGAGCCGTGCGGTGAGCTCGGTCTCGAAGCGGGTGTTGTAGAACTCGCTGGCTGCCACCGTCATCCGGAAGATGCCGCGTCCGTCCAGCGCTCGCCACTTCCCGTCGACCCCGAGGACCTTGTTGCTGATCGCGACGTGGGTGTGCAGGTTCGGATCCCCGGCCCGCGAGTCGTAGTGATCGAACACCGCCATCGTCAGGCCCCGGGTCTCGATCTGCGCCTGCCCCCGGTCCCCGCTCCGGGTGAAGGCCGCGTGTTTCTCCAGCAGGCCGAGCGCGGCGTCCCGCGCCGCCTCGTGCGCGGAGCGCACGGCCGCGCGCACCTCCGGGCGCTCGTCCAGTGCCCACAGGACCGCTGCAGACTTCACCGGCGCGAACACCACGTCATACCCGGCGACAGCGGCGCGCTGACGGTGCGCCTCCTCGGACTTCACCTTCCCCGTCTCCGCGAGAGTCACGCCGCGTCCGGTCTCCGCCTGGATGCGCGCGAGGCGCTCGGCCACCCGCGTCTCGAACGCCTCGAGCCCCTCATAGCTCGGGAACACGCGCCCGAGGGTCGCGGAAGCGAAGGCGCGACGCACCATGGGCGCGATCCCGCGCTCGCCGCGCACCGCGTCCCGGCGCGTGTCGAGGTACGCGTCGATGAGCCGGTCGGCGTCCGGGTGCATGCCGACACCGAACAGGTAGAGCATCGCCCGCTCGGAAACCTCCCGCCCCGCAACCCCGAGCACCACCGCACCGCGCCCGGCCCAGATCCCCGGCGGGTTGCCCTCGGCGGTGTAGTACTCCGCCGCCGACTGCCCTCGATCGCGCTGGACATCGCCGCCGGCGACCTGACGGGTGAGGTACGTGTAGCCGTTCCCGGCGGTCAGCTTGTGGATCGACATCACGGCGACCATCCACCCCTCCAAGCCCTGGATCCGACACCGGAAACCGCTCGGACAGCGCGGAATTCCCGCGCCTTTTTTAGCCGTATTCCGGTCCCCATATTCGAGACTCTAGCACGCAGATACGCAGGGCTTCGATGTTTTCTGCAAGAGGTGTCTTGTTGAGAGCTTGGGGCTCTGAGCTGGATGATCGCGCAGTTCCGGAGGCTACGGGTTGGGGTGGAAGTATTTTGTGGTGGATATTTTTTATTGTTTCTCGGTGCTGTTTTCTGGTGGATTGATGGAGGGTTCTTTAGGCCGGCTTCGGAGGTTCTCGGTTTTCTCCTGTGGCGTTCGCTTGGAAGGGCCGCCCGCTGGTCGCGTCCGGTCGGGTCGGGCGGGAACGGTCCAGGGTGCGCGCAGCGCATCGCGAAGCGACGGCGCAGCCGCCCTTGACCGCGAACGCACGGCCCCAACATCCAACCCGCGGGCGGCCCGGTGTTGCAGTTGGATTGCGCGTTACGGACGCGCGCCTTGGTTGCCGACACCCAACGCGAGAAGCTCAGCCGCTGCGGTTCGGGTCGGCTCGAATAGCGGCTCGCGTTCATCGGCCCAGGAGAGCACCTCGGCGCACTTGAAGAGCCTCATGATCCGGCCGGTAGAGCTCTCAAGGTCGGCCGCTCGTCGCCGATAGACCTGCGCCGCGACCTCGGGCACGGCCAGTGACCCTGCCCAAAGGTTCGCTGCGTCCAGACCGCGCGGCGCGCGACCCCAGTCCTCCCAGTCGATGATCCGCAGTTCGGGGGCCGTCATGTTCGCCCAATTGAAGTCTGCGTGGGCGGTGGTCCACTCGCTCAGCACCAGGCTCGTGCACTCGGGGAGGACCTTCTGGATCACGGACTCGACTCGCGCCTGACTGATCGGTTCCAGGTCCGGGGTGGCGATGCGGTTCGTCGAGTGCTTCGCGAGGTTGTCGAGTGCGGTGTCGAACGCATCCCACCAGGAAGCTGGCAGCGCGCTTGCATTGGCGGAGCGCGCGATCGGGGGCGCCTCGATCAGTTCAGTCTCGTCAGCCCGCCACATCACACCGCGCTCTGCGTCGAGCCATGAGACGCCGGCGTGCCACGTCGGGATCGGCACGCCGCGGAGTGTTGCTGCTGCCTCCAGTCCCCAGCCCTGGCTGTCGAGCCGTTCGAGTCCGCGGCACTCGATGCGTACCCATGTGTTGTGATCGGACCGGAACCCGATTGAACGGCGCTTGCGGATGAGTCCGTCAGAGCCGCTGGCGTTAGAAGCCAACTGGAGTGAGGCCTCGACGCGGGCGAGTACGTCGGGCACGGGCACCTTGCGAAGGTCGAACTTCTGGGCGGCAGGCAGCTCGCTCATGATGGAAGCCTCTTCCCGGCGTTGCTGTCGGTCCTCGCGCTCAGCTTATGGCGCTCGGCGAGGAGAGTCCGGTATCGCGCGATCGTTTCCGGGTCAGCGTTGAGCGCGCTCGCCTCGCAGAGCTGTGCGAGATGACTGGCTCGGCTCGTTCCGACGGCCACGGCGGAGACCCGGGGAGTCGCGAACGCGACGCCGAGTGCTGCTTGCAGTCGTTCTGGATTCACACTGCGGGATGCCGGAGTGAGGAAGAGCGCGGGGTCGACGGTCTGCCACAGGGGGTCCGACGGATTGCCGCCGAACGGAGCCATGCCTCGGACCTCACGAGGCCGCAGGCGGTCAATCAGGGCCTCGGCTGCGGTCAGCACCCGGTGCGACACGGTCAGGCCGCAGCGCACCATCAGGACCTCGGGCTGCGGTGTCGCGGCGTCGACGTAATCGAGTAGCGCCGCCGGTGCCCACGTCGAGATCCCCCAAGATCCGCAGAGGCCGGACTCCCGCAACTGGACCATCGCCTCGCAGGCTGCGGCAAGGTGCGGAGCAGATCGCTCGGGGTTGTGGAGTAGCAGGACTTCCGGCACGCGCCCGAGGCCCTCGGCAGTTTGGTGCGCTGCTGCTGCCAGCTTCTCAGGAGCGAGGCCGTGCCTGTCTGCGAAGAAGCCGACCTTCGTTGTGATCGCGAGGCGTCTAGTGACGCTGCTGTCGATCTCGGCGAGCAGCGAGTGCGCCTTGAAGCCGGCGTAGTTGAATGCGGTGTCGATCTCGGTGACGCCGCTGTCGAGGGCGGCCTTCAGCAACTCCTGATCGGGACGAGCCCGGTATAGCCCGAGGATGATTCGCTGGTCAGGGGTGCGCACAGACCCTCCTGGATCAGTCGTTCGGCGAGGCGGACGGCGTTCGGATCGGTGTCGTCGTTGAACGTGACCGGGTGGCCGGAAAGCAGCGTCCGGAGAAGCGGCTCCGCGCGCCGCGCGATGGTGAGCCGCTTGCCAGCAGCGCGTACCTCGAGGTTGCCGTCCTCAAGTACGTCGATCCTCGGCTGGAACTCGGTGACGACGACGGTGCCCGTGAGCGGACCGAGCGATGGGACATACGGGATGTGGCGAGCCGGTGCGAACTCCTCGCGCATCCGATTGAGGTAGTCGCCCGGGGCGACGCTCTCGGCGAACTTGTGCAGGGCGTCGACCATGTGGGCGTCGTCGCGTCCTGTCAACGACTCGAGGTCCGACCGGAAGAGGTCTTCGCTTCGGATCGCGTCCGCGAGGTAGTTGATCCAGCTCACGCCGGTGCGGCGAGTGATGCCGAACGTCAGATGAAGCGAGAGTCCTTCGCCCATGCCGACGCGGGTGGCGGAGTGCCAGAAGCCTCGGGGGATGTGCATGACGTCGCCAGCATTCATCGTCCCGGCCCAGAGGACATCGTCCGGTGGCTCGAGGTTGTCCTCGGTGTCGCGGTACATCGGGGCGATTCGCGAGGGGCCGCGGACTTCCCACGTCTTGCTTCCGGCGACCTGGACGCAGATGACGTCGTGGTCGTCCCAGTGGGTGGCGAATCCAGCTGTGTCGCCTACCGCGAGGTATGCGTTCACGGTCACGGTCTCCCCGCTCCACCAGCCGAGAGCGCGGCATGCGATCTCAAGCGTGGGGTCGAACATGTTGATCGTGTCGAGGATGATCGTGCCACCCTCGTTGAGGATGCGTCCGACGGCCGCCATGTCGGCCCGGCGCGAAGCCTGGCGTCGCCGGCTGACGAAGTTCGCCAGGAAGGCGGAAGGGTGCAACACCTGGCCGTCTGCGTACATCCGCAACTGCGGGTTCGCCAGGTGGCGCCGCATGACGAGTTCGAGCAGGCCGTACGGCGTGAGCAGGCGGCTGGGCAGGGTGTCGTCTTCGAGTGTGCCGCGGACATGCGTGGTGCCAAGGGCCACCGGCCCGGACCATGCGAGTGCGTTCTCGATTCCGGTAACGAGCCGGTGGTCCATGCTGGTCACTCTCCTTCGTTAGACGGAGCTATCGCGGTTCTCGCCGTCGTCACCGGCGCTCGTGCTGGTCGGATCGGAGCGCTCGGCCTCGTGGCGGTCGTGGGCGCTGCCGAGGCTCTCGGCGGCGAGGACGAGCGCGTCGTCGCTGATGGCGGACTCGTTCACTGGATCTCTCCTCTCGTGTGTTGCGGGTCGGACCGGGCGGCGTCGATCGTGAACTGAGCGAGTGACGCCGCCCGGGTTCGGCTGCCAGCAGGCGGTCACTGCTGGGAGCCGACCCCGGCCCTCTCAGGGCCGGGAGCTTTGAGGGTGCGACGTACGGCCGCGCCTTGATGAGCCGTCAGAGACGCGGGTGGTCAGGCCAAGCCGTTTTCGAGAGCGAGCAACTCTTCAACCCCGCCCTGGGGAGCCACGCCGCGGAAGCGATGACGTGCTTTGGCGAGCCACCACACGGTGGACAGGCCCAGCACCGCGGCGAGCACCAGTCCTGCGTAGTTGAAGTTGTCGCGGGTGATGGGCGTCGTCTGAGGCAGGACGAACACCACCGAGATCACCACGACCCAACTCGTCGCGAGGATGCCCACCGGTTTCGACCAGCGTCCGAGCTCCCAAGGTCCACCCTCGAATTGATCTCCCTGTCGCAGCCGGAGGAAGATCGGGATGGCATGTGCGGCGTAGAGCGCGATCGTCGAGACGCTGGCGACGGCGTTGAACGCGGTGGGCGACCATAGTGCGGGGACCGTCAGGATCAAGGCCAGGGCGATGGCGAGCCAGACGGCGGCGGCCGGCGTGTGCGTGCCCTTGCGGACGCTGCTCCATCGGGCGGCCAGCGGGAAGGCCGAGTCCCTGCCACAGAACGCGAAGATCATGCGAGAGTTCGCGGTGACGCAGGCCATGCAGCAGGTGAACTGTGCGCCGAGGATGCCCGCAAGCAGGACCTCGGTCGTCGCCCGGCTATGGAGGGCGTCCATGAAAACCTGGGAGACTCCTCCGCTGGCCTCGTTCGTGTAGTCGCTGGGCTGGATGGCGAATGTAACCGCAAGGATCAGCGCGTATCCGACGATGACGGCGACTGCGATCGAGCGCACGATGCCGCGTGGAGCGTTGCGCGCGGCCCCGGCGGTCTCCTCAGCCATGTGTCCGGCTCCATCGAAGCCGAGGATCGTCCACTGGCTGGTGAGCAGCCCGATGGCACCCACATAGATGGCGCTGTGGAACCCGGTGTTGTTGACGACGTGGGTGAACACGAACGGCGCTGACGCGTGGTGCTTGGGTATCAGGCCCAGCACAGCGCAGATCATCGCGACGGTGCCGATGTTCCACCAGACGGAGAGCTTGGTGAGGAACGCGACGATCGAGACCCTGAAGGTGTTGAGCAGGCCGCAGATGACCAGCGGCCCGAGGAACATCGCGAAGGTCTCGCGAGTCGTCGGCGTCCATCCCCAGGCGAGAGTTGTGAAGCCTCCGAGGAAGACGGCTGTTCCGTAGGTCGCGCTGGCGGTGACTGCGACCTGACCGGTGAGATTGAGGATGCCGGTCTGCCAGGCCCACGCGTTGTTGTGCCTCTTGGCCAAGCGGGCGGTCCAGAAGTAGAGCGCTCCGCAAGTGGGGAAGGCGGAGCAGATTTCCGCCATGCCGAGTCCCACGAGCAGGCTCGCCGCTCCGACGAGGAGCCAGGTCCAGACGAGTTCAGCCGGGCCGCCGGTGTTGAGCGCGTAGGGGTAAAGGACCATGAGCCCGGTCGGCACGCTGATGACGCTGAAGGCCACGCCGAAGTTCGCGAAGAGAGTCATCCGGCGCGCGAGCACGCGCTGGTAGCCGAGCTTACGAAGCGCGTCGTCGTCTTCGGCGAGCTGCCGTTCGAGCGGCATCGGGCCCGAGCGGGCGTGCGGGGCACGGGTGACCGTGTGGGTTCGCGCCATCGAGGCGCACCTCCGGTGGGGTGGAAGTAGTGGCGAAGTGGCTTGGATACGGGTTGGGGCGACGGCGTTTCAGCAGCCCGATAGGCCGCACTGCTGGCGGGCGCGGCTCAGTTGTCGGACGGGATCGCCGAAGAGGCTCCAGGGCATGGTGAAGGCGAAGGGTTCCATGACCTTGAGCACTTCTGCGGCCGGCGTGATCTCGTCGGCCATGAAGAGCGCGTGGGCGAGATACGACATGTCGGCGATCGGCATGGGATAGCTGGCTCGGGCCCGCGCGAACCATCCTTGATCGAAGAGGTCCAGGGCCTTGAGTCGGGCGGCTCCAGTGGCCCACTGGCGATCGAGATGCAGACCCACGTTCGGATCCGACCGTCGTGCCTTGTAGTGCTCGGCGAATGCGACCAGCGGAAGAATCTGCAGGTCCGAGTCCGGCTTGGCGTCTCCGGTCAGAAATCGGACCGCGTTCCACATCATGTCGTGCGACCCGCCGTGCCGCGGAAGCAGGCAGCGGAGGAACTGGTGGTGGGCTTCTCGGTGCTCCGGGGCTCGCCGCGTCGCGCTGCTCAACAGGCTCCATGGCGCCTTCACGTCCTCGGCCGCTCCCGGGCCCGGGATGCGCTCATAGCCGCCGCAGCGGGCGAGAGCGAGCATTGCCGCGTAAGGCGTCGGGTCGGTCGGGAAGGCGTCGGCTGCAACTTCGCATGCGCGTTGGGCAATGCGGGCGAGCGTCTCGGCGCGCGTGTCCCCGACCTCGGCGAGGCTCACCGCGCGGGCGACCGCCGTACGGGCGTAGAGCAGCAGGGCGTCAGGATTCGCGGGCTCTTCACGCAGCCACATCTCCGCGATGCTGGACCGGGCGCACAGTGCCCCGAGCAGTTGGGATCGGTGTGAGCGCAGCACGTGGTCCTGGCGGGAGGCCTTCAGGACGTCGCTCACGCCGACCGTGCGACCGGCGCGCACGGACACCGCGGCGACAGCGAGCTGCGCATCCGGACCGACCGCATCCCAGATCAAGCCCTCGGGCCTCGTCTGGCTCATGACCTGAACCCCGCAATCCTCCTGCTGGTAGAAGCTCGCTTCCGCGGGCACGACCTCGTCAGAGTCATGCATTACAGGGAGGGAGAACAGTGCCACGGTGGGTAAGCCACGCGTAGACTGCGAGTCGGCTTTGCTATGCGTACCCTGATTTTCTGCCTGCGGAGGGGAGCAGCCAGTGCCGCGCAATGCGCCGCCCAATCACCTGCCCGCCGAGGTACGAGACCGCCCCGAAGTGGTCAGAGCGTGCTATGACCGCGACATCGGCAAGCTGTTCAGGCTGATCAACAACCTCACCGACGGATCGGAGCAGTTCACCGCGTCGCACATCGCCCGCCGGTGCGGACTATCGCCGACGCGGGTCGGCGAGTACATGAAGAAGGACCGGCAAGTCACCTCGGTGCGCGTCATCGAACGAGTCGCGGACGGCCTCGGCATCCCGGGGCCGCGGTTCCAACTCGAACGACGCCCCTGGGAGACAGATGAAGCGGAACCGGCGCGGGTAGACCTTGGTCAGCCGAGCGAGTGGGAGGAGCTGAGCGAGATGAAGCGACGCGCGCTGCTCGCGAGCGGCCTTGCAGCAGCTGTCCCGGTTCTGAACCTAGATGAGCTCGCCCGCCTGGCGGCCGCGGTCGACGATGCGCGCCGCTACATGAACGGCCCTGTCCCTGCGTACTTCAACAAGCACCTCGATGCTTGCGCAGAGGCCGACGGTGCAGACGGTCCAAAGCAGACACTTCCGCGTGTACTTGGCATCATCGCGGCCATCGAGACCGGCGCCAGGCAGTGCAAGGACCAGGCACGCCGCGAACTGGCCGCCGTTGCCGCGCGTGCGGGTGAGTTTGCCGGCTGGTTGTATCGGGACATCGGAGATCTCAACTCGGCTGGCTACTGGCATGACCGAGCGATGGAGTGGGCTCAGCAGTCTGGAGACTTCGCCATGCAGGGCTACGTCCTGCTCAAGAAGAGCCAGGTCGCTTGGGACGCCCGAGACGGCGCCCGGATGCTCGCGCTCGCGCAGGCGGCCCAGGGAGCGCACTGGCAACTACCCGATCAGGTGAAGGCCG